>Ga0210390_10004801_pt1 | contig 11364 bp, 10 predicted proteins | sample IncBWH11OmetaG_FD_161050 | JGI IMG/M metagenome (GOLD analysis project Ga0210390, IMG submission 161050) | Forest soil microbial communities from Barre Woods Harvard Forest LTER site, Petersham, Massachusetts, United States - Inc-BW-H-11-O ... | reverse complement strand
CCGCGATGGGCACTGTCGTGATGGGCACTGTCGTACTGGGCAAGGCGAAGAACGTGCCTGCCGGCAGCTCAGAGCGAGCGCCAGCATCCGGCGCGGTTGTTCCGGCCCGCGCGGCCGACTTCGCCGTCAGCCGGGCAGCCACCGAATTCGAGCTGGTGTGCCTGGTCAACGCGGTCCCCCAGACCGTCAGCGTCACGACAAGAACCGTCGCTACCGCTACGACGAGCAGCCGCCGGCTGAGGCTCCCCTTCGCACCCCGCCCGGCGCCGGGCTTGACCGCCGCCCATGTCTCTACGCCGTCTGCGACACCACCGTGGTGCCGCCGCTCATCAAGGCCAAACCCGTCGATATTGTCAGCGGGGCGCCCACTCATGCAGGTCCTAACCGTCGCGTTTCGGCAGTAGCCAGCCTAAAAATGCGACCACAGCGTAACGCTGGCCAAAGAAATGCAGGTGGCTCGCGAGTGGCCGGACGGCGACATGCAGCCGTCCGGCCAGGTTGCCAGTGGCCGCGCCCGCACGCGGCGGTAGGGCGCGCGATTTGACCGCCTTATTCCTCTCTTTCAGATCAGCGACGCTATATGGGCGCTATGAGCTTTTTGTGATAATCCGTGGAGGTAGCCTGTAGTGACAGGGGTGTGGAGCTACCGGGCCCCCGGAGCGCTGACCCTAGGAGCACACAATGACCAGCCACGCAGCCGCCGCTCCTGAGCAACTGATCGACCAGCCGGCTCATAGCGTGGTTGCGGCCTCCGGCGGGTCAGTCACCACCTCGCGTGAGCCCCTCGGCGAGTCGGCCGAGGTGACCAACAACCAGCACGGATCCGCTAAGGACGCGAAGGCCGCCATCACCCGCACCTGCCGCCCAGCGGCGGCCGCGGCCAAGGTCGCGAGGCCTGCAGCCGCAAGGCAGTTCGCCAAGGTGAGCATGTCGACCCGAATACCGGAGATGGCGAAGTGGATCGCCGCTCGCCCGAGCTTCACTTTCGCCGAGGCCGCAGCAGCGAGCGCTCCATCACCGTGCAGCCTGACCGTGATGGCCAACACTCTGCCGGATGCCAGGCTGGCCTCAGCGCTGGCCGAGCTGGGCTACCTGGTAACGGCCGGCGGCAAGAACGGCTACACCGTCACTCCCATCCTGACTCCGGCCAAACTGAGGCCAGGGCCAACCCGTGCTGCCTAGGTCCGCGCGGGCGCCACTGCCAGGGATCTCGGCCAGCCTGACAGACTGCCCATCATCAGGTGGTTGTGCGTCCACACCCAGTGGCCCGGCCTAGCCAGGACTCCACATACGTAATCGTCAGCAGGCCGGCGTAGCGGCGACGGACCGTCGCGGGCGCCGGGATATCCAGCGTCAGCCTGGCGCTCAGCTTGTTGGTGCCAAAGCCACAGCCAGCCGCAGCGGAAGCGAGGGTGGCTGGCGTCGTACCGAGGCCAGGCGCCGCCGGAGCGACGGAGCCGCCGAGCATGGCGCCGCCCTGCAGCGAGCCGTCGGCATCCGGAGTCCACCCGAGCTGATTGCCCGAGATGGCGGGAGCGCCCGAGGCGGTGAAGTCAGCCGCCTGACCCGTCACTGACCAGCCCGGGTAGTAGTTCCGGGAGTCGGTCACCGTGACTCCCTGCAGCGTCCCGGTCGCGGTCGAGCCCGCCACGGTCAGTGCGATGGGGCTACTCACCACCGTCACCGTGAAGGTGCCGGACGGCGCCACCGTCAATGTGATCGGCTCGCTCCCCGTGGTCGTGAGCGAGGACGCAGTGACCTGGCCGCCGTAGAGGCCGGTCACGGATTCCTCGGTCGCGGTCAGGATGACCGGGCTGTCAGGCGCTGTCGGACTCGGTGCGACCAGCCGGGAAACCATGGGCGCGGGAGATGCGCTCCGGATCTCGGCGCTGATTTCCGAGGCGACCGGGAGCAGTGCCGCGCCGGGAATGAGGCTCATCAGTCCCACGATCGCCGCCGCGCGGCGGAACTCCCGGGATGTTCGCCAGCTGGCCGTTAGGCGACGCACTGAGTCCAGTACCCCCTCGGTTCCCATCTGCCGGACCACGGTACGGCGCGAACGCTAACGCGGCACGTACGCGGGATGAGACGGAGCGGAACGACTGCAAGCGACCCGTGGGCCAGCCGGCGAACGAGGTGCCGAAAGTTCGCGCTCGACCCGCGACTCGCTGCCGCTGGTAGCTTGAAGCGGTAGCCCGAACAGATGCGAAGAGGAGACCGGGATGGATGGAACGCTCGCTGCCGCCGACCTTGAGCTGCTGAGGAAGGACTTCTCGGCTAACCCGACCTACCGGCTCGCCCAGAACGCCGTGACCCGCGTCTCAGTCGACGATGTCGCGATCAACCGCGAGATCGTCAACAACATCGACCACTCGCTCTCGACTCACCTGGACGACTGGAAGGTCACCAACCAGGAGCACAGCGGGCGGTGCTGGCTGTTCGCCGGGCTGAATCTCCTGCGCGTCGGCGTGATGCGCAAGACCGGGCTGAAGGACTTCGAGTTCTCCCAGAACCACGCGATGTTCTGGGACAAGATCGAGCGCGCCAACTATTTCCTCGAGGCGATCATCGAGACAGGCGATCGCGATGTTGACGATCGGACAGTGGCGTACCTGCTGGAGTCGGTGGCGGGCGACGGCGGCCAGTGGAACATGTTCGCGGCCATCGTGGCCAAGCATGGCCTGGTGCCCAAGGGCTTCATGCCGGAGACCCAGAGCTCGGCCAACACAGGGCGGATGAACTCCGTGCTCCGTTACCTGCTCCGCCAGGGGGCCAGGTCCGTTCGGGTAGCTATGGCGGCTGACGGCCTCGCGGCGGCGCGGTCGGAGAAGGCCGAGGTCCTGCGGGCGGTGTACCGGGCGCTGTGCATCCACCTCGGCACGCCCCCGGAGCGCTTCGACTGGCAGTGGACCGACAAGGACAAGCAGTTCCACCGCGATGGCGTGCTGACGCCGCAGGAGTTCGCCGCGAAGTACGTCGACCTGCCGCTGGCTGACTACGTGTGCCTCGTCCACGACCCGCGGGCGTCGAGCCCGGTGGGCAAGACGTTCACCGTCGAGTACCTCGGCAACGTCCTCGGCGGCCCGCAGGTGGTCTACCTCAACGTCGACATGGCCGTGATCAAGGACATCGCCGCGAGGACGATCCAGGGCGGCGAGCCCGTCTGGTTCGGGTGCGACGTCGGCAAGATGATGAGCAACGACTACGCCTTCTGGGATGCCGATCTGTACGACCTGTCCTCCGTCTATGACACGGCTTTCGACCTCGACAAGGCGGAGCGGCTCGCTTACCACGAGACGCAGATGACCCACGCGATGCTGTTCACCGGCGTCGACGTGCTCGATGGCGTCACCCGGCGGTGGCGCGTCGAGAACAGCTGGGGCGGCGACCGCGGCAAGGACGGCTTCTACACGATGAACGATTCCTGGTTTGACCAGTACGTGTTCGAGATCGCCGCGCGGCGCAGCGCCCTGCCCGAAGAACTGCAGCAGGCGCTCGACGCTAAGCCAATCGTGCTGCCGGCCTGGGACCCGATGGGCGCGCTCGCCAGGTAACAACCGGGGCGCCGGCCCCCCGGCGCTGATCAGGCGAGCGCGGCATACGCCGCGGCTTTGATCTCCTGATGGAGGGCCGGCAACTCGGGTGAGTCGAACATCCGCTGGGTCAGCACGATCACGACCAGGTCATTGACTGGATCCACATGCCATGTGGAGCCAAAGCCGCCGTCCCAGCCGAACGTCCCGCTGTCCTGCACGGCCTGGCAGAACGACCATGACTGGCCCGTGAAGAAGTCAGGTCCGAGGCCGCCACGTGCCTTCTGTGCGGGTGTCAGCTGGTCGGTGGTCATCGCGCGCACGGAGTCGGGTGAGAGGACGGGGTCGCCGCCCCGCAGGAACATGCGGGCGAACGCCAGCATGTCGTCGGCGGTTGACACCAGGCCGCCTGCGCCGTCCTCGAACGCGGGCGGACGGCTGTAGGCCCCGTCCGGCTGATCCCAGACCTCCAGGCCGCCGGGCGTATCGCCATCGTGCCCGCCGGAATCGTGCGCGCCGGACACATGCGCGCGGCGGTACGCGGTCGCGAGCCGGCCGGTGTCGTCTGTCCAGAACGCCGTCTGGCTCATCCCCAGCGGCTCGAAGATGCGCGTGCGCAGGACGTCGCCGAACGTCTGGCCGGCCGCGCGCGACGCCAGCACGCCGAGCACCGACGCGCCGGTGTTGTACATCCATCGCTCCCCTGGCTGCGCCATCAGCGGCAGCGAACCGAGCCCGGCGATCCAGGTATCAGGATCGGGCTGGATCGCCGGATCGGGCGGCCCGATAGTGGACAACCGGGCCTCATCCGAGGCGACCACGATCGGGAGCGGCGCTGCAGACACGAACATCTCCACCACGAACCCGAAGCCGAACGTGAAGGTCAGCAGGTCGCGCGCGGTGATCGCCCGCTGCGCCGGCACGGTGTCGTCCAACGGCCCGGCCAGCTCACGCAGGACCCGCCGGTCCGCCAGCTCGGGCAGCAGCCGGTCGACCGGCTCGTCCAGCCCCACCAGGCCTGCCTCGACCAGCGTCATTGTCGCCGCGCCGGTGATCGGCTTCGTCATGGATGCGATCCGGAACAGCGAGTCCCTGGTAACTGGCGCGCCGCCAACGGAAAGCGTCCCGTGCGCTTCGACATGCGTCTGCCCGCCGCTCGCGACCAGGGCCACCAGACCGGGCACGTAGCCGCTGGCAACGTGCCGCGCGGCGATGGCGCGTAGTTGGTCCAGGCCGGTCGAGCTCAGCGCGTCAGCCATGTCAGATGCCTCCGTTGCTGGGTGCTGGTGCCAGTGCCAACGCGTAGTCTGCCGTAGCACACTGACATTTACCCCCGGCACACTGGCATTTACCCAGAAGGACCCGCCGTTGCTGACTGCTGCCGAGCGGCTAGCCGCCGAGGCGATCGACGCCGAGCTCCGGCGGGCTGCCCGCTACGACGACGAGTCGATCGTGCACGTCCGCTGGGTCCGTCAGCGGTACGACTGCGGCTGCTACCCGAGCCTGGCGCCCGCCCGGCAGGCGGCGGTGCGTACCGCCTGGCACGAGGCCGGCCACGCGGTCGCGGCACTTGCCGTCGGCGCTCGGTTCAGCTCGGCGAGCATCCATCACGGCCATCGCAGCGAAGGCCGCGTGCACCGGGTCAGCGGCGCGCACCATGACGCCTTCGTCATCGACGCGGCCGGCCAGCTCGCCGAGCGGCTGATGAACTGGAGCATGCTCGAGCGCGACGACGAGCTACGCAGCTGGCTGGCCACCTGGCGGCAGGATGGCGGCGACGCCCGCCGATTCCGGCACACCATCGCCGCGCGTTACGGCAGCGATGAGGTGGCCGCCTGGCGCTACTGCGAGGACGTCCTGGTCCCGCGGCGGCTGGAGATCCGGCAGGTGGCAAGGGCGCTGCTCGTCCATCCGCGGCACCTGCCGTACAACGTGGCGGCTGCGGTGCGCGCCTCCGCCTGAGCTCAGTGAAGAAACAAGTTCAGTGCTGCAACAAGTTCAGTGCTGCAACAAGCTCAGTGCTGCAACAAGCTCAGTGGTGAAACAAGCGCAGCCCGGTCCGGACCAGCGTCATACCGTACTCGGCGCACGCCTCCGCCACCTCGCCGGACCTGCTGGACCCGCCGGGCTCGACGACGTACCGGACGCCGATCCGGCTGGCGTGATCGATGTTGTCGCGGAACGGCAGGAAGCCGTCCGAGCTGAGCGTCACCCCGTCGAGCCTGGCCAGCCACTGGTTCCGGTCAGCCGGGTCGAGGTACGGCTCGGTACGGGGGAATAGGGCGGCGAACTCGGCGAGCTGCCCCGGCGTCATGTCGCCCTCGGCCATCCGGACCTGCCAGTTCAGCCGGTCCTGGCGCAACATGCCGGGCACGACGGGCAGGTCCCGGATGTGATCATGGCGCCGCAGCCACCACGTCGCGGCCTTCGCGGCGGCGAGCCGGACGCAGTCCACCCTGTTTTGCTGGCCGGCCCCGATGCCAAGCGCCGCGCCGTTAGCGACCAGCGCGACCGAGTTGGACTGGGTGTAACGCACCGCAGCGAGGCCGAGCAGGGCATCGCGGATGCCGTGCGGTGGCAGCGCAGCTCCGGAGACGACCGTGAGCAGGTCCGGCGTGAGCGGCACGGTGTCGCGCTGCTGCTCCAGAACGACCCCGTTGACGTCACGCCGTTCCCACTCCGGCGGCTGGTAGCCAGGATCGGCGGTCAGCACGAGGAAGGAGCCCTGTTTCTTCGGCGCCAGGATGGCGAGCGCGCCGTCCTCGTACCCCGGCGCGATGATGCCGTCCGACACCACGCCAGCCACGAACTCGGCAAGCTCGATGTCCACCGGATCGGACACCGCGATCATGTCGCCAAATGACGACTTCGGGTCGGCATCCCTGCTGCGGATGTAGGCGGCGGTCAGCGGGCCAGGGTCAGCTCCAGTACGCCAGGTCTGCTGCGCGGCCGCGTCGACCGGCCCGGCCACGGCGACCCCGGCCGGGGACACGTGCTTGAACGAGGCAGCCGCGGGGAGTCCGGTCGCGGCGCTGGCCTCCCAGACCAGCCGCCAGGCGTTGAGGGCGTCCAGCAGGTTGATATAGGACGGCTCGCCGCGTATCACCTGGATCGGGGGCTTGCCCTTCGGCAGCACGACACGTGCGTCCTGATGCGGGTTCATGCCATACCGCAACTGCATCGTGACGAGGTACCCCCTGGTCGCCTAGTCTCAGGCTGATGATGGCAACGATGCCTGCTACGTCCGCGAGCCAGGACGTGGCGCAGCGACTACTCGACGACGGCTACGTGGTCGTCACCGGGATGCTGGACGCTGGCGGCGTGCAGGCGGCCCGTGCCGACCTGGACCGGATCCTGCAGTCGACCCGGACCGGTCGCAACTCCTTCGAGGGCTTCGGTACCCAGCGGATCTATGCCCTGTTCGCCAAGACCAGAACCTTTGATCAGGCCGCGATCGACCCGCTGCTGCTGGGCGTGCTCGACCAGGTGCTGGGGCACTACCAGCTCAGTGCGCCCGTCGGCATCAGGATCGGCCCGGGCGAGCAGGCGCAGATCCTGCATCGGGACGACTCGATCTATCCGCTGCCCGAGCCTCATCCGCCTGTCGTCGTCAACACCATGTGGCCGCTCGACGAGTTCACGCCGGAGAACGGGGCGACCCGGTTCATTCCCGGCAGCCATGCCTGGGAACCGGGCCGGGGGCCGGCGCCCGGCGACGAGGTCGAGATAGCGGTCATGTCGCCTGGCTCGGCCATGTTTTACCTGGGCAGCCTCTGGCACGGGGGCGGGGCGAACCGTACCGCGCAGCCGCGACTCGGCGTGATCCTGGAGTACGCCGCCGGATGGCTGCGCCCGCAAGAGAACCACTGCCTGGCGGTGCCGCGGGAGATCGCCAGCCAGCTTCAGCCGCGTCTCCAGGAACTGCTCGGCTACAACATCTACCCGCCGTTCGTGGGGTATGTCGACGGCAGCCATCCCCGGAAGGTCCTGTCGATCTGAGCTCTGCCCGTTCGTGTAAACGGTGAAAAGCCAGGTCGACAAGGAGGTTTATGCCATGAAGCAGTATCTGCTCAGCGCCTACCAGCCAGACGGCGCGCCGCCGCCGCCCGAAGTGCTCGGCCCGATCATGGCGAAGGTCGGCAAGTGGCGAGCTGAGCTCGAGGCCGCGGGCGCCTGGGTCTTCACCGGGGCGCTACAGCCGGCCAGTACCGCCACGGTCCTGCGGATCTCCGGCGGTGACGTCATCATGACCGACGGCCCGTTCACCGAGGGCAAGGAGCACCTGGGCGGCTTCACCGTGATCGCAGCCGCCGACCTCGACGAGGCGCTGGACTGGGCCCGCCAGTTCGCCGAGATCACCGGGCTCCCGCTTGAGGTCCGGCCGGTCTATGACGGCAGCAGCTGAGGTCGAGCGCGTCTTCCGGCAGGAATACGGCCGGGTGGTGTCCGTACTGGTCCGCGTCTTCGGCGACATCGACTTCGCCGAAGACGCGGCCCAGGATGCTTTCGCCGCGGCACTGGAGCACTGGGCTCGCGACGGGCTGCCGCCTAGTCCGGCTGGCTGGCTGATCACGACCGCTCGGCGCAAGGGGATCGATCGCGCGCGCCGGGAAGCGTCCCGGCCAGCCAAGCACGCCCAGGCGGTCCTTCTGTCGGCGGCACAGTTGCCGGCGCGCGAGCCTGCAGCGCAACTAGCTGCAGAGCAAGAAGCTGTAGAGGAAGAAACCGTGGAGGACGAGCGGCTGCGCCTTATTTTCACCTGCTGCCATCCGGCGCTGGCCAGCACCGCACAGGTCGCGCTGACACTGCGGCTACTTGGCGGCCTGACCACGCCGGAGATCGCCCGGGCGTTCCTGGTGCCGGAGCCGACGATGGCGCAGCGGCTCGTGCGGGCCAAGGGCAAGATCCGCGACGCCGGCATCCCCTACCGAGTACCGGCCGAGGCGGAACTGCCCAGCCGGCTCAGGTCGGTACTGACCGTCGTCTACCTGATCTTCAACGAGGGTTATGCGGCCAGTTCGGGCGAGGACCTGATCCGGGCGGACCTGTGTGCGGAGGCCATCCGGCTTGGCCGCCTGCTGACGGCGCTGATGCCGGACGAGCCCGAGGTCACCGGCCTGGTCGCACTGATGCTGCTGACCGAGGCCAGGCGGTCAGCCCGGACTAACCCCGACGGTGACCTCGTCCTGCTCGCCGACCAGGACCGCAGCCGCTGGGACCGGGCGCTAGTCGATGAAGGCCACGCCCTGGTCCGCAGCTGCCTGCGCCGGAATCAGCCAGGCCCGTACCAGATCCAGGCCGCGATCAACGCCGTCCACACCGACGCGCCCGTCGCGGCGGCCACGGACTGGCCCCAGATCCTGGCACTCTACGACCAGCTGCTCGCGCTCGCGCCCAGCCCGGTCGTCGGCCTGAACCGCGCTGTCGCCGTCGCCGAGGTCCACGGACCAGTCGCGGCCCTGGCGATTGTCGACGACATCGAGCTAGACGGCTACTACATGCTCCACGCGATCAGGGCCGACCTGCTCGCCCGCCTCGGACGGCCAGCCGAGGCCGCCGCCGAGTACGCGGCCGCCGCCGAGCTGACCCAGAGCGCGGCGCAGCGAAGATTCCTGCAGAGGCGTCGCGACGGCCTTACTGCTGGCCGCTGAGACGCTCCTGCATCCGGCGCATGCCGCCCAGCCAGCGCTCCCGGTCGTCGGCACGCCTGCGTTCGTACGTCGCCACCTCGGGGTGCGGCAGGATCAGGAACTGCTCGGTCCCGACCGCGTCCAGGACGGACGCCGCCACCTGCTCTGAGGTGAGTACGCCGTCGACCGCGGCTTGCGCCGACCCACCGCCCGTGCCCGTTTCCGGCATGGACCCGGCGCCGACCTCGCGCCTGCTCGTGTTCAGCAGGTTGCTGGTAAACGCTTGCGGAGCCAGGCACGACACGACGATGCCCTGGCCACCGTGAGTAATAGAGAGCCATTCGGCGAACGCGACGGCGGCGTGCTTGGTGACGGCATACGGTGCCGAGCCAAGCTGGGTCAGCAGGCCTGCCGCGGACGCGGTGATCTCGAGGTAGCCCTCGCCCCTGGCGAGCATGCCCGGCAGCACAGCGCGGGCCACGTAGATATGGCTCTGCACGTTGATGGCCCAGATCCGGGACCAGGCTTCGTCGGAAGCCTCCGGCCCGCCGGCCACGATGATCCCGGCGTTGGAGAAAAACATGCCGACTGGCCCGAAGGCAGCCTCTGTCTTGGCCACGAGCGCCTGAACGTCCGCTTCCCTGGACACGTCCGCGGCCGCCGCTATCGCGCGGTGACCGCCGGCCTCGATCTCGGCCGCTACGCTGGCGGCGCCGTCGGCGTCGATGTCGCAGGCTACGACGCCAGCCGCGCCGCGCTCGGCGAGCCCGAGGCATAGCGACCGGCCGACGCCGCTCGCTCCCCCGGTGACGACGGCGACCTTGCCGCTGATCTCCATGTATTCAGCCTCTCCCCGCTCAGCCTCGTGTAGTCGCGCGAACAGCCGAGTCCGCCCAGGCGGCCAGGTCCGGGTCGGATTCGATCAGGCTGGCGAACTTCTTCCGCGCCTCGTCTCGCTTGGCGGGAATGTACTCGGTCGGCCACAATCCTGGGTGCGGCTCGTACCCCTTGAGCACATTGCGGGCCACCGTGACCTTATGCACCTCGTCGACTCCGTCCGCGATGCCCATCGTCGGCGCGCCGGCATACATCGCCTGCAGGGGCGTCAGGTTCGTGGTGCCGAGCGAGCCCATGATGTGCAAGGCCCGGTAGCTGACCTCACGCAGCACCTTGCCCATGGTGTACTTGCAGGCGGCGATCTGCGTCCTCGCGGCCTGCGTGCTGGAGTTATCGATCGTCCACGCCGTCCACAGCACCAGCAGGCGCAGCATGTTGATCTCGGCGTACGAGTCGGCGATCGCTTCTTGCACCATCTGGTGGTCGGCGATCACCTTGCCGTGCGACTCCCGGCTCAGGGCGCGCTCGCACATCATGTCGAAGGCCAGCCTGACCTGAGCGACCGTCCGCATCGCGTGGTGGATCCGGCCGCCGCCGAGGCGGCGCTGGGCCAGCACCTTGGCGCCGTCCTCAGGGCCGAGCAGGTTGCCGGCCGGCACCCGGACGTGGTCGTAACGCACGTGGTTGTGCAGCGCCGGGAAGTCCATGATCTGCACGCCAGGCGTCTCCCGCGGCACCACGAACATCCCGTTGGTACACATGACAAAGATGATGTCGGCGCGCGCGCCAGCGCTGGTGAACCACTTCTCGCCGGTGATGACCCACTCGTCGCCGTCCCGCTCGGCCCGGGTCCTGAACAGGTTCGGGTCAGATCCGCCCTGCGGCTCGGTCATCGAGTAGGCAGAGAAGATCTCCTGGTTCAGCAGCGGGTAGAGCCACTTGTCCTTCTGCTCCTGCGTGCCGTAGGCCGCCAGCATCTCCATGTTGCCAGTGTCGGGCGCAGCCGTGCCGAACACCACCGGCGCGGACCGGTACCGGCCCAGGATCTCGTTCAGCAGCGCCAGCTTGAGCTGGCCGAAGCCCGGCCCGCCCAGGTCCTTGTCCAGGAACAGCGCCCACAAGCCGCGGTCCTTCACCTGCTGCTTGAGCGGGTCGGCGAGAGCCTTAGCCTTCGGGTTGCGCGAGTACGCCGCTCCGGGGAAGACGAGATCCAGCGGCTCGATCTCGTTCTTGCAGAAGTCGGCGACCCAGTCCAGTTGCTCCTGAAACTCCGGCTCGGTCGAGAAATCCCACGCCACGTCGGGCCTCCAATCGTAGAACCCGATTCTAGAAGGCTTAGCGCAGCCCGTGCCAGCGGCCGTGAC
>Ga0210390_10004799_pt1 | contig 11368 bp, 11 predicted proteins | sample IncBWH11OmetaG_FD_161050 | JGI IMG/M metagenome (GOLD analysis project Ga0210390, IMG submission 161050) | Forest soil microbial communities from Barre Woods Harvard Forest LTER site, Petersham, Massachusetts, United States - Inc-BW-H-11-O ... | reverse complement strand
CAAAAGCAAAAAAAACAAAAATACAAACAAACCTATCATCCCGAGCGCAGCGAGGGACCCGCTTTCCTCCCTCCTCCTAGCTGCCCCGCTCTGAGCGTCTTCCGCGAAAGCTGGTCTTGGGTCTTCCTGCCTTTGTAGCGCCGCGCTTTCAGGCCGGCATCTTGGGTTTCCCTCGCACCAAAAAAAACTGTCATCCCGAGCGCAAACGAGGGACTTGCTTTTCTCTTCCGCCCTGCGTGCCCCACACGACGCCGTTCCGTGTGGGTCTTGGGTTCTCCCCCCCATTTTCTATTTTCCCTTTTCCACTTTCACAAAAACTCCGTCACCACCATCAAAAACCCCACCCCCCTTTTGCATCTCCCCAACGCCAAAGGTAAAATACTCGTCGCCGGCACACGCACTCACAACCGGAATCCGCGCATCACGAAATTCTCAGGGAGCACACACTGTGACTCACAAATCCACCCGCGCCATCATCCTAGCCGCAGTCGCACTCCTCACCGCCATTCCCGCCGTAGCCCAAACCACCGACAACGCTCCCGCCGCCAAGCCCAAATCCACCACCACAAAATCCACCACCACAAAATCCACCACCACAAAATCCACCACCACAAAATCCACCACCACAAAATCCACCTCCAAATCCAACGCCATCCCCATCCCCGACATCCCCTACACCAAATTCGTTCTCCCCAACGGTCTCACCGTCCTCGTCCACGAAGACCACAAAGCCCCCATCGTCGCCGTGAATACCTGGTATCACGTCGGCTCCAAAAACGAAAAAACCGGCCGCACTGGTTTCGCTCATCTCTTTGAGCACCTCATGTTCAGCGGCAGCGAAAATTTCAATTTCACGTACATCAATGCCATGGAACGCATCGGCGCCACCGACCTCAACGGCACCACCAACAACGACCGCACCAATTTCTTCGAGAACGTTCCCACCTCCATGCTCGACTACGTCCTGTTCGCCGAAAGCGATCGCATGGGCCATCTCCTCCCCGTCCTCGATCAGAAAAAACTCGATCTCCAGCGCGGCGTCGTACAGAACGAAAAACGCCAGGACGAAAATCAGCCTTACGCCGTCAGCGAAGAACTCATCACCACGAACACATATCCCGACGGCCATCCTTATTCCTGGACGGTCATCGGCTCCATGAAAGATCTCGACGCCGCCTCGCTCACCGACGTCCAGGACTGGTTCAAAAGTTATTACGGTCCCAACAACGTCACCCTCGTCCTCGCCGGCGATATCACTCCCGAAGTCGCCCGCCAAAAAGTTGAGAAATATTACGGCGCCATTCCCGCCGTTCCTCCCATCGCTCGTCAGGAAGTTTGGGTCGCCAAGCGCACCGGCACCCATCGCGGCACGGTCCAGGACAATGTCCCGCAAGCCCGCACCTATCGCGTCTGGAACGTTCCCCAAACCGGCTCGCCCGATGAAGCCTTGCTCGATCTCACTGCGCGCGTTCTCGGCCAGGGGAAAACTTCGCGTCTCTACAGGCGCCTCGTCTACAAGGATCAAATCGCCACCAGCGCCACCGCCGAAGACGGCAACAACGAAATTGCCGGACAATTTACCTTCGAACTCACCGCCAAACCTGGCGGCGATCTCACCGTAGTCGAAAAAGAAGCCGATGAAGAATTGCAGAAATTCCTGAAGGATGGTCCCACCGAATCCGAACTCGAGCTCGCCAAAACACAAATCTTCGGCCGCTACGCCCGCATCATGGAACGCATCGGCGGCTTCGGCGGCAAAAGCGACATCCTCGCCAGTTGCCAGACTTTCCAGGGCGATCCCGATTGCTACAAAACCTATCTAAAGCGCATTCAGGCCGCCACTCCCGCCTCCGTCAAGAAAGCCGCCGTCGAGTGGCTCAGCGATGGCGATTACGTCCTTCAAGTCACGCCTTATCCCACCGATTACAAAACCGGCCCGGCCATCGATCGTTCCAAGCCGCCCGCCGAAGGCTCCGCCGAATCTCTCAAGCTTCCTCCCATGCAACAAGCCACGCTTTCCAACGGTCTAAAAGTTGTTCTCGCCGAGCGCCACACCGCGCCCGTCGTCAATTTCTCGCTGCTCGTCAAAGGCGGCTATTCTTCCGATTCCACCGCTTCTCTCGGCACCTGCAGCTTCGCCCAGCGCATGCTCGAAGAGGGAACTCCCACGCGCGATTCCCTTAAAATCAGCGAAGATCTCGAATCCCTTAGCGCCAATTTCAATGCTGGCGCCAATCTTGATTACTCCAGCGTCAGCCTTAACGCCCTCAAGCTCAATCTCGATAAAGCTCTCGACATTTATGCCGACCTCATCCTCCATCCGGCCTTCCCGGAAAAAGAATTTGAGCGCCTGCAAAAAGAACGCCTCGCCGCCATCCAGCGCGAAAAAGTCACGCCCTTCTCCATGGGCTTGCGCGTTCTTCCCACGCTCCTCTTCGGCAAAGGTCATCCCTACGACGAAACTTTCATCGGCACCGGCAGCACCGACAGCGTCAAAAAAATGACCCGCGCCGATCTCGCCAAGTTCCACGAGACCTGGTACAAACCCAACAACGCCACGCTTCTCATCGTGGGAGACACCACGCTCGCCGAAATCACTCCCAAGCTCGAAAATTTATTTGCTTCCTGGAAGTCTGGCGATGTTCCCACCGTAAATGTTCCGGATGTTCCGCAGCCCGCGAAAGACGTCGTCTATCTCATTGATCGTCCCGGCTCCGGCCAGAGCCTCATCCTCGCCGCGCAGCTCGCTCCGCCGTTCAACAATCCCGATCAGATTCCGCTCATGCTCGTCAACGACATCTTCGGCGGCAACTTCAGTTCCCGCATCAACATGAATCTGCGCGAAGACAAGCACTGGTCTTACGGCGTCGGCTCTCGCCTCATCCCCGCGCGCGGCCAGCGTCCCTTCGTCAGCTTCTCCCCCGTGCAGACAGATAAAACCAAGGAATCCATGCAAGTCTTGATCGACGAATATAAAGATATCGTCGGCGGCAAACCCATCACCGGCCCCGAACTAAAAGACGAACAATCCAACGCCACGCTGGCGCTTCCCGGCAGCTTCGAAACCACCCAGCAACTTTCCGGCGCCTACGCCAACATCCTCCAATATAATTTGCCCGAAAATTACTACAACACCTTCACCCAAAAAGTCCTGGCCGTCACCTCGACAGAAGCCAACGAAGTAGCAAAAAAATACATAGAACCAAACCACCTAGTCTGGGTAGTAGTAGGCGACATGTCCAAAGTAGAAGCCGGCATCCGCTCCCTAAACATAGGCGAAGTCCACAAAATCGACCCCGACGGCAACCCCATCCAATAAGCAGCGCATCCCAGTCGTCCGCACCCATTAGGGGCACGATAATCGTGCCCCACCCAGTGGCAGGTAGTCGCTAGGGGTCTGTCTTCGCAGGGGCGCCGCACTGTTTATCCTAAGTTTCGAAGGGCTGCGCCCCGTATCCGCAAAATCGAAATCCCATCATCCCGAACGCAGTCCCATCTTTTACCTCCTCAACTTCCTCCTCCTCCTTCACCTCAATCTACTTCCACCCCTCCTGCAAACTAACCAAATTCTGCGGCTTCACCCGAATCACTCCCCCGCGCGGACTCTCAATATCCGCAATCAACATAAACGACACCGCCACCACCAGCGGCATCACCGTCAGTCGCACCCAATGATTGTTTTCCGGCCGCACATAAAACCCCAGCATCAAGTTGCAGCAAATCGCGATCGCCCACATCAATCCCCACGCCGCGATCGGTATGCGGTTCCACCACGCCGCCTGTGTATACCCCTGCCGGTTGATCACATCATTCATCCCCGCAACGGTCACCCCCAGCACCGCGCTGTGATCTGCCTGCGCCGGCGTTTTCACTTCATTCCACAATTCCGCCTGCAATCCCAATGTCCGCGCATTCACCCGCCGCAATTCCTGCGCATCGCGTGTCTGATAGAACCGCACGCGCTCCTCCAGATATTCCTTCAATAATTCCCGCACCCTCGCTGCATTCGCCGCCGGCAAAAAATCCGCCCGTAAATATTCCGTGCCGATCGCATTCGCTTCTTCCTCTTCGTAATTTTTCCGCAGGTCATACCGGCTGATCGCCATCGAAAACGTAAATCCGATTATCAATCCCAGCAGTGTTAGCGTCCCCGCCAGAATCACTCCTAAATCCTCGCGCTCCTCCGCGCTCATCTCTTCGCGCCGTTTCCGCATCGCCGCCCCAATCCACGCCGCCAGCCACAGCACCACAAACGTCACCACCAGCACCACCCCCGGATGATTCACAAGCTTCTCCATTCCCACACCCTCCCCAAGCACCCCGCCACTCTACCTCATCCGCGCCATTTTACAGTGCGCTGTCTCCACTGGCACAGCCACTCATCTTAGGTTTTGCCGTGTAACGCCGCGCCTTCAGGCTGGCATCTCGGGTTCCTCGGTTGTGGGGCTAACCTTCCGCTAGCCCTGGGAGGGAGGCGGACCGTTTCCCTACAAACCTCACAAAAAAAAACACCCGTCAGTCCGAAGGGAGTCCGCGAAGTGAGGAATCTCTCTTCGATCAAATCGTTTCGCTTCACTCCTGCCACTCCCTGTGCTCTTGGGTTATCCGCCACGGGTGCCGCACCCTTTGCCTTGTAAAAGTGTGGGTTTAGACGCAAATCAACCGAACTCTCCACAAAAATCGCGCCCTATCCTCCTCATGACCCTGCGACGAAGGATTTCAACCTCAACACCCGCGCGCAGCTCCGCCTGGCGGCCGATGGCCACCGCAAAAACCTCGAAACTATTCTGGGAAGAAACGCGCCGCAAAGAAAAATGGGCGCCCTACGACAAGAACTTCCGCAATCCGTACCTAAACCTCAAGCCCGTACAACACCCACAAGCCCAGCAAGAAATCCCTCTTCGACCCGCGTGCCCCGCATGCCGACTTTGCATGTGGGGTCTTGGGTCATTCCTAACACGCCACACACAGGAACAATCACGCGCCGTTCTCTCTGAGCTCCTCAGCGATCTCCGCGTCAATCTTCATTCAACCCTCATCCCAGCCCCACCCCATACATCGCCTCGCCCCGCACCACCTTCCCCGCCTCATCAAACTGAAACAGCTCCGCCGCCCTCGCCCTCTTCCCATCAATCTCCGACACATACACAATCGTCAACCGCCTCGCCGCCTCATCATTCACCAAATAATCCAGCGTGAACCGGATCGTCCCGATCGCCTTCACCGCCGTCCGCCAATATTCCCCCAACTCCTCCCGCGAACGCAGCGTAGCCCGCCCCAGAATGCCCACCGCCTTCGGACTCGTAAATTCCGCATCCTCCGCAAACCACGCCAGCACCGCCTCCACATCCTTCCCACTAAAATTCCGAATCCACTCCTCAGCAAACTTCCGCGCCTCAATACCCGTCATGAATTCCTCTCTCCGCGTAGGGGCGCCGCGCTGCCGCGCCCCATGTCCACAAAATCCCAACCCTAAACTCCCCCCGCATCGAAAAAAAACACCTCCACGCACAAAGAATCCCTTTTCGATCACAACACCAAATTGTCCTTGCATTAAATCGCGCTAGAAAACCCACCAACCCAACCCATCAATGCAAAGTCCGGTTCGCCTTCGCATCCGACGCCCGATCCTTCTTCAACTGTTTCGCCTGCGTCTTTTGCGCTTTCTTCTGCGCCTTCTGCTGGTTCTTCGCCGCCTTCGCCCGGTCCTTCTCCTGCTTCTTTCCCGCCTGCGCTGACTTGCGGTTATATTCCGCCACGCTCATCTGCTGCGCCCGCATCGGCAGCGCGCACGCCAGAGTCACTCCCGCCAGCACCAGCAATCCCGCAATCCGTCTCATCCCTATCCCCAACCCGTAGTCTATACCCATGCAGCGGCCCAGCCGCCGCTTTTACGACCTAAACCGCACCACCCAAACTCTCCGTGAACTCTGTGCCCCCCAAGTTCTTTCCTACCTCTCTGCCACCTTCTTCAAATTCTCCAATCCCATCTCAAAATGCCTACCCATCACGCGATCCATATTCACAAACACGCCCATCAATTTCATCATATAAATATTCGGCCCCAGCATCGTCCACGTCACCCGCGTACGTCCACCCACCGGCGCCAGCACAAACTCATTCACATTGTGTACCGCAAACGGCTTCTGGAAATCCACCTCTACCTTGATTTGACGGCTCGGCTCGGATTCCGTAATCGTCATCCGCCCTTTCCCTGTGCTTCCCGCGCCATCCCACTCCGAAACTGCGCCCACGCCGCTAGCCGCCCCGCTAAAGGTCCTCACCATCCCCGCATCGCCCTTATCCTGCGGAGCCCACTCCCTCCAGCAATGGAAATCATCAATCAATCCAAAAATCTTTTCCGCCGAAGCATCCATCACCATCGCCCGCTGTATCCGCACCATCCCCGGCCGAAACGCCGCATAAACCAACACCGCCACCACCACCAACCCCAAAAAAAGAAATACCCGCCACACACTCCCACCCCCGCCAAATCTTAACAAGAAATCCAACCATTACGGCTTGTCTCAACCAAAAAATGTCATTCCGAAAGAAGTCCGCGAAGTGAGGAATCCCTCTTCGATCACCGCTTCTTGTCTCCGACACAAAGAACGCGGGTGCCGCACCCTTTGCCTTGTAAGATCCACGCGCAACACACCGCGCTATACTAATCTCCTCGGGAGCCTCACCCCTCCCGGAGGCCACTCCATGCTTCTCGATCTCGGCAGAGCGTTCTCCTTCCTCCTCAGCATCCTCTCCCTCTGCTACCTCATGAACGCCGCCTTCTTCGTCACCGCCACCACCTGGCAACAACGCCTCCTCGCCTCCATCGCCCGCATAGTCCTCGCCGCCTGCGTTTGCATCGTCAGCGGCTTCCTCTTCCACCTAAAATCCAATCCTGCCGTCCCACTCTCCCACACCCTCCCCGTCCGCGTCTTTCTCTACACTCTCCCCGCCATAATCCTACTCTTCGCCCTAGCCTGGCTCCTCGATGCCTACTACATCCCTTTACTCTGGAAAAACCAACCCTACCTCTTCTAAAAATTGTCACACGCGTCTCCTGTAGTGGCGGGACTTCGGTCCCGTGCCTCTGCCCCCAGCGCCCGGCGCGGGGCCTCTTGGGTTGACCTCTCGGTTCTCGCTCCTCCCACTCTGAGTCCGTGAAGAGTGGGTCTTGGGTTTTCTTGCCGTTGTAGCGCCGTGCCTTCAGGCCGGCATCTTGGGTTTCGCACTGTTGTAGGGCTCGCCTCCCGAGGCGGGCCGTTTCCCTGAAACTCAAAACTCAAAACTTAAAACTTAAAACTTAAAACTTAAAACTTAAAACTTAAAACTTAAAACTCTCCTACATTCAACGGCGCCGCTTCCTTCACCACAAACTCCGCCGATCTCCATGCCGTGCTCTTTCCCCCATCATTGCCAGCTCGCACTTCCAACCGGTACGCCCCAGGCGCCAACTTGTTCAAGAACGCCCCGCGCACAACACAGATCACCGAAGTCCCCGCCTTCATATATGTCCCCACGTCCACCGGCACAAACGTATCCGCCTCCACGCCGGACTTCACTTTCCACAATTCTCATATCCGCCTGCACCTTCGCCTCCGGCTGCCCCGCCATCAGCGGATCGTTAATCTCAAAATAAACGTACAGCGTATCCTCCGGTCAGAATTCGCGTCCGCCGTCGGTGTAATCTCCACTGCCTTGCTCACCAGCGGGGTATAACTCCCCGAAACCTGTTCGCCCGCTTCCGTCGCATCCGTCGAAATCTTGTGTACGTGTACGCGCCGCGACAAAACAACATCGCTAATCCCCAGCTTGCGCGGATCGTAAGCCACCACACTCAGCGGCAATCGCTGAACGCCGAATTTTTCGCCATCGCTCACGACTTGCGAATCTCATATTCCCCCGCCGGCAATGCAAACTGCGTTTGATAACGATTCGGGATCAGCGCGCTGGCCTCCTCCGCATGTGCCTCCGCTTTTTCCTCATCCTTTTTGGGTACGCCCTCACTTCCGTAATCGCAACACGCAAAATCGTGTACCGCGCCACCAGCGTCCATCCTTCCGGTACACCATCACCAGCGACCCGATCGTGGCGTACAACGTGCCGCTGTGGATTTCATGCGCCAGTGACCGCCGCGGGAAACTCATCATCATGTAAACGCGCGCCTCCCCGGATTGTCGGCAAACGCCGCTACGCGCGCGCTTACGTCAATAGCGCCCGCGGTCCCCAAACCTACCGCGGCTTCCATCTTTTTTCCCAACTCCGTTCCGTTCAGCGGATCGCTCGCGGGATGCGGCGTGTTGCAATATTCGCTGCGCGTCCACACCCTCAATTTCGCATTTCGCACCCTCACCTGGATTTGGTGGCAACCCCCCGGCGGCGATCGCGGCGGCATATACGCGATCACATACTGCGGCAACGCCAGCCACGCGCTCTGGTCTGTCGCCGGCCAGTCCGGATACGCCCAGATCCCGCCTCCCGTTCCGATTGTTTCCGGATGTTTTCCCAGGTTGTCCTGCACCACGCGAAATCCCGGCGGTTCCAGTTTCACTCTCTGGATTCTCTGTTCCTGCGCCTCTTCAAACAGGTAAAATCTTCGCCGTCAAATTCTTCACCACGACCTGACTCCAAAGTTTTTCGTTCTTCTCGATGATGTGGCCGGCCGTATCCCGTTGATGTGTTTGTGCCTTCGTCGTGTTCAGATTCGCGTAAAGCTCCTTGTCCATACACCACCGTAGGCACCAACGCTCTGCACGCGAATCGGATCCTGCGCCCAACCCATCTCAGCGAGAAAAGGGAAGCACAAAGTCGCAGCCGCCAACCATAATCCAATACGCATAAGCCACACCATCCGAAGCCCCACTAAGCCAGACGCACTCAAGTCAACCCAAGGTGCAAACAACCGCGAAGGCTGGGTCATAGGTCTTCTTGCTGTGTCGCGCCGCGCCTTCAGGCCGGCATCTTGGGTTTCGCGCCGTTGTAAGGCCCGCCTTCCGAGGCGGCCCGTTCTCTTCCGACTTGAAACTCAAAACGCAAAACTCAAAACAATCCGCCTCCACCACTCCAACGCCACCCCAACCTCAATGCTATGATTCCAATCGCAACCATCCCGGAGCCACCACATGGGACTTTCCCGCGCGTTCCTCTACCTCAAAGCCTACACGAACCTCCGCGAACTCGATCGCCGCACCAACGCTCTCCTGGATCGCCCCAAAGAAATGATCGCCGAAACCTTTCACTACTGCGACAACTTCCTCAGCCCCATCCAGGTCATCGACGAACTAGCCCAACTCCTCGACGACGTAAAATCCCTGCATCCCCAAACCGTCCTCGAAATCGGCACTCACCGCGGCGGCACTCTCTATCTCTGGACGCGCCTAGCGCAACCCAACGCCACACTAATCAGCATCGACCTCCCCGGCGGCAAATTTGGCGGAGGCTATTCTCCCTTCCGCATTCCCATCTACAAAAAGTTTGCCCGCGCCAACCAAACCCTCCACCTCCTCCGCGCCGATTCCCACGCCGCCACCACACCGGAACAAACAGAACGCCTGTTAGCCGGACACCCCATCGATTTCCTTTTCATCGACGGTGACCACACCTACGACGGCGTAAAAAACGATTACCAAATGTACTCACCGCTAGTCCGCCCCGGTGGCCTGATCGTCTTCCACGACATAGCCGGCAACTACGCCGACACTCAAGTCAAACGCTTCTGGGACACGCTCACGCCCACTCATCCCCACCGCGAATACATCGCCAACCCCGGCGGCCAATACGGCATAGGCCTCCTCCAAAAATAAATGTCACCCTGGTAGCGCCGGCTTCCAGCCGGCTCCAATCGCCCTCGCCACCAGCCGGCAAGATGCCGGCCCTACACCACGATCCCCGATCCGTCCGCGCAGTCCGGAAACGCAGCGCCGGAGGCGCGTCACAAGCTAGCCCAGGCCGCAAGGGCTGGGTACCGAACGCCGAATCCGCGAGCGCCGTAGGTGCGGCACATTCCTCCACGCACTATCTCCCCGCCTTACCTCATCCGCGCCTCCCGTGCTAACGTACCCCTCTGCTCCAAATCTCCGGAGGCACTCTCGTGTCCAACATCCCCCTTCGCAAAGGCGGGCCCAACGCGCGCATCGCCGTCATCCCTGGTGACGGCATCGGCAAAGAGGTCACACCCGTCGCCGTCAACGTCATCAAAGCCGCCACCGCTCGCCGCCATCACCACATCGACTTCGTCGAATTCGACTGGGGTGCCGACAAATTCCTCCGCGAAAAAATCACCCTCCCCGAAGGTGCCGTCGAAATGCTGCGCGATGAATTCGACGCCGTCCTCTTCGGCGCGCTCGGCGACCCGCGCGTCCCGTCCAACCAGCACGCCGCCGACATCCTCCTCGGCTTGCGCTTCAAGCTTGATCTCTACGTCAACGCCCGCCCCACCGAACTTTTTCACGAGCGTTTCACTCCGCTGAAAGATCGCATACCAAATGACATTCGCCTCATGGTCCTCCGCGAAAATACCGAAGGCATCTACGTAGGCGCTGGCGGCTTCTTCAAGAAGGGAACTGCCGACGAGATCGCCACCCAGGAAGACATCAACTCCCGCAAAGGCGTCGAGCGCATCCTACGCTTCGCCTTCAACTACGCCCGCGGCCAAGGTCTAAGCAATGGCGCATCCCTGGACCCTATAGCACCAGCCGGCTCCCCGAGCCCCGCCGGCTTTCCGTCAGCGCTAGCCCAACCGCACCACACCACCACCCACAAGCCCCTCCGCCTCTGCATGTCCGACAAATCCAACGCCATGACTTTCGCCGGCGACCTCTGGCAACGCACCTTCAAATCCGTCCGCGCCGAATATCCCGACGTCGATTCCCGCCATCTTTTTATAGACACCCTCGCCATGGAAGTCGTCCGCGACCCCCGCCAGTTCGACGTCATCGTCACCAACAATCTCTTCGGCGACATCATCAGCGACCTCACCTCACAGCTAGCAGGCGGCCTGGGCCTGGCACCCTCTGGCAACATTCACCCCGGCCAAACCTCGCTCTTCGAGCCCGTCCACGGCTCCGCCCCCAACATCGCCGGAAAGGGCATAGCCAACCCTTTCGGCTCAGTCTTAGCTTCCGGCATGATGCTAGATTTTCTTGGCTGGCACGACGAAGCCGAACTCTTAAAGCAAAGCGTGAAGTCCGCTCTCCACGCCGACGTCACCACCCCTGACCTACACGGATCTAAACAAACACTAGAAGTCTCCGACTACCTGGTGAACTACGTCTCCAAGCATTCATGAACTACTTGAAGTTGGTAGTCAGTAGTCGGTAGTCAGAATAAGAGCAAGAGAAAATATCTCAAGCTACACTTGAAGTTTTGG
>Ga0210390_10004796_pt1 | contig 11374 bp, 7 predicted proteins | sample IncBWH11OmetaG_FD_161050 | JGI IMG/M metagenome (GOLD analysis project Ga0210390, IMG submission 161050) | Forest soil microbial communities from Barre Woods Harvard Forest LTER site, Petersham, Massachusetts, United States - Inc-BW-H-11-O ... | reverse complement strand
GGCGAAGCTGCAGGCCGGCGGCACCAAAGTCTTTTCCTTGGGCACGGTTTCGAGGATGTGCGGTTTGCCGTCCTTGATCGCAAACAGGAATTCGCGCAGGAACGCCTGATGGTCTTCCTTGCGCAAGGTCTTGTCGCCCTGCGGAAAGTCGTCGCCTTCCTTCATCTCGAGGCCTTCGAGGGCCGCAATCAGCTTTGGCGTGTCGTCGCGGCCCTGAAACCCCGATTTCTCGATGCCGATTTTCAGCGCGTTCAGCGCCTCGTAATTCGATTGCGTATAGCGGTCCGGCAGCGGCCCCGACGGGTCGATTTTTTTGAGGCGCGCCACCGCGTCGTCGAAAAACTTGTGGTTCGCCGAGGTATCGAGCGGCGGGTCGAACACCGGCAAATAGCGGTTGATGCCGACAAAGCCTTCGATCTTGTTGCCGAGCGCCGGCAGGTTGGTCGATTCCGCGATAGCGCCGTCGCCGGCCCATTTGTACTTTTTGGTCAGGCCGAGATCATAAAGCTGGTTGGCGAGCGTCACGCCGTCGGTGGCAAAGGAAATCCCGAACAGGCCGTCGAAATCGCCGTTGATCTTCGAAATGAACGGCGTCGTGTCGGCGGTGCCGAGCGGGATGCCGGTGGTGCCGACGACCGCGCCGCCCTGTTTCTTGATCTCCTCGGCGTAGGCGTCGCGCGTCGACTGGCCCCAAGCGTAATCGGCATAGATGATGTGCCACTTCTTGCCGAGCTTCTCGACCAGAAAAGGCGCAAACGCGACCGCCTGCGCCGGGGCATAGTCAAACGTGCGGAAAGTGTAGCGATTGCATTTACTGGTGGTCAGCGTCGTGTCGAGGCACACGCCGATCATGTTGACCAGCTGATGGTCGGCCCAGACCGGCATGCAGGCGAGGCAGATATTCGACAAAAAGCCGCCGACATGCGCGTCGATATTGTCTTCGACGACCAGCTTCTCGACCGCGCGCCGTCCGATATCGGGTTTGGACTGATCGTCGCCGACGATCAGGTCGACCGGCCTGCCGTTGATGCCGCCCAATTTGTTGATGCGGTCGGCCGCCATCTGAATGCCGACAAGTGCGGTCTTGCCGCCGGCCGCGGCAACGCCGGTAAGCGGCTGCAAGGTGCCGATCTTGTAGGGCTTTGCCTCGCCAAACGCGGCGCGCCACGGCGACGGCATCAGCATTGTCGCCGCCCCGCCCGCCGCACCCCAGCCAAGCACGCGGCGGCGCGTCACCGCGGCATCGCCCGAGCCTCTGCCAACGTCGCCCATCGCGGCTCCTTTCCCCGTTAGTCACGCAAAATTTGTGCCTGTTGCAGCGGCAGTCAGACGACGATCACCGTCCCAACCGCCGGTGAGGCGCGGAAGTGGAGCGAAAGCGCGCCGCTTGTCAAGATTAACGCCATCCGATCGTGGCCTCGCCAAACGCGCGCTGACAATCGGTCCGGGCCCGTCACATGGCTGGGGCGTGAGCCCTGGCTTCGGCCAATTCCGTTTCGATCTGCTGCTTCAACTCGGCGGGACTGAAAGGCTTTCTGATCAGCCGATATTTGGCCCCGTCGCCGCTCAGCCTCCCCGGTGAGGCGTAACCGGAAAAGAAGATGATCGGCAATTGCGGGTACAGGCCCTGAACGTGCCGGGCCAGTTCGGGGCCGCTCATCGGGGTCATCACGACATCGGTCAACAGCAGGTCGACCGCGGCATTCCCGTCAAGCAACGCCAGCGCCGCAGCACCGGTCCCGGCCTGAAGCACCGAATAGCCGAGGTCTTTCAGGGTTTCCGCGGTGGTGTCGAGCACCGCGGCGTCGTCATCGACCACCAGCACGACCGCGCCGCCCGAATTACGCTCGACCTCCTGCGCGGGCCGGGTCGAATTCGCCGCTGCCTCCGCCTCGGCGCGGGGCAGGAAGACGCTGACCGCGGTGCCGCTGCCGGGGGCGCTGTCGATGTGTACGCCGCCGCCCGATTGCCGTGCGGTGCCGAAGACTTGCGACAAGCCGAGCCCGGAGCCGGCGCCCGGAGCCTTGGTCGTAAAAAACGGCTCGAATGCCCTCGCCTGCACCTCCGGCGCCATGCCGACGCCGCTATCGCGCACCGTGACGACCACATAATCGCCCTCTGCCGGCTCCTCGGCGCTGAGCGGCGGACCGCGACGGGTATTGGCCGCGTCGATGGTGACGACGCCGCCCTCGGGCATCGCATCGCGGGCGTTGATCACCAGGTTCAGGATGACCAGCTCGAACTGGTTCGGATCGACCATCGCCGGCCACAGATCCGGCGCCGGCCGGGTCTCGATGCGCATCCGCGGACCGAGCGCGCTGCGCAGCAGACCTTGCATACCGTCGATCGCGGCATTCAAATCGACCGGGCGCGGCGACAATGGCTGGCGGCGGGCGAAAGCCAAGAGCCCGCCGGTCAGCACCGCGCCGCGCTCGGCGGCGGTGCGCATCGCCTCCAACCAGCCGGCGCTCGCCGGGTCGAGCGGCGCGGTTTTGCGGATCAATTCAATATTGCCGATCAGCACCGTCAGCAGGTTGTTGAAGTCGTGCGCGACGCCGCCGGTCAGCTGGCCGACCGCCTCGATACGCTGGGCTTGGCGCAGCGCGGCTTCGGCGCGCTCGCGCTCGGTCATCTCCTCGATCAATTGCTGATGTTCTGCCTCGGCGCTGTCCTTGGCGGCGCGATATTCGCCGAGCATCGCTTCGAGCTGGCGCGAGCGCTTAGCCAAAAGCAACAACAGACTGACGATCGCTGCCGCCGCACCAAACGCTATCGATGAGAAAGTCCAGACTTGCCGCCGCCATGACGCCAGCACGCTGCTTTGCGCGACCGAGACGTTGACCGCCAGCGGAAAAGCCTTCAATGCCCGGATCGCGAGCACCCGGCGGGTGCCGTCGATCGGGCTATCCATCACGACGGTGCCGGCTCTTCTGTGCGCCAGAATATCCTTGAACGGCGGCAGGTCGGCATAGCTCTCGCCGACGACGACATCCTTGTGGGGGTAGCGCGCCAGCACCGTGCCGTCGCGAAGGTGCAGCAAAATGGCACCATCTTCGCCGAGGTCGACAGTGCGGTAGAAATCCTCGAAATAGGACAGGTTGAGATAGGCCAGCGCCGCGCCCTCGAATTGCCCGTCGGAGCCGAGGACCGGGCGCAGCATCAACGCCGTCCACCTCCCGTCGGGGCGGCGGAACGGCTTACTGAATTGCAGACCGGGGGGAGGGTGCGCGGCTAGCGCCGCGATCAAGGCGCGCGCCGCCGGCGCCAATGGGTGCGGGGTGCCCGGGAGCGACGAAAAGAGGACTTGCCCGCTCGCGTCGGTAACGGCGATTTCGCTGCATTGCGGCACCCCGGCGATGCGCCGCGCCAGCCTCTGCTGAAAAGTCGCGGTGGGGGACGATGGCGAGGCATCTCCCGTTTGCCACGTGCGGATCGCGCTGCGCAGCACAAGGTCGAGGGTCTCAACCGCACGTCCCGTCTGCTCGGCGAAGACCATGCCGAGCCGCGACATCTGCTGCTCGGTGTCGGACATGATCAAGGCGCGGCTGGCAAACAGCCGATGGGCCGTCCCGCCAAGGATAAGCAGAACGGCAATCGCCGCCAGCGCCTGCAAGGAACGGCTGATCGGGAAGAGACCCGACCGCTGCCCGCGCGGCGGATTGCGGCTCATCGGACGTATTCCCGCGCCGAGCGAACAGTCAGCCGGCGCGGGCCGCGCGGATCGAGCGCCAGACTTTTTCCGAAGTCGACGGCGGCGCAACCGGCGCGGCCCCGATCTGGGCCAGCGCGTCGTTGACGGCGTTGACGACCGCGGGGATGGCCCCCAAGGTGCCGGCCTCGCCGACGCCCTTGACGCCGAGCGGATTGCGGCTCGTCAACGTCGCGTTGTTGGCCAGCTCGAAATGGCAGCAATCGTCGGCGCGCGGCATCGCGTAATCCTGGAACGAGCCGGTCAGCAGCTGCCCGCTATCGGGATCATAAACCAGATCCTCCATCAGCGCCTGGCCGATGCCCTGGACGATCCCGCCGTGGATCTGCCCCTCGCATAACAGCGGGTTCAAGACCCGCCCGACATCATCGACCGCGGTGTAGCGAGCGAGCGTGACGGCGCCGGTTTCCTCGTCGATCTCGACCTCGCAAATATGCGCGCCGCTCGGAAACGTCGCCGACCCGGCGGGGCCGTAATTCGCCCGCTCGGTAAAGCCTGCCTCGATGTCGTTTGGCAAAAACCCGGAATCGAACGACCGGCGTGCGACCTCGGCGAGGCCGACCGAACGGTCGGTGCCGGCAATCGCAAAGCGGCCGTTTTCGAACACGATGTCGCCGGTTGCCGCCTCCATCATGTGACCCGCGATCCGGCGGCCCTTGTCGATCAGTCTGTCCGCGGCAACGACGATCGCCGAGCCGGCGAGCTGCGCCGAGCGCGAACCGAAGGTGCCGATGCCCATCGTCACCAGATCGCTGTCGCCATAACGATAGCGGATCAAATCGGCGTCGATGCCGAGCTTTTCGGAGAGGACCTGCTTGAAGGTCGTGCCGTGGCCCTGGCCGTGATCCATGCTGCCGGTCATCAGCACGACGCCGCCCGGCGGGTCGAAGCGGATCTCGGCGTGCTCATAATCGCGCCCGCCGGTCGCGGCGCATGCGGTCGCGAGCCCGATCCCCAACAGCCAGCCGCGCTTTCTGGCGGCCTCGCGCCGCGCCGGTCCGTCGCGATAGCCGGCGAGAGCCAGGCAATCATCGAGGTTTTTGACGAAATCGCCCGAATCATAGGTCTGCTGGAGTGCCGTCGTGAACGGCATGGCACTCGCCGGGATCGTGTTGCGGCGGCGCGATTCCGCGGGCGAGATGCCGAGTTCGCGCGCCGCCTTGTCGATGATGGTTTCGGTCACATAGATCGGCTCAGGCCGGCTGCCGCCGCGGTAGGGGGCGATCGTCATCGTGTTGGTCAGCGCCGCTGTGACGCGGGCGTGCACGGCCGGGATGCCGTAGGTGTTGACGAGGCAGGCAAGGCCGATCGTCAGTGGAATCGTTGGCCGGTCGGTCGAATAATAGGCGCCGATCGCTGCCCGCCAGCGGGCGCGCAACGCGAGAAACCGGCCGTCCTTGTCGAGCGCCAGCGCGGTCTCGACCACGCTGCCGCGGCCTTGCTCGTCGCTGGCGAGCCCCTCGCCGCGCTCGGCGATCCAGCGCACCCGGCGCCCGGTGATCTCGGCCGCCCACAAGGACAGCGCGTACTCGGGATAGCAGCCGCCTTTCATGCCAAAGCCGCCGCCCATATTGTCGCAAACCACCCGAATCTGATGCTGCGGCAATTTGAAGATGCGGTCGGCGAGTGCGGCGCGAGTGCCGTGCACCGACTGGATCGTGCAGCGGATCGTATAACGGTCCTCTTCGCGGTCGTATTCGGCGACGCAGCCGCGCGGCTCCATCGAGTTTGCGGTGACCCGGTTGATGTGGATTTGGTCGCGCACAATGCGATCGGCACGGGCGAACGCCGCGTCAACCGCCGCCTTGTCGCCGATCTCATGGAAAAAGGCTTCGTTGCCCGGGTTGTCGTCCCACACCGTTGGCGCGCCGGAGGTGAGCGCCGCCGCCGCGGTGACCACCGCGGGCAAAACCTCGTAGTCGATTTCGATCAGCTCGGCTGCGTCTTTTGCCTGGTCGATCGTGTCGGCGACGATAAACGCGACCGGGTCGCCGACATAGCGCACCCGTTCCTGGGCGAGCAGCGGCTGCGGACAGACAAAGGCCGGCGCCCCGTTGCGGCGTCGGCGCGGGACGCCCGGCATTAGGGTTCCGAGCCCGCGGCGGCGCAGATCGCCTCCGGTCAGCACCGCCAGGACGCCGGGTGCGGCCTGGGCATCGGCGACATCGATTTGGCGAAGGCGCGCATGGGCATGCGGCGAGCGCAGCACATAGCCGCGCGCATCACCGGGCTGGCCGGCGTCATCGACATAGCGGCCTCTGCCGCGCAGCAAGCGCCAATCCTCCTCGCGCCGCACCGCCTGCCCGATCGCCTGCACCGCCATCCCTGTGTCTCCCTGTCTGTGCGCCTCTCATCGGTATTAGCGTGATCCTTCCCTCGGAGATTGCTCTACCGGCACGAGGCACGCTTATGCCGCCAGCTCCTCGCGAACGCTTTCGCGTTTACTCCATGGAACAGGATGCACCTCATAGTTCGAGAGCGCGTCAAGCACTGCTTGGGAGACCGTCTGCTCCGAATCATTCAGTAACGCATAGGCCCGAGAGTCCGCCGGGCGCACCTCCCTCGTATCGATCCACGAAAACGCAATCACCTGCGACGTTTCGCGGTTCGGTCGATTGACGGTCTGGATTATGCGCTCTGGTTGCTGTCGCGATTTGGGGACTACGAAGTCGAAGAGATGATCGTAGCCGGTTTTGCCCGTGAATTTCACTTTAGGTGTGTAGCGGATCTCGTGCAGATCGAGCCATGAGACCACATCCTCATAAAAGAGGCTCGCCACCATCGGCACGGCCAGACAGAACATGTCGTTGACGGCCAGAACCGCCTGCACAAGGTTGTGCTTGCGGAGAGCGAAATTCTCCGGGGTCGCGCGAACCTCCAAAGCCTTGCCGTCAAGCTTTATGCCAAACCCGTTCAGGGTCATCTTCAGTAAATCTTGGCGCTTGGAGCTTTCCAGCCTGCAACCATTCTGTTCCAGATCGTCGATCGTATAGCCATCGTCGGTCAGGATAAATCCGCCATTGATTTTCCTTGCATATATTTGCACGTAGTCGTTGTGGCGGTCGAGATACGGGGTTGTAATTTCAACCCAGTCGGCGTCGATCCGCCGCAAAACGGTCTTATCCTTCAGCCAAGCGACATAGTCGTTTAACAGTCGGTTGATTTCGTCGATCATGGAAATAACCCCCGATCGACATAAGGCGTGCACGTTATATTGCAGAACCGCAGAAAATCTTCGAATGTTGTCCACACTTCCGCCGGACTGCGGAACTGATCTGCGGGAAGCGGTATCGCCCACTTATCGCCAAAGCCTTCGCGATAGATGTGCAGGTGCGGTGCCGCAATCTCCGTATCGTCTGGGTTACGGTGAGGCGCACCGCTTAAATCGAGCCGGACAAGCACTACGACCAGTCGCCCTCGGTTTTGCATCTTCACTTTGCGCAGGTCGATGCGGCCGCGGCTAAGGTCGAGCAGGAATTGTTCTCGCTTGTCGGCGGATTGCAGCGGTAAAGTTACCGATTCCCCACGCATGGGAAAATCGCTGCGATCCTCATTGACACGGTGCTTCTCCATTCCGAGCAGAGCATCAGCCTCTTCCTGCGATAGGTTGATGTCGGCCATTATGTCGTTCTTTCACGGCGGGTCGGGTCGGCGCCGAGCCTGACCAGCAATTTGCCGAAATTGCGGCCCTGCAACAGGCCGATAAAGGCCGCCGGCGCGTTGTCGAGCCCGTCGACGATGTCCTCGCGGTAGCGCAGCGCGCCGCTCCTGACCAGCGGCGCCGCCATCGCCCGGTATTCGCTCCAGCGCTGCCAGTGGTCGCTGACGATAAAGCCTTGAATCTTAAATCGCTTGCGCACCGCGGCCGTCAGGTTGGGACCGGGGCGCGGCTCGACGTCGTTGTATTCGGAGACCATGCCGCACATGATCATCCGGGCGAAATCGTTGAGCCGCGGAAACACCGCCTGCTGCACCGCACCCCCGACATTCTCGAAATAGACGTCGATGCCGTTTGGGCAGGCCTGGTCGAGCGCGCCGCCGAGATCGCCGGCGCGGTGGTCGATGCAGGCGTCGAAACCGAGCTCGGTTTCGACATAGCGGCATTTGTCGATGCCGCCGGCAATGCCGACGACACGCGCACCGGCGCGCTTGGCAAGCTGGCCGGCGACCGCACCCACCGCCCCCGAGGCCGCCGAGACGACGACGGTTTCGCCCGGTTGCGGCCGGCCGATCTCGCTCAACCCGACATAGGCGGTCAGTCCCGGCATGCCCAGCACGCCCAGGGCTGTCGACAGCGGCGCCTCGGCCGGATCGAGTTTTATCAGGCTCTTGCCCGGAACCGCGCAGTACGACTGCCATCCATATCCGCCGTAGACATAGTCGCCGGCGCTGAAGGACGGGTCGCGCGAGTGCTGGACTTCGCCGACCACCCGGCCCTCCATAACGGCGCCGATTTCGACCGGCTTGGCATAGGAGCGGGCGCCGCTGATCCGGCCGCGCATATAGGGATCGAGCGACAGATAAATCCCGCGCACCAGCACCTCGCCCTCGGCCGGGTCCGGCAGCGGCATATCGGCGATCTCGAAATCCGCGGTCGTCGGCATGCCCTTCGGCCGCTGTCTCAGCAAGACCTGGCGGTTTTGGTTTGCCATGCCCGATCCTCCCTGTTCGGATAATTTCTACAACTACCGTATCGGCGCGGCGAACCGAAGCATCTCGGGCCCGATGACGCCCGCTCCCCACCGGCGTAGGATCGCTGTCCGCCCCAAAGGAGAGGCCATCATGGAACCCGTCCTTCGCAACGCCGCCCGCGATCGCCTCGACGCCGGAGAGCTGGCGCTCGGCGTCGGCATCCGCCAGAGCCGCACAGTCGACATCGCGCCGATCATGAAGGCGTGCGGCTATGACTGGCTGTTTCTCGACCTCGAACACAATTCGATGGATCTCGACACCGCCGTGCAGATTTCGGTCGCCGCGCTCGGCGTCGGCATCGCACCAATCGCGCGGGTGCCGGCAGGGCAGCACTGGCTCGCCACCCGCATTCTCGACGGTGGCGGGCTCGGCATCGTCATGCCGCATGTCGACACCGTCGAGGAAGCGCGCGAAATCGCCGACCATCTGCGCTATCCGCCGCGCGGACACCGCTCGATCGCCGGCGGGCTGCCGCATTTCGGCTACGCGCCGGTCGGCACCGCGGCCGCCACCGCGGCGATCGACGCGGCGACCCTGGTTGTCGTCATGCTCGAAACCCCGCGGGCGATCGAAAACGCCGCCGCGATCGCCGCGGTGCCCGGCATCGACGCGCTGCTGATCGGCACCAGCGATCTGTCGATCGAGCTCGGCATCCCCGGCCGGTTCGAAGACCAGCGGATCGTCAACGCCTACCGCACGGTCGTCGATGCGTGCCGGGCGCATGGCAAATTCGCCGGGATCGGCGGGATTTACGAGGATGCGCTGCTGCGCCGCTACATTGGGATGGGGGTGCGGCTGGTCATCGGCGGCGGTGATCTCGGCTTCATGCAGGCAGCGGCATCAGCACGGGCGTCGCAGCTGCGCGGCTGCCTTTGAGGACTTTGGCCTGGTGCGCTTTCCGATCGTTTAAGCCGTCGTTCCCGCGAAAGCGGGAACCCAGACGGTCGGCCCTGGACCCCCGCTTGCGCGGGGGCGACGAGGTATGGTGCGACGTGAGCGGATAATGCGCTAAATCAAAAACCGGGCCAGGTTACGCCGGGGCCGGGATGGCCCGCTGGTTGTACATGATCGTGCGCATCCGCTCGCGCTCCTCGGGGGTCAGGGTGGCGGGATCGACCCGCAGATCGTTGCCGGTCTCCATGCCGCGCTTGACCGCCGGCCGGTTGCCGACCTCGTCGAACCAGCGCTTGAAATACTTGAACTCGCCGATGTCCTGGCCCTGAGCCTCCCAGCCGACGGCCCACGGATAGCTGATCATGTCGGCGATCGTGTATTCGTCGCCGCACAGATAGCGGCGGTCGTAAAGCCGGTTGTTCATGACGCCATAGAGCCGGTTGGCCTCGTCGGTAAAGCGCCGGATGGCATAGGTCAGATCGCCTGCCTCGGGCCCGGCGCGGCGGAAATGGCCGCACTCGCCGAGTTTTGGCCCCTGGTTTGCCATCTGCCAGATCACCCACTGCGTCACGTCGTACTTCCCGCGCACATCCTGCGGAAAAAACCGGTCTTCCTTTTCCGCCAGATACATCATGATCGCGCCCGATTCGAAAATGCTGATCGGCGCCCCGCCGCCCTTGGGCTCGTGATCGACCAAGACCGGCATGCGGTGGTTCGGGTTGATCTTCAAAAATTCGGATTTGAACTGATCGCCGCGCCCGATATTGCACGGCACGAGATTGTATTTAAGCCCCAATTCCTCGAGCAGGATCGTGACCTTCTTGCCATTCGGCGTCGGCCAAAAATGCACGTCGAGCATCGCTTCGTCCTTTCTGGTCCTTTGTCACAAAATGGGCTGCCGCCATCGGGCTCGGAGGCGCCCGGACACGCGCCGACCATAGCGGCTCATGGTGCGAACGCAACAATTGGTACCGAGTGCCCCCAAAGCGGGATTGCTTCGCGGAGTTTATCCTCGGGCGGCGCTCCGCGCCGACCCGTGGGCTCTCAATGACCCCGTCAGTGGCGGTCATTGATAGGAGCGACGCGACGAAGCAATCTCGCGACCGAGGCGCAGCGACAGGATCACCCGTTTCTCTCTGAAACCGGCGCACCTGATGTGATCGCCGCCGCTGCTGTCGGACGGGTGCTCGGGATTGCGCGGTACAACCGCGATCAGGTCGGCCCAAAAAATGACCCTCGCCGATCCCGTCCGTCTCGCCGAGGCGGCCCGCGACAGCGGCGTTCCCCACCGCCTCGACCCGCGTCGATCGGCAGACCAGCACCCCATATGCGCCACCCGCACTCACTGGCGGAAGCTCGCCGCCCCGCCATCACCAGCGATCGCATCGATGATATGCATTCTTGACACGTAATGCGATACGTTACACTTCTCGACTATAATCCTGCGCTTTCGCCATAAGTAAGCCATTCCGCAAAGAACATGAACACTGATTACGGTCACAGTTTATTATTTCGGACGGGTCACGGATTACGATTGCGATGACAGTTTACTATTTGGAGATTACGCGGATTGGTGCGATCAGGTGGAGATGATTGGGCATCAGGCAATAAATCTCGGTGCCCGCGCGACGCGCCGCCACCGCGGTCAGGCGGTGGTAAACTGATAATCCTCGGCCCGAGAAACACCGGCTCGCGGGGGTTGCCGCGCTGGGTGACGTGATGCGGTAGACCCGGCACCACCACGCGTGCGATCCGAGCCATGGCCTTGCCTCCAATGCGCTCCCCGCCCTGTGCTGCAACATATCAGACGAGCGCCGCGATCTTGTAGCGGGCGCCCCGAGCTGCGGCTTCTCGCCACAATCGGGTCTTATGCTTCTCGACCATCACAGTCGAGCGAGGGCGGAGCACCGCGTGCAGTATCGATCGGTCCGGAGGCGGGAGCGGCGGCTTAAGGATCTTTCACGGTCGCGTCGGCCGCCGAGCGCCATGACGCACGCGCAAAATCCGCACATGGTCGGCGGCGATCCGATAACGAATGATGTAGGGGTAGGCCAAGGCCGTTTCGCGCAACTGTGTACC
>Ga0210390_10004795_pt1 | contig 11375 bp, 11 predicted proteins | sample IncBWH11OmetaG_FD_161050 | JGI IMG/M metagenome (GOLD analysis project Ga0210390, IMG submission 161050) | Forest soil microbial communities from Barre Woods Harvard Forest LTER site, Petersham, Massachusetts, United States - Inc-BW-H-11-O ... | reverse complement strand
GGTTCTGTGATCAAACCTTCCGGCGCGTGACCTAGGTGACAATCCACAACATCATGCACCGGTTGTGGATGAAGCTGAACCGACCCTTGACAGTTCCGCGAACTACGCGACGCCTCCGTCACCGACCATCGCCCGATAGATGCGCTCGAGGTCCTCGAGGGTGGCGAACTCCACTACCAGGCGGCCGCGGCGGTTCTGTATGTCGACCTTGACTCTTGTGTTGAGGTAGGTCGACAACAGGTCTTCGAGCTCGACCACGCCGGGTTCGGGGAGCTTCTTCAGCGGTGCACGGCGGCTCCCGCCGTTAGTAATACTTGGGGTATCACCGCTCTTTTCGGTCACTTCGGCCGGTGCCTCCTCGGGAACCGGCGGCACGACGCGGAGGTCCACACCGCCGCTGCGCACCAGCTCCTCGACCGCCCGAACCGTCAAGCCCTCGTCGACGATCCGATCGACCAGCCTCTCTTGGAGGGTCCGATCGGGCGTGCCGAGAAGGGCACGCGCGTGGCCCGCCGAGATCGTGCGCTCGGTCAGCGCCCGCTGGGCGCCGGCCGGCAACTGCAAGAGGCGGAGGGTGTTGGTGACCGTGGCCCGGCCCTTGCCCATGCGAGCGGCCACCTGCTCGTGCGTGAGGCCGAACTCATCGATCAGCTGCTGGTACGCCGCCGCCTCCTCGAGCGCATTGAGGTCGACCCGGTGCAGGTTCTCGACCAGCGCCTGTTCCAGGCTGGCAACGTCGTCGGCCTTCTGGACGAGGACCGGGATGGTCTGGAGGCCCGCCCGACGTGCGGCTCGCCAGCGCCGCTCCCCCGCGATCAGCTCGTAGCTCTCGCTCTCGTCCTGGAGTTCGCGCACGAGGACCGGCTGCAACAGGCCGACGGCCTTGATCGAGGCGGCGAGCGAGGCCATGGACTCCTCGTCGAAGCTGCTGCGAGGCTGGAAGGCATTGGGGCGGATATGCGATATCGGCACCACTCGGAGAATTGAGTCGGACTCCCCGACCGCCTCACTGGGAATGAGTGCGCTGAGCCCCTTACCGAGTCCGCTGCGGCGCGCCATTGCTCACCTCCTTGGCTAGCTCGCGATAGGCCACGGCGCCTCGCGAAGCGGGATCGAACACAGTGATGGGCTGCCCAAACGACGGAGCCTCCGACAGACGAACCGTCCGCGGGATGACCACCCGGCAGACCCGCTCGGAGAAGTGCTCGCGGACCTCGTTCGCCACGTCGACGGAGAGACGGGTCCGAGCGTCGTACATCGTGAGGACGATCGTGGTGACCTCGAGCGTGGCGTTCAAGTTCGTCGAGACCAGGTTCACGTTGCGCAGGAGCTGGCTCAGACCCTCGAGGGCGTAGTACTCGCATTGGATCGGGACCAGCACCTCATGGGCCGCTGCGAGGCCGTTGACGGTGATGAGACCGAGCGAGGGGGGGCAGTCGATCAGCACGAAATCGAAGTCGTCGACGACGGACTCGATGGCGCGACGGAGCTTCAGTTCCCTGCTGAAGGCGGGGACCAGCTCAATCTCCACGCCGGCCAGGTCGATGGTGGCAGGGGCGACGAAGAGGTTCTTGACGCTGGTGGGCTCGATGCAATCCTCGAGGGGTTGATCGCGCATGATGACGTCATACATAGAGAGCTCGAAATTGCGGGCTTCCACGCCGAGTCCCGTGGTGGCGTTCCCTTGGGGATCCAGGTCTACGACGAGCACGCGATAGTCCTGATCCGCCAGGGCCGCGCCCAGATTCACCGTGGTGGTGGTCTTCCCTACTCCCCCCTTCTGGTTGGCCACGGCAATGACGCGGGGCAGCTCGCGTGCTGCCGGCTTCGACCCGTTGAGCAACTCGGTGGCGTCGGGACGGATGGACGGGGCTCGCATCGTCACCTCGCCGGCCTGGGCCGGTTCGGTCGCATTCGCAATCTCATGTGCCCTCTGTTCGCTCGCCATGTCCGCCTTCGGTGCGGGCTCTTCGGCCGGGACAGAAGAACCTACATCGTCTGGAACGACGGCTTCGGGGGGTGCCTCCGGCCCGGGCTCGGTTTCCCGAACTTCCTCGACGGAGTCAGTGACAGCCACATCGCGCCCCTCCGCGGTGGCGGTGGACACCGTAGCGGGTTCGGAGGAGACCACGATCTGCTCTGGGGTCGTTTCCTCGGCGCCGAGTGGTCCTTCCGGCGAGGTGCCTCTAGAGGAATCGTCTTGGTCGAATATCAGCGCTTTGACGGGGTCAGTGGACGTTGGACCCTCCGTCGTGGCCGGGCTGTGCCCGTAGTCGGGTGGAAACGGTGTCGGTGTCTTGTCTTTCCGCCGAATGCGCATCAGGCGGGAAGTCCAAGTCGCCGCGGCACGCCGCCTATCCTGGCGTCCCAGAGGCATGCGGTCAAGACTTCAGCCTTTGTTTCACGTGAAACCTCACCCCCCAACGGCCGTGTCGTCGTGGGCTCCACCAGTTCCACGTGAAACATGTGCCCACGGACAGGACCCGGCTGTGGATAGGTCGTCCCTTCCCTGCTCTTGGAGCTGGTGGTCAGAAGAGGGGGCGCTTGCCCGGGACGCCGTCCCGGCGTGGAAAGCGCTCGGGGCAGGGGTCGGCCTGACGCAGCGTCTGATAATCGAACTCCTCGTGGACCAACCGCTCGGGCACCAAGCCCAACTGGCGGAGCGGCTCGGGGGGCCAGCGGGTCGGCCCCCGGGGGTCCCCGGGCCGATCACCGGAGAGGTCCTCCACAGAGGTGGGGGTGTCGTCGCCGGGCGGTTCCGAGACGACCAGCCAGCCCCCGGGTTTGAGCAGGGGAGCGGCGCACTCTGCTACCACGGCGGGCCGGCCGAAGGATCGAGCCAGGACCCCGTCGAAATGCCCCCGGACAGCCGGGTCCCGGCCTGCCGTCTCTGCTCGCTCCCGGCGGACCGAGACCCGGGCCTCCAGGCCCAGACGCCGGACCGTGTCGGTCAGGAAGGCCGTCCGACGGCCTTGAGCGTCGAGGAGGACGAGGATGGCTGCGGGCCACTCGATGGCGACGACGAGGCCGGGGAGGCCAGCCCCCGAGCCGAGGTCCAGGAGGACCGGCGGGGTGGGGCCGTCAGGCCAGAGCTGGCGGCCGACAGCGACGAAGCCCTCGGCGTGGCGGAGGTGGGCGTCGACGGGGCCCGGCCCGAGGAATCCCGCCGCCCGGGCCTCCTCGAGGACGGCGAGAAGGAGTGTCGCAGCGGGCCCGGGGGGCCCAGCGGCATCGGAGGGGTCGGCGGGGTCTGAGGGCTGAAGCGGGTGGGGGAGAGGCGAGGCGGAGGAGGGGTCGGTGCCGGGCACCGACGGATCAGGACGCCGGGGCGATGACGACGTGGCGGTTGGGATCCTCACCCTCGGAGCGGGTGACGACGCCGTCCATGTCGTTGATGGCGTCGTGGACCGCCTTGCGATCGGCGGGGCTCATGGCCTCGAGCGCCTTCTCCTGGCCCGACGCGATGACCTCCTCGGCGATCTGGACGCTGAAGCGCTTGAGGGCGGCCGAGCGGCGCTCGCGGTAGCCAGCGACGTCGACAAGGATGCGGTCGGTCCGGGAGGGGCACTGACGCTGGACGACGGCCCGGGTGAGGTCCTGGATGGCGGCGAGCGTCGAGCCACGGGGGCCCACCAGCATGCCGAGGTCCTCGCCGTTGGCGGCGATCTCGACGGTCTCCTCGTCGAGGAGACGGCTTTCGACGTCGGCCTCGACCCCGTATTCGGCGAGCAGACCGGCGAGGAACGTACGTCCTATCTCGCCCTGTTCCTCGAGCGTCATTCCCTCGGCCATGTCCTCTGTCTCCTTACCTTCGATGCTCCGAGACGGAGCCTCCGCGTTGGACGGCTCCCGGGTGGAACCGTTCTGCGACCCTTCTCGAATCTCGGTGCGACCGGCGGCCGCGCCGGCGCCGGCTGACCGGGAGCGGTTGCGGCGGCGGCGGGCCGAGCGGCTGGTGCCGGTGCCCTGCCCCCGCCCCGAGTCTGACGGACTCGAGCCCTCGCCACGGCCCGATGAACCGTTGCCGTTGCCGTTGCCGCTCGCTGCCTTCTGCGTGGTGGCGCTTCCGTTGGCGGACGAGGAGCGGCCCGAGGACCGCGAGCCGGAGGAGCCGCCGCGCGGCCGTTCACGTTCACCCTGGCGGGACCTCCCGCCACGCCGGGAGCGCTCCCGCTTGGGCCGGGCGCCGACCGGACGGACTCGGGCACGCACACGGGCCTCGACCCGGACGCGGCCAAAGAGGCCCATCTTGGGCTCGTTGACCACATGGACCTCGGCGTCGTCGATCCCGACCCCGAGCTGGTCCAACGCCTGCTCGGTCGCCTCTTCGATTGTCTTTCCCGCTACTTCAACCCACTCCACGTCCTAGCGTGCCTTTCTGGCCCGCTTCGAACGCGAGCGGTTCTGGGGCTTGGGTGGCGGCGGTTCCTCCGCCGCTGCGCCGCCCTTCCCGTTGGCGGGCCGCTTGCCCGCCGGCTTCCGACCGTTCCCGCCCGTGTTGGGCCTTCCGTTGGTGTCCGCCTTCTTCGGAGCAACCGTCCCCTTGGCCAGGGCCGTCCCGTCCGTGGCCGTCGAGCGCTTCGGCGACTTGGGCTCCGGCTTCGGGGGCGCCGGCGGTGGCTTGTCCTGTTTGCCCGAGCCGATCTCGCGTTCGACCGCCGCCGGCGTGACCATCCCGGTCCGGAACATCACCTCTTGGGTACCGATCCGCATTGCCGATGAGACCACCATGTAAATGGTTGCTCCGGCCGGCACTCTAAGGTAAATGAACCCGAAAATAATAGGGAAAAACTTCTGCATTGTTTGCATCTGCGGATTCGCAGCGGCAGCCTGGGGATTACGACTGTTCATCTGCTTCATTTGGTAGTACTGCAGGAACATTGCAGCCGCTATGAGCACGAGGTAGGGGATCAGCAGCACAGCCTGGCTGGCGCTCCCCGGGGACGCGTGATGGGAGAGGGGATAGGAGGAAAGATCCATCCCGAACCACCAATGCATCTGGCCCTTATTTAGGACCAGATCGGTGTGCATTTGTGAAGAAGTCGGGATATACCGAGGCGCACCACATATCGCCTGAGTGCACTTCTGATATACGCCATTTATGCCGGTGTAATAGTTGCCCCGGGTGACGGTGGTCGAGAGCCCGCGGATCAACGTGTACAACACGATCAGGAAGGGCATCTGCAGGAGGCTCGGCAGGCAGGCGCCGAACGGGCTGGTCCCGTTCTCCTTGTAGAGACGCATCATCTCCTGGTTGAGCATCTCCCGGTTCTCTGCACCCTTGTACTTGGCCTGCAGCTTCTTCATCTCCGGCTGCAGCCGCTGCATCGCGATCATCGACTTGGTGCTCTTCACCGTGACCGGGGTCAGGGCGAGCATGATGATGATCGTCAGGCCCGCGATGGCGAACCCGTAGTTGGGCCAGACGGCGTAGAGGCCGGCCAGGATGAGGCCGAAGAGCTCGAAGACCGGGTGGAAGATCTCGCCGATCAGGTGGAACAGGGAGTTCTCGGTACCGAGCAGCGGGGTCAGCACGGCCGGCCCCTCCCGTGGTGGTCGTGGCCGTGCTCGGCGTGAACCGGGATCGGGACCAGGTCGACGCCGTGGGGGCCGAACGGCCGACAGCGCAGCAGGCGCCGGGCGCTCAGCGCGAGGCCGCGCCAGAAGCCGTGCGTCGTGAACGCCTCGACGGCGTAGTTGGAGCAGCTCGGGTAGAAGCGACAGGGCGAGATGCGGCCGGAGGCGGCGCCCTGGTAGGCCCGCAACAGCGCTACCGCGGCGCGTGAGGGCGGGCTGAGCCGGGGCACGGGGGCCGGCGACTGGGCGTCGGTCATGGCCCGCTCACCGCGGCGCCGGCGCGGTGGAGCGCGGCAGCCAGGTCGTGGTGGAACTGGGCGGGGCTGAGGGTCGAGGCGGCGGGCTCGAGGCGGACCAGGAAGGCGCCGCGGGGGAGGGACGGCGCTTCCTCCCGCACCACAGCGCGGGCGCGGCGGCGCAGCCGGTTCCGGACGACGGCGGACCCGCAGCGGCGGCCAATTGCGTAGCCGACCTGGGGAAACACGCCGGGGGTGGCCTCGTCGGCCGGGGCGAAGGCGGCGCGGACGGGGCCGGAGGCGCCGCGGGCGCGGGCGCGCTGGACCTCCGCGAAGGCGGCGCGGCTGGTGATCCGTCCCACGGTGCGAGGGGGCACGCGGTCCGCCCTCAGACGGTGAGGCGGTGGCGTCCCTTGAGGCGCCGGGACTTCAAGATGGCCCGGCCCGCCCGGGTGGACATCCGCTTGCGGAACCCGTGGGTCCGGGCCCGCTTACGGGAGTTGGGTTGATAGGTGCGCTTCACGTCAATTCAGCCTTTCGCGACGGCCGGGACGGCATCAGAGATCCGGTCCGTCGCTGGTATGTGCCTCGGCCCTCGGTAAGGATCCAGCCGGCGGCGGCGAGTCCTCCCATGTTAGGCGCGATTTGCCGATGGCCTCTAGTCGCATCGGGCCGCACGGTGTACGTTCGTCCGATTACCCACACCGAGGATCGTTCCCGACAAAAAACCGGACGCCGAGGGGGGAGAAGGGGCGTCTGGCAGCAGCGTGAACCAAGCAGCTGATCTTTGGACAAAGTGTGCCGGGTCCTTGCGCGAGCAGGTCTCGGAGAGCACCTGGCAACTCTGGCTCGAGGGGATCGAGCCGGTGGAGTACGCCGACGGCGTCTTCACCCTCGAGGTGCCCAACGGCCTCATCCGCGAGCGGGTCGAATCGCGCTACCTCCCCATGATCGAGGACACCCTGGCCAACGAGCTGGGTGCGCCGGTACGCGGCCTGCTCCAGGTGCAAGAGCGCGACCCGGCGGGGGACGACGACCGCCGGGCGGCGGCCCTCGCGCCCGGGCTCGACGAGGTGTTCGGCCTGCCCGCCGACCCGACCCCCGTTCCCGGCGGCAACGAGGGGGCGGTCGCCCCGGCGGCGCCCAAGACGGGCCGCGAAGGAGCGGCGGTGCAGCTGGACTCGAAGTTCACCTTCGAGACCTTCGTCACCGCGTCCTCCAACCGCCTGGCCCACGCGGCGGCCCAGGCAGTGGCCGAAACCCCAGGTCGTTCGTACAATCCGCTCTTCATCTACGGAGACTCGGGGCTGGGAAAGACCCACCTCCTCCACGCCATCGGCAACTACGTGACCGAGAACTACTCGCGGCGAAAGGTCCTCTACGTCACGACCGAGACGTTCATGAACGACTTCGTCGACTCGCTGCGCACCTCGACCACGCTCAGCTTCAAGCGCCGCTACCGCGACTGCGACGTCCTCCTCATCGACGACGTCCAGTTCATGGAGCGCAAAGAGGGCCTCCAGGAGGAGTTCTTCCACACCTACAACGACCTCATGGGCGCCTCGAAGCAGATCGTGCTCACCTCGGACCGGCCGCCCAAGTCGATCGAGACCCTCGAGGACCGGCTGCGCAGCCGCTTTCTCTCCGGCCTGATCACCGAGATCGACCCACCGGACCTCGAGACCCGGCTGGCCATCCTGCGCTCCAAGTGCCTGAGCATGCACGAGGACGTCCCCCACGACGTCCTCGAGTTCATCGCGTCGCACGTGAAGGACAACATCCGCGAGCTCGAGGGGGCGCTCATCCGCATCTGCGCCTTCGCCAAGCTCAACAAGGAGCCCATCTCCCTGACCCAGGCCGAGCACGTGCTCTCGGACCTGGTCCTCGCCGGCGAACCGCGGCGGATCTCACCCCAGTTCATCCTCGAGACCACCTCGGCCACCTACGGGTTCTCCGTCGAGGCCCTCTGCGGCCCCAGCCGCACGCGACCGCTCGTGACCGCCCGCCAGGTCGCCATGTACCTGACCCGCGAGCTCACGGACTACAGCTATCCCGCCATCGGCCGGGTGTTTGGCAAGCGGGACCACACCACGGTGATCCACGCCGTCGACAAGATCGCCGGGCAGATGCAGGAACGCCGGCAGATCTACGAACAGGTCACCGAGCTGATCCAAAAGATCCGTGCCGGCTCGGCCTGACGCCGCGCCGTCCACCCCGGACACCCCGAACTACACGACCCCTCCTGTGGTTCGCCAGGGGCAAAGGCTGTGGACCCGGCGTCGTGAGCCTGGGGACCGAGGGCGCCGCCATCCCCACCCGTCCTCAGTTGGACACGCCATCCCCACCCGCGCCCTACGGCCACCCACACCACCATGGGGACACCGATCCGGGCACCACGCTGGCGGCGCGGGTGGTCATCCACAATCCACACCCCTTACTACCTTTATCTCTCCCATGTACCTTTCCCTCATCGAAACAACAAACAGGGCCCGTCTCCGAAAGGACCGCCGTCGGTGAAGTTCCGATCCGAACGCGACGTACTCGTCGACATGCTGGCCTCGGCCGGCCGTGCCGTAGGGGGGCGCGGCGGCTCCTCCCCGGTGCTGCTCGGCCTCCTGCTGTCCTGCTCAGGGAACACCCTGAGCGTGACCGGCACCGACCTCGACCTCACGATCCAGGTGACCGACGAGGTCATCGGCATCGACGACGGAAGTTGTGTGATTCCGGCCCGGTTGTCGACCGACATCGTGCGGCGTCTGGAGCCGGGGGCCGTGACGCTCGAAGACGAGGGTGACCAGGTCACAATTTCCGCAGCCCGTTCCACGTTCCGGCTCCACACGTATCCCGTCGTGGAGTTCCCGCCGGTCGGCAAGACGAACGAGCCGACGACGCACGTGGCGGAGTCGTCGTTGAGCGAGGCCGTGCGCCAGGTCGTCCGGGCCGCCTCCCACGACGACGGCCGGCCGCTGCTCACGGGGGTGCTGCTGGCCCACGTGGACGGGTTCATCCGCATGGTGGCGACGGACTCGTACCGCATGGCCATGCGGGACCTGCCCGATTCCGACACCATCCCGGGGGAGGAGGACCTGCTCGTGCCCGCCCGCGCACTGTCGGAATTGCAGCGCCTGCCGACGGGGACGATCGCGGAGAACGCGGAGACGAACAAGGTGGGCGTGGCGGCGAGCAGCAACGAGATCACGTTCTGGCAGGGCAAGGTGCAGATCAGCACGCGCCTGCTCGAGGGCCGCTACCCGGACTACAAGCAATTGATCCCGGACTCGTACCCGAACCGGCTGCACCTCGGGAAGGAGACCTTCCTCTCGGCGTTGCGGCGGGTGCAGCTGCTCGTGCGCGACAACACGACGCCGGTGCGCCTGGCCATGCGCCAAGGCGGCGTCGACCTGAGCGTGCAGAGCCAGGACGTCGGCGACGCGGCCGAGACCATCGACGGCGACTACAGCGGCGAGGACCTGGTGATCGCGTTCAACCCGTCGTACCTGATCGACGGCGTCGAGGCCGTGACCGGTGACGAGGTGATCATCGAGTCGGCCGACGCCTCGCGCGCGGCCACCGTGCGTGGCGCGGAAGACGACGCGTTCCGCTATCTGCTGATGCCGGTGCGGGTGTCCTGAGAACGCCGCAGGCGCGGGCGCAGTGAGCCTCCGGCATCTGGAATTGACCGATTTCCGGACGTTCGGCGCCGTCGCACTCTCACCCGAGCCCCAGGGCACGACCGCCATCACGGGAGACAACGGGACCGGCAAGACCAGCGTGCTCGAGGCGATCGCGTATCTCGGCACACGGCGCTCGTTCCGCGGCGCGCCGCCCGACGCGATGGTGCGCACGGGAGCGGACAGCGCGATCGTCCGCGCGTCGTTCGACACGCCAGAGCGCACGGTGCTCGTGGAGGCTGAGATACGGGCGGCGGGGCGGAGCCGGACGCGGGTCAACCGCAAGGACGTGAACGGCCGGGCCGCCCTGGCGTCGGCGGCGCCGTGCACGATCTTCTCGCCCGACGACCTCACGCTGATCAGCGGTGGCCCGCGGGGCCGGCGAGACCTGCTCGACGACACCCTCTCGTTGCTCGACAGCGAAGGCGCCCGGGCGGCGGACGAGACCGACCGCGTCCTGCGCCAGCGCGCCGCCCTGCTGCGCCAGTCCGGAGGGCGCGCGACGGCGGACGTGACGACGACCCTCGAGGTGTGGGACCAGCGGCTGGCGGACGCGGGCAAGGTGCTCGTGGCGTCGCGGGAACGGCTCGCGGGCGAGCTCGAGGTGCTCGTCGGTGCGGCGTACGGCCGCCTGGCCGGGTCGACCCGGCCCTCCACGGTCGAACAGCGCTACGAGCGGAGCTGGGACGGAGACCTGCTCGACGCGCTGGCAGCGTCGCGCCACGACGACCTGCGGCGGGGCCTCAACACGGTGGGGCCCCACCGCGACGACCTGGTGATCGTGCTCGACGGCCGCGAGGCGCGGACCCACGCCTCCCAGGGCGAGCAGCGTTGCCTGGCCCTGGCCTTGCGCCTCGGAATCCACGAACTGGTGCGGGCGGGGACCGACGTTGCGCCGACCCTGCTGCTCGACGACGTCTTCTCCGAGCTCGACCCGGCGCGCAGCCGGGCCCTGGTGGAGCAGCTGCCCGCCGGCCAGGCGATCCTGACCACGGCGGCGCCGCTGCCCGAGGGCATCGCCGTGGCCCGCATCGTCCCGGTCGCAACGCTGGGGACGACGTGAGGGAGCGGCGCGGCGGAGGGCCCCGGCGCGTCGGTGAGACCATGCCGCGACTGTTGAAACGGCTGGGCGTGCCGGCCTCGGCGGCCACCATGGAGGCCGTCTTCGCCCGCTGGGACGAGGTCGTCGAGGGGGACCTGGGCGGTCACGTCCGGCCCCTGCGCGTCGACGGGCGCACCCTCGTCGTCGCCGTCGACCACCCCGCCTGGGCGACGCGGACGCGGATGCAGTCGGCGCAAATCCTGGCGCGGGTGCGCGCCCTCGGGGACACCGCGATCGAGCGACTGGAGGTGCTGGTCGAGCGCCCTTGAGCGACCGTTCATGAGTGCCGAATTGTCGCTCCCGTCGGGTAGAATGGTGCGTTCGCATCGAAAGGCCGGAGGTGCTCCGTTCGGGGATTCGATACGCACCGCGAGAGACCGCTGTTCTGAAAGGGCGCGCCTGTGGCAGTAAAGGTGGACGACACGCTGGACGGGGCGAAAGCCTCCTATGGCGAGGCCGATATCACCGTCCTCGAGGGTCTCGAGGCGGTGCGCAAGCGTCCCGGCATGTACATCGGCTCCACGGGCCCGACCGGGCTGCACCACCTCGTCTGGGAGGTCGTCGACAACTCGGTCGACGAGGCCATGGCGGGCCGGGCCACCCGGGTCGACGTCACCCTCCTCGCCGACGGCGGGGTCCGGGTCAGCGACGACGGGGCCGGCATCCCGGTGGGGCCGCACCCGAAGTACCCCAAGCAGTCCACGGCCGAGATCGTCCTGACCACGCTCCACGCCGGCGGGAAGTTCGGGGGCAAGGGCTACCAGGTCTCCGGCGTGGAGCGTGGTCAGG
>Ga0210390_10004794_pt1 | contig 11375 bp, 10 predicted proteins | sample IncBWH11OmetaG_FD_161050 | JGI IMG/M metagenome (GOLD analysis project Ga0210390, IMG submission 161050) | Forest soil microbial communities from Barre Woods Harvard Forest LTER site, Petersham, Massachusetts, United States - Inc-BW-H-11-O ... | reverse complement strand
CGGGATATGAGCGCGATGGGGAGCGGGTGCACCTAACTGTCGATGGCGGGACGGTGAGCGTGGCGGCTGCGGACTTGGTGGCTGTGGAGCCGGAGGAGCATTTCGCGGCGGTGCCGGCGGCGGTGATTGCGCCCGGGCCTTTTGGGAATTTGATTCACGCTGCGGCGGAGAAGCATGGCGTGGATGAGAGCCTGATCCGGTGGGTGATTGCCGTGGAGAGTAATTTTAATCCGCGGGCGGTTTCGCGAAAGCGGGCGCAGGGGTTGATGCAGCTTTTGCCGGCGACGGCAGCGGTTTATTCGGTGGCGAATATTTTTGATCCTGCGGAAAATATTGATGCGGGGACGCGTTATCTGAAGGATCTGTTGGCACGATATCGCGGCGATTTGCGGTTGGCGCTCGCAGCCTATAACGCTGGGCCGGAGATGGTGGAGCGTTATGGCGGAGTGCCGCCTTTTCCGGAGACGCAGAAGTATGTGCGGGTGATCACGGGGCATATGGCTGCTCGGGAACAGAGTTTGGTGGCGAAGAATTAGTTTGTGTTTTGCACTGCGGATTTTTCCGCACGAGATCACTTCTAAAAACCCAAATTCAAGAGCAACGTCAAAAACGCTCGTCCCGCGCAGCGGGATCTCGGGGTCAATCGCGCTGCAGCCCGATTCACAAATTCAACTACCGGTTCGAATTCAACTGTGAGGCTCGTGTGGCTACATCCTTGCCGCACAGCCAGGAGTGTCCTGTTGTAGGGGCAGGGCTGTGCCAGGATGTGCGGTTATTGTTGCGGCTGGGGTTGTTGTGGTTGCTGTTGAAATGGATTGCTTGGGGCCGGCGTCGGGTTTTGCTGGTTGGGATTGTTGCCGCCTTGCGCATTGCCGAATGGGCTGGTGGTGCCCTGGCCTGGGGCGCTGCCGGGTAGGCCGGTGCTGCCAGCTAGACCGCCGCCTTGGGCGCCACTGAGTTGTTGTTGCATGGCTGCTGCGGCGTCTTCTAGCGGGTTCCAGATGAATTCCCAATCAATATATTTTTTCCCGCCGTGATAAACCCTTTGCGACGGGGAGTCTTGGGTGCAGCCTACGCCGGTCAGGAAACCACCCAGGACTGGGCCGTCCACCGGGCCGGTGGGTTTGAGCAGGGCCATGGCGGCGAGCGTGGCTTGATTGATGGCCAGGCCAGCTTGGCCGAGGCCTGCCAGGCCTTGCTGATTATTTTGGGGCAGGCCCAGATTGTTCAGGCTGGAGGAATTCGCGCCGGAGTTTAGAGTGTTCAGCGGATTTTGAGAGTTTTGGGGATTTTGGGTGTTGGAAGGGTTCTGAGAATTGCCGCCGTTCGGCGGCTGGCCATTTTGCGGGTTGGACGTTGGATTTCCAGATGCGTCCGTCGAGCCGCTCTGCGCAGAGCCGTTCTGCGTGGAATCGGGCGGCGTGTAACCGGCTGGAGTGGAGCCGGTCGAATTATCGTTGAGGACGGGCGCAGTGCTTTGCGGCGGCGGTGAATTCGCGCCACCGGAGCTGGCATCGGCGAGGCTGGAGACCGGGACGCCGGGCTGGCCCAGTTGGCCAGGCTGACCTTGGAGGGTGGGGAGCTGGCCACCATTGGCGTCCAGCAGGGCCATTTGCTGGAGGTTCGCGTACTTCGTGCTGCCGATAATTTGCCCGGCGGCGTTGACGTAGATGAAGCGCCAGGAACCGTCGCCGGAGTTGGTGGGATTTTTGTAGGCCTGCCGAAGGAAATGGAGATCGGGCATGCCTTTGACGAGATCGTCGAACGTTTGCGGGTAGTGGCCGGTCTTGTGATAGTAGAGGCGAATGGCGCGAGCGTATTGATTGCCGCGCCAAATGGTCTCCTGCTCGATGCGGCGGCGGCGGATGGTGGCGCCCAACTGCAGTGCAGTAAGGCTGCCGGCGATCATCAACAGAATCAGGCCCAACACAAAAAGAAAGGCGTAGCCGGATTCCTGGCTGCGACGTTGCGAAGAAATGTACCCGCGGTTGCAGGCTGAGTCGTGCGCGCCGCGGCGCGATACGTTCAGCATGGCCACTCTGATGCGTGAAAGGCGCGACGCACGGAGAAAAGCGCCGAGAATGAGGCGTGTGATCATTCGTTCGGATTCTGATTAAAATTCTGATTCGGATTCGGAGCGCCTGAACCGGTATCGCCATTGGCGGGCTGGACCATTTGCACGGTGGCGTGGCGGCCGGAAGAAGTTTCCTCGACGTCAGCCGAATCGTTGCCGAGTTTGTCGAGCCGGTAGCGATCCAGAAATACGGAGCCTTCTTCGACGACCAGCACTTCATCACCGTTAAGGAAAAATGCGACGTGCTTGCCGGTCTTGGACATCAGAGCCGAGCCGAAAAGCTGCGCCGGGACGGTGACGGGCGGCGGCGGAGGCGGCTGGTGCGGTCCTTGCGCGCGATAATTGTCGCGCGCGATCTGCTCCGCGGTTTTCGGCGGAGGCGGCGGAGGTCCAAAAATGAAAATATTGCGGTGCGAGCCGGAATAATCGAGTTTTTTGATTTTATCGAGCAGATCGAGGCGCAGGTGCGGCTCTTCGACATCGAGCGGGCGAAAGGTGGTGTCCGAAGCCAGCACACCAGAAATTCCGGGGCCTGAGCTGCGCTCAGCGTAAAACACGTACGCGGCGATCAGCACCAGAGCGATGAGCAGGTAGATTTGGGTTTGTTTAGACATCGCTCAGGTCCTGAAATAGGTCTGCAGATCGAGCTGCAAGCGGATTCCACCGCCGGGAGTGCTGGCCGATTGCAGGCGCAAATTGCTGAGTAGATAGAAATTTCTGGAGTGCTCGAGACCGTTGATGAATTGAATGATGGCGGGATAATCGCCTTCGACGGTATCGGAAATGTCAATCTCAGTGACGTCGCGGCCTTTCAGGTCTTTCTGCTTGAAGCTGATGCCGGAGCTGCGCAGATTGGCTTTGGCGGCGATGCCGCCGAGGTCGTCTTCGATGGTGGAGTAACCGCTATCGGCCGGCAGAAAAGCGGTGTGATAGAAAGTGTCGTACTCGCGGCCTTCGCCGGATAGGTCCTGGCGAATGCGTTCCCCGCGGGCGACGTCGCCCTTCAGCAGGGCCGCCTGCGTCTTCAGGCGGTCGCGCTGGGCGCTCAAGGAGCCGGAACCTTCGCGCGAAGACTGCCAGACTTGATAAACGAGGGCCAGGTCCGCCGCCAGGAGCAGGGTGAGAGCGACGGCGATCGTTTTTTTCCAAATCGTCCAGGTCATGTTCATGGTCAGGTGGTGGAATACCAGGCAGTCAACTGCACCGTGATTTTGTCGCCGGTGGACTGCTGATCGGCGTGGCGATCGGCTTTCACCTGGATGTCCGAGAAAACTTTGGAGCGCTCGAGATTCTGCAAGAATTTAATTTTGGACTCGTCGGATTCGGCGCCGACGGTCAGCTCGACCTGCGCGCGTCCGTTGTCGAGCTTGGGCGAAATGCTGACGACGCGCACGCCGGGCGGGAGGATCTGCTCGAGATCCATGAATATTTTGGTCCAGGGAAAGCTGCGCTGGCCGATGAGGGAATTCAGAAAGGCGGCGCGATCCAGAACTTGCTTAGCCTGGGCGGTCTGAAAATAGGACTCGAGCACGGCTTGCTTTTCGCGATTGATCTTAATTTCGCCTTGCCAGCGGGAAATTTCCGCGCGCAGGTCGCGGCTGGAGCGCCAGGAAGTGTACGCGGCGTGGCCCAGCAACACGAATACGAGCAGGCCCACGACGGCCAGAGCACCCGCAGCAGCCAGGAAGGGCCGCTTGTTATCGAGCGGAGTAGTAGAAAGATTGAGCCGAAGTTTCATGTTGCCATGCGGCGCGCGGGCCGCTCAGGAACCTCCATTGAGCATCCAGCCAACCAGCGCATCGAGATCCTGATGGATCAAATCCTTCGCACTGGCGCCGAGTTCATGGGCCTTGTCTGATTCCGAAAGAGTGGCGATCGGACACTTTAGTTCGGCCGAAACCGCGCGGCGAAAAACCTCTTCGCGCGCGCCGAACCCGGCTAGGAGCGCGCGGTCTGGGGCGCTTCCCCATGTGTCTTGGAAATAAGCGACGGCCGGAAATATTTCATCGAGCATGGACTGGGGATCAAGGGATGCGGCTTCGCCGGACATTTCGGTAGAGCGATAAACGCAGAGATTGCCGCCGCTGACGATTACGGTGGTGAGTGTTTTCCCGGACATGCGCACGAGCAGAGTGGAGCCATCATCTCCCAACAACGGTAGAGTGCCCAGCGTCGAACTGAGAACCACGCCTGCGTTCGCGCCCAAGGGCTGCAGGACATCTTCGTATTCCTTGACTATCCTCTGACGCGCGACGGCGGTGACGATCTCGAGCGCGCCCTGACGGCCGGTCTGGCGCATCCAGGAGACGGCGGTTTCGTCCACGTCGAACGGAACGCTTTTCTTGAGGCGCCAGCGCAGCAACTGAAGAGCTTCATCGGCGCGACGCGGCAAAGTATCGAACGGCAAAATAAAAACGCGAACTACGGGATCGGGGATTAGAAGCGCGAGCGGCGAGTTGTGCGCGGGAACGCGACTCAAGACTTTGCGCAGGATGGAGCGAACGGCGTCGGGCTGTACCACGTTGGTATCCACCGGCGAAACCATGATGGCGCCAGGAGGCAGCGGTTCGATGGCGTGCGATTCCAGATGGCGGCCCGCCGCGGACCAATGCGCCGCGGCAACGTGGGTGGAGGTGATTTCCACGACGACCGAAGGATGGGGCATGGCGTTGAGCCAGCGCTCCAGCCGCCGCACGGGAGCTAGCTCAAAGAATTGACTGGCCAAGCTGGTGGAGCTAGTCAAGGAACGTCACCTTATTGATTTCGCGGAGGGTGGTGGTGCCGCCGCGGACCTTGGCGAGGCCGGAATCGCGCAGGAACGACATTCCTTCTTCTTTCGCGACGCGCTTGATTTCGGAAGTGGGGCGACGATTGATGATCATTTCGCGAATGTGGTCGGAGAGATCGAGCAGTTCAGTGATGGCGGAGCGTCCGCGATAGCCGCTGCCGGAGCATTCCAGGCAGCCGGCGCCTTCGTAGAATGGAACTTTGGACCATTCGACAGGATCGAGGCCGGATTCTTTCAGGACTTCGGGCGCGTACTGCACTTGTTTTTTGCAGTTTTCGCAGATCACGCGGACCAGGCGTTGCGCAAGGATGCAATTCAGCGCGGACACGAAATTGTAGGGTTCGACACCCATGTTGATGAAGCGGCCGATGACGTCGGTGCAATTGTTAGCGTGGACGGTGGTGAAAACCAAGTGGCCGGTGAGCGCGGAGTTGATAGCGATCTGCGCGGTTTCCTGGTCGCGGATTTCGCCGACCATGATTTTATCTGGGTCGTGACGCAGGATGGAGCGCAAGCCGCGCGCGAAGGTAAGGCCCTTCTTTTCGTTCACAGGAATCTGAGTGATGCCGCGGACCTGATATTCGACGGGATCCTCGATCGTGATGATTTTGTCTTCGTCGTTCTTGATTTCGTTAATGGCGGCGTAGAGCGTCGTAGTTTTACCGGAACCCGTGGGCCCGGTGACGAGGACCATGCCGTAGGGTTCCTGAATGTAGCGGCGGAAACGGGTTTTGTCGGGTCCATCGAAACCGACCACATCGAGCGTCAAGTTGCGGAATTTTTCGCTGAGGGTTTCTTTGTCGAGGACGCGCAAGACGGCATCTTCACCGTGGACGGAGGGCATGATGGAAACGCGGAAATCGACGAAGCGGCCTTTGTAACGCACGCGGAAGCGGCCGTCCTGCGGGACGCGGCGTTCAGCGATATCGAGCTCGCTCATGACCTTAATGCGCGAAAGGATAGTGGCGTGCCACTCCTTGGCGAGGGGTTGCATGGCGTATTGCAGGACGCCGTCAATTCGGTATTTGACGACTACTTCGGTTTGGCGCGTTTCGATGTGGATGTCACTGGCGCGGCGTTCGAGGGCCGTAAAGATTACGGTGTCAACGAGGCGGACGACGGGGCTGACGCCGGAATCGCGCGTGAGCTTATCCATCGAAATGTTTTCGTCGCTGTCGTCATCTTCACTGACGACCTGCAGAGTGAAACCTTCGGTGGCCTGGTCGAGGACGCGTTGCGATTGTTCGGTCCGCTTCAGGAGGTCGTCAATTTGAGATGTAGTGGCAACTTTGATTTGCAGGCGCTTGCCGAGGAGGAGCGAAAGCTCGTCGGTGAGATGGAGCTGGCTGGGGTCGGCGAGGGCGACGACCAGAGTGGTATCGTGCGCTTCGAGAGGCACGAATTTGTAGCGAAACATTAATTCGGCGGGGATGCTGCGGAACAGGTCGGGGTCGATGCGCTGCTCGCGCAGATCCACGAACGGGCAGCGATAGCGCTCGGCTAGTTTCCGAGCCTGATCGCGCTCAGCGGCGTCGTTTGTGCCGCCGGGAACAATCGGATTGTTCGTGGTGGTTGCCATAGAGTCTTAGCCGCCAGAGCCCACCTGGAGTGAGAAGAGCGGCAGATAAAGGGATATCAAAATAAAGCCTACCACAACGGCCATGACCACCAAAATGACGGGTGAAATCCAGATCAAAGTGCGCTTCAGGCGGGTGCTTACCTCTTCTTCGTAAAATTCGGCGACGCTAGTGAGCATAGCGGAGAGCGCGCCGGAAGCTTCACCGACTTCAATCATTTCAAGGGCAAGGTCTGGGATGAGACGCGTTTCGGCGAGGCTCTCATGGAGTGTGCGGCCCTCGCGCACCTTGCCTGCGGCGCTTTGGACAGAGGTGGCGATGAGGCGGCTGCCGATGGCTTGCGAAGCGGTCTCCAGGCCGGCTACTAGCGGCGTGCCGCCGGCCAGCAGAGTGGAGAGCGTGCGCAGGAATTGCGAAATTTGCGATTTCAGCCAAATGTCCCCGAACACAGGGACCTTGGGCCGCAGGCGGTCAATGGCAAGGGCACCCTGGTCCGAGCGCGTCCAAATATAAATTACAGCAGCGACGATCGCACCCGCCGCGAGGAACACGAGAAAATAATCGCGCAGAGGAACCGAGATGTCGAGCATGATCTGGGTCATGGCGGGCAACTGGATCCCCAAATCTTGATAGAGCTTGGCAAATTGCGGGACGGCGTAGGTGACCAGGAACGTCATAGTCACGATGACGGCGAAGACGAGAATGGCGGGATAAATCAGCGCGGTGATCAGCTCTTTTTTGAAGCCGGTGCTGATCCGCAGATAGGAAATATATTGATCCAGAACCCCGGTGAGATTTCCGCTGCGTTCACCGGCGGCGATTACGGTGACATAGACGGGGGGGAAAGAGCCCTGCGCGGCGAGCGCCTCGGAAAGCAACGCGCCTTCGCGGACGCGCTGGCGGACGTCTTGCAGCACGGGCCGGAGGCGCGGAGCGGCAGCGCGTTCTGCGAGTAGATCCAGAGCTTTCAGGATGGGCAGGCCGGCCTTTACGAGTGTATTGAACTGCTGATTAAAGATCAGGAAGTCGTTGAGGACGATTTTTTTGGCGCGGGTCTTGCCGCTGAGCTGCGAGAGGAAATCGAAATGAATGCGGACGGAAAAGACGTGATAGCCCTGCTCGGAGAGCTTCTGACGCGCTTCGCCCTCGGACTGGGCCGTCTCCACTTGTTGGAAGATGCGGCCGGAGGTGTCTCCGACTTTACATACATATTGGCCCACGAGTGTATAGACGGCCCGGAGGGTGGGACGTCTCTTGCAAAGTTTAGCATACCCGCTTGAGGTTGCATGGAGTGACGAAACGAGGTGTTTAGAAATAATACTGTCGTAACAGGGAAGGCATGCGGAGCTTGCGGAATGCAGTTACACGTTCTGTCAATGCACTTGGTTGGCCAGGGCGGATTCGTCCACTACCGTCACGCCTTCGGGCGGGGCGAAGTGGAACATGGTTTCGGCAATGGAGAGGTTTTCTTCCCAAGCGGCGAAACGGAATTCAGTTTCGAGATTTCCTGGTTGGCGGATGACCAGACGGACTAGATGAGATTCGGGGTCGGATTCGAGGAGGACTTCGCGGATTTCCTGATCGGCATCGGCGGATTCGCGTTTAGGGACGCAACGCAAGACGGTGTTTTCGGCGGCGCTCGGGCGGTCTTCAGGGTCTTGCGCTTTTGCGGGGTCAAGGATTTCAATGCTGCGACAGAGTTTCGAAAGGTCGGACTTCCCTGTCAGCAGAGCGAGCGGAGTGCGCCAGTCGGAGCTTTCTTTTACTTTAGCGCGGCTGACGGTGCGGTCGGCGGGAACGTAAAACCAGACGTTGGTGCCGTCCACAATAAAGAGTTTCTTTTCCGGTGACTCGTATTCCCAACGCATGCGTCCGGGCTGGGAGAAATAAACGATGCCGGACTCGGCGGAGCCTTCGCCGGAACTACTGGAGTCGCTGTAGCGTTCGTAGAATGCGGCTTTCAGAGTTTGGGCGTGATGATAGCGGGCTTCGAGAGCGCGGAGGATGGATTGAGCGTCGCGCGGCTGCGACAAAAATGTAGAGAAGATCGCTGAAAGGACGACTATAGCCACTCCGTCAGTCTAGCAGAACCGAGAAGGCGGGACTTGACGGTTTGAGGCTACGCGCGCTCTGGTCAGTGATCGTTCGCCGTCACAACAATCTTTTCCGGCGGTCGCGCGGACCGAGAGAACTTACGATGCCAGGCCTTTTCGAGGGCGACGATGGCGCCAATGCTGGCCGTTACATCCTGCGCGGCGGAGGAGCGGCGCGGAACAATATCGCTGGGATCAAACTCGGCGCTGTTTTTCTTATAAACCGTGTCGGAGAAATAGTGCCACATGAAAAATTGCCCTTGCGAGGTGAATCCATCAGCGCCAAACATGGGCTTCGCGAAGAAAAAAGTGGTGCGGTTGGCGAGTGCGGGATTCCAAATAGCTGTTCCCTGTTCGGATTCCCGATTATCTTTTGCACCCAAAAGATCCAGAATCGTGGGAACAAGATCAATATGGGAAGTGAGCCAGGAAATCTTTTCGCTGTGATCGAGGGCCCGAGGCGCGTAGACGAGGAGCGGAACGTGAAACGCTGTTTCGTCGATGGTGCCGCGGCGCATATCAGGATTTTCCGAGAGGGCGCGCAGACCGTGATCGCCCAACACGACGATGATCGTATTATCGAGCTGGCCATCTTTCCGTAATAAGTCCATGAGTTCGCCCAGCCAGGCGTCTTCTGTGCGCAGGATGGTTTGGCCGCGCGCTTGGAGCTCAGCCGCAGTATTCCCGGACTTACCGTCGGGATAGGGTGAATGCGCGATTTGGGGCAGGAACGCCGCCGCAAACGGCTGGCCTTGCTTCGTCCATTGATCAAGCTGCGCCTCGAGCAAGTGGAGTGTGCAGAGGTCCGCCGCGATTCGCTGTTCTTGCCACGACGGGCTTTGACTGTAACTGGTGAGCGCCAGCTCCGGATAGAACTGACGGGCGAAACCGACCGCGGCAAAGAGTGCTGAGTCCGGGATGCCCGGCTCGCGAAGCGGGGAGAACACGGCGGTTTGATAGCCCGTAGAATTCAAGCGACGCAGAAAATCGTTCGTCGAATCCCAGCCCGGTGAATCGAACGCGCTGCTGGGATCATCAATCGGATACCAGGAGCTGAACAGAGAGAAGAGGGCGGCTCGCGTGATCGGGAAGGTAGTGTAGTGTCGTGTGCCGACGAACGAATTTTGCTGTAAACGACTGAAGTTCGGGAATTGCTTAATATCTTCAGCTGCCGGAAGGTACTTCTCTGGCGTCGTCTCCAAAATGAAAAACAGGACGTTCGCGCCAGCCTCTTTGCCAAAATAACGAGGATCTCTTTCGGGACCGGGAGCGTGGGCAAGTTGACGATAGCGGACGATCAGATCCGCAGTCGAAAGCCCAGATAAATCGGCGCTGGTGAGACCCGCTGAACGTTGGAGATCCAGACCGCTGAATTCTCCTGTTTCGACAGCATTTTCCTTCCAGAGTGAACTGACGGCCCTGACCATGCTGCTCTGGTCATAGGGCGATGCGGGAGCGTCGGACTTTATCGAAAGCGCCAGGATGGCGACCACCGCGAATACGAAGACCTCACCCGCCGTCTTCCAACCAAAGTCGGCGCGCGCGGACCTGGCGCGACCGAAGTTCCGGACCGCCCATGCGATCGCAACCACGATACCGATGAGAGACAACAGCGTAGCGAGGAATTCTCTGGACAGCAAGTATTGCGCGTTGGAGCCGGGTTCGTGCCAGGCCCAGTTCAAACCAACCACGATCATGCGGAGCGAACTGAAGCGGCCAAACTCCTTGAGAGCGAGTAACTGGATACCCAGCAGTAAAGAGAACGCGAAGCTGAATCCCCCGGTGAGAATAGCCGACCAGCGAGGGCGCAAGTAACGATTCACAATCAAGAGGACCAGAGGAATGATCAAGGCGCCGAAGAGGAACTCCCCGCGGAAAAAGCTGATGCGCTCGAAGAAATTCAAAGAGCGAAGACCCATGGACTGGGCTTGACGGGCGAAGCCGTTCTGCTGGGTCATCATGTACCACTTCAGGTAGAAACCCATCAAGATGGGGAACGACCATGCAACAAGAAAACGTGCGGACGAGACCCAGGGATTTGCTTGCGCGACGCCGTCTCTTGAGATCAGAGCAGACGCCGTGTGCGTCCGTGTCATTGGGTGTGCGGCTGAATCAGGCAGACGCAAGGAATCACTGCAGCGGGGGCAAGGCTTCACATTCGGATTGAGTAGCCGGCGTCTGGCCGGCGGTATCGTAATGAATGACTCCCGGCTCGTCACTGCAGAAGCTACGTATGCCGGTGACGCCATATATGACGGGGGTTGCGGAGACGAGGTATGCATTACTGCCCGCAGCACCGCAACCCGCCGGAGGCGTGACCGGAGCTCCGACCGCCGTATACGCAAAGGTGAAGCCGCTTTTCTGATTCGGAGCGGTGGTTACAACTGGATCCATCAAGTCCGCCTGATCGCAAGTTGCCAAGGCACCCGCCAATCCACCCAGCGTGGCGAGCGTCGGAGGAAAAGCGTTGCCCCAGGTTGAATTGTAAGCCATCGCCGCCGTGGTGATGGTGCGAACCGTTTCCGCCCCCGCGGCTTCGTTGGCTGCGATGCGCGCACGAAGCAATTGCGGAATGGCAATGGCGGCAATGATCAGAATTATGGCAATGACAACGAGAAGCTCGATCAGCGAAAACCCGCCTGACGGGCGCCATGCGGGAGCACATCGGCCGGATTGTGCTTTTATGGTCATTGCGTGCTCCGATTCAATTCCTAAATCCTTTTTTCTGAACAAAAGGGGGGAAGCTATTGCTTCCCCCCTCAATCGAATCATCCCCAAGCTACTGGAGGACGGCCGTGACGGCTTCGCACAGCGCATCGGTTTCACCGATCTGGGTGCCACCG
>Ga0210390_10004793_pt1 | contig 11378 bp, 7 predicted proteins | sample IncBWH11OmetaG_FD_161050 | JGI IMG/M metagenome (GOLD analysis project Ga0210390, IMG submission 161050) | Forest soil microbial communities from Barre Woods Harvard Forest LTER site, Petersham, Massachusetts, United States - Inc-BW-H-11-O ... | reverse complement strand
TATTGGATTCACTTCCCATTATCGCGGGGATCGTGATTCTCATCAAAGCCAAAGCCATCGCCGAATGGCTTGCGGATTGGATTGATTAATTCAATAAAATCGCGAGGCGTCCGTCACGATGTCCGTGGCATTGGTGATGTAGTTCTTTTCCGCGGTATGAAGAAAGCGGCAGTCAACAATCGAGACGTCTGAAATCGGCGCGGATTCCGACCATCCTTCAATGAATATCGGCCGGGTCAACCGTCGAAAGGTCGTATTCCGGATGTCAATATTACGGATGACGGGAATGGCGTTGCCATCTATTTCTCCACTGCTGCCGTATTTCAAGGTCATGTCGATACCAGTTTGCGCCTGTTTGATGACGCAATTGCGGATGTAAATATCCTCAATATAACCGCCGCGCGCGGGATTGGTCTTGAGGCGAATCGCCATTTCCAAATTGGTGCTGTCAAACTCGCAGTGCTCCGCGAATACATCCCGAATACCACCTGACGTTTCGCTGCCAAGGGCAACGCCGCCGTGGCCTGCCTGGAAGTGGCAATTTTGGATGACAATATCCCGGGCGGGAATGTTGACTTTTTGGCCGTCCCGGTCACGGCCGGATTTGACGGAGATGCAATCGTCGCCGTCGCTGAAATTGCAATTTCTGATGAGCACGTCCGCGCAGGAATCCGGGTCGCAGCCATCTGTATTTGGGCCCTTCGTATCCACGGTTACGTCACGGATAGTCACGTTTGTACAATAGACGGGATTTATTACCCACATCGGCGAATTGATTATATGCACGCCTTCGATAAGGACGTTGTTACAACGAAGGGGCACGACGAAATTCGGACGCAAATGATGGCCCTGTCCGAAAATGCGTTGATCGACCGGCACGCCCCGGCTGGCCATCTCGACGGGCAGCCTTGGGTCGCTGCTGGATTTCCACGAATGCCACGCTACGCCCTGGCCATCCAATGTTCCGCTGCCTGTGATGGCGATATTGGTCTGCTCAAATGCATACACCAGCGGCGAATAATTCAATACCTCCGTCCCTTCGTACCGCGCAAATACCACTGGTAAATAATGGCTGGGATCGGCGCTGAATCGAATCGTGGCGTCTTTATCGATGAACAGGTCCACGTTACTCTTGAGGTGAATCGGACCGGTCAACCAGGCGCCGCCGGGAACCACGACTTCTCCGCCGCCTGCACTGCTGCAATCATCAATCGCCTTTCGAAAAGCATCCGAGCAATCCGTAGCGCCGTCGGCCGCGGCTCCGTAATTTGTGATGGGAAATTCGCGATGCGGAAATTTTGGCGGTTGAATGCGCGCCAAAATGGCGGGAACCTGCGCCCAGGCATCTGGCGTCTGGCTAACAGGCGTGCCCCGGACCGCGAGGCCGCCGATCAAAATCAAAATGACGAAAGTTGCCCTGACTAAATTTTTTTGCACCATTTCCAAAAATAGCGGGCGCAATTATTGCGCTCGCCTGCCAATTTGCAAAATTTTATCTGCGGTGAAAACGGATCAAACCAAGCAATCCGAACGCCGCGCCTCCGAGGGCCATGACCGAGGGTTCAGGGACCTCCGTCACTACGGATTCGGATAGGATGTTAATATCCACGGCGCCGGCTTTGCCGTAGTTGCCAAAATCGAGTTGATTAAACTTGTCATAAAGACCGCTGGCATCCGTTGTCGTCCAGTTATCAAGCGTTGCGGAGCCATTGCTTATATTGGCCGTTATCAGGTTGGCGCCCCCCTCGTCCGTGATGGTATAGGTCAGTGTGTAGTTGACATTCAGCGACAGAGCGGCATTACCCGATGCGGCAAAAGTGCTTAATTGGGTAAAACTGCCGGCTGTTTGTGACGAGTAATAGCCTAATTCATTGGCGTCAGTGGCGCCGCCCTGACGGCTAAAGAATTTGGTGGAAGTACCGGCGCTGGTATTATATCCCATAATTCCGAAATAGCCCTGGCTCGCGGCGGTTTCGCCGCCGGTGGTTGTGCTGCCGCCAGCGCTACCCTGCTCATTTGTTGAATTGACCGTAGCATTGTTATAGAGGCCCACCAGAAGCCCTCCGGTGTCCGTGGCCATGCCGCTCGGGGAATTGAAATTGACCGTTAGGGCAACAGATTCGCCGGAGGTTAATGTAACTGGCGTGAATTCTGCAAACATCTCGTTGACCTTGCCTGTTCCAGAGCTGACCGTGAGCGCTAATCCCTGCCCGGCAGTAGGATTGAGGGGATAGCCGGCGGCGCTGGTGTTATTCAAATTATACCAGGGTGGCGCTGCCAGGCTGCTGTCGGAAGTGAATGTGTCGCTAAAAACAGTCGTCGTCTGGCCGGAAACTGATGACTTGATCAGTAACAGGCCGCAATTGATTGCGAAGAGGAAAAGCAGTGCCTTTTTCATTGATTTGGTTCGTCGGGTTCGGAGCCATTCTAGCGCGCATTTTTCACGGTGTCACTAAGGCGCACCTTGAATCTCTTGCAATCCGGCATGAAAAATGCGCACTTGCAACCAAGCAGACGAGGTCCTTTGTATCCTTATGAACTTAGATGCGGTTTGGCCATTTTATGCCGGCGTGTTTCTGCAATCGGTCTTTTTGCTCATTGGACGATTTGAGCAAAATGACATCGTCAAGCTTTTGGGTTGTTGCGCAGGTTCGTGCGTGGGTTTAATTCCGGGAAAACATGAGGACCACTATAATCCTTCGTTCCATTTGCTCGCTATTGCCGGAGTATTTAGCGTCATGTATGTCGCCCTTTTCAAAGAAAAGATCCTGCAACGCATCAACAAGGAACTCCTGATGGTCTGGACATTGATCGGTTTTTATGTCGCGTTACAAACGCGGTTAATTACCGACAGTCCGGCGGCAATTACAGTGCTGGCGGTTTTAAGTGTCATTCCAGTTATTAACGCATTTGCCGGTTTTGACAAAGGATTTGGATGGAAAGTTTATTTCTATATGTGGTTTCTCGTCGTGTTGGTCTTTGTCGCCGCATCCAAATTCGCCTATTCGACTGTCGCGAATATTTTTGGACTCAATCATAGTGATACCGCAGTCAATTCGTTTACGGCGTTTTGTGTCGGGATGTCGTTTTTATACCTGGCGGCCAACTTGTGGTATCTCATTAAATTGTGCCCGATGGTGAAGTCCGGGAACCAAACATTCAGCGAACGGATGAACGAAGTGGAAGAGGAGATGGAAACTTTGGCCAGCGAATACGATGACGAGCAAGTCCGCTGGTGGAAATCGGTGCTGCTGCTGGCGGTCTGTGGATTTTTGCTGGCCGCCAATTATTTTCGACATTACGTGAGTGACGAAACGCTGATTCCATTTCTAATCGTTCTCCTGCCGGTCGTGGATAAGATCAAACTTCCGTCAAAAGGGCCCGTGCAAACGATGGCGACCACCGATCCGCCGATCAATACTGGCGAGTGAGCGCCGTCCCTGCCGGATTTAAAACGGAAATCTCTTCATGACTTCCACGACGCGAGCGATTTGCGCTTCGGTCAATTCAGGATAGATCGGCAGGCTCAGGCATTGGCTCGCGGCCTTTTCTGCGACTGGGAAGTCGCCGGCTTTGTGCCCCAAATGCGCATAAGCTTTTTGCAGGTGCACCGGAATCGGGTAATGAATCGCGCAGCCCACGCCGTTGTCCTCGAGGAATTTCTTCAATTCGTCCCGCCGCGGATGGCGCACAACGTAAACATGCCACACGCTCTCGGCAAAATCGGCTTCACGCGGCAATTGCAACGGCGTTCCTGCAAGCAATTCGTTGTAGCGTTTTGCCACGCGCTGCCGTTCGCGCGTCCATTTGCCCAGGTGCGGGAGTTTGACTCCCAGCGTCGCTCCCTGGAAACCTTCCATGCGGTAGTTGAAACCGATCTCGTCGTGGTAATAGCGGGTTGTCGAACCGTGCTCGCGCAAGGCGCGTCCGCGCGCCGCAAATTCGGCGTTGTCTGTCACGAGCGCGCCGCCTTCGCCGCAGGCGCCGAGGTTTTTGCCCGGATAAAAGCTGAAGCCCGACATCACGCCAAACGTGCCAACAACCTTGCCTTTGTATTTTGCGCCGTGGGCCTGGCACGCATCCTCAACGAGTGGCAATTTGTGCCGGCGGCAAATTTCCAAAATCCGGTCGACGTCAAAAGGCTGGCCGTAAAGGTGGACCGGCATAATCGCTTTAGTCCGGGGCGTAATTGCTTTCTGGACGAGCGCCGGATCCATGTTGAACGTCGTGTCGTCAATGTCCACGAAAACCGGCTTGGCGCCCACGTAGGAAATCGCCCAGCTTGTGGCAACAAAGGTAAAGGGGGTGGTAACGACTTCGTCGCCGGCGCCGATGTTGAGAATCCTCATTGCCACGTGCAGGGCGGATGTCCCGCTGTTGAAGCCCAGGCAATGTTTGGCGGCGCAATACTGCGCGAAATCTTTTTCGAATTGCGCGACGTCCGGGCCGAGGCAAAAGGAGCAGTTATCCAGCGTGCGCGCGAGCGCGGCTTCGAGTTCCTTCCTCAACCCGCTAATTTGCGCGGGCAAATCAAAATACGGTACCTTGTCAGGCATAGCCGTTAACAATAACGCAATTTTCTGGAAATGCGATTTTTTAATACAAGTCGCAATTGGGAATTAGGTTTGCGAACGTTGGCATTTAGACGTCGCCGTGCCGTTAGGGCGGCATACACATACCTGGCCATAGGGATCGCAAAAACGAAACGAACGGAATGTGGTCGAAAATGCGCGGTTTTATTGGGAATTCAAAGAGATTGGAGGTGGTGAAGGGAAACGAACGGGCGGCGACTCAAATAGCGCCGCCAGGGGCGCGTGCCGTCACCACGGGCACGTCGTGACCTGCCATGGACGGGAATCAACTTCTGAAAGCATCGCTGGCAAGCAATCTCTTCCCACGCGGAATCATTGAGTCATGGGATGTCTATCTTGAGACGATAAAAGCGAGCAGAGGCATTGGTCACTGGATCACTCACCATTTGAGTTCCGCCGTTGCCGGCAATCCCGGCGGTCAACGGCGACCAATTAGTGTTCAGCAGGTTTGTATTCCACTGAACGCTGTAAGATTGGTTGGTGAGCGCCAAAAATGACAACGTGAATCCATTTTGGAACGAGGCTGAGGTTATCGTTGGTGGTGGAGGAGGGTTGATGGTGAGCGCAAGAGTCGCGCTGCCGGTTCCGTTCCGGTTGACGGCACGGAGCGTAACGGCAAAATTTCCTGTTATAAAAGGGATTCCAAAAATGCGTCCACTGGCCGGATCGAATAAAAGTCCCGCCGGGAGGCCAATCACAAAGAAGCCGGTGGGATTGTTTGAGGCGGTAATCTGATAATTAAAACGTGCCTCCACGTTTCCTGTAGCGGTCAGGGCGCTCGTGACGCCGGGGGCGAGGCCTGCGCCACTGTAAATGATGATGGTCAAGGTATTCGTGGTTTGGCCGGTGGAATTTGCGGCGATGACCGTAACGTTGAAAGTACCACCGGTCGTATTTGTGCCGGTGATTGCGCCGGTCACGGAGTTCAGCGTGAGCCCGGGAGGCAAACCGGTGGCGCTGAAACCGGTGGGGATGTTGTCAGCCTGGATAGTGTAGTTGAATGCCGTGTTTACCAGGCCATCGGCAATGGCAGAACTGGTGAAATCCGGCAGTGGCAATTGAACCGTCAGCGCGAAATTCGCGTACCCTGTTCCGTTGGTGTTGGTGGCGGCGAGCAGGATGTTGCAAGTCCCAACAATGGCCGGCGTGCCTGAGATGATCCCATTACTGAACGTTATTCCCATCGGCAAATTGGTTGCGTTAAAACCCGTCGGACCTCCGCTGGCCGTGATGGCGTAGTTGAAATGAGTTCCAGCGACGACGGAGGCCGCCGCCGCGCTGGTAATGACCGGCGCCCCTGGCGCGGGTCTGACGACGACGGTTTCATTTTGCGTGGTCAGATGGAGGTCGTCGAAGACGCGAAGATTGAAAGTATAGTTGCCGGGGATGACCAGGTTGCTAACGGTGGTGTCGGGCAAACCCTGGTGATAGAATTGCGGGTTGGCGCCGGCGGGAACGGTTGTGATTGCCCACCAATGGCGCAACGGCTGGTTGGTCGAACCGCTCGTGACGGCAGAAAGCTGAATGGCATTTGTCGGCAAGGTGACGGCGGGCGGTGTCGCGGTGATGGAGCTGATGACGGGCGGAGAAGTCGCGGGATTGACGGTGCAAATGATCTGTGCGGTGAGGTCTGTGTTTCCGGGATTGGCCACATCAATTTGGAAAAAGTAATCGCCGGTCACAGTCATATTGGTGACGTTGGCGCGGAGACTCACATAAATATAGGTGGTGCCGCTCACGCCCGCGTTTGCGCCGGGTGGCTCGCTCACCAGACTCCATGTGCCTTGTCCAGTGAAGTCGCTGTTTTCCAAATCGGAAATTCCTGCCTGCAACGTGCCGGAGGAAGCCGGCAATTCGATGATGGCGCGCGTCGTATTGGTGGGAGGGCCAAATACCAGGCCGTAGGGCGCGGCAAACCTGAATCCCGTCTGCCCCAGGACCGGCGGCGGAGTGGAATTATAAACGGCGAAATAGACTTGCTGTGACGAAGTATTCACGCCGTCGCTGACGTTCACGTTAAAAACATACGTGCCGGCGACGGTCAACCCACTGACCACCGTTGTGGCAGCGTTGGAGTTGGCAAATATGGCAGCTGCGCCGGCGGGTTGATTGGTTACAGACCAGCGATAAGTCAATGGGTAGAGTTGAGGGTCGCTGGCTTTGACTGAAAGTGTCGTAGCATTCGTCGGCGCGACGAGAAATCCAGGATTGGCGCCAAAGACTTCAATTGTGGGCGGTTCGTTTGTGCCGGGATAGGGGTACAACGTTGCGACGGTTGAATTACCCGGCAGATTGGTGATGGTTAGGAGGCCATTCGCACCGACGGTGCGGATTCCAAGTTCCTGGAACGAAGACGCACCGGACGGCGATTGCGACAGGCCGTAACTGCCCGGCGGCAGCGCGCTCAAATTGACGGTTTCCGCCGAGGAGGAAGTATTCTCGATGATGGTGGTTACGTTGCTGCCTTGCAAAAAGGCGAGGACGTGCAACGAGGGATCGCTCGCAAGCACTCCAATTCGTATGGCGCCAGGGCGGACGTAATGCATCAATTGCCGGATGCGGAAATAGGTGCCTGAGGGCGTGAAACCAGTGAGTCCCGCGTTGGGGACCAGCGTGCTGCTTCCGCTGTAGGCCACTTCCCAATACGAGACATTGGCCAGAGTCAAATCGCTGTATAGGTCATCGAAGGTGGGATCGTCCATTTCGGTTTGCGCCGTGGTGAGAGATTTGGCCGCGGCATATTCACCAAGATAGGAGCGATAGGGATCTGCAGTGCCATAATTGTGATACGAAATACGGCCAACATATGGCCACATGTACGGGTCGCTCAAGACGGGCGTGATATAGCCCCAATCGGTTTGCGGCGCCACGGCTTCGGCATATTGCACGCTGGTGCTGAGTCCTTGCGCCAACATGCGCGGGCCGAGCGCCTTAATGTCGTCCGTGAGGATTGTGTAGGTAAAGCCGGGTTCATTGTAGATGACGCAATAGCTGATGGTGAGCCCGTAATTGGTTTTCAAATAGAGCGAACTGGCCCAAATCTGCTGGGCGCGCTCGCCGGGGTCGTTCATTACCCACGGTTTTTGGTCGGACGCATGAGTCGGATATCCGGGGCTTGAATAGAAAGAAGGTTGATAACCTTCCGCCGATATCCGGTTTTGAAAATAGACGAGATATTTCGCGTCAAACGGTGAAAATGTATCGCCCTCGAAAAGGTTCCAGTCAACGACATCGCAATCGCCATCGTCGACGCCGGTGCCGTCAATACGCGGGCCTACTTCCCACGTCCGTGTTCCCGTGAGGCCCAGATCGTCTGTCAGATAATTGAGATATTGATAATTGACCGGGTCGGCCAGGGACTGCGGCAACATGCTGTCCGGGCCTTCCGTGCTGCCGAGGACTCCGCCACCATGCCCCCATCCGGCAATAGTCTGGAAAGTTTGCGCCGGTACAATCACCACATCTGAGCAATAGCCGGAACGACCGCAGGTGATTAGTCCAATCAGAATGAGTGCAAATAGGAACTTGCTGGAAGGCGATTTCAGAACGACAGAAAAAGGGTCATCCGACATAGCATATTATCGCCGCACCGGATAATAGGCGCAAACGGTTTTTAAAGAGAATTTAAGGTGATAGAGAGCGTCTAAGATGGAAGACCGTCCTGACGTTATTGTGACAGCCTCTGCATTCCGGGGTAACCGTGTCCACGACCATCCAGTTCTATTGCCGATTCGGTTTCTTTGCAGAAAAGATCAGATGGTCAGTTATTCAATTATTCCGGCGGAAATTCGCAAGGCACAATGTGTCTGCCATGACGGCGATAGACAGAAAAATCTGCGCGATCCACCGTCCAAATTTTGCATTGCGAATTGAGCTCGGACATTCGCACCAGGCACGCGTCAGCCAATTCCATTTTTCGATCTGCATATTTATGAAGCAAATCAAGAACCCGTTCGGTCTCAGCAGCCAGGTTAAAATCCAGGAGCAAATCGCCGCGCTCGACCAATTTCATTCCGGGAATGGGGCTATCCAAATGATAAGACAATTCCACCAGGACCGCATCACAAGTCACAAATGGCGCGTGAAGTTTAAATTCCGTCATGCCCCATTCATGGAACGGGTCATTCTCGTCCAACGCAGCCAGCAATACGCCCGTGTCAGCGATTCTTTTCACGGCGCTCTTTCAATCGTTGGGCGATTAGTCGCCGGGTATTTTTGTTTGTGGCCGGACCCGTATTGGTGCGAAACGCCCCGAGCAAGTCGTAAGACGCAAATTGATGCTTCCGCGGCCTTTGGGCGTCAGCGTCGGACAGATCGCGTTCTACCAGCGTCAGAATGTATTTGGACCGATCCTGGCCGAGCTGTGCTGCGCGAGCGTCGATCGCCGAAATCAATGAAGGTCGTGCACGAACTGAAAATGGCTTTGTCATACAAATGTGTAATACACTTTAAGATAGTGGCGGGAGATCGGCAAGTGGAAATTGCGGAGGTCAAGGTTTAGCTCCGCTCCAAACAGCCGTGAATTTTTGCGACTGCTTCCAGATCTACGAACTCGGCCGCTCGCTGCACGTGAGCGCGACCGAGATGCGTGTCCTCAACTGCCCCGGGCAACCCGTTAGCCGATTTATTAAGAAAGGTAGATCGCTGTCATTGAATGAATGAGGCATAAGGTGAATTTCTGGCATGAACAGCGAACGCTTTCGTGCCTTTCAAATCATCGGTGCGACGGGCGGCGCGACGTTTTGTCGACTTTCAATTTGACACTATTGTGTAATGTGAATACCAGAATATAGTCCTGTCGGCCCGTAATCGATGAAGCCATGTATCGACATCCTGGGAAACCACCGCCAATTCGGCTTTAAATTGCTGTTCTTCGTGATGCTGGGCTGGGCACAACCCTGCACGGCAGTCCTGCTATGGGCTGATTTGGGAACAACTCAGGTCCATGACAACGGGGTCGGCGCCGACATTTTGGACGGATTATTGCAACGGAGTGATTCTTCCACCGACACTCTGTATTTTAAATTTCACGTGGATCCATTGTCTGGAGATACTACCGAGCCTTACTATGCAGGGTTCCAACTTTTTGAAGGAAAGCACGAACGCCTTGCAATCGGCAACGCTTTGGACGCGTGGGCATACGGCGCGTTTGATACGGGAGAGACCGGAAGCTCCAACCAGATAGCTGACAACATCTATGGCATTGACTTAAATTCATCTGCCCCTGATCCATCGGGCATTGGCACGTTTTTCAAATACGAACTGGTCCACCCCGGGATAGAACGAACCATTGTTTTTAAAGTCCAATATAGGCTCGGCGGCAGTGATTTAGTGACGGTGTGGCTGGACCCGGACCTGCGGCCAGGCGCAACTGAAGCGAGCCAGCCTGAAAGCCTGACAACCCATTTCAACGCCGATGCGTCTTTTGACGAAATTCATCTGCGTCATGGCAGCGGCGGGGACGGGTGGATCTTTAGCGAAATGGCCATCGCGACCTCGTTCAGCGACTTTATCAACGCGAACGGGCAGGGTTTGGGTGGAGAAAGGCCGTTCACGTTCCGTTCCTGGCAGCGGGAACAGGGATTACCGGAGAACTATGTGCGCGCGCTCGCGCAAATTCGTGATGGTTATATCTGGGTGGGTACGGATGAAGGTGTGAGCAGATTTGATGGCGTAAACTTTTTTTCACTGGGACCACAGGAAGGATTTCAAGGCGGACCGGTGCAAGTCTTATTTGGCGACAGTCGCGGGGCGCTATGGATTGGAAGCGTTGGAGGCGGTTTAAGCTCCTGGCAGGGAGGGCATCTTCAACGATTTACAGCGCGGGACGGATTACCGTCTGATTCGATTACGGCATTGGCCGAAGACCATGATGGCCGGATATGGGTGGGAACGCAATCCGGGCTGGCGGTTTGCCAAAATGGCCGCCTGATTTCGTTGGCTGGCTCGCCCATTTTTTCGGGCAAACGGGTGGCAACACTTTTTTGTGACCGGCAGGGCACTATGTGGATTGGGGCAACCAGCGCGGGAATTTTTAGCTATCAGGATGGGCGGTTTCTGCCGTGGAAGGATCGGCAAATGGACAGCCTGCTGGCGGACCCACACTGTCTGCTCGTGGATCAAAGAGAACGAATCTGGATCGGCGCGGGTGATTCCTTTGTTCTTTGCAAGGAGGGCGCCCAATGGCGTCGATTTGCCATTCCTCGTCACCTTGCCACGCACTATATCAACGCGTTGGCGGAGGGCCCGGACGGAACGGTCTGGGCAGGGTCGGACGGCGAGGGGTTATTTGAGTTCAAAGGCGGAAAGCTGGTCGTGGTCAATGCCGGCGGGGGATTGTCCGATAATATGATCGAAGCGCTTTTGGTAGACCAGCAAGGCAAGCTTTGGGTAGGGACGCATGGGGGTCTGAATCTTCTCTGCCCCATTAAGGTCACGGTTCTCAGTCACAATGAAGGATTGGACTACGGCGCGGTGCAGGGCCTGGCAGAGATAAAGCCCGGGATAGCGTGGGCCGTTCAACCGGACGGAATTTATCGGCGAGATGGCAAGACGTTTCGGAGATTGCTCTTGAGTCAATTGCCGCCACAGGAACCGTCAGTCAACACGTTGCTTGTTGCCCTGGATAAGACATGTTGGGTGGGAGGAATTCACGGACTACTTCACTTTATAAATCCGCCGGCAGCGGAAGAAGAGGGCGCGGCGCTGGCTTTAACCAATCTGAACATTAACGCGCTGGCGGAGGATTCCAATAGCGGGATATGGGCCGGCACACGCGAAGGCGCG
>Ga0210390_10004792_pt1 | contig 11378 bp, 14 predicted proteins | sample IncBWH11OmetaG_FD_161050 | JGI IMG/M metagenome (GOLD analysis project Ga0210390, IMG submission 161050) | Forest soil microbial communities from Barre Woods Harvard Forest LTER site, Petersham, Massachusetts, United States - Inc-BW-H-11-O ... | reverse complement strand
CGGGAGCAAGCATCACATTAATGAACTGGTAGGATGCTCGCGAGATTATCTCGTGCACCACATTGAGTCACAATTCAAGCCCGGAATGACATGGGACAATCATGGAGTTTATGGATGGCATATAGATCATCGCGTGCCGGTTTCATACTTTGATATGACTAAAGACGAAGACGCGAAGGTGTGCTTTTTCTGGATGAACCTTCAGCCGCTTTGGGCGAAGGATAATTATTCAAAGAAGGATCATTTCGACATGGAAACAGATGGTGATTTCTTAAAAACACTTCGCACAGCAGCATTGTCAAAATCCACAGAGAATAATTAAGTGGCGCAATCTTCCACTTGTGCGGAAAGGATTCGAGCACTACGTTTAGCTATGCAGCAGGTTTATAGAAAAAAGGCGTTCGCGCAGCCGGTGTCAAACGGTTATGGCACACCGGCTCTCTATGCTCGCGATATTCTCCCAAGTAGAGTGGCGATCAATCCTCTCGCCGGACTGACTATGCACAGGGTAGCAAACTACCTTTCAATGGCTGAAAGGGGATACTATCCAGATTTGGCTTGGTTGTTCCGCTTCGTTTCTAAAAGAGACGCCACCTTGCGCGCCGTTCGCCAGCGTCGCATGGGCGCACTCGCCAAACTTGACTGGGAGATTAAAGTCAAAGCCGGAGTAGATGAGAAGAAGGCCAAGAATCAGCAAGAGGCTCTTCACGAGGCTTACGATAACATCGACAACCTAAAGAACTCCATAGAATTTTTATCTGACGCCGATTTTATGGGCTTCTCCCATTTGGAAAAACATTACGACGAAAACGGCGACGTTTGCCATTTAGAGCCAGTCCCACAATGGTATTGGGTTCGCAGATTTCCGTCAAAAGCATGGCTCTACAACTCGAAATCTCTGCAAACCACACTTGGCGTCGAGATTGACCCAGAAAACTTTATCGTTCGGGAAGTCGATGACCCGATTAACGAAATCGCCACAATTTGCTTCATGCGGAAGAATCTTTCTCAAAAGGACTGGGACGGCTTCATCGAGACGTTCGGCATCCCGCCCATCTTCATCGAGCTTCCTGCGGGAGTAGGCAGAACCGAGGAATACCAGCAGATGGCCGACAAGGTTATTTCTGATGGACGTGGCGTCATTGGTAATGGAGCTAAAATTGTTCCTCTCGATACTGCGATGAGGGGTAAGAATCCTTTCAGAGACCACCTTGACTATCAAGACCAGCAGATTGTCCTTGCAGCCACCGGAGGTCTATTAACGTCGCTAACGTCAGACGCCGGACTTGGTTCTGGAGGTTCTGGTCAGGCTTCTGCCCACGAGGGAGCTTTCTACGACATCGCGATGGGCGAGGCCATCGAGATTTCCGAATGTTTTCAGAAGCAGTTCGACAAGAACATCCTCGACGAGCAGTTCCCCGGCCAGGATCACATGGTTTATTTTGAGCTGGCATTTGACGACATGGAGAACGAGCAGCCAAGCCAAGTCATCCTTGACGCAGTTCAGCTTAACCAGATTGGTTACAAGATTGACCAAGACCAGCTTGAAGAAAAAACCGGCTACACACTGGAAGAGGCCGAGATGCCGCAAGACCCAAATAATCCGAACGGCGATCCGAACCAGCAAGGCGGAGGTCAAGACGGACAGCCCGATCCGAACGATCCTTATGCCGCTTACGGTGATTGGGCACAGTCGCTTCGCAATCAGAAACTGGCCGTTCGTGGAGCGCAAGGTAAGTTTGTGGACGCGATAATGAACGTGGCGAAAACGGGCGATGATAAAATCATCAACGCGCTGGAAAAATTGATTGTTGAAATGCCGGAGTTTGCCGAATACGAGGCGAGCGTAAAGTAGCTCCAACCGCCTTCGTTTGTGACACTTGCGGACAACGATTAGTTTCCGTTTGACAGACCACACCTCTCTGGTGTAAATTTTCGGCATCGTTAATAACGAATAAGAACAAAAATCATTAACCAGAGAAACATCATGCCATTCGACAGACCACAAATTCCACCTGCGACCGTTTCCAACGTCGCTCAACTCGCAACCCTCGCCAAAGACACCCAGGTGACTTCCATCGCCGGAACCATCAGCAATATTGGCCGTAGAAATGAAGGCACCGGCAAATACGGGCCGTATTCATTCCAAGACGCCACCCTGACCGACGCCAGCGGCTCAATCCCGCTCACGTTCGGCAATCTGCCGGATCAGGCGCACCTTAACGGCCAGTCAGTCACCTTCATGCTTGGCCGCACCGGACGCGGCGTTTCCGTCATTGAAAAGGAAAACTACCGCAGCCATCAGCTGGAAAAGATTCTGAAGATTGACGGCAAAAACGCGACCATCGTTCCCGGCCAGATTGTGCAGTCGGCTGTAACGACAGCAACTGTTCCGCAGCCGTTTCCAACACCGGCACAGCTTCCATCAACGCAGACACTGACTGCAACCACTCTGCCGACTGCCGAGGACGTGACCAAGGCTCGCGGTGGAATTGCCCAAATCGCCAACCTTTACATCCTCTGCGGAATGGCCGCGAACTACATCGACGGCAAGCTGATGGAGGAGACAGGCGAGAAGTTCACTCCAGAGACACTCCAGAAGACCACGGCGTGCCTGTTCATCGAGGCCAACAAGAAGGGGCTGGGCGCAAGACTCCCGGTGAACGACATCTCCGGCTACATTCCTGAACGGTCTGTAAACTAAATTTTAACGAGGCGCGGGGTGCAAGTGTGAGGAAGAAGGCAATTTCCGTCAAAACATTTGCAGGTTATCCGCTTACGTCCCTACGGCCTTCTCAGGGGAGTGAAAACTCTTGATGTCGAGCCTCGTTAATTTCATAATTAATTTATGTGTGAAATATAGCCAAAATTGGGCGCAGGACGGAATGAATACTCTGGCCATCGGAGGAAAACTTCTGATTCCAAACCACCATCCGAACTGTCCGCACTACAACGATTCTTTGATTGATGTGTGGAAGGCAACACTTGGTGGAATCACATCGTTACAATCTTAACGAGGCAGATGCCAAAGATTGCTGTGGCGACGAACCAGACATGGTGGTCGAGCAAATCAAAATGCACAAAGAGGTCTTCGATAATCTGCCAGAGTTTGAAGGATTTTAACTAACCAAGATATGCCAAACGAACAAGACGCGAGAACTCGCGGCCTAATACTCTCAACCGTCGGGGGCGGCGTTTCGCTTGCTCCAGACGCTCCGTCGCGTCAGCGAGCCATTTGTGAAGCATTGGACGCCGTTCTAGCCACTCACGTCAGGACTCCGGAACAGCAGGCCAAAGCCGTTCTCGCCTGCCAGCACGGTCTCGCTCTGATTAAAGAGGTGGAGAAAGTCGGCCAGATCATCCGCAAACCAGTCAGGGACATCGCGGCCAACATCCTCGACATTGAGACGCGGTTTAACCGGCCAATTGAAAACAAGATTAAACTGGTAAAACTTGAGCTGAAGGAGTTCAACGACCGAGAAGAGATTCGTGTGGCCGAGGAAGAACGGCAAAAGGCCGAGACGCTTCGCCGATTGCAGGCCGAGGAAGAAGCACTTAAGCAAGAAGCAATAACCGTTGAGGCCACCCTTCCGGCAACCGAGGCCGTAGCCGAGATAACACATCCAGTCGAATATCAAAAGGCCATCGACCTTCGCAACCAAGCCGAGGACGTGGCCGTAGAGGCAATCTCTGTGGCAATGATGCCAACACCAGCGGTCGCCAAACCGCAAGGGTTAATCAACAAGAAACCGTGGCGATACGAAGTGACCGACGCTGCTGCGGCCTACGCCGATCATCCTTCCTACTTCACGCTGGTCGAGAACAAGCTGGCGATCAAGGCCGACTTGGGCGAGAACTTCCAGTGTGCCGGAATCAGGTGCTGGCAGGAGACGGACATTCAGATTCGCCAGAGTTAATCGGTTGACTAACAGGTCATGGTTTCGCAGACTGTTTGCATGATAAAGATATGAAAGTGCAATACACTCAAATCGTCGGTGTTGAATCCGACCTAAATTCGGTTAAGATTAAATTCAGGCCGAAAGGCAGTGATTATTTGGCCAATCCAGTATCCGTGACAGTTCACCCGCACGATGACCACCTGTATTTGAATTTGAACTTCGCCGAGTTTGAAAACGGCGGAAACACATCCTCAATTCCAATTAAATCGGCTTTTGGCTAATATGAGCAAGCCACACATCCACGCTCAATCCAGCGTCAAGCGTTACGGCGGAGTTGTTTCCGATTATGAGCCGTTGCACACGATGATGGACTCGTCAAAAGCATCGCTCGGAGATAACAGACATCGCGCAATTTTCCACCACTCTTTTGGCACATTCGTCATGGAAAAGTTGTTCAGCGTGGACTTTGACACGATTGAAAAGCTCCGCAAGAAATACAATCTTCCGAAGGAGTTTGAAGATGAAATGATTCAATTTTTGAACAACAGCCGAACTCACGGAACGTGCATCAAAAACAGCGATGGGAAAATGGTGTCAACCCGCGATTTGGCGGAAAACCATATTTCCGAGGATTTCCGTGGCCGATACATTCCCACGGCGCAAGACTATCTGGCCGAGATTGAAATGAAGGACTGGATGAACAACGGCAATGGCGAACCGCCGCCTTCATTCAAGAAGCTGGACAAACCAACCATAACCAAAACAAGACAAGTGACCTATGACTAAAATTCAAGAACTCAAAAAGAAGATGGCCGATCTCAAGGAGGAGATGACCAAGGAGGCGAAGGCCGTGTTCAAAGACGCTGCCGCTGAACTGTTCGACAAGTATCCAGCAATGGAAAGCTTCGGATACGACCAATATACAATCTACTTCAATGACGGCGACGAGCTTTATTTCACAGCCTACACCGATGCTGACTGCATAAGAATTAACGGCATTCGTGGCGATGATGAGGAAGATGGCAAGCTGCCGCGCGCCGCATACGACAAGGTGTCGGAGCTGCTTGGTGAAATCGGCGAGGACTGCCTGCTGGCCATGTTTGGCGACCATTGCCATGTGACTGCCAAGAAGGACGGCGTGACGGTTGATTCCTACACCGACCACGACTGATTGATTTCGGTTGGTTTCAGGCCGGAGGTTAATCGCCTCCGGCTTTTCTTTCTTTATTAACTTGAAGCTATCGTTTTTGTTTTGTAAAGTCTCCACCTCATGAGCATTGTCATCGAAAATCCCAAGCCAATCAGACTGGCGGTGGGCGATGAGGTGATGCGGGATGCGCGGCTTTCTTGGGCGGATCGCGGGCTTTACCTGATGCTCTCCCAGACGGTGAACGGGACTCCGGTATCAAAGGAAGTTCTGGCCGAAAATTCAATTTCAACGCCAACGGAGGTGGATGCGTCATTTCGACGCCTGAAAGACTGCGGGTATATCGTGCTGGAAAAACTGGCCGGAAACAACTGGATCGCGAGACTGCGTGAAGTGAATCTGCGTCGGCCAATCACCAGACGACCAGTGGGAGAGAAAGACACACTTCAGCTTCGTGTGGAAAAGCTGTTCCGGAGACGTGCCGAGACGCCAATGACGCCCAAGGAGCAGAAGGCTTACTCTGCCATTCTTCCAGCCATAAGAGCAACCAACGACGCTGACTGGCTCTCAATGGAGAAGTTCTACGCCGCACCGCAAAGCCAGACTTATGCCCGCAAAGACCTGCTGACGATGCTGAACAACTGGAACGGCGAGGTGGAACGGGCTAGGGCATGGTCGCAATCGCACGACGTCGCCATTGGTCGCGTTTTAACCGCCAGACCCACCAATGCCGCTGGAGAAGCCGTTTTTAGAGCCGCTGGCCGGGAGTTCACGCTTGCCAAACCGCCCAAAGTTAGTGATTTCTCTTCTGGTGGTGAATTTGAAACCTACCAGTCGGCCTATTTTGAATGGCGAAGGACACAATCCTAATGCCTGAAATAGATTCAGTATCAGCTGCGGCAGAAGACCAGATGGCGGATGCCGAGGCGACTCGCCGTTCGCGGCGTCAGAGACAATCTCATGGTCGATCATCTACAGGCCGGCTGCCACCGCACGACCTCCAGATGGAGATGGGCGTGCTCGGCTGCGCGTTGCTGGATCCAAACCAGTGCATCGGCGAGTGCATCGAAAAATTAAAGGACGACGGCAAGTCGGCTTTCTACGATCTGCGTCACCAGACGATTTACGAGACGCTGGCGGAGATGTTCAATGCGCGGATGCCGGTTGACCTCATCACGGTGCAGCAGAATTTGAAGGACCGGCAGTTATTGGAACAGGTCGGTGGGATTGCCTACTTGAGTCAGTTGCAGGATGCGGTGCCGAGCGCGGCAAATCTATCGTATTATCTCGAAAAAATCCGGGAAAAATATCTGCTGCGTAAATTGATCCAGACTTGCAGCGGGGTGGTCGGGCGCATTTATGATTACGAGGGCGACGTGGATGAGCTGGTGGATTCGGTGGAAAAGGAAATTCTTGGCATCCGTGAATCAGTGAGCCGCGAGGCCGACCTTGTGGACATACGCGCGGTGCAGCAGAGGGTCATCGGCCAGTATGAGGCGGCGTTCAATGGCAACCAGCATTTCGGCCTCCAGACAGGCTTTCAAGACTTGGACAACCTGATTGGAGGAATGCTCGGACAAGAGATGATTATGGTCGGGGGAAGTCCCAGTTCGGGAAAAACTTCGTTGGCGCTTTGCATGATGTCGCATCTCGCCGTCAACCAGAGAGTGCCGATTGGATACTTCTCGTTGGACGATCCGGCAGATACTGTGATTCATCGTCTTGCTTGCATTGATGCCCGCGTTAACGGCGCAGAGATAAGACGCGGCAGACCGACCGAGGGAGATATGCAGAAACTGGGTGTGGCGATGCTTAAAATCAACGCTGCCAAAGATTGCCTGATGATTGACGAATCCGGAGGATTAAACGAGTTCACTATGCACGCCAAGGCCAGAAGGATGATTCAGAGAGGTGCAAAGATTATTTTCCTCGACTACCTCCAGTTATTTCAAGCCAAGGGTGAGATTTACGAGCGCACAACAGCAGCTTCCCACGCCGTGAAACGTCTTGCAAAAGAGGCCAATGTTCCAGTAGTGTGTATTTCAGCCATCACGAAGCCAAGAGATGCAAGTGCAAACTGGCATCCGAAGATGAGCGACTTCAGAGGCTCCGGAGACATTGAATACGACATGAACCAAGCATGGCTGCTTTACCGCGACCCTGAAGATATGGCCGACGAGTTTGCGCCGATTTACCGCGTATGTCTGGACGTGGGAAAGAACAAGCAGGGGCCGACCGGACGGATTAAGCTGGTGTTCGCCAAAAACTGCACCCGCTTCGAGTCGTGTAGCAACTTTGAGGGCGACGTGCCGCAAAGATAAAATATGAAACTCAAATTTGCATCTGTCTGTTCTGGTATCGAGGCCGCTTCTGCCGCTTGGCTTCCGCTTGGCTGGGAATGTCAATTTGTAAGTGAAATCGAGCCGTTTCCGTGTGCCGTTCTAAAACACCATTATCCAGAGGTGCCAAATCTGGGCGACATGACAAAATTTAACGATTGGAATTATGAAACAGACATTGATGTTCTCGTTGGAGGAACCCCGTGCCAATCCTTCAGCGTCGCAGGACTGCGAAAAGGACTGGACGGACCCACGTGGCAACCTCATGCTTACCTTTGGCGCAATTGCTGCCAAGTATCGGCCCAAGTGGATGGTCTGGGAGAACGTGCCCGGCGTCTTTTCGAGCAACGGAGGAAAAGACTTTGCAAGCTTTCTGGGACTCATCACTGGCCAAGCGGTCGAGCCTCCCGCCGAAGGATGGTCAAACAGCGGCGTCCTCTCCGGACATCCATCGGCTTATGGCGTCGCGTGGCGCGTTCTGGACGCTCAATACTTCGGAGTGGCCCAAAGACGCCGCCGTGTGTTTGTTGTCGGACATATTGGAGGACTCTGGCATCGTGCCGCAGCGGTTTTACTTGAGCGCGAAAGCCTGTGCTGGAATTCTCCGCCGAGCAGAGCGTCGGGGCAAGACACTGCCTTTGACGTTGCGCCGTGCATTGGAGCAAGTGGCAGGGGATTTGAAAGAACCGGAGAAACAAGAGGCCAAGACCCAGTAATCGCCATTCCAATACAGCAGCCAGATACCTCTATTTCTGGATTGGATTTGGACAAAAAAGGATGCGGAATTGGCGATGATGGCGATCCGGCATTTACAATCCGGTCCGGCCAAGTAGATGGGGTGGCTGTGGCGGTTGCATTCAACATTCAAGACCAGAACTCTGGAAAATCAATCAAGGCCAGACCAACCGAAGTTGCGGCCTGTCTTGGCACACGGGATATGAGCAAGTATGAAGGCTCGTTTAATTGCGATGTCATTGCCTTCGCACAAAATTCAAGAGACGAGGTTCGTGAAATAGGAGGAAAAGTATCTGGAGCCTTGGCCGCACAACCCGGAATGAAGCAGCAGACCTATGTGGCGATTCAAGAAGTGGCAGGAACTTTGCGTGAAAGAAAAGGCGGTGGAAGCACCACTGAACTCGATGGGCACGGAGCATATATTCCGGAGTTAATGTCCACACTGAACGCTAACGATGGATGCAAGTGGGGAGGCAATCAGTGGGTGGATGAAGGCAAGGCAATCATCACTCCTGCGCTTGGCATACCCGGAACGTGGATTGGCCGGAAGCCAGAGAACGGAGGAAATGCAACCGAGCCAATGAATGAGGTTGCGCCAAATTTAACGGCAGCAGACCGTCACGGAGTTGTGAAAGGATACGCAGTCAGAAGATTGACTCCCCGAGAGTGCGAAAGACTTCAGGGATTTTAGATGATTTTACGTTGTTTCAAATCGGCAAAAAGATGTCATCGGACGGTGCAAGATATAAAGCACTGGGCAACAGCATGGCGGTTCCGGTTATGAACTGGATCGGAAAGCGCATAGAATTGGTGGAGCAAATCATCGCTGAAACAGAAACGGTTTGACAGACCACACATCCTCGGCTTACTATTACTGCCAACAAACGTATGGCAGATAAAGATTCACCAAGATTCGCGGCCTTCAAAAACCTAGTCCAGTCCATCTCCAGCGACCACAAGAAGCTGAAAATCACCGAGGAGGAGATGCGTGACAAGCTGCTGTTCTGCGTTGAGTGTTCTGAAGTTGACTACCCGAAGCTCGTCGGTTCCGGCGGAAAGAACGTCAACGCACTGGAAGTTCTCTATGCTATGGCCGTGTGGAGAGGCGAGGCAAAAGACGGCGTTGTCCACGTTTCCACGCCAGATACATCAAAACGCGCGCCCCGTCAGCTGTTCAAATTAAACAAGGAATGGAAGCCGGCTGACCTGATGAAGGTTCTTAATCCGATCCTCGACGTTTCTTTTCCGGCCTGCGAAGTGGATTTGAAGGAAGTGAATCAGGAGACGATGGTTGTCCGTCTCTGGATCGACGGCTTTGACGGCACAACCCACTCGTCAAACCAAAGACGATGCGAGCCACTCTCCTTCGACACCGTGGAGCAGTCATTGACGAGAATTCTCCGCGTCGTGGCCAAGAGCAACGGACGGGACGTGGAAGTGGAATTGAACGAAAGATAAATCTATGGCAAAAATAACCGCAAAACCAACGCTGGACATCGCCATTCAATTTACCGTGAACGAGCAGGAAGCCCGTGCGCTTGATGCGATGGCTGGATATGGCGATGAATCATTTATTAAAGCGTTCTATGAAACTCTTGGCGAGGCTTATATGCGGAAGCACGAAGCCGGACTGCGGACGTTTCTGAAAACTATCCGGCAAGAGCTGGCTGATCCACTGGCCAAGATGGACGCCGCAAGAAAATCATTTAACGGAAACTAATCATGCCCACTGAACGCCAACCAATACTTGAAGTAAAATACGTCCGCACCAATACGCTGATTCCTCTCGAAAATAATCCGAGGACAATTGACGAGCCAAGCTTCAAAATCCTGTGTGACTCGCTGCGGGCCAACAGAGATTATCTCACTGTGAGGCCATTGCTGATAACTCCAGACAACGTCGTGTTCGCCGGCAATATGCGCCTAAAAGCAGCCCAACACATCGGCATGGAAGAGGTGCCTGTTGCGGTCATGGATATTTCCGAAGAACGTCGAAACGAAATTTGCATTAGAGACAATGTGCAAAATGGAATTTTTGACGCAGACATTTTGAACAACGCATGGGATTCTGAAAAACTCATGGAATGGGGAGTGGACATTGAAGAATTTGGAATTGACGAAGGCGGCGGCGCACAGACAGCAGGAGACGACGACGTGCCGGAAGGCGGGGTGGGAACGCCGCTGACGGTGGTGGGAGATTTGTATGAGATAAAAACCGACCATTCCACAGTTAGGCTTATCTGTGGAGACACGACTAGCCTTGACGTGGTGAACAAGGTGATGAGCGGAGAATTGGCGCATTTGGCCGTTTCAGATCCGCCCTATAATGTTGGCTACACGCAGTCTTCTAACGCGGTCGAGGAGTCTGGTGAATCTGGCCAGATAATGAATGATTCCATGTCACAGGAGGATTTTAGGCAATTCATGCGCGATGCGTTTACATCTTTCGCCGCCGCAATGCTTCCCGGCGCGCATATTTATTCATTCATGTCCACGAAGGAGTGGGGAATAATGATGCAGGTTCTTCCGGAGTGCGGCTTCTGGTGGAGCAATACCATCATCTGGAATAAATCGCACGCCGTGATGTCCAGGGGCGATTTTCACAATAAGATGGAACCATGTTTCTACGGGTGGAAGGAGGGCGCACCTCGGCTTTGTCCCCTTGAGGACAGAACACAAAACAATGTGTGGGATATTGACAGGCCGACAACACAAATTCAACATCCGACTGCCAAACCCGTCGCCATTTACGAGCGAGCAACAAAGAACTCTAGCCACGAAGGAGATAACGTCATCGACTTCTTTGCCGGGTCTGGCAGCGGAGCAATCGCCTGTATCAAGACCAAGAGAAATTTCTTCGGCATTGAACTTGACCCGAAGTTCGTCGACCGGATTATTTCGCGCATTCACCGATTCGCAGGAGAGAACTCCATTGAATATCAAATCACCAGAAACGGCCAACCATTCAACATTGCGGACATTGGAGATGTGCCAACTGAAGCGAGGAACTAATATGATTACTGCACCAATCTGGCCGTTTCTTAAGGTCGCATTCCCAAAGCCTTACAACACGAACGTCGCACTTCTTAAAATATGCGTCCTGTGATTTATCTTTTGAAATCTGATTCCTCTGGCGTTTGTCTGGCTCTGGAAATCGTTCTGGATGCCCGTGCCAATAATCACCATCAAACTGAACCACGGCGTTTTGTTCTGGCAGGAACGCATCAACGCAAAACTTATCAAACATGATTTTCTGCG
>Ga0210390_10004789_pt1 | contig 11382 bp, 14 predicted proteins | sample IncBWH11OmetaG_FD_161050 | JGI IMG/M metagenome (GOLD analysis project Ga0210390, IMG submission 161050) | Forest soil microbial communities from Barre Woods Harvard Forest LTER site, Petersham, Massachusetts, United States - Inc-BW-H-11-O ... | reverse complement strand
CGTCTGCTACAATTATGCTGGTTGCGACATGCGTGGCCACGACGACACCGTTCGCAATCCCACCGAAGACGAACTGCGAGCTGCACGAGCAACAGTCGACGAGTTGAAGAACCCGACGCTGGTCACCATGGCCATAAATGATCGACGCTACGTCATCCATGCCCCTTGTGCTCGACCAGAGATCCCAGTAGGTCGCTGGACTCGAACGTCGATCGCTTACGACTGTCAAAGTAAAAAACGTGTTTTTATGAAGGACTCTTGGCGGGTCGAACTCCCTGATGTCTATCCGGAAAGCGAAATTTACGGAAGGCTTCAGCAGGCCGAGGTTCCCTATGTTCCCCGTTGCATAGATGGCGGTGACATTGGTGGCAATGCCTATCATCGCACCCGGTCACACGAATTCATGAATTACACCCTTGATCCTGCTTCAAAAAAAATCACACGTTATCGCCATCACCGGCTGGTCCTGGATACTGTCGGCCGAAAACTCCATCGCTTCAAATGTAGCAAGGAGATGGTACGTGCTATTCATGTTTCGTTAATCGGTAAGTATATCCTTTCCTACCGGCGAGTCACTGTGTTTGACGCACGTTACAGCTCACCAAGCTGCTTACAAGGCTGGTATTCTTCACCGCGACATCAGCGCCGGAAATATAATGATTGTCGAGGGTCATCCGGATATCAGTTATGGAATGCTCATTGACTGGGACCATTCCAAGATGGTCGAACCCGTAACGGGTGCACGCCAACACGCACGCACTGTAAGTAACCTGCCCAAAGCAGTACGCCTTTGGAGATCCTGACATGTCTTGCCACTAGGGAACATGGCAATTCATGGCGGCAGAACTTATTCAGCACCCTGAAACACCCCAGACCTTTATACATGATCTCGAATCCGCTTTTTGGGTTCTGATCTGGGTCGTCGTTTCGTACATGCCTACAAACATGGACGCCGGGAAGCGCTCAAACTTTCTCAAAGACATAATGAGCCCCAAGGTGTACGACAAATCCAGCAGCGGGCTCGAAAAGGTCGACTTCCTTTGGCGCAGGGAGGTTCCAACCGTCCCCGGCGTCGAGAACATTGGATTCTTACTTTCTGAGTTGATTAAGCTCTTCGCCTTCCGATACCCGGTCGTGGAAACCACGGCCCCTCCAGATGTCAAATTAGCCAGTCTCATGGAGGCCATGGACGCTGAGGCTGCCGACATAAATATGGACACAGCTGACGATGCAGATAACGCCGGAGATAAGGACCCAAATGAGGACCCAAAAGAAGAAAGCAACGCCAAAGAGGACAAACTCAATGCGGTGTACCGGAGGGGTTTAGAGAATCATCTCGGCGTGATTGCCCTCTTTGCCGCGATTCTACGTCGAAATGGCTGGCCTCAAAGTGACAAGGCCGACCCTCAAGAAATGGTGCTGTCCCGAGACGAGAAGTGTGGTATGCTTGCTGGTACCGCGAAATCGAGGTCTGTAGCTGAGGTGTTTGTTCAGCCGTCGTAACCATGTAATTGCATATATGCTCTACCCCTATGTGTCGCCGCGTGTGTAGTTTTGTCGCAGTCTGATTAATCTGATTCCTTCTGTGCCCCTGTGTGAACAATGTGGGTGCGACAATCCATTAATTGTACATTGTTCCCGTTGCTTCTGCAGCCCACTTCAGGCAGAGATGACCTGAAAGGAGGGTGACAATACGGAGGGTAGGCCTTGCTCTACGCAGAGAGTCAAGGAGTTCTGATTTATACCCGTCACCCCCTTCAGCCGCGAAGACGCTTTCTACCATTGGAAATGATTTCACGTAAGCGCACATCGTGTCCTGTCACTTGGGTAAGGCAAGGAAGAAGAGAGGAAAGGTGACAACCCACAATATCTCCAGGTGATAATCGACCCTGGCCCCAGAAGAAACTCAGGGATCGAATCTGTCTGAGCTCGCGGACTGGAAATCCTTCCCAATCATAGCCATTCAGGGGTGCTTGTGGCGTGGTAGATGGCCTGAGTCGAAGCCCAAGATGGTCGAGCTTCTGGAAATGCCACAGCATCTCCAATAGACGACGAAAGGTGGGGTCGTGGGGATTAAGTTGTTTCAACTCAACTTCTAGGTGATAAAGGCTTGACGAGTTACCTACTCGCTCGGCAATGTCGCAGCAGACCGCCAAGGGTGCCTTAAGGGTTAGAAGATTAGGAAGAAAAGGCTGACACCGTGACCGGCTAGGCTGGGTACGGTCCGATGGCGCATTGCATCCGATACGGACAGACTTCAGGCCCGTGTGCTTGATTAAAAAGCGAATGAGTGGTGGCTGTGGGATATCCCCTTCGAGCTCGATGTTCTCGAGGAACGCCATGTTGAGCTCACCAAGCAAAGTCGACCATTGGGGAGGTTTCAAGGACACCATGTAAATCGCCAGGGTCTCGATAGGGGAGCGCTTGAGGATCCCCATTGTGGTCCGCACCAGTCCGGGAGCGAAGGCGTAGTCAGATGAAATGACAAGTGATGTGAGTGTTTGGGAGCTACACGACGGTCCACTTCGTAGGGCGACAGAGGGGGGAAGATAATCCACCGAAACGTAGCCTGAGAGGCATAATCGTGTGAGTGGTAGGGTGTAAAATAGTCGTTGGAACTTGATGAACTCGGACGCAAGGAGAAAAGGGTTTGAGCCATGGAGGGAAAGGTGGAAATCCCGAAGATTACAGGAATTTGACGGCTCAAGAAGGAATCGCATAAGGAATCGCATCGCGCTTCGGGCCTCCTGTGCGTCGCAAGGAATCGAACAGTACATCTCTTCGGGGGAATGAAGGATACGGACAGCAGACCAGAGTCCAAGGGACGCATATCCGCTCAGATTACGCAGTTCCACTCCCAAACCTCCACCACAGGTGTCGTTCAGCACAAGTCCACGACGTCGCAAGTACTCTGGTAAGAGCAATCGACATATGAATCGCGAAGTGACCATCAATGCTTGAACATCTTGGTAGTCCAGATAGGTGGAAATCATAATGAATAGTTCGGCGGGGATGTCCAGCATTCCCCTATTCTACGAAGTGTTGGAGTTCTGAATGGGAATTTGGATGAACAATTCACATACCAGGTATGCACCATACCGCTGTACTCGTCGTCGCTTATCTGCCTTCCGGTGATTACAACCGCTTTGTGAGAGTGAGCGTCGTTTCGTGCTATTTCCATCCAGTTGACGTCCCAACTGCCTGATGAGTGAGTGGAGAATAATATCAAACACATGAGACGATCACCGAGGCTCACCCGCTGGCGCTTGCAATGCTGACGTGACAAAGCATCTCCATGTCGCTTGCGTGGGTTGAGCAATGAGAAATTCGGTGCCATGGCTGTTCTTGGTCGCGTGATAGAGGAAATTGTCCTTCACATGGCCCACGCAGCTAAATACCCTGAGAGATGCAGATCACTATTGTCGAGCATTATTGTTGGAGATAAAAGGCGGGCATATGGGCACATCGTTGAATTATAATTGTGATCTCGTGGCATTGACTGTAATTGTGATGATTGTCAGGAAATAACAATCACACACACCATGGGCGCCTGCACCTCGGGAACGAGAAAATTGCCAGTCCCTTATAGGAGAGCAGGGCACATCGTCTTTGATATCTCAATGTCGTTGTACACGATATACCACGCTGAGCGCGCTCTTCGGCAACACAACCAAACCGAGAAGACCCTGAAACGGTACAGCATTGCTGTTCTACGGGAGTTATGTGTCAAGCGGGCCATCCAAGTAGACCTGGGCGTGTCCAGACGCCTGAAGAGACCGTACATCGATGCATTATTGGTCTACGTGAGATGACATTCACCGTCACTTATCCGTTGCTAACAACGAAGGTAGCAAAGGCAACGTCGCTGCAGCGACGACACGGGTCAATCAGGGTTGAAGATTAGACTTCCGTACTTCTTGCCGCGAGGCGCGAGTACTCCCTCAGTGCAGCAGAGCTCGGTATCTGACTGCATCTCTATGGCCCAGCAAAAAAACAAGAGGAGTATCGATGACCTGGAGGATTCAGACAGAGATCGAAAACGGAAACGTTCCAGCAAGGATCCTGACGGAGGTCGAGCAGAGAGTACGCCAGGACCCGACGTGGGTGCTCTTCGCGATCATCGACAAGGCCCGCGGTGGGCGCTGCGCCCAGTGGCCGAGGAGTCACATGGCCCTCGAGTTGATCAAGAGTCAATTCCTGCTGGTCATACATCCGCTATTGCTTGTCAGTCGCACAGGATTGCAATTCCGAGCAAACGATCCTGCCCATTCGGCAAGGATGTACCTAGGAAGAGAAGAAAGAAGGAAAGTTACGTGATTGTAAGGGCCTACAAGCAACGAAAGGATCTGGAACATACGGATGAGGTTGAATGCGCCCTGACGCCAGACGGTGATTTGGATCTTGTGAGCGTATCTCGAAAGTTGAGCGTCAGGGAGTGCCAGGCAAGTCGATTTAACGCCATTCCGTTCCGTGGTCCATGCTCATTATTGCTCGAAGGTCCTGGACGCCCGCTCTTCACGGCCATGGTTTAGCAAGCGCCCTGTTCTGAAAAGCGGCGCTATTAGACTGTTAAAAGCGAAAGAAGGATACTTGCGAGTAGTTGGTCAGTCATTTTCGTCACTGGTCAGTGATCAAGGTGTCTAGACCCCCCTCACACAGTAACCTGATTTCAACGTCCCTCCACCATCCGATCATTTCCCATCATGAGAGTTCTGACACATATACTATGAATTTACTGTACCACTACGTATAATAACATGCAAACAGTCAACGCAGTCGTCAAATTGAGAGATGGGAGAAATCAACTGGGTACTATGATAGACTGGTAGGTGGCAAAGGTGACGAGGGAGTAGATATGGTTGGTGTAGTAGAACCCATAGGCGAGGGTCTCTTCGTAGCGATCCAAGCCACAAGGCCATGTACTACATCTATCGAGAATCTTATGTAGAGGGCAGGGAGAATGAGCAACTGTACTCACCACGATGACCCACAACCCCAGCGGCGTTGGAGGCCTTCAGATTTCTCCATTTTGATTGGAGGAAATGACTGCTCCACATGTTCCACATGGGATCACACAGCAACTTCCAGTCGATATCACTCTCACTGTCAACATCGAGAGAAGCGATCCTATGCATCTACTAGTTAGCCGTACAAATATCACGAACAGAGGTCACGTACTTGTAAATCAGGATGTAACTATCGTCTTCTTGCCAGCGTCGGGTCTTACCTTCGTTTTTAACCTTGCCTTCTAGCGACTCAGACCTGTAAAATTGCATGAAAAGGATGTCATTACAGAATGAATCAAGAACACACCATTTGCTCTGACACTGTTTTGGTGTTCGTGTCGCTCCCATCGCCTTCGAAACTGAAACCCAGTATCCTCGACCAAACATCTTTAATTTACCTTCCCGAGCCAAGTCTTCCATGGCACGTAGAAGTTGACCTTCTTCCTCCAGAGACCAGGCCCCTTAAACAGATACAACCGTCAGAAAATGCTTAATAAAACTCTTATCAGTCTACGTACCTCTCCGCTTGGTGTCTCGAAATTGTGTGTGTTGGCGGAACCGATCGCTACAGTCGGCGGGAGTGCGCTGCACTAAGTCTGCGACAGCAACCCAGTTGCTTCCATGTGTCTGGACAGCTCTGAGGTGGAGGTCGGGTGATAGTATACACATACTGATACAGAAGTCGTACCTTCGCAACTGCTCGTCCTCCGCTGCAGTCCACTTTCCTGCTCTTGCAAGGCAATCATTCGCACGCCGAACATGATAAAAAACGGATTTTACACCCCTCTGAGGCACGGCACGGGCTGAGACGTACATCTCACACAGGGCGGCCACAACTAGCTAAGTAAACAAACACTGACCGATATGGGCCCAAAACCCATTCGAGGGCTGAGAAGAGTGCATCAGATCATCCATCTGTTCATCGTCCAGGCTGTTTTCCTAAGCAGCGATGAGCCGAAACAATGACAGGGTCATTGAGTTGCGCACCTTCTGGTACATCTTTATTGCGGCTTGGGTTTTTTCTACCTCCTCTTTCGTGAATGCCCCCTTTCGACATGATATGCCTGACAGCCCACGTTCGTTTGGTCATTTCTCAGGTAGGCAATTCAAAAGCTCACCAGCGTCCTCTATCTCTTTGACACTCATCCAGTGTGTCGCCAGGATCTCCGCGTTATCCCCTTCCATATGACGCAAGTGGAACGGGAAAAAAAAAGGTTAAACACTTACATGATCAATGACTATTAGTACCCATCCAATACACGGCCGATTACATCCGGAAAACCGGATCGCCTCACCGGGCTAGTGGATCCAGATCTACACGGGGCTTGCGAGTGATCGTTGATTGGTGGCCGCCCTGTGTTAGATAGTTAGATGTTTGTCTCAGCCCATGCCGTGCCTCAGAGGGGTGTAAAATCGGTATTTTATCATGTTCAGCGTGCGCATGATAGAGCAGGAAAGTGGCTGCAGTGGAGGACGAGCAGTTGCGGACAAGCAGTTGCGAAAGTACGACTTCTGTACCCATCTAATACACGGCCGATTACATCCGGAAAACCGGATCGCCTCACCGGGCTGAACAGATCTACACTACGGGGCTTGCGAGTGATCGTTGATTGCTGCTCTCCTCATCTCATTAGATTAGTACAGGCTGCCTTCGCCTTCCTGGATCGGAGGTGCTCCGCACTCACGCGGAACTAATCTATTTGAGCGGGTCATGGCCGGGATCACACGGGGATAAGGGAAAAGCGTCGAAAAAGGATATATTTATTTGACGAGCAGCAGTAAACGACGAGCAAGAGTACACTGAGGGACATTGCTCCCTTGTTGAAACGGGTGTCCTCAGGGTCGGCAGCGTGGGCTGCGTTGGCGGTGGCACGGTCAGTTTGCTGTGATCCGTAGGGCGAGATCTTGTGATTTATTTCTTTAGTTTTAGTACATTCACAACATCCTCATCCTTAAAGTACGAAACAGCACCAAAAGGCTCTAGTTCAACAGTGCAGCACCCATGTTTCAACTCGACGAGTTTCCCCACTTGCCCGATCCAACGGTATCCGGTAATGAGTACTTTGTTGCCTTCAGATGGTGCCCAAGGTGCAAGGTAGGATGGGTCGATCGAAATCTGGGTTGGTTTACCCTTCTGGACCACAGACACGACAACCTCATTTGGTTGTGGTTCGATCTTCCGCCATGCAACAGGCACCGTCTTTGCGGTGAGTCCCTCTATCCTGATATGTGGAGATGACGCAGGAAGACCCCGGATATCGAATGGAATGCACTCGTCACAAAGCCGTTCCTGAATCTCTTCCGCAAATAGCCAGTGTTTCCATGCTGGTGTGGAATAAACATGAAGCATTTGAACATTCTCTAAGAGACTCACCGGGTGCTTGAGGCAAGCACCAAGGAGAAGTTGCGCTTTCCTCGCGTTCCTCTGGTCCTGGTGAGATGGGACGAGGTAGGTCTTCTGGAGGAGGAGTACGATTGGATCGACTTGACGACGCTACTGCCATATCTCTGTGAGGCTTGTCAGACACGAGGAATAAGTCACAATTCGTGTGGAACTCACAAAAGGTCAAAGTCACCAAGCTTAACTTGATGCATTATTGGGCCTTGCGACATCAGCTTGGCATCCAATTCAACGTCGACACTACAACGACCTTCGGCTTTGACGAGGCCACGGTACCCCTTTAAGGCGCCTTTTTTAATATAGATCCGCTGTCCCTCCCACACGCGAATACGCTGGGGCCTGGGCAGAGCGGCGGCTTGAACACCCGATACTGTTAGGTCGTCCTGGTTGACATCGACCTAGACCTATCATAAGTTTCCTGCTAGAAGCATGGATCTAGATGGTCTTACGCGCTGCCCGCTTGTTTCATCCATCACTTGCGCCATGCGCCCTGATGCCTGTACTATGAGGCCCCTGCGCGTGCCACCACCTGCCCCGGGAAATTCGACATAAAGACCAGGAGTAAAATGGAAAAATCGGTATGGATAACTGTAGAACTGAAGGCTAAATGCCGACGTGTTGATCTATACAGGCAGAAATCGATCAGGGCAGTTGGAAGAGGCAAGGAGGGACACACCTCTGTGTTAATTTTGTTGTCCAAGAAGGTTACCTTCTGTTCGTCGCGGTCAACAGCGATGACCATGCCAAAGCGATCCAACCAGGGGATCTTGACATGGTCCCCTTCGAGAAAATACGGAATTATACCGCGCATGGAGACACAGATGATTAGGCCAGAGTGCCGTTCGGGAATTTGGGTAACGACGTTCACGACTTCATCGTGAATTTCTCCGATTCGGCCGATGACACCGGCGTGTTCTCCCGACACTACAAGGATCCTGTCACCTACCTGAACTGAATCCTGGGCATAACGTTTGAGACTTGCGGCGAAGGAAGGAAGGCTGCGAATCGTTGCCGATAGCACGAAGGGTGTGAAGTCCGGACGGGACTGCTCCGAAACGCGAAGAAGGGATAAAGGCAAAAGCTCGAATGCCAGCCCATCCTGGTACAAACACCCTCTAAAACTAAACTTGTCGCGTCCGAGAACTTTGACTCTCCTCTCGCCGTAATGCTGGGTGAGTTCTTCGGCGGTCCATGCTCGTGGAGTTGGACGTCCATCTCTCTGCCGCTTGCCCCCTGGTTGAGGGATTCGAGGAACAAATGCCACAACAGCATAGCACTGGTACATTGGGGTGCTCGATTCGCAGACGTAGCCAACGTCATCACGATATCGTCCAGCTAGACAGTACACCCATTGTCCGCTTTCTATTCGAGAGGGCGAACGGTGACACAAGGAGAATATTCCGACGCACTCTGTCGGCGGTATGAACGTCGGATGCTTGTCACGGACTGTCACCAAGCCAGCCACCGCACGGCGAACGTCCGTGATATTGAAGGCCTCTATAAAGATGTGGCCTGGTACGGAGGGTAGTGTGAAAGCCGATGTAATGGCTGGGAGATGTATCTCGCTACTAGGGACGAGGCATCGGCGGCAAATCTGGAACACGATATCGGCTTCTCGCCCAAGCTGTCCATCATCACCTGTTAGTACTTGCCCTAAGATAATGCAGAACGACCAACCTTCACCCTGACGGACCATATAGTAGGATCATTTTCACGTGGCACTCGAAAAGGGAGGGATATGTCATCAGCGGTCGAATAATCAGATCGGGTGTTGCGCCTGGCCCTTGCTACAACCCTCCTTGCTTCAACTTCGAGATCCTGCGCTTGTACATCAGGTAAGCCCGGCAGTGAGGCGGCGTCCGTCTCATCGTCTGATACAGGCTCGTCATCACCCACGATGTAACCTATAAAGTATATAAGGATCGCCGTGAATGGACAGTCCGTACCATTTACCAGGCTCGTCCTCTTCCTCATATTCTTCCTCTTCGCTATCGAACGCAAGAGTTGCTTCGAGATCGAGGAAATCGAGAACCTGCAGGTCAAATAGAGTTTGCTCGAAAGTAACCTGATGAACAAGAAAAAACTCACTGAGATCTCGGCCATTCTTCAATACTGGGATGGTTGGTTGTCGATTTTTTTCGGAAGGTTCCGTCCACCAAATCACACATAAGAGCCGCACGGATAAGGCACCGATAAAATGATTACGTGATTGATCATTTACATAAGAAAAATTAGAAAAATTAGTCCCTAGAACAACGGCCCTAGAACAACGGCGGAGATTAGACAAGGTCAAGTGGGTGCAGGATGGGATTATTCACTCAATGGACCCGAGCTGGCATTAAGACTCGTCGGGTCTCTAGCCTCCTCGCCCACCCTTTAAAATATCGGACCTGTTGGTTGGCAGGAACATGCAAGCGGGCGGTCTTGGGGCTCGTCTGATGCTCACTGAGAGCAGTGAGGTCGCTCCGGATACCGTTGAATACGTGAATCCCTAGGGACAATAAATCTCTTGCCTCCCTCCAAAGGTTGCTGATGCAATGCAAATCGGCCAGCCGACCATCTAGGATACGTAGAACACCACGATGCATACCAAAGATGTTTGATACCCGGGCGTTTATTTCCTCCTTCTCCCGTTTTGCAACGGCAACTTCGGTGGCCAACAGGCTGGATATGTCCACGGCGGCGGATTCCAGGAAGATGATGTTGTTGTATACTGATTCGCCATGCGCGACAAGACGGCGTGCATGGGTCGTCGTGGCGTCCTCAGCTGTCGCCAATGCTTCCAAAATCGCATGTTCGGGCTGGCGGGCCCAATTGAACGTCACGAGCCTCGACAACAAGCCTGGACGCAGGTCAACTTGCAATTTGGCGAAGACAAAATCATTTTCGAGCAACATCCTAAACAATTTGTGTGAAGGCGCGAGTACATTGAACTGTATTGACTTACTCGTCAACCGCAGTCTTGACAAGGGCGAGGTGGACCCCAGAGGTCACTTCACATGCCCACGCGCGTTGTAGAAAGTCCTTGAGCTTGTCTGATATTTCATGCCGTCGAGAGAGGTCACTTGCTTGCACCAGCGTTAGCACAGAGGAAGTGGTATTGGCCGTCTTGCGAATTGCAAAGTCAACCGCAGGGCCATGTACATCCTCATTAATGAGAAATGGGTGCCATGCTGGAGAATGATCTATATTGGAGTTGAACGTGGATATTGGCTCATTGCCGATCCTGCTGCACACCAAGTCTTTGAAGGGCACAGGAAGGGCACAGACAGCTAAGGTAATTGAGTGTGTGTTTCGGGCCACAGTGTGTGCCTGTGATGCCAAGTGCGACGTAATGCCTGACATCCCAGATAGAATGAACTGTAGGAGAGCGGTGAGGATCAGGACATAGCGAAGAAAGCGAGCGATGGCCCTCTTGACTCCCCTCGGAGAGGCAAAAGGAATGGGAAACAAGTGATAGACGACATCAAAGGTATCTCTTGTCAGGGAGAGATATGCGCAAACACGGGATAAGAAGGGTAAGAGTGGGAGTATCGTCGCACTGCGAAGGTTGATGATAATATCATCACTCTGAGATTCTAAGGGCAACTCAGCCTTCGGGTATATTCAGAAGATGGATGGAGCACATGCCTCGTCGATCTGACATTCGGGATAAGATCGGTAGCGGTATTTGAGACAACACAGAAATGGACTCTATCTTTTGGAGGTTTTCAACTTTTTATATTCAGGAATGCTGACGGCGATGTTGACGACCGTTACCACGTACGAGATCCACCAAAGAAAGGTGGTGTAGCTTCAGCGCCGTATCTGCAGGCAACTGGCAGAGGGTACCATACCCGATGGGGGTGCGATAATAGGCAAAGAGCGGAGCGCGCAGTATACACGTGTGACAACATCGACAAGCAATTTCACAACGGCATACTCGCTTGGCTATTATTGAGTGATGGGTGGGCACGGACGATAATAGATTACTTA
>Ga0210390_10004787_pt1 | contig 11383 bp, 6 predicted proteins | sample IncBWH11OmetaG_FD_161050 | JGI IMG/M metagenome (GOLD analysis project Ga0210390, IMG submission 161050) | Forest soil microbial communities from Barre Woods Harvard Forest LTER site, Petersham, Massachusetts, United States - Inc-BW-H-11-O ... | reverse complement strand
ATATTGCGACTACAGTTCGCCTTTTTTCAGAATGCGGCATTATTGGTGGTCTGTTTAGTTTGTGCTTCTCTTTGTTTCTCCGGCTCCTTGGGTGGGGACCCGTGGAGTGGACCAATTGGAAGGGAATACTGTTCATTGTCAGTGTAGGTTGTCCCGTGTCTATCCTGTACGCGATTCTCTATCGGAGGGATTTGCTTCGTCGAAGCTAATCCTCTCTAGCACCAACTAACTAGGCTCAGGGTTGAGCATTGCTATAGTTGGGCGACTGACTTCGCTCAGTTGATGCAAACAGACGATTACGCTCACAATCCGCCGGAAAATTGTGAAACAAGTTGCGTCCTCACGTCATACTGCCCGTAAGTTGCGAAATCGGAAGCATAGGTACTGGGTCCAACTTCGGCGGTAAGGCCGGTGGTCTCAATGGATCGACGCAACACTCAGCCCGAATCCAACTTGCGGTGAAAGCAACGCCAAAATCGCTCCTTAGAATCAATCAGCCGGAACACTGCCCTGGATAGGAATTTGACTGAACCGAGGCAAACAGACAGATTCCACCAGAAAGCATTGTCGAATCAGTGCGATGGATTCTGTTGCATCGACCGTTTGCGCTGGCACCGTCACACGGTTCAATCGGGCCTGCCCGGTGGCAAATTCGTTGTGTCCAAACAATGAGAAGCGTACGATGGCCCAGCCAAGGGTTGAATCCGGGGATTTCGGCTAAAGTGGCGGATGACGCAGGTTTTGCCCACTGACGCGCCGTACAGCCGCTATGCACCAACCGAAGTAGAACACGTCAAAATCATGCGGGATTGGAGGTAACGATGCTAAACGAAGCGATAATTGCAGCCTTCAGGGCTAACTTGCACGGAGGGCTGATCGAGCCAGGAGAACCCACTTACGAGGCGGTTCGCAAGGTGTACAACGGGATGATCGACCGGCACCCACGATTGATTGCGCAGTGCGCCGACGTGGCCGACGTCATGACGGCAGTCAAGTTCGGCCACGAGCAGAAGCTGCCCGTGGCTATCCGTGGCGGCGGGCACAACGCGGGAGGGTTGGGAGTGTGCGATGACGGATTAGTGATCGACCTTTCACCGATGAACTATGTTCGCGTGGACCCGAAGAAGAAGACCGCGCTGGTCGGCGGCGGCGCGCTGTGGCGCGATGTGGACCATGCGACGCACGGGTTCGGTCTCGCGGTTCCTGCGGGCGTCATTTCGACAACCGGTGTGGCTGGACTGACGTTGGGTGGCGGGATCGGTTACTTAACGCGACGATACGGCCTGACTATCGACAATCTGCTAGCCGTTGACATGGTGCTGGCCGACGGGCGATTCGTCACGGCCAGCGCCAAGGAAAATGCCGACCTGTTCTGGGCGGTGCGCGGCGGGGGCGGCAACTTCGGCGTTGTGACCTCATTTTTGTTCAAGGCGCAACCCGTGCACACCGACTACGGCGGTCCGATGCTGTGGCCGATGGAAGACGCAGCAGAGATGATGCGCTGGTATCGCAGCTTCATCGCGAAGGCGCCCGATGACGTCTATGGGTTCTTTGCTTTCATCACCGTCCCACCGGGCCCGCCGTTTCCCGAGCTTCTGCATAACAAGAAGATGTGCGGCATCGTGTGGTGCTACACAGGCCCGGTCAAGAAGGCAGAGAAGGTGTTCAAGCCGATTCGGAGCTTCAAGGTTCCAGCGCTCGACATAGTCGGGCCGATTCCGCATCCGGCACTGCAAAGTCTGTTCGATGGTCTCTATCCGTCGGGCCTGCAATGGTACTGGAAGGCCGATTTCGTGCGTACGCTCTCCGACGAAGCCATCGCCTTGCATCTGAAGCACGCGGCAAAGTTACCGACCATGCAGTCGACTATGCACATGTACCCAATCAACGGTGCGGCGAGCCGCGTCAAGAACAGCGCAACGCCGTGGTGTTACCGCGACGCGATGTGGGCCACAGTGATCGTCGGGGTCGATCCGGATCCAGCGAACAAGGAAAAAATCTCCACGTGGGCGAAGGAATACTGGAGCGCGCTACATCCTTACTCTGCTGGTGGCGCGTATATCAACTTCATGATGGACGAGGGCGAAGAACGCATCCGGGCGACATACGGCAAGAATTACGATCGTCTGGCAAAGATCAAGAAGCGGTACGATCCGGCGAACCTGTTCCGCGTAAACCAGAACATTAAGCCAAAGTGAGAGTCTACTCCGAGACTCCAACTCTGGTAAGTCGTGCCAGCTCAACCGATCGATGCAACACCCTTCAATGCATTGATCCGATGATGCTTTCCTACAAGAACTCTTGCAGTGCAAACGCCACTGGCGGCGTGAGACCATCGCCCGCCGGTGGCGTGATGTCGAAATTTCGGCTGCTCCCACCCCCTTGCTAGAGTGACCAGTTCGAACAAGGTCTGCCTCGTTTCAGAGAACCTGTAAGCGGACTCTGTCCCGCATAGCGCGACCCGCGAAGCTTGCTCGCATACCGCTCAGCAGCAGCAGTTCGGTGGTTCGCCACCAACGATCACTTCAACGGGACACAATTCGTCGCGCTTTTCTGTCAGCACAACGACCATCGCGCGATCTTTCCACGCCTCGCGTAGCGCATGGGCCAGACGGCATTCGCGCGTTCGGAAGCGCCGCACCCGGCCGCATCCTTCTTCCAGGAGAAATCCATCGAAGTCGCCAAAGTGATCGTAGATTAGGCCGGCAATCTTCCCCTTAACTTCTGTGATCCCTGCGCCGTCGCACGGTTCCGGCACTATACCGTCTCCGGGCAACGTGCCGGTCCCTGAGGGCAGGATTAACCCAGGATTGCCGCCAAATCCCTTCACGCGTCCTGCCACTTGTTTTAGATAGCGTTCAAAAACCGGGTACCAGCGGCTGCCCGTCGGAATTGAGCTCCCGATGAACTGGAGAATCGCGTAGTAACGCTCTTCGTTCTCCCGAAGTTCAGTCTTCGTGTCCACCGGAATGCCGAGCTTGAAAATGCCGATCGTATGGCGCCACGCGTATTGATTCGGTGCCGGGGTCGACATAGTTGCCCCAGCCGCCGCCCTTCTACCCTGCTTCAGAACTTGGATTACTGGAGCGGTGTAATCGTCGCTCGTGATTTGACGTACAACAACCTCGTAATTGTCCCCCTTCTTGACACCAGCAGGGAGTTGAACGGAAAGTAGTCCGGCCAAATTAATCACGCTGCCCTTGGGAATCGGAATGTACGTCGTCCCTCCCGTGTTCACCTCGATCGTCTGCGGATCAGCTGCCTTTAGGTTGTGCGTCGTATAGAGCTTTCCAGCCCAGGCCAGGATGGCCGCCGAGGTTGTTCCGGGCAGATAGATTTGGGCCATGCTCCCACTCGGTACGTTACCCCAGTCGATAACCAATTCGTCCGGTTTCTGATCGATTTTTAACATGTTCGGCGAGGGCCTTAGCTCGAATGTTTGCGGAATGAGTCGGGACCCATCGACTCCCGGGTTAGCAGAAGAAACAAACGTAAGGTTTCGTTGCGCAAGTTTGTCCGTATCGGACGGATCATCGCCCACGATGATCGGATCCGGGGCGAAGGCTACTTCGCAGACCAGGCACTGGTGCTCACTTCGTACCAACTGCAGAATCGAAACCAGGTTGTTGAAGCTGCCGTAGGGTCCGTAAGGATAGTCCGCTGGCGTGTTTCCCACCATCCGGTCCGGAAATCGCAGGTCGTTGGGCTGGTTGATGTCCAACCAACACCCATAAAACGTGTCCACCACCGCGCCAAGCGGATCGGGATTGATTGTGTGCGTGTTTTTGGGATCGGACTGGCCGCTCAATGCTTGTGACGTACTTACTCGCGGAGCAGCAAAGCACGGAATCGTTACGATCTCATCGCCTTGTAGCCCAAGCAGCGGTACCACTGTCGAACCGGATTTATAGGAGCGATACGTCGTTGTTGGGTCATACGTGCTGGCAACTTGCTGCGCCGCAAAAATCCGGAAAAACACGCTCACATTGGGCGCTACCTGCGTGTCCTGATAGCGGACCCGCGCCAGGGCGAAGTTATAGATGTTGTTCCCGGAGTTGTCCGCCTGCAGCAAGTTCAGCGCAGCGGTGTCCTCGTCCGATGGCAACGCGTCGAACACCGGTCCGAGACCTGCTGGGTCGCTGTTCAGATTATCGATCGTCTTTTGAATCCAGGTGGTCGCGCCGTTCTGTGGACTCGTCCCTTGCGTCGCGGTCAGCCCGAACATCCTGTCGCCAGCCTTGAGCTGGAATACCTTTATGTCCACACTCAAATACCACTCGGCTCCTGCTCCGCTGCCTGCGTGCAACATGTACGGATTCGGTGTCTCCTGCAATACAATCTGCGCGTTGTTGGAAACTGTTTTGCCGCCAGCCGCGAACTGCGCGGAGACAACTAGCGTCTGATCGGTACTCGTGAACATGCCCGTGCCGCTGAACTGTGCTTGGAATGGAAAGGTAAACCGCTGCGGCTGGTTTGCCGGCAGGCTTGGGTCGGATGGTGAGCCGGGGCCGCTCGAAACATACTTCAGTCCGTTGATGGGTGGCGCCACGCTTGGCACTGCGCTTCCGATCTGATTCTGGCTGAATCCTTCGACCTCGATATACAGAGCGTTGTCGAAATTGCCCGCACCCGTCAGGTTCTGCTGGGCCGTAACCTGACCGACCGTAAAATTGGAGGTCTCCAGACGCACCACAAGGTCCTGCGTCCCGACGCTAACCGCGAACGCAGCAGACGCGATGCCGTTGGCGATGACAAACAAGTTGTACGGTCCCGCGAGAATGTCAGTAGGCACAGAAACGAACGTGCTCACTTGCGTCGTTCCGGTGGCCACCGCCATCGTCGAGTGGTTCGCCGTCCGTAGGTAATAAACGTTGCCGCTCGAATCCTGAAGCTGCACGATCGGATAATTCGTCGCCATTTGCGCGTCATCGCCGTAGCTGCACGCCTGAGACAAACCGTTAAATTGCGTTCCGAAAATCTGGTAAGTGTGCCCCAAAATCAGCGAATTGGGGCAGTTCGTGATGGTTGGCGCCCAACCCGCCTGCGCTCCTCCTACCGACGCGAGGATCGACACCGTCCCCGACTGGTCGGAAAACAAAACTTCACCCGACGGAAGCAATAGGAAACGACCTTTAAAGCATGGGCTGCCGTTGTTGGAAGGGCCAGTCGTTATCGTCGCCTTGTTCGTTGACGAATCGTATAAATAAAAAGTTGTCGGATCCGGGTAACTGCACGCGGGTGCCGGACTCGCCGTGAGCAGAACCTGCCCGTTCGTCAGCAACACGGCCGGCGCGTCCATCGGGAACATCGTGTTATTGCTGGTGTTCACCAAAGTCGGTCCGTTGGCCCACGTCCCTGCCTTCCCTGCGGCGGCCGGTGTGTAGATGGCCGTGTTTCCGCTCGCGCCGATCGCAAATACATTGCCGTTCGGCAACAAAATAGCCGGCCCAATCTCGCTGACCTGACCTGAGCACGGCTGCGGCAGACTCACGCCGGTGCTGCCCATTTGCAGCCAGGTATCGTTCGAAGGCGTATAAAGTTCGGCATTCGTGCCGTTCGAACATTGCGCCGTCACCACGTCGCCCGTCGGCAGTAGCGTGAATGTTTCCTCCGAGGAATTATCGTTCTTCGCCGAAGTGGAAAAGTACGCCCGAGTTTGCGGGTCGAAGGTGACCATTTGCGCGTTGTTAGGGTTCCCGAAGAGCACCCGGCCATCGGCAAGAACCGCCGACGCGGGGTCGCCGATGTTCGTCCAACCGGATGGCGTCGGCAGAATCGTCCACTGATCGGTTGTCGGGTCGTAAAGCTGAACCTCCAAGGTATCAACGCTCGTCCCGGGATAATTGGCGTTGTACTCCCCGCCAAATATCAGCACGGTTCCATCCTGCAGTACTGCGGAACCGAAGAAAACCGGCCCATACGTTGGGCCGTTCATCGTCGCCGTCAGATTGGAATCATTCAGCATCGAGGCCGTCTGCACCCACTTTCCGTTGGCATACGACCCACTTTTGTCCGGAATCAGCCGGTACCATTTGGGAGAGGCCAGCACGTGCGCCATCACACTGCCGTCTGTCAGTAGGAGCATCGTGTCGATATTGTCCGGAACGTTGTTTACTTTTGACCAACCCATGTGCGCCTCCTGCGGATTGAGCCTTTTCAATAAATCGCGCCAAGGACGGTTGACGCTTATGTTGAGTTAGTGAGTCCAGAGTGCCGATCGTTACAAGGCCGGGAGCCGCGACGATTGGGGCCGATATGGGTTGCTGGAAGGGGAGAAGACAGCACTGTAGTAAATTTGTAGTAGTTCGTCGTTCAGAACGGGTCAAATCAGGTACAGACGGTTCAAGTCGCCTTCGTTGTAACTACCTGGGGAATATAGTAAAGTCCGAAATTTTCAGAACAAGTCAAATAAGCGGCCAGGTTTGCTAAACCGTTGTACGGTCTGGATTCGAACTGCCCGCTTGCCAGATCTTTTGTAAATTCGTAGTGGTCTGCTGCCCATATTGACTAGTGCAAAATGACGACGTAGCATTGCCGCTTGTCCCTTCGCATTGCCTCGCTGGCATCCGGGCTAAGCTACAGACTTGGCCACCGAATCTGGATGTACATCAGAGTTAATGCCGCAAACAGGGCGCGATATGAAAGACCCTTTCTCGGATGCTTTTAGAAGAGAGTTAACCCGTGCGCTAAATACTGCGAACGGTAAGAAAAAGCGTGAGGTGTTGACGGTAAAGCGGGATGTGTTGTTCGCGCAGTTCTTGAGGAACCCAGAAGATATTCGCTTGGCTTTAGAAATCAAATTCATTGACGATCAAGTCGCGCTATGCTGTGAGCAAATGCGGCAGGAGAGGAAAAAACGGATCTAGCCTTGAATACCTGTTCTTTAGAATCTACTCACCCCCGCCAACAGACCATTCACAGATAGCGCGACGCGAAACCGCAAAAAACAATCGTCCGGTTGCAAACGTCGTTCCGGCTGAGGGCGGTCCAGAGCACGTCGCGCGAACCGCTGACTGAGAAACTCGCTAATTGCTTTCAGTCACTTCGGGATCATCAAAGTAGGAATAGTCAGGTATGATAAAAACGTGATAGTTCTTGGTTCATATCCATTCGTGTTCATTCAAAACGGTTAAACTGCTGGTCGTTGTATCTGATTGAGAAATATAATAGAGTCTGAAATTTTCATAACGCGTCAGGATAACCCTGAGTGCTCCGAGGCAAGAGGTCGCGTGTTCGAATCACGCCGGGCGCACCACTCAAAACTTTTCATTGGAAACGGGTCAGCTGTTTTTCCTAAACGGCTGTCTTGCCGTCAAACCGCCGGGTGTCATAAAACGTGATAAAAGTCAGCGAGTATTTTACCCAAACTGGCACGTTCGCTTCACTATCTTCGGGACTTACTTCGGCGGTTATCCCGTTTTCCTTGTTTAGTTTATCGACAAGTGGCCTCGATTCGCTGACCTAGTCGAAGCACGCAACCTAAGATGGCGGCACTGTGGCGAATATCGACACGCGTGCTGTCGGTCATGATGCAGAGGAACCTGGTCTGATTTCCACCTCTCGGAAAGAGACCTTGAACCGCCGTTGCCGTGAGCAACCGCTCCCCGCCTCCCCCAAATATCTCCCTTCTTGCGCCTAACCCGTCACGAGCATAGAATTCCACCCAGAATTTCCATCCGCGCATGGTTGGGTAACGCACTCTGGAGTAGACCCATGCGATGCCTTCCTCTGGGTATCTCGAATATATTCCTGAACGCCGTCGTGGTGTTGGCATGCCTTGCTTTGACGTCTTGCGGTACTACCTGTGTCGCCGGTATTTTCGCGAATGGCACCGGCATCATCCTCGTTAAAAACTCAACTCCACCTCCCGCCTGCCCTTTTTCGACGGGCATGAGTATGATGAACGTCGCCGCTGGCAAATCGCAGATTTGCGAAACTTGCACTGCCTCCAGTCGACCGCAACATATTTTCGTAACCCTCAAAAGCATTCAACTTCACTCCCTTTTCCCCGACTCTTCAAACAATCCTCAATCGCTCGAACTTGCCCCGCAACTCCTTCGTGAACCTCGCCAAATCGACCTGCTCTCCGAGTCGACGGCGGAAATTCTCGTGCAAAGCGCACCCGTCCCCGCAGGCACGTACGGTGAACTTCTCCTTCAATTCTTGCCGGACACTCTCGCCGACTACTATGCGCTACCCGCTGAAAATTCCTGCGGCCACAACCGCCGAAATTGCATGCTCATGGCTGACGGCCGTGTCGAGGAGCTTCATTTCGCGGGCAAGAGCGACTCGCCTGAGCTTCTCCTGCCCTTGCAATACAACGGAAGCAGTACACTGGCTGTCGTGCCCGGCACAACCGTCGATCTACGATTCACACTGCAGCCGCAGCAGGTCTCCGCCGTCTCCCCGTCAGAAGGTTGGCGAATCCACTATGTCCTTGTAGGCAGTGCTTCGGTATCGAGGTAGCAACGCCACCTCACGCAGCTCTTGATTTCAAAATGTTCACTAGATAGTGTTCGAAAATTCTCACGGATTGCACATCAACAGGCCAGCAGTGTGTTGCAACTCCCCAGATCCGCTTTCCTCGAGCGCCCCATTAGTCGCTATGGGCGGCCGGTTCTGTAAAGATTACGTACCGTCAGACACATAAGCCGCCACCATGCTCCCCACATCCACCCAATGCGCCAGAGTCCGTCCTCGTGCCTAACCCGCCACAACTCAAAGGGAAATATTAAATCGTCGTCGAGATTCAGCTGCCGGGAACTTATTAACGGGGTGGAGGGAAATACTGATAGCCAGAAGAAGGGGTAGCCGGGTCGCTGTTGAACCGTTCGGAGGTGTTGTCAATGATTCGCGTTCTGGTAGCCGATGATTTCGAGGATTGGCTCTGCCAAGTCCGTTGTTGCTTCGGGCGCGGCCCGAATGGCAAGTCGTTTCCAAGGCGTCGGATGGATTAGATGCGGTACAGAAAGCGGAAGACCTGAAACCGGAGATAATTCTGCTGGACATCGGTCTCCCCAAGTTGAATGGAATCGAAGCCGCCCGGCGGATATGAAAACTCTCCCCCAACTCAAAAATTATCTTCCTGAGTCAGAACAAAGACCTCGACACCGTCCGGGCAGCTTTGGGTACCGCATTGGGTTACGTTCGTAAGATAGATGCCAGACGCGAATTACTGCCAGCGGTGGATGCGGTTCTTCGTGATGAGCAATTTATCAGTGGCTCAAACGCCTTGAAGTTCACCGATAGCTGAAAAGCCAAAGCGTCTCATTGCTATTACCCGGATTCACGCAATTCAAACATTTAATGGATCTGCGACCGGCTGGAGAGGTACCCAGACCTCAATTCGCGTCCCCTTGCCGGGTGTCGAGTGAATCTCAAAGTCTCCGCCCAACAGGCGGGCGCGTCCTTGCATGCTGAGAATGCCCAACCCAGGTTTTTCCATCCTGCTCGCATCGAATCCCACACCCTTGTCGCACAAAGAAAGGAATAATCTGTCACCCTTGTGGCGCAAACTCAATTGAGCCGTTTTGGTATCGCTGTGTTTCTTCCAATTCTGAAGCCCTTCCTGGCTGATGCGAAACAGGCATAAAGACACTTCAGGCCTGACGGTGCGTGGAATATCTTCAGATGTGAAATCGATTTCGAGGCCTTGCCGGGCACCAAACTCTCTACACAAAGACCTTAACCCCGTGACGAGTCCCAGAGTGTCCAGTGTGGATGAATGTAATTGGTGGGATAAGCTATGAAGATCGTCACCAAGCTCACAAACTGACTTCCTGAACTCGTCGAGCGTCTGTTTCAACGCATCTGGTGAATCGGGAAGCGTTTCCGCAGTATTCTGCAATCCGAATGCAAGCAGCGCCAAGCGTTGACTGAAATCATCGTGTAGTTCTGATGCCACTCTGCTTCGTTCCTTCTCCTGCGCCTTGACTAGGTGGTCGCTGAGCTGCACCTGTGCGTCTCGCGCCTTCTTCAGCTCCGCTCGGCTGCAGTGAAGGTAAAAGGAAAGAAGAGACAATGCGAGAATTATCAGGAGTACGCTGGCCCAGATCCCCTTGGTGCGTTCCCAAACTGAAATTTCGCGGAACAGCACCACGCTCCCGGGAGGAAGCTCGCTTTCCCTTAGTCCCCAGCGCTTTAGCGCCCGCCAATCGAACATGTAGGTGTTTACGCCAGTTACCCTAGGTATGTCCTGCGGCTTTGCGCCACTGAGCAGCCTCATTGCCATGGCTCCAGCGACCTTCCCTTGCTCTCTAAGGCTCGAAAGATAGCCCCCCACCTCTCCATGATCTAGGTAAACATCGAACAAGCTAAAAACCGGTGCGTTCGCTGCGGCAGAGACCATCGTGCCGGTTTCGTTTCCTTTGAACCGTGTTCCTGCCGCATCCATCGATACGGAGGTGAGCAGGACGAGAGTGTGACTTGGCAAGTGCCTTAAACGCTCGAGCAGATCAGGCATGGCCAGCTCCGTCATATAGGTAATGTCGAGATGGTCCGTGAATGCTTTCAGTTCCTGCTTTACGTTGGCTGCCTGCTGTCTGTCGTAACTCGCTGCGCCCCCCACCACAATCACGTGCTCTGCGCCGGGCTGGAGCCGTAACGCTATTTCCAGAGTCTTGACCGGGGCCATATCATTTTCAACCCCCGTAAAGTCAGAATCTAGTGCGGGAGCGCCCGGCATCCCTCTGGTAGGCAGGCAAAAAACAATCGGCACGCCGGGAAAAGCTGCTTGGTGCACCTCTTGCATAAATTTGAGCGGGGATGGCCCGACTGTGATAATCACGTCTAGTTTGCGATTCTGATATCGGCGAAGGTAGAAATCGCGGAACTCCTGCTGGTCGGCTAGATTGGGAAATAACCCGGTCTCCATGTACTCGGAATAGAATTCAAGGCGATAGGGTGAATCACTCAGCGCAGCTTGGATTCCCTCATTGATGATGGTGATCCCGGGATAGGAAGCGCCCACTTCATTCAGAATCAGAATCCGCCGGATTTCCTTGGGAGGTTCCGCTCCAATTGTGTGTGACAGGAAAATAGCGGTGAGAGCCGCAACCGCAACCCAGAGGAGAAGCGATCTTCCTGGGCCTTGTCCAGGTTTTGGCGGACTATTGTGTGGCATCGACGCATCGATCCAAAGTAATCGCTTGATAGGACGAAGGTCTTCAGACTTGGCAACGCTACTCTGATAGCGGAACGGATTCAATAACCTTATATATGTATATCGATTAGATTCGCGTTAATTCATCGCCAAGACGAAGTATTGTGCCTGGTATGTTTGAATGAATAGGTCAAGGGAGGAGCGCTTGGTGTAAAAGAGCTGAACTCAGCCGCGAAGCTGATTCAGAACACCAAGGAGGCTCCCCATGGAACCTATGTATTA
>Ga0210390_10004785_pt1 | contig 11384 bp, 9 predicted proteins | sample IncBWH11OmetaG_FD_161050 | JGI IMG/M metagenome (GOLD analysis project Ga0210390, IMG submission 161050) | Forest soil microbial communities from Barre Woods Harvard Forest LTER site, Petersham, Massachusetts, United States - Inc-BW-H-11-O ... | reverse complement strand
AGGGACTCGATGGCCGACTTGAGCGCGGCCCGCACGGCGACCGCGTCACGCTGGTGAATCCGCGGCTCGTCACCTGCGGCCCCCTCGAGGTTTTCGGCCGAGTGATTAGGCAGCCGCGCCAAGTGCAACTCCCGCAGGGCGGCGGGGAAGAGCGGCAGCTGCATATTGTTGTTTTCGCCGCGACCGGCGAGAAACGCCCCCTGCTGCAGCCAGCTGAGAATCTGACCGTCGAGCTGAGGCACCGACCGATCGAAGCGGATCACAGCCCGCACGACCTTCTGCGCGACCAGCGATTCCAATGTGCCGACGAGGCTGCCGATGTTCACCGTGTTGAGCTCGCCGGCAACGGTCAACAGGGCGAGACAGCCGCGGGGGCCGATCCGCTCGACCGTCAGCTTCATCTGCCGCCGCGCCGCTTCGTTCACGTCGATTTCGTGCGGGGCGCCGGCGGCCGCGATTCGCAGCACGAGTGTCGGCACTTGATTGCCCGGAGGCAGCCCGCCGAAAACCAGCCACTTCTCTGCCGCGGCATCCGGCGCCACTTGCAGCTCGGCGGTCGGCTGCATCTTGTTGACGTTCACGCTACGTCCGCGGACCTGGAACGCGCTGTTGCGCAGTGCGCCGACCGTGTCGCGCTGCTTGTAATCCGTGCCGTCGCAGTGCAGCAGCACGTCCTGAGTGCGAATGGCGAGCGGCTTGGAATCGTGATTGGTGACCTTGATCTGAACAGCGAGAAACCGGGTGCCGGCGGGCGGGTTGTAATAGGAATAGATCGATCCCAAATGGAGCGATTCGATCTCGACCGTCGGCCCCAACGATGCGGCAGCCCCGGCAGAATTTTGGGCAGCAGAGACGGTGGACGTTGCCAAGAGGCAAGCGAGGCCGATCAGGCAACAGAAGAGACCGGGCCAGGGGCTTTGCGAAGCCGCCTTCGAGACGAGTTTGCAGTTCGAGATCACGGACGTCCCCAATCGCGCAAGCGTTCGTTAATGCCGCGCAGCGCTGTCGGCCCCTTTCATTCTATCATGCGGCCAGCACGGCGGCTCGGACCGAAACCCGTCCGGCGGCCGAAAACAACCCCACCGCTAGCCGGCCAAACGACCCGGCCGACATTCTCGGACTGCTCCGACTAGCAAGGGGCGAGGGCAAGCCGTCGATCGTCAGGCAATGACCTGGCCGGCCTTGATTTCGATCCAGGTGCGGAATTCGCTGCCCGGCTCGAGTACGCGCCAGCCGGTTTCGATGCCCCAGGGCGCGAGGTTGATCGCGTCGGTGACACACGTGTATGGCTCGAGGCACATCGCGTCCCGATTATGAGGCGTGTAGACGACCAGCTCGCGAAACTCGGAGGGAAATCGCTGCGTAATTTGCAGGCCGGCGTGCTCGTCGGTGATGCCGCATTCGATCGTTCGCGTGTCTCCCAGATCTGTCAGCACGTCGTCCAGCTTGAGCGTATCGAAGTACGCGCCCTCGCGCAAATCCTTCGGCTCAGTGATCGGCAGCCGCTTCCCTGTGGGCAGGCAATCGATCAATTCCCATTCCTGGCTTGCCGGGGCAGAGACCAGGCAGCGCGCCGCCTGGCTTTTCGTGCTCAGGGGCAATTTGAAATAGGGATGCGTTCCCAAGCCCCAGGGAAGCGGGTCAGCGGACGGATTGACGATCAAGAAGTCGGCCCGCAGACTGGCGGCGCGAACGGTATAGCGAACCTCGAGGCGGAAGTCCGCCGGCCAATAGCTCGCGCGGTCCGGCGCGTCGCGGCTGAGCTGAAACACGCCAGCCACAAAGTCGGGTCCGCGGTTGGCAACGCGCCAGGGCCGGTCGAGACAGAAGCCATGAATGGCGTTGCCCGAGTTGTACGACGCGTTCGACTCGGGGATCTCGTAGTGCTTTCCGTTCCAGGCGAAGCGGCCGGTGCGGATGCGGTTGGGAAAGGGGAAAAGAATCGGGATGCCGTGGCCGCTCGGCTTGTCGCCGCCCCGTGCGAACTGGGGCGAAGCGTCGAGCACGGGAATCGTCTCGTTGCTGACACGGGCCTGAAAGTCAAAACAATTAAAGCCCAACGCCGGCGCGACCTTCGCCGTTGAACCGTGGCCGTCGGAGAGGGAGATCACGTCCATGTCGGCTCCTCACTACTTGACGAAGAGAATCCTGTTGGCGAAGTGCGACAAGCGGGTCGAACGAGGCGCCGCCGAGTTCGGAGAGCGCCGTCAGTTCCACTCGGGGTTGCCCGACAACTGAGGCAGGATGCGGTTGGAGTCCTGCACCTTGGCCATCAATTCGTCCCACACCAAATATGGGTCGTCGCTGAAGATTGCCGAGTCTTGGGCAGGCAGCGTGTACCAGTCGCCGCGTGCCAACTCACCTTCGAGCTGTCCCGCGCCCCAGCCGGCGCAACCCGAATAAATGCGGAACCGCAGGTCGGGATTTCCTTCGGCCGACGACCGCACGATCTGCTCGAAAACCTCCGCGCTGCTGCCGACGTAAACGCCCGGAATCACCGGCGACTCGTCCGTATCGAACTCGAGCGAGTTGTGCACGATGAACAGGGCCGAGGGTTCGACTGGCCCGCCGACGTAAACCAGGTCGTCGGTCTCGGGGAGCTTGAAGTGCTCCGAGAGAGCGTGGGCTACGGTGACCGAGGACGGGCGGTTGATGACCAGCCCCATCGCCCCATCCGATCCGTGTTCCACCATCAGGACGACCGTTTTATAGAAATTGCGGTCGCGAAGCCGTTTGGCGGCGATCAGACAGTGCCCGCGAAGTGACTCAGCCATCTGGGATCCAACTAAGGTGAGTAAGTCGGAACTGTCTTCTGCTCGACCGCTGGCGCGAACTCCCAAAGTGCGGCCGATGCGAGCAGGCCGAAGCGCAGGGCATTATAGGAGTGGGTGAAAGCCCGCGACAAGCAGCGGTTTTGGGCTTTCCGCATCCGTCGTACGCGAACGATCGTCTCGCCGGTTGAACCTGTCGGCGGGAATTGGTCGGTGAAAACGGCAGATTGCTCGGCTAGCGCGGTGACAGTAGGATCGAGGCTTCTTCACGCTGGTGCAGGCTGACGGACGAAACTTAATCCCGCATTTCACCGGAGTCAGGCGCTATGACGACCATCAATCCCGAATCGATTGCCGTGGAACGGGTGGCCGCACCTTCGGCTGAGAAAGATCGTGTCCTGAAGCTGGCGAGTTCACCCGAAGCGCGAGCCGAGCGCGTAAAGCTGGCGGCCGCCTATCGGTTTTTGGCGCGGGCTGGTCTCGATGACGGCGTGGCCGGTCACATCAGTCTGCGCGTCCCTGGGGCGCCGGAGTATTTTTGGGTCAACCCGTTCGGCCTCTTCTTTAACGAAGTGCGGGCCGACAACCTCGTGTTGGTCAACTCGGCCGGCGAAATCCTGGACGGGCATCCGCTCATCAACCAGGCCGGCTTCTGCATTCATTCGGCCATTCATCACGCGCGACGCGACGTGAACTGCGCCTGCCACACGCATCCGCCCGCGGGGACGGCTTACGCCACGCTTGGCATTCCGTTGGAGCCGCTCGATCAGACCGGCTGTTCGTTCTTCGAAGACCACGCTGTGTACGACGAGTACACGGGCATCGTGCTCGACGGCGAACAGACCAACGGAATCGTGGAGTCGCTCGGCGACAAGCGGGCCCTGATCCTGGCGAATCATGGCCTCTTGACCTGCGCCGGCACGGTGGAGCAGGCGCTGATCGACATGCTCGACTTGGAGCGGACCTGCAAAATCAACCTGTCCGCCCTCTCGACCGGGCTGCCGCTGAAAGCCGCTCCGCCGGAGGTCGCCCGGCAATCGCGGGCCGTGCTCACGCAGCCGCGGCGCTATCCGTTCCTCTGGGCGGCGATGATCCGCCAATTGGATCGCGTCGAGCCGGATTACAATCCCTGGCGCTAGCGGCAGCACGCTAAAGGGATGCCCTGAAATCCGGACTTAATGCCGACAATTCCGCGCGTTAGCCGACGACAGATTTGCGCGGCCACTCGTTGGGATGCGACGATTCGGCCCCCGGGTGCGGGATCGTTTCGGCCGCGCGTTGTGCGCTGATGTCCATGCCGATGCGGGCCATCCGTTCGCGGTGCTGCACCACGATCTTGGCGACGGTGATCACGCAGACGACGATTGCCCAGGCGACGGCCACGCCGCCCAAGATGGAAATCGTCACGATCCAACTCGTCTCAGAGAATTGCGGGATCATCTCTTCGCCTCCTCTTGCCGGTGCCGGTCGGCCCGTGTCGCGGTGGCTGTCCGCGACTCTTCGCGCGCGGAGCTTTCCCAATTATCAGGCCGCTCTTCGTGGCTGCAAGCAGGATCTTACGACCAAACTGCTGACGCGAGGCCAGATTGAGTCAGGGTGGCGAACCGTCCCGTGACTGATATTATGTGAATCATTGTGATCGCAGCGGGCAAGGACGTCGTCCCGCGGATGAGGCGCAAAGCGATACATGCCGATCAAACTGATTGCGCCCTACGGCCTCGGAGGGATGTAAGTGACCGCGCTGAAGGCTCGTTGGCTGAGTTGGGGAGACTTGCCCTGGCTATCCCGCTCGGAGGCCGGGGGCGGCATCGTCCAGCTGGCTGAGCGGCTGCTCGAGGCGTCCCTGGAAGCCTCGACTTCCACGTCCTTCCTGAACCGGCGTTTGCCCGAAATCACCACCGAGTTTTCGGCCCAGTGGTGTTCCGTTTACAAGCGAACGCCCCAGTGGACGCGCGTTGCCGAGACCGGCCGCCGCGGCTTCGAGGAGATTCCGCATCGCGTGCTGGAAGAGGTGCTCGACCGCGACGCGGGCGCGTTTCACGCGGACGGTTCGGCGGACGGCTGGCGATTCCTGGCCGCGCCCCTGGGCGCCGCGCATTCGACCACCGGCGACGTTCTGCTGATGGCTGGTCGCAATCTGTCGGACGGATTGCTGCCGGCCGTTGTCGCCATCAGTCGCGTGCTGGGGATCTGTTTGGCGATCGTCGAGCGGCACGCCCAGGGGCTCAAGCGCGTCGAGCGATTGACCAGCACCCTCGAAGTGGCGACGTCGTTCTCGCGAACGCGCGAGTCGCAGCCGCTGCTCGAGCTGGTGGCGACGGCCGCCACGCGAATCCTGGGCTGCGAGCGGGCCAGCATTTTTCTGTGGGACCGCTATCACCACGAGCTCGTCGCCCGGCCTGCCCTCGGCATGAACGGGCGAAATCTGCGGCTGCCCGATACGGCCGGCATCGTCGGGCAGGTGGTGCAGACGGGCAAGTCGATTCGCGTCGACGATGCGTATCGCGATCCGCGCTTCGACAAGAGCGTCGACGTGGCCAGCGGGTTCACCACCCGCAACCTGCTCTGCCAGGCGCTCCGCGACGTGGAGGGCAACTTGATCGGCGCCTTCGAGGTGATTAACCGCATCGACGGACCGTTTGGCGACGACGACGAAGAGACCCTGGCTCAGCTCGGCGTGCCCGCCGCCATCGCGCTGCAAAACGCGCAAGAGCGCGAGCAGATGACTCGCAGCATCGAACAATTGACCGAGCAAGTGACCCAGGGCGTGCAGATCATCGGCGAGAGTCCGGCGATCGTGGCGCTGCGGGCGACAGTCGTGCGGCTCGCCGCGACCGACCTGCCCGTGTTGATTCTGGGCGAGAGTGGCACCGGCAAAGAAGTTGTGGCCCAATCGCTGCATTTTCAGGGGACGCGCGCCGCGCTGCCGTTCATCGCCGTCAACTGCGCGGCCCTCGCCGAAACACTGCTGGAAAGCGAGCTCTTTGGCCACGAAAAGGGGGCCTTTACCGACGCCCGCGAAATGCGCCGCGGCAAGTTCGAGCTGGCCGAAGAAGGCACGCTGTTCCTCGACGAGATCGGCGATATGAGCCTGGCCGGCCAGGCGAAATTGCTCCGTGTGCTCGAACAAAAAGTCATCACCCGCGTCGGTGGCTCGCAGAGTATCCCGATCAATGTGCGTGTGATTGCCGCGACCAACGCCAACCTGGCCGAGTCGGTGCGGCTGCGAAAATTCCGAGAAGATCTTTACTATCGCCTCAGCGTCGTCACGCAGGTGCTGCCTCCCCTGCGGGACCGGCCCGAAGACGTCATTCCGTTGGCCGAATACTTCTTGAAGCAGTTTTGCGCTCGCGCGCGGCGGCCGTCGCTGAAGTTCTCGGCCGACGCCCGGCGGCGGCTGCAATCGCATGCCTGGCCGGGCAACGTCCGCGAGTTGCGGAACCTGATGGAGCGGGTCGTTTATTTAGGCAGCGGCGACAAAGTCGAAGTGGAGGACCTGGAGTTCATCCTCAATCCGGGCCGCGATGCGGCACTGGAACCGTCGGGCGATATGTCGCTCGAAATGGCCAGCCGCAAGTTCCAGCAAGAGTTCATCCGCCGCTCGATCAAGCGCGTGCAGGGAAACATGAGCGAGGCGGCCCGGCTCCTGGGCGTGCATCGCTCGAATCTCTATCGCAAGATGCGACAGCTGGGGATGAACGAAGCCGGCGGCAGCGAGTGACGCCGCGAGCGGGATCGTTCGGACGGCTCAAGACTGCCCGTCGAAGTCCCGCTCGCCCAGGTTGCGGTGCTTGAATTCGACCAGCTGCTGCTCGAGTTCGCGGCGTTTTTGGCGGATGCGCGACAGTTCAGCCCCCGTATAGGCGGCCGTCGACCACAAGTCCCAGAACCCTTGCAGCATGACCCAGCCGGTCAACAAGAGCACGCCGATCCAATAGAGCGTGACGGCCAGTGGCTGCTTTTTCTGGATCGGCAGCACCGCGTCACCCACGCCGATCAACACGCCCAAGATCGTGAACGTCACCGCGATCCGCATCCGGCGTCGGTAGCGCTTTTCCAGGAACAGGCTTTCGCCTTCTTCGAGATGCAGATTGCCCAATTGGCGGCGTCGTGTGCGGCGGTGCGACACGATCAGCGTGATGCCGAACACCACCAGCACGACGGCGACGATCAGGGCGGGCCAACGATTTTCAACCATGTTTCCCTGCCAAACGCCTGTGCCCGCAAGCTGTGCCCATGACCGCAGCGGAGACTGCTACTGAATCGGAGACTGTTCTTCCGGAGGCAACGTCAGCCAGCGGGCGAGCACCCGGCCCACTTTCACGAGACTTTCGCCCGAGCAACGGCTCGCCACGTCTTGGGCCGTGTGCCAGTACGGATAGTCGAAGTCGATCACGTCGCACGTGGGGATGTGGGCGATTTCGTTGAGCGGCACGTGATCGTCGCTAATCTCGTGCCGGGGCGTCGGGTGAAACTCGCGCTGTTTCAGGCTCTTGGCCGCCGCCCACACGCTTCGGGTCACTCCGGGAGCCAGACGCACGCTCGTCTTTTCCGGAAAGATGTCGAGGTCTTTGTCGCCGATCATGTCGATCAACACGCCGGCCGCGTAACGATGGGGAGGCGGAGCGTCCCGATATTGCGTGGCGAAGTAAGTCGAGCCGAGAAAGTATCGCCCCGTAGTCTGGTAGACCAGCTCCTCGCCGTCGAAAAAGATGAAATCGACGCCGCGGGACGGATGCAGGTCCTGCATGTGGTTGCCGAGTTCCATCAACAGGGCGACACCGCTGGCTCCGTCGTTGGCCCCGAGGAATACGCCGCGCGGATTGCGCCGATCGCGATCGGGAAACGGCCGCGTGTCGTAATGGCAAGCGATGAAGACCCGCTCGGTCGCTTTGGGGTTCCAGGTGACGATCAGGTTCGACATCCGCACGGGCTGGCCGCTGACCGGATCGGCCGCGTCGAACGGCTGATAACTCACCTGCGCGCCGAGCCGACTGAAGTGTTCGGCAATCAACGACTGTTGTTCCGCCATCCCGCGGCTGCCGCTGGGCCGTGGTCCGATCCGACAAATCTTCTGCAAGTAGCCGTAGGCGCGTGCCGCATCGAGCCCCGGTCCTGCGGCCGACGCACTCTCAACACTGGACGCGACGGCCAACACCATGCCGACGATCAGCCAGCGTCCGCGCGAAACGCCGCCTGCGATGGAACGAGTGGCTGGCAACGCTTTCCTCCTGAAGACCGGGCAAAAGGGACGCTCTGATTCTATCGGGCGCTCGCGGATCCCTCCAACCGGCCGACTTTGAGCTCGTCGCTGAAGGTTCGCTGGCTCAAGCAAAGTGTTGGCAGCCGCGGAAAGCCGGCGGGAATGCGTTTACATCACCAGGTCGGCGATTTCGGCGGCGGTGAACGGCCGCTTCAAGCGGGCGCCCAGTTGCCCGACAACCCGGGCGGCGGCGTGGGAGGCCAGTCGACCCGCCGAACGCCACGTCAGCCCGTTGGTGATGCCGTAGAGCAGCCCGGCGGCGTACATGTCGCCGGCCCCGGTCGTGTCGATGGCTTCGACTTCCACCCCTTCGATCGGCAACACGTCGCCCTGATGCATCACGATCGAGCCATTGGCTCCCAACGTGAGGGCCACATTTTCTGCGTGACGATGGATTTCTCGGGCACAGTCGACCGCGTCGGTTAATCCGGTGAGGCTGCGGGCCTCGTCCAGATTGCAGAACAAGAGGTCGACGGGGCCGCGGATCAACTCCCAGAACTCGTCCCGATATCCGGCAATCAGGAAAGGATCTGAGATCGTGAACGCCACTTTCACGCCGGCCGCCTTGGCCTGGGCGATCGCCAAGAGGGCCGCATCCCGCGTGCTCGGGCCGGCGAAGAGATAGCCCTCGACATAGACATACTTCGATTGGGCGATCTGGTTTCCGTCGATATCGTCGGGCCCGAGCGTGGCCGACACCCCCAGGTGCGTGAGCATGGTTCGCTGCGCGTCGGGCGTAATCAAGATGACGCAGGTTCCCGTCTGCCCGGCGGCTGGCGGCACCTCGATCGACACGCCCATCCGCCGCATGTCCTCGAGGAAGAACCGGCCCAGTTCGTCGTCGGCCGTCTTGCCGGCGTACGCCGTTTTGCCGCCGAAATCGGCGATCCCCAGGATCGTATTGGCCGCCGATCCGCCGGCGCAGCGATGAAAAGGCACGCCCGCCACGCTGCCGAGGACCTTGGCCTGAGCGGCCTCGTCGACGAGCGTCATCGAGCCTTTGGGGAAGCCGAGCGCCGCGACTGTCGCTTCGGTCACCTGGGCCTGAATGTCAACGAGCGAATTGCCTACGCCATAGACGTCGTACTTCATAGGCGGCGATTCTAAGGACGCGTCGCGCGGCTCGCTACTCGCCCACCGCGAACTCGATGCCTTGCGCCAGCGGCAGATCCTTGCCCCAGTTCACAGTGCACGTTTGCCGCCGCATGTAAGCTTTCCAGGAGTCGGAGCCCGACTCGCGTCCGCCGCCGGTGTCCTTTTCGCCGCCGAAGGCTCCGCCGATTTCGGCCCCCGAAGTGCCAATGTTGACGTTGGCGATGCCGCAATCGCTGCCGGCTGCCGAGAGGAATTGTTCGGCCTCGGTCAGCCGATCGGTGAAGACGGCCGACGAGAGGCCTTGCGAAACGCCGTTGTGGGCGGCGACGACCTGGTCGAAGTCGGTGTAGGTCATCACGTACAGAATCGGGGCGAACGTCTCTTCCGCAACGATGGGCATCTCGGGGCGGGCGCGGACGAGGGCCGGGTCGACGAAGAAGCCCGGACGATTGACCCGTTTGCCGCCGCACACGATCTCGCCTCCCTGGGCGCGGGCCGCTTCGAGCGCCCGCTGCATCATGTCGACGGCTGCCTGGCTGACGAGCGGGCCCATCAACACGCCGTCTTCCCAGGGATTGCCGATGCGGACGCTCTTGAACACGGGGACCAGTCGCGCGAGCAGCTTCTCGACGACCGACTCGTGCACGAATAACCGTCGCAGCGACGTGCACCGTTGGCCGGTGGTGCCCAGCGACGCAAAAGCCGCCGCCCGCAAGGCCAGGTCCAGGTTCGCACTCGGGGTGACAATGATGCCGTTGTTGCCCCCCAACTCCAACAGCGAGCGGCCCAAGCGGGCGGCGATCCGCGGACCGAGTGCCCGGCCCATCGCGCAGCTGCCGGTGGCGGAGACGAGGGGCAGTCGCCGGTCGTCGGCCATCCACTGTCCTCCTTCAGCGCCCGCCGTCGTGCAGAGTGAAAAGAGCCCCTCGAAGCCGGCCTCCTTGGCAACTTCCGTCACGATCTTCTGCACGGCCAGCGCGCAGAGCGGCGTATGCGGCGACGGTTTCCAGATGACTGTGTCGCCGCAAACGGCGGCCAGCATGGCGTTCCAGGCCCAGACGGCGACCGGAAAGTTGAACGCAGTGATCACACCGACCGGGCCGAGCGGATGCCACTGCTCGAAGAGCCGGTGCTGCGGCCGTTCGCTGGGCATCGTCAGTCCGTACAGCTGCCGCGACAGGCCGACGGCGAAGTCGCACATGTCGATCATTTCCTGGACTTCGCCTTCGCCTTCCGCGCGAATCTTGCCCATCTCGAGCGTGACGAGCAGACCGAGATCGGCTTTGTGGGCTCGCAGCCGCTCACCGATCGCGCGGACCAGCTCGCCCCGCTTGGGCGCGGGAACAGTCCGCCAACGGATAAAGGTTTCCTGCGCGGCGGCCACGACCGCCTCGTATTCGCCGCGCGAGGCGGTGCGGATGCGCGCGAGCGGTTCGCCCGTCGACGGGTTGAGCGAGACCAGCTCCGGCCCGGTGGCTTCGATGCGAGCACCGCTCGCCTTGACGCCCGACAAAATGCCCTGTGCTTTGGTCGCGGAAGAGACCACTCCCAAACGCTCGAGAATCGCTTCGTGCATGGTTAGCGTCCCTGTGAAGCTGTCGATGCTGCAGAGATGCGGAGTTCGCCCCGCGGGCCTACATCTCGCGATGCAATTCTAGCGAACGCGACAAGGGACGCACGGTCCGGCACGCGGCCCGTCGCTGCGTATGAGCTGACGGGCACTCGACTATTGCTGCAAATACGCGAACAGGTCGCGGACTTCTTGCGGTTTGAGAGGGTCGAGCAGCTTTTCCGGCATCAGCGAGTTCGCCATGGCTTTCATCTCGAGGATCTCGTTGCGGCGGATCGTCGTGCGGTCGTTCTTGGGACCGACCAGCGTGAGGTTCGATGCATTCTGCTCGGCGATGCAGCCGGTGACGACCCGGCCGTCGTGCGTTTCGACGGCGTAGACCAAGTATTCCTTCCGCACCTGCACCGAGGGGTCGACGACACTCACCAGCAGAAATTCGCGGTCGTGGCGATTGGCCGTGGTGAGGTCAGGTCCAAGTTTCGTCCCCTCGCCGAATAGCATGTGGCAGGTGGCGCAGTGCTTCTTAAACAGCTCGTGCCCCGCACTCGGTTTGCCGGGGGCGGCCCGCAGATCGTTCGACAGGCGGCGGATGTCAGCCAGCTTTTCCTCAGTGGTGCCCGCCCGAACGCTGCCCCACAGCTTCTGCACCTGGTCATCGAGCTGGTCATCGTGATAGAGCGCGACG
>Ga0210390_10004784_pt1 | contig 11384 bp, 9 predicted proteins | sample IncBWH11OmetaG_FD_161050 | JGI IMG/M metagenome (GOLD analysis project Ga0210390, IMG submission 161050) | Forest soil microbial communities from Barre Woods Harvard Forest LTER site, Petersham, Massachusetts, United States - Inc-BW-H-11-O ... | reverse complement strand
CGAGGACGAGCAGTACGCGGTGTTTTCGGCCCTGGTGCGCGGCATGGAAGGCAAGCCCGTCACCGTGCGCACCTTCGACCTCGGCGGCGACAAGCTCGCCCGCTCGCTCGCCGATCATTACCCCCCGTCCGACAACCCCGCCCTCGGGCTGCGCGCGATCCGGCTGTCATTGCAGGACCGCCGGCTGTTGGACCCGCAGCTCGCGGCAATGCTGCGCGCCGCCGCCGAGGGGCCGTTGCGCATCCTGTTGCCGATGATCTCGACCGCCGGCGAGATCCGCCGGGTGCGCGAGGCGATGGAGCAGGTCGCCCGCCGCCTGCGCCGCCGCGGCGTCGCGGTGCCAAAGCCGCTGCCGCCCCTGGGGGCGATGATCGAGGTGCCGGGTGCCGCCCTCGCCGCCGACTCGCTCGCCGCCGAGGCTGACTTTTTTGCGATCGGCACCAACGATCTGATCCAGTACACCTTGGCGATCGACCGCAGCGACGAGCAGGTGGCCCATCTCTACAACCCATTGCACCCGGCGGTGCTGCGGCTGATCCAGTTCACCGTCGAGGCCGCGTTGCGCCGCGGTATGCCGATCAGCGTGTGCGGCGAGATGGCCGGCGACCAGCGTTTTACCGCGCTATTGCTCGGGCTCGGGCTGCGCAGCCTGTCGATGGCGCCGCGCAGCATCCCGCGCATCAAGCAGCGCATCCGCACCCTCGACATGGTCGCCGCCACCCGCCGCGCGCGGGCGATCATGGATCAGTCCGATTCGGGCCGCATCGCCGCCCTCGTCGACGACTTCAACGCCGTCGCCTGGCCGCATTGACCCATCGCCGGGCACCCTCAGGTCACGCCAATCCCAGAAATACCGCGAGAGCCCGGTTGACGGCGGCCAGCGTCGCGCCGTCGACACGGCCGATGACCGCACCGATCCGCTCGCGGCGCGGGGTTTGCGCCTTGTCGATCTGAACCTGCGATATCCGCTCCAAACCACTCTCGGGGCCAATCGCGATGCGCAGCAGCGGCGCTTCGACAAGGTGGCTGGTGATCGGCAGAACGGTGACCGAGGGGTGCTCGGCGAACAGGTCCGATTGGATAACCAGCGCGGGCCGCGGTTTGCCGTAATCGCCCGGCGGAGAAACGACGACGAGGTCACCCCGCATCATGCGGGGCCGCTTCCCAGGAGGCGATCGCCCAGGCTTCGTCCTCGGCCCGGCTCGCGGCGGTTTCACTTTCGCAGATCAGCCGGGACTGTCGGCGACACTCCTCCGCGAACCCTGGCGCGCGGGTATCCGGGACCCAGATCTGGACCGGCCTGAGCCCGGCCGCGCGCAGCTTGGCCCGGCGGCGCTCGACCCGCTCGGCACGCGACATGGGCTTCACCATCCTCACCTCCCACCGCTACATGTAGCGCCCGGCGGCAACAGCTGCAAGAGAACACGCGACGCGGGGTTCAACCGGAACGGCGTATCTGGGCCAGCAAATGTAGGGCGGAACAGCGCCGCGCATTCCACCCCTTTGCCGTCATCGAGCGCCACCGACAACGGTTCGAGGCGGAACGCGCTACACTTCTCCCACCTACGCTTGCTGAGTTCAGTAAACTGTCACCGTAATCCGCCCTGAGTTCAGTAAACTGTCACCGTAATACCGGGCAACCGTCAGCCGGATCGAGCGCGACGACCGTGATGAACTACCGCCTATTTTCCCGGCAACACCACCTGCAAGCCCATCGTGAAGTTTCCACGCTTCCCCGGAATTGGCTCCCGCACGGCCTGTAGCGCAGCGCATTCACCAATATCATTGCAGATTTGTACCTTTTGAATCTCGGGTTGGGCCATCACGGGCCTGGCGACATTTTCGATGGCAATGGAGGCGAGGCTTAAAGCGATGATGGTGAGCGTAAGTTTACTGTAAAGATCGAATGTCATTTTTGCCTCTCAGGCTGAATCTGGTTTCGCCGCTGTCCCAGTTTCCTATCGGCAAATACAAAGCATGTGACGAACCCAATCCACCCCCACAATCCACCACTAAGGGAATGCCCAAAAAGCTGTACCGAAAATCCGGTCGATAATCACTGGGCCAACACCACTGCCGCGACGTTGGCGAGAATTGCTCCTATGGCCCGGTCACTTGTGCGTCCAGCACCCGTTCCCCAATCCTGATAGAAGACAAGCTGCTTAAAGCGCACTCCCCCAACGAGAAAGAGAAAGCTGCTCGCTATTGCGTAAAGCGCCGCTGATCATTTTCCATTGAACGTTGCCGATCCGGCTATCACGATGCTGAAGGCGATGTATATGTGAATCGGCCAAAACATCTGCCACGTCTTCCTTTAGTTAGCTGCGCACGCGTTCGGCGAGCGGTGGCACCCTTGCGTTGGTCGCCGGCCGCCTCGGCGTCTGCTCGGCGGTCAATGTCGAGCGCCGGCCCCGCGCTTTTGCATTCGTTTGCGGCCCCTCGCCGGTACGAGTGCGGATAGACTCGCGAAACCTCAACCTTTTGCAATGGCCGCGTGATCCGGAGTCAAAAAGGGCGGAGTGATTATCAGTGCGTATTTGTCGGGTGCTATGGCCGCCTGCCGAACCAACACGCTCGGGGCGGTCCTTTTAATCAGGTTTTCTATCTGCTGCCGCGTCGATTTGTCGGTCAGACAACCGATTGTCACGGATTTTAGCACGCTGGGAAGTATCGTCAGGAAATCATTATCCGTTTTTATGGTTCGAGGCGATGCCGCGACGGCGCGTTCCTCCGTAATCAGCCGCCACTCGGCTTCGTAAGACCAATCCGCTGATTTGGTGAAAAGAGATTCATAGCTACCCTTGAGAACGTCGAAAGCGGGGTAAGCGGATACGTATTTGACCTTTTCCGCTGCTGCAAATGGCGCGCACCTTGCATCGAATTCTAGGCAGATTCCAGTATGCGAACCTGCGTAGTGCCCCCACATGAGTGGAACATCAGGCTTCTCTGAAAGACAATAAATTCGGTATCGGTTGCAGAGAGTTTCATAGAGAAGTTTTTCGGCATTTGCTAAACCTTCTCCCACTTTCGAGGGATTCGTTTTGAACTCGTGTGCCAATAAAGCTCTCTTTGCCTCACTTATACGTGAGAATTTTTTTCTGTGTAATTGCTTCCAGTGCTCTATGACTCTTTCTCTGCCTGTGGCGTCTGTCGGGACGTGATAGTGCACTCGGCAATCCCACGGATCGTTGAATTTGTCCGGTCGCGATAACTTCAATTTTCCTTCTGAGAGAAGTGAAACAAATTGATCTTCCTTGAAGGTTCGATAATGGAACAACCGATTGGGCGTCATATGAACGGTCACCGTCACTTTTAGTCAGCACCGCCGAGCCTTGAAATCATGCTCTTTCCCAAATCGTAGCTGCGCGCGAGTTCGGCAAGGGTCGCGCCCGCGGCGCGCCGCCGCCGTGCTTCGGCCTTCTGCGCGTCGGTGAGCTTCGGCGATCGGCCCATGTGCTGCCCGCGCTTCTGCGCCCGGCGCGGCCCTCGGCGGTGGGGGTGCGTATAAGGTCGCACTCTACGTCCGAGGACGGCAATCATCAGCCGGCCGGTGCTGGTGCCGGTGTCGGCCCACGGCTCGGAATTGCGCCTCGGTGTCCACGATCTGCTTGACGACGGCGAACAAGTCGAAGGTCGAGCGCGCGAGGCGGTCGATACGCGTCACCGTCATAGTGCTGCAACGCCATCACCGTAGCGGGCGGCTGGAAAATCGCGATCAGCGCTGGTATTCGCCCTCGGCGAAGGTCAACCCCTCCGCACGCCCGGGCGGCGCTCGGGTCAAGCGAGATTGAAGGCCTGTTGGCCGTCTTGGATTGCCGCCACGGCGGCTGACTTCCGTAATTCCAAGGTTTTGCGACAAAACGGGAAGCCACGCCGGCATTGTCCTTGTGAACGGTCAGTAAGGACAGGCCAACCAGGGATGCGCCAAATCGGGGTTGCGACGCATGCCGTCCTCTCTTTTGCGATCGCTCTTGTTGTGCTCGTAATGGGACAAATTAAACAGATCATGCGCAAAAAGCCCTCCTCATCCAGGCCCGGCTTTTTGCCACAATGCGGTCTTAGGCTGGATGAATTAATGCAGCCGGCGAGAGGAGGAGATTGTGCGGGTGGAGGTCAATATCGCCGGCGATCCGGCAATTCCCGTAAATTCCCGGTTCGGCGAAAAGAATTCCCGATTATGTCGAAATTAGTTCCCGGTTATTGCGCCAAAATAATTCGTGTCAAACCATTGATATCGTTAATAGATTTGGATTTTGGGAGGGTCGCCGCAAAGAAAATTCCCGGTTTTTTCCCGGTTGCACGGGAATTCGCTGCGAGCCGCACTCGCGAGACCGGCCACAAAAACCGGTCACAGAAAGCTGTAGGGGTCGATGTCGATCTGCAAGCGCGCCGAGCCGCCGAGGCGCACCCGCGACAGCCAGTCGCCGACGACCGCCTGCACATGAACCTCGCGCCCGGCCTTGACCAGAAAGCGGCGGCGATGGCGCCCGCGCAGGATCGCGAGCGGTGCGGGTGCGGGCCCCAGCACCGCCACACCCGGCATTTGCGGCGCCGCGCGAGCCAAGGCCCGGCTGGCGAAGTCGGCGGCCTCGGCATCGGCGGCGCTGACGATCAATGCCGCGAGCCGGCCGAACGGCGGCAGCCCGGCACCCCGGCGCGCCGCCGCCTCGGCTTCGAGAAACCGGTCGCGGCCGCCCGCCGCCAGCGCCCGCATCACCGGCTGGTCCGGCATAAAGGTCTGGATCAGCACCCGCCCCTTGTGTTCGGCGCGGCCGGCGCGGCCGCCGACCTGATGCAATAGCTGATAGGTCCGCTCCGCGGCCCGCAGGTCGCCGCCGACGAGCCCGAGATCGGCATCGACGACGCCGACCAGGGTCAGCATCGGGAAGTGATGGCCCTTGGCGACGATCTGGGTCCCGATCAGCAAATCATAGTGCCGGTCGGTCATCGCCTGCGCGAGTTCGGCCGCGGCGCGCGGTCCGGTCAGCATGTCGCTGACCATCAGTGCCGCCCGCGCCGAGGGAAAGCGCGCCGACACCTCTTCGAGCAGCCGCTCGACCCCCGGCCCGCACGGGACCAATGTCCCGGCGGTCATGCATTCGGGGCAGAGCGGCGGCACCGCTTCGCCATGGCCGCAGTGATGACACAGGAGGCGGCGGGTAAAGCGGTGCTCGACCAGCCAGGCGCTGCAATTCGGGCATTGAAAGCGATGGCCGCAGGCGCGGCACAGGGTCAAGGGCGCGTAGCCGCGGCGGTTCAAGAACAGCAGCGCCTGCTCGCCCGCGGCAAAGGTTTCGGCCAGTGCCGCGACGAGCGGCGGCGACAGAAAGCGGCCGGGTTCGATCCGCTCGCGGCGCAAATCGACGAGGCGCACCTCCGGAAGCGCCGCTTCGGCGTGGCGGCGCGGCAGGCCGACGCGGCGATAGCGCCCGCGCGCGACATTGACCACGGTCTCGAGCGACGGCGTCGCCGACACCAGCACGATCGGCAAGCCGGCCAGCGAGGCGCGCAGCACAGCCATGTCGCGGGCCTGGTAGCAGACCCCGTCCTCCTGCTTGTAGGAGGGGTCGTGCTCCTCATCGACGACGATCAGGCCGAGCTCGGCAAACGGCAGAAACAGCGCCGAGCGCGCGCCGACCACGACGCGTGCCCGGCCGGCGGCGACCGCGCGCCATGTCCGGCACCGCTCGCCCTGGCCGATCTCGGAATGCCACTGCGCCGGGGCGGCGCCGAAGCGGTCGCGAAACCGTTGCAGCCACTGCGCGCCGAGCGCGATTTCCGGCAGCAGCACCAGCACCTGCCGGCCGGCGGCGAGGGCTGCCGCGATCGCCGCGAAATAGGTCTCGGTCTTGCCCGAGCCGGTGACGCCGTCGAGCAGGGTGACGCTGAAACCGCCGGCTTCGACAGCGGCGACAAGCCGGCCAGCCGCAAGCGACTGGTCGGCGGATAAAGGCGGGCCCGGCGAGCACCAGTCGAGCGGCGGGGGCGGGTCGGCGGCGGCGAAGCGTTCGTCGATCAGGCCGCTTGCGACCAGATCGCGGACAACGCCGGTGCCGCAGCCCGCCGATCGGGCGGCTTCGGCCGCTGTGGCCGGCGGGCGTTCGGCGAGGGTTTCGAGCACCCGGCGGCGCGCCGGGGTCAACCCCGCTGGCTCACCCAGTGCGGCGAGTCCGGCCGGCGAAATCGCGCAAAGCCGGCGCCGCCGCGGCGGCTGCAACGCTTCGGCGACGCTCATCGCCATGCGCAGCACGGCACCAGGGGGCGTCATCGTATACTTGGCGACGCGGTCGACGAATCGGCGCAGCGTCGGTTCCAGCGCCGGCAACGGCAGGATCTCGACAACCCGCTTCAGCCGGTCGGGTGCCAGTTCGGCTGGCTCCCCGTCGCCGTCCCAAACGACGCCGATCAAGCTGCGTGCGCCGAGCGGCACGCGGACAAAACTGCCGGGTTCGGGCGGCGCCCGGTCCTCGGGCGCGCGATAGTCGAGCGCAGCCGGCAACGGCAATGGCAGCAGGACGCGCACGCGCTCCGCGGTTGAGCGCCGGGCGGCAGGCCCGGCCTCGTTGTCGCGATTGCTAGTCGAAACGGCCGCCTCGGAACTGGCATGGCGCTCGGGCATCGGCTACACTCACTCGGCACAGGTCGCGCGGCAAGCGCTCTTCGGCTCCCGCATGAAGCCGCCGCGACGCGCCAGCTGGTGGGTGGGTTAAGGTGGTTTTTTGCATGAACCGGTTTGCTGCCGCTCCCGACGCTTCTGCCCGGCCGTGCCGGCGCACGGCGGTTTGGAGCTAGCGTTGGCCGATCGCCCGCAAGACCAGCCGAAACCGCTCGGCAGCGGCGAGCCGGCGCCGAGCCGCCCGAGCGACACCCGCGCCGCCGACGTCGTCGCCTATCTGCGCGAGCACCCGGATTTCCTCGAAAAGCATCCGGCGGCGCTCGGTCTGCTGCGCGCGCCGAGCCGCAGCAACGGCGACGGTGTACTCGATTTTCAGCATTTCATGCTCGAACGCCTGCGCAACAACCTGCAACGTGTCCAGGACGAGCACAGGAACCTGATCGCATTGAGCCGCGGCAACCTCGCCAGCCAATGCCGCGTCCACAAGGCGGCGTTGACGATGCTGAAGGCGCTGAGTTTCGAGCATCTGCTGCAGATCGTCACCACCGACCTCGCGGTGCTGATCGACGTCGATGTCGTAACCCTCGGGGTCGAGAGCACGGCGGCGCGGACCGCCCGCCTGCCGCTGCCGGGCATCCACTTGCTGGGCGCGGGCATGGTCGACCATCTCCTCGGGCCCGATCGCGACGTGCTGCTGTGCGCCGGCGTCAAGGGCGACCCGGCGTTGTTCGGCGGCGCCGCTGGGCTTGTCCGCTCGCAGGCGCTGCTGCGGCTGTCGTTCGGCCGCTCGGGGCCGGCTGGGCTGATGTGCATCGGGACCCGCAGGGCCGGGACGTTTCACCCCGGTCTCGGCAGCGAATTGCTGAGTTTTCTGGCGCGCGCCGTCGAGATCACGATCGCGCAGTGGCTCGAACGCGGCCGGTGAGTGCGCCGCCGCCCGGTGTCGCGGCGGACGAGGAGCCAGCACCCAGCCCAACCGAAAAGCGGGCGAGCTTCCCGAAATTGCCCGAGCCGGTGCCTTTGCCGCGTTTTTCGGCCGCCGACGATTTGCGCGCGGCGATCGCCTTGTGGATCGCCTGGCTGTCGGGCGAACGCCGCTCCTCGGCGCATACGATCGCCGCCTATGGGCGCGACCTTGTCTCGATCCTTGATTTCCTGACCGAGCATTTGGGCGCGAGACCGAGCCTCGCGGCACTCGACCAGTTGCGCCCCGCCGATTTCCGCGCCTATCTCGCGCGCCGCGCCGCAGACGGGATCGAGCGCAGCTCGCTGGCGCGAACCCTCTCGGTGCTGCGCAATTTCGTGCGGTTTTTGCAGCGCCGCGGCCTCGCCTCGACAACCGCGCTCGCGGCATTGCGCTCGCCCAAATTACCCGCCGCGATACCCAAGGCGCTGACCGTCGACGACGCCATCGCCGCGGTCGACGCCGCCGGCGCGTTGGCGCGGCCGGGGTGGCAAAGCCGGCGCGACACGGCGCTCTTGGCGCTGATCTATGGCTGCGGTTTGCGCTTGTCGGAGGCGCTGGGGCTCAGCCGCGCCGAGGCGCCGACCGGCGACACGCTGACGATCACCGGCAAGGGCCGCAAGACGCGCCAACTGCCGGTCTTGCCGGCGGTGCGCGAGGCGGTCGCCGACTATCTCGCCGTGTGTCCTTATGGGCTCGCCCCGGACGACCCGCTGTTTGTCGGCGCCCGCGGCGGGTCGTTGCATCCGCGCCTGGTGCAGCGGCAGATGGAGGCATTGCGCGGTGATCTCGGCCTGCCGGCGACCGCGACGCCGCATTCGCTGCGCCACAGCTTTGCGACGCACTTGCTCGGCGCCGGCGGCGACCTGCGCGCGATCCAGGAATTGCTCGGCCATGCCAGCCTGTCGACGACGCAGCGCTACACCTCGGTCGAGACCGAGCGTCTGCTGGCGATCTACGATGACGCGCATCCCCGCGCCCGCACCGCGCATGGCCCCCCACACTAAGCGAACCTTCCGATTGCCGCCGTCGCCCCGCGAACGCGGGGGTCCAGGGACGCCGCCGAGGCGTCCAACGCTGGGTTCCTGCTTTCGCGAGAATGACGAGGGTAAAACTTGTCGGCTGGTCTAGGGCCGCGCTGCTAGGGATAGGAGGAGCTGTTGGATCTCGGGCTGAGCGGTAAGAAGGCGATCGTCACCGGCGGGTCGCGCGGCATCGGCCGGGCGATCTGCGAGCTGCTGGCCGAGGAAGGCTGCGACGTGGCGTTGTGCGCGCGGGGTGAAGCCGGCGTCGAGGAAGCGGTGACCGCACTCGCCGGCAAGGGGGTGAAGGCATATGGCGGGATCGTCGACGTCGCCGACACCCAGGCGTTGCGCCAATGGGTCGCCGCCGCGGCGGGGCAACTCGGCGGGCTCGACATCTTCGTCGCCAATGTCAGCGCCTTGGCCCAGGCGATGGACGAGGATTCCTGGCGCCGCAGCCTCGACATCGATGTGCTGGGCACTGTCGCCGGCATCGAGGCGGCGGTTCCGCTGCTGGAAAAATCCGCTGCCGGGGCGATCGTCGCGATCGGCACGACGGGTGCGGTCGAGATCGCCGGTGCGCCGCGTCCCTATGCTTCGGTCAAGGCGGCGCTAGTGCCGTATGTAAAGGCGCTGGCCCGCAACCTCGCCGCCAAGGGCGTGCGCGCGAACATGGTGTCGCCCGGCAACGTCTATTTCAAAGGCGGGGTGTGGAACATGGTCGAGCAAAACAGCCCCGACGTTTTCAAGACGATGCTGTCGCGCAACCCGATGGGCCGCATGGGCACCCCGCAAGAGGTCGCGAACGCCGTCGTCTTTCTCGCCAGCCCGCGCGCCAGCTTTATCACCGGCACCAACCTGATCATCGATGGCGCGCTGACCCAGCGCGTCCAGTTCTGACCGAGACGCTCCGAGTAGGAAGAGATGCACTAGCTTGCGTCATGGCCGGGCCTGATTCAGGGCTGTCCGGTTTGGCGACGGGATCTGAGGCTCGCTTTGCCCGGACTTGATCCGGGCATCCACGTCTTGGAAGCCAGAGGCCGAGCGAAGGAAGGCGTAGATGGCCGGGTCAAGCCCGGCCACGGCGAGTTAAAAGCGCGTCGACTTCGTAGTTCGCACGTTTATGGGATCCCGGGTTCGGCCTCAAAGGGCCGTCCCGGGATGAGGCTTCGCGTCAGTTGATCAGGCCGTAGAACTTGGCGGCGTTCTCGCAGGTGATCTTGTGCACGACGTCGGCCGGCAGGCCGGCGAACTGCTCCTCGATGTATTTCGAGGATTCGGGCCACACGCCATCGGTGTGCGGGTAGTCCGATCCCCACATCAGGGTCTCGACGCCGATATCCTCATAGAGCTTGGTGCCGATCGGGTCGAACTGGAACGTCGCCTTGCACTGGCGGCGCCAGTATTCGCTGGGCTTCATCGTCATTAGGTCGCGGAAGCGGTCCTCATACTCGAAATCCATCCGGTCGAGCGCATAGGGCAGCCAGCCGATGCCGCTCTCGCCAAACGAGACGCGCAGGCGCGGGTGACGCTCGAGCACGCCGGCGCCGATCAGCGCCGCGATGATGTTGATCAGCCCCATCTGGAACGAGGACACGCCGGTGAACATCGCCGCCCGGCGGACGTGGCCGGAAACGCCTTCGCGCGCCCGGGGCGAGGTCGTCGGGAAAGTGTGGAAATGCAACGGCAGTTGCACCTCCTCGACGGCGCTCCACAAGGGCTCCCAAACCGGGTGCCACATCGGCTCCATGTCCCAGGAGCAGGAGAGTTCGAGCCCCTTGATGCCCATCTTGGCGACCCGGTGGATCTCCTTGACCGTCTCGCCGATGTCGCCATAGGGCAGGCAGGCAAGGCCGATCTCACGTTCGGGATAATGGCGGCAAAACTCCTTGAGCCAGTCGTTGTAGATGCGTAGCATCTCGTTCGAGGCTTCGCGGTCGTTGAGGCGCGAGGCAGCACCCAGAATGCCGTAGATCACTTCGGCGTCGACGCCGTCGCGGTCCATGTCCTTGATCCGCAGATGCGGATCGCTGCAGCGGCGGATGTCGCGCTTGCCGTCCTCGTACATGCCGGTCTCGGCCATCTTGTCGACACGGTGGTTCTGCCCCGGGACAAAGAGCGCGCCCCCCGGCCCGACGCCGTTTTTGAGCCCGAAATTGGCACCGTTCTTGGCGACCCATTGCGGACCCTGCGGGCCGTCCGCGACATAGGGCATGCGGTCTTTCAACTCGCGCGGCGCCTCGGAGACGAACAGGTCGGGGGGCATCCACGGCATGTCGAGATGGCAATCGGCCGATATTCTGCGGTACTGCATGTCGGTTTCCCCGCGCTGGTTGACGAAGCGTCCGTATTGTGACAACTGTACTCCCTTTGCTGGGCGGATTTCTCAGCAATGCGGTACGCGGCACCCGTCATTTTTGCAAACGGGGCATGAACGAGGCGCAACCCCGCGCAAAACATTCGCGGGCCTTGTCTCGGTAAGCGCCATTGCGGCATCATCGGCCGCAGGAGTGGACACGGGAGGAGCCGACGATGCCCGATTCAGCAACGATCGCTACAAGAGAGACGCAGAGTGGAGGGGCGGTCCGCGTCGGCGGGCTCGACCATGTCGTGCTGCGGGTCGGCGACCTCGACCGCGCGATCGCGTTTTACCAAGAGGTTCTCGGCTGCCATGTCGAGCGCGAATTGCAGCAGCCACGGCTGGTCCAGCTGCGCGCCGGGGCGTCGCTGATCGACCTGGTCCCGGCAACGGTGTCGCCGCACGAAGCGCCGGATAAAGCCG
>Ga0210390_10004782_pt1 | contig 11387 bp, 7 predicted proteins | sample IncBWH11OmetaG_FD_161050 | JGI IMG/M metagenome (GOLD analysis project Ga0210390, IMG submission 161050) | Forest soil microbial communities from Barre Woods Harvard Forest LTER site, Petersham, Massachusetts, United States - Inc-BW-H-11-O ... | reverse complement strand
TGCGCTTCTACGGCTTGTGTTCAACGACAACGGGACGCTGAGGATGGATTGCGCTCAGGTGAATGACGGCGTGGCGTTCGTGCCGCCGCAGTCGAATTCAGGGACTCAGGCGCAGGTCGGTCAGCCGCAGACGATTCGCCGCATCGGCCCGGCGGGGCTGCCACAGACGATTACAACGGTCACACGTTCCAACAATTAGAGAATCATTCAATACTGCGACCGCACTCTGCAGTGCGGCCACTGCGGCAGTTTGTGGCGGATCGTTATCTTTCCGGCGTCGAGTCGTCGGAAAAGCGCAGACTTGGATGAGAAGCGCCTTATCCAGAATCCAGAGGGCCGAAAATCTAAACATTCTCCGGGCCCCGCCGATGGATTCACATGCAACCACGGCCGCTGCCCATCTTTCCTGCGGTTCAGAGTCGAAGAAGAAGCGATCGGGTATCGATCGCGTTTCCCGTGGAGGTCTCGGGAAGGGATGAAGCTGGCGAGAGCTTTGTCGAGAAAACCTGCACTAACACAGTGAGCCGGTACGGGTGTTGTATGGAGCTGCGACGCGGGGTGCGGGTGAATGAGGAACTGCGCGTGCGCCGCCTCGACAACCGTGATTGGGAGACTGGCCGGGTCATTGGGCAGACGAGCGTGCAATCCGATCGACGGATTCAAAGCGTTGAGATGGCCCACCCTTGTGACGATTTCTGGGGGATCCGTTTCTCGTCCTCGGACGAGAGGATGGTGGAAGCGCTGCGCGATGGCATCTACTTTGTGGATCGCGAGCGGAAAATCACTCACTGGAACGAGGGGGCCGAGAGCGTTTCAGGACATTCGGCGGCTGACACGGTCGGAAAATACTGTTACAACAACATTCTTGGTCACGTTGATGAAAGAGGCACACCGTTGTGCACCAAGGGATGTCCGCTGGCGAGCGTGATGCTCGACGGAAAACGCCGCGAGGTCGAGATTTACATGATGCACAAGGCAGGTCATGCGCTGGCGGTTTCGGTCCACGCGCAGGCGATTTTCAACAGCGCGGGCGCAATCGTGGGTGCCGTCGAAATGTTTCACACTCGCGCAGCCGACATTCCAGCCACCGCATTCGTGAGATCGGGTCCGCGTTATGACTCGCCGACCGCGCAGCTGGCACTGGTACAGACTCTGGTGCAGATCGAACCTGGGCGGCCGGGAGGCTCTGGCGAGTCCTATCCCTCGGCTGGCAGCGAATCGGAAGGTTCGTCGTCGCCAGCGGGGACGAGTTCAAATTTCTTCAGCTTGTAGCGGAGCGCGTCGCGGCTGATGTCGAGCAGGCGGGCGGCGTGGGTCTGGTTGCCGTTGGCTTGCTTCATGGCTAGCTCCACCATAGCGCGCTCGACTTCTTCCAGCGATGTGCCTTCTTCCGGAATGTAGAGGCGGGGAAGTGCGCGGCCATTGGGCAGCAATTTGCCGCCGCCATCGGCCGGAGTGCTGCTGTGTTCGAAAGCGGTCTGGCCGCTGCGCGCCGCCTCGCCTACGGCGAACGGCAGGTAGACCGGACGCAGGATCGACTCATCTTCGAGAATCATGGCGCGCTCAATGGAATTCTTGAGCTCGCGAACATTTCCCGGCCAGCCGTGAGCCAGCAGCAGGCGGCGAGTCTCAGGGCTGATGCCGCGCACTGCCTTCTTGAACTTGCGGTTGTACCAGCCGATGAAGAAGTCGACCAGCGGCAGAATGTCTTCGGTGCGCTCGCGCAGCGGCGGAATGAAGATGGCGATGATCGCCAACCGGTAGTAGAGATCCTGGCGGAAATGGCCTTCGCGTACGGCTCTCTCGAGGTCGCGATTCGAGGCCGCGATCACGCGCACATCGACCTGCATGTCGCGGACGCCGCCCACGCGGCGGATTACCTGATCTTCGAGCACGCGCAGCAGTTTGGCTTGCAGCAGTGGCGAGAGTTCGCCGATTTCATCCAGGAAGAGCGTGCCACAGTCGGCGGCTTCGAACAGGCCTTTCTTCATCTGCTTGGCGTCGGTGAAGGCGCCGCGCTCGTGGCCGAACAGTTCCGCTTCCATCAGAGTCTCGGGAATGGCGGAACAATTGATGGCGACGAACGGGCCGTTCTCGCGGGAGCTTTCGTAATGGATGGTTTTGGCGATCAGGTCTTTGCCGGTGCCGCTCTCGCCCTGCACCAGGATCGTGGTGGCTTCACTGGTCGCGACTTTTTGCACGAAGCTCATCAGTTCCATCGATTTCGGCGACACGGCGACGACCTCGTGATAACCGGTGTTGCGGCGAACTTCGCCGCGCAGAGACTTGACTTCAGTGCGCAGGCGCGATGCTTCCACAGCATTCTGGATGGTGACGTGGAGTTCCTCGAAGTCCACCGGCTTGCCGATGAAGTCGTAGGCGCCGAGCTTGAGGGCGGTCTTCACATCGTCCAGTTGCGGGTCGGCGGTGATCATGATGACGGCAGGGGCGTCGGGAGTTTTTTTGAGCTGTTCGAGAACCTGAATGCCGTTCAGGTCGGGCATGCGAACATCGAGCAGAACGAGGTCGGGAAATTCCTGCTGCGCCATGCGCAGGCCGGGCTCGCCGGACGCGGCCTCGGAAACGTGGTATCCCCACTCTTCGCACTTCTGGCGCAGCGACCAGCGCACCAGGCGCTCGTCGTCAATGATCAGGATCTTCTGCGCAGGCATGCGTACGTAAGCTTACTACGGAAGGGCGGAGAGGAGCACGCTGGGGCGGCGAGCTTTAGGGTGCTCAGAAGTCAACGGGCGCCATCGGAAGTTTTCGTCAATTGACCGGCGGGACGTGGCTTCCGGTTCGCCGACCACTTACCGAAAACATTATCTTTACGCTTCCCAGAACCTCATTTGCGCAGGTAAAGTAGATCGCGTCGCAGTAGTCTCCGAAGGAGGATCGGATTTTTCACCGACGCCAACTGCTCCGAATCCTCTCATTTTGGTTTTGGGTCGAGTTACATCTTGAGCCGGGACCGACCAGAAATAGCGGCACAGACGAGCACACAGCCAAATGACCTCTGTCAGGAATGGGGTCGCTACAGGAGCGGAAATGGAAAAAGTGACGGGAATCGGAGGGCTGTTCTTCCGAGCGCATGATCCGAAAGCTTTGGCGAGTTGGTATCAGCAGCACCTGGGAGTGTCGCAGACGCCATCGAGCGAGGGCGAACACGCTTGGGAGCAAGAGGCGGGCCCCACCGCTTTCACTCCTTTTCCGGAGACGACCAAGTATTTCGGGGATGCCAACAAGGCGTGGATGCTGAACTTTCGAGTCCGGGATCTCGACAAAATGGCAGCCCAGCTGCGAACTGCGGGGATAGAGATTAAGGTTGACCCGGAAACTTATGCCAACATCGGACGGTTTGCCCGCCTGCATGACCCCGAGGGAAATCCGATCGAATTGTGGCAACCCGCATGACGAAACGCACGCGCCAGTTACAGTAAAGGGCCAGTGGTGAAAACCCGGCGAGCCCCGTCTCGTCGATGATTGGTCGAGAAGGATTGGTCGAGAAGGATTGGTTGCGCGCCACTGGTGTGAGAAAATCCCGCTCTGGGCGGCGTACAATTCACGGGCTGTCAAAATGGAGGTTCGGGTCGTGAGTGAAAGTACAGTGAAGGGTTGGTACAAGGTGACGATGGATTCCGGGGAACATAAGGCCAAGCGCAGAGCGCTGGAAGAGAGTTTCGAGACTCAGTTTGAGCAGCATGGTTCCCCCGAGGGGGCCGCTCTATTCGGGCGAAAAGACGAAAAATTGGCTACATGGGAGTATTACTTTACGCCGGAGGCAATGGCCTTTGCACTTGATGTAGTCAAGGAGTATGCCTGGGGCAAGGAGTATGCGTGGGGCCAGGCCTGTCCTGGTCCGCCTGCGACGGCGAAGAATCTGTCCCTTTGTGGGGGCAGGCCGGGCGAAAAATACGCCCACCTGGAGCAATCGTCCAGCAAAGGGGCTTAGGTTGCCGCCGCTGCCTCCGAAAGGATGTGTGGGTTGCCACGGAGAAAATTGGGCGGGACTACAGTGTAAAAAATGGTGTTTCGCGTAGATCGAGGAGTATGACTGGACACTTGATCGCGATTCCGGTGCAATGCCAGAATCGGTAAGCTAGTGTGTAAAATGAGGCTACGTTGCATGGGCCCCGTAGCTCAGATGGATAGAGCAGCGGTTTCCTAAACCGAAGGTCGGCAGTTCGACTCTGCCCGGGGCCACCATCCCTCTTCCAATTCCCTTTACTTCTTTCGCTGATGCAAGGGTTCGACTCAGGCGCAATTACATTTGCGCGTCGTCGATTGAAAGTGAAATGCGGCGGATCAAACTGATCCGCCGCACTTCATTTAGCTTTTAGGTTAGAACTCCACCCGCAGCGAGCCCTGCAACACACGCGCTGAGTTGGCGGTGCTGGTGATGGTTCCGAACTGGCAGCCGCTGGAGTTGGTAATGTCGACGCACGGATTGCTGAAGTCGGGATGGTTGAAGACATTAAAGGCATCCGCGCGGAACTTCACGACTACGTGCTCGGTTACCGGGAAGCCCTTCGCAAGTCCCATGTCCATGCTGAAGTACGATGGGCCGACGAGATTGTTGCGGGACCCGATGTTGAAGCCGAGGGGGCCGGTGAAGTCGGCATTAGCCTGGCTCGGGTTTGAGAAGGCGAGCAGGGGCTGGCCCTTACCGCCGTTGATGTGTATTTTGAGGTCCGAAGGGGGACCGACCAGAACGGCAGGAGCGTTGTTGGCGTAGCCGGCCACAAATGCGTTGGCACCCGCAAAATAAGCATTCCCGCCATGTACATAGGGAAGGCCGCTCACGCTCCAGCCGCCGACAATCTCGTCGAGCCAGCGGGACGCACCGGAAGCGATCATCTTCCCTTTGCCAATGGGCAGGTCGTAAATGAAGTTGCCGTTGAAATACTGGTTTACGTTGAAGTCTGAATTTCCACGGCACTCTCGCGGGCGCAGCACATCGCAGATGAAACCATATCCGCCAATTGCGGGAGCGTTGGCGACCACGGACACGTTGTCGATGGAGTGGGACCAGGTATAGTTCAAGTCAAATTGCAGGCCATAGCCGGTGTTCTTGTGCAGTGTGGCAAGCAAGCCGTTGTAGGATGAAAATCCTTTATTGGTATAGAAGGTGTTCTCGGAGAATTGCGAACCCATGCCAACGTTTGGAGGCAAGCCGATGTTTAGGCCATAGTTCGCAAGGAAATAGGCGTTGTAGAAGGAAAGGAGTTGGGTCCAATCCGCGAAATCGCCTCGAGCGACAAGAGTGGGATTGGCGGCAGTGGCCAACGCTGTATTGTTGGGAAGACCGAGATCGCTCCCGGAGTTCGGGAGCAGCACGTTTTCGAACCAAGGTTGCGGAATGGGGTTCGTCGGATCACCGCCCGCCCGTAGTTGCTGCGTAATGTTGGCAAATGCCTGGGACATCAACTGGCCTGAGACGGGATCGCGGAAGTCGATCAACTGGTTGGCGTCGGCCTGCGCGAGCAGGCGCCGACCCAAGCGGCCGACGTAGCTGCCCCGCAGAATGAATCCTCCATGAATCTCGCGCTCGAATCCGATGTTGTACTGAATGTAATACGGGTTCTTGAGCTTTGGATCAATGGTTTCGTTAAATGCTTGACCATTGGCTAGGCCAGTCGGAACCGCGCTTGACCCTGAACCCGAGACAAAGGGGTAGAACGGCGTCGTAATGGGAGGGGCCGTGGGCGGGGGCGGAGCAGCGTTCAAACCGGTGAATCTGGTATCCGTGGTGAGCGAAGTCACGGCATCGCCCGGCACTCCGAAGGGCTCCGTCGCCGCCGACTGGAACAAATAGGAGTACTGAGCCTGCTGATACTGGGCCGCGTTGATGACGGTCTGATCGTACAAAATGGCGGCGCCAACATTGAAGACGGTCTTGCGATCGAACTGATAGGCGGCCGCTAACCTTGGCCCGAAGTTGGTATGTTGCGGCGAATAATATCCAGGCGCGTGGTTGGCTTTTCCACCCACGGTGTAGGAAATGAACGGGACCGCCAGATTGCCCAACTGGCTGGCTCCACTCTGTGCCACACGGTCGCCGAAGTAGGTGTTGAAGTTAAAGTTCTCCACCGACTCGATCCCCTTGGTGTCATACGGTACGCTGTAGTTCTGCCAGCGCAGTCCGTAGGAAAGGGTAAGCTTGGGCAGCACTTTCCAGGTATCGTCGAAGTACAATTCGGTCTCGTAGTAACGGTAGTTGTGGGTTAGACCGCTGCCCTGGGGAAGGGCAGTGCCCTGGGCATTGTAGTTATAGGTTGCGCTGACTGCTGTGTAGGGGGCGAGCGCGAGCGCGAAAGCGGCGTCGTATTCCCCGACTGCGTCTCCACTTCCGAGATCGGCTGGCTCCAAGGGATTGGTAGGGGTGGGGACAGCTAGACTCCCGGTGCCTCCCCCCAAACCGATCGTGGGAGAGTTGTAATTGAGGATGCTGTATTCCTTGGGACTGATGTACTTGAAGGTGCCGCCGAACTGGAAGGTGTGCTTGCCCTTATCCCAGCTGAAGTCATCGCGCAGAATGGGGACGGGATAGGTGCGGCCCTGTGCGTTAATCGCGCTGCCATAGGGGCCCGTGATGATCGCACCACCGGTGCCGTTCCCACCAAAAGTGAGGAATTGGTTGGCACCCTCGGGATTGTAAGTATTCGGAAAATTGTAATTCTCAAACACTTCCCCGTAAGAAGCCTGGTTCACCATTGTGTTATTAATCGTCCAGACGTGCCCCACTACCCAGGTATAGCTCTGATCGAGGAAGGGGTAGGTTTCCGGATCGCCAGGGAAGTGAACCGCGCTTTCTGTGCCGTTGGTTCTGGTGAAGCTGCCCTTTCCCCAAAACTTCATCTTCGAGTTCAGAGTGAAATCGACCCTCTGAACGTAATCATTTTCACTGTAAGGAAAAGGGGCATTGAAACGGACTCCGCCGGTGTTCATTCCATCTCCAAAGGCCGCATCGTTGGAGTGCGGATAACGGGTGGCAAAAAGACCGGTCGTGGGGTCGAATAATGCTGGATTGAAGCCTATTCCCAGCGGGTCCATATTCGCGACCTGCGTCGAGCTGAGAGGCGTGACGACGCCCGAAGAGTTGAGGTAGTTCAGCGTGCCGTTGCGAAACGAGTCGAGCGGAACGAGACGCTCTTCCAGATTGGAGAGGGTATCCCGGCGCGCGTTGTAGTCGAAAAAGAAAAATAGCTTGTCTTTGATGATTGGACCACCGATATTGCCGCCGAACTGATTACGGACGAGAGGAGGCCTCGGTACCTGAGGCGAGGCATTGTTGTTGAACCAGTCGTTAGCTTCCAAAGTTCGGTCGCGATAGTACTCCACAAGCGCACCATGGAACGAGTTAGTGCCGCTCTTGGTCACGAGCTCGTACTGGCCGCCACCACCACCGGCGGAACTGGAAAGATAGCCGGCTGCGACACCTCGGAACTCCTGGACAGAGTCGACGGGAGCGTTGGCGACAATTGCGCCAAACTCACCGGTGGCGTAGTCATTCACGTCGAGGCCGTCGACGGTGACGCGGCTCTGGTCGGTGCGCGCGCCCGTTACCGATCCATCCAGGGTTACTCCGGGCTGCTGGACAAAGAGTGCTGCGGGATTGCTTCGGTTCGCAATCGGCAAGTCGTTCAGAAACTGGACCTGGAAATTGTTGCCGACTGTTGAGTCGGTGGTGTCGAGGGTCACGGTCTCGCTGGCTGCCGACACCTCTACGGTCTCGCGCGTTCCGCCGATGATGAGCTGGGCGTTCTGCACGCGCGTATTGTCGACGTTCATGTAGACGCCGGAAATGACGACCGTTTTGAAACCGGCGTGCTCAAATGTGATTCGATAGCCAGGTCCCGGCTTGACTTGATTGATCGTGTAAGACCCCGCGGCGTTGCTGGTGCCCTGGTAGGTGACGCCGGTCTGTGGATCCTTCAGAGTCACACTGACGTCTGCGACGACGGCGCCGGTCTGGTCGCTGACGACACCAGTGACGGAGGCCACATCCTGAGCCTGCAGCACCGCGGAAATGGAAAGAATCAAGACAAGGCAAACTATCCCTGAGACGCAGCGTCGAACCACCATGCTTCCTCCTGTTGGGCGAGAAAAGATGAGCAACAGCATCATACAGATTTGTTGTCGGTACGGAATTTTCCTTGTTGAGCCAACGTTAAGCCAAAGTTTGTTAAGCCAAAATTGTTCACTTCAGAACGACAGGCGCTATGCTTGCTTTAACCGTCTCGCATCGAGCTATAACGTCTGTTTAAGCGTGTATACAGTCTGGAACTGTCTGTTTTCAAGTGCAATCTTAAGGAGTACCGCCGGGATGACTCCGGACTACCGAAAACCGGCCCCGAACATGGCCTTTCAGCCCCCGGGCGGTCGTCCAAGGGCTTCAGGTTGACGGCGGGGGCCGGTAATCGGATTCTTCGGCCTGGTGACTCTCTACCGACAGCTTTCTTAGCGACAACCGCTCATGGTGAGCCAGCAGCAGACCCACGGGCACCACCGCCGCAAAGGTCACCAGCCACAGCAGGATGCCGCAGCTGGCCGCCAGTTCGGGCGGAACGTCGAACACGCTCGATAGCGTTGCGATGGTTGCCATCTGCGAGCCGCCGCCGACGGCCGGCAATTGCAACATCGAGCCCAGCATGCTCGAGAACATCAGAATCAGAAGCTGCGACACCGGAATCGCCAGCGCGTCCACCCCATAGGAATGCGTGACTTCCTGGTACGCCAGGGCAATCACGTACCACATTCCGACCGACACCAGCGTGAGCCATAACAGCGAAAACGGCCCGTGAATCGTGTTCAGTCCCAGGCCGAACTCACGAACTTTCTGGCCCAGCTTGTGTCCGAAATTCGAGGACAGGTGTGAGAACCGTTGCTCGACCCATTGCGCCGCGGTTTCGCCATTGCGCCCGATGATCACTGCCGCGATGGTCGTTCCAACTACCAGGGCCGTCAGGATAAACCCGAGCTCACGAAAACGAACATAGTATTCCGGATGTGGGATCGAGGGCAGAGCGCTGGGAAGGAAAATGGCCAACAGCATCAGGATGGTGAACGCGCCCAGATCAAAAATGCGCTCCACGCCCCAAACTGCAACTTGCGAAGAAACCGGAAGCTGCGTCCGCCGCGCGATCAGATAGGGACGAATGAACTCGCCAGCCCGTCCGAGAAGCGCCAGTCCAGTGAACCCGACCAGTGTCGGCGAAACCAAGTCCAAGGTCCGGGTCTTCGGGCGGACCGGCTTCAGGAAAATCTTCCAGCGCCATGCCCGCAACCCATACGCGAGATAAATCCACGCGATCCCGTGCAGAACGTGAGCCTTCTTGATGTGGTGGGTCTGGCTCCAGAATGTGGGCCAGTCAAAGGTGCGCCAGTGCCGATACTGCAGGTAAACCAGAATGGCCAGGATTAGGAACACTACGACGCTGGCCAGAATGCGCTTCTTATCCATGAATGGGGAAACCGCGCCGCCCGCCCTCACAACACGAAGCGGCAAACGGCAGTTCCAAGGTATATGACCCCGCCGAACGGGTCAAACCTCGAAGGCTGAACTGCGTACGCACAATCGAGCGGGCTAAAGAATTTGCGAAAGAATAAAGAACGTTGAGGGTCAGAGAGTGTGGGAGTCCGCAGGAGGGGCGTTTTGGCCCAACTGCGAACGGATTCTTAATTCTGCTCTTGCCCCGAGTTCGCCTTGGCCTGGGTCAGGGTACCGGAGCTTTGCGGCGTTCTCGTGCCAGTATGTGCGCCGGACTTCTTCGCCGGGGCGTTCGGTCGGGCGGGTTTCCCTTCGGCCGCCTTCTTCTTGTTGAAGTCGCGGACGACGCGCGCCACGTATGCCCGCGTCTCATAGTAAGGAGGCACGCCGCCGAACTGTTCGACCCGCAGCGGGCCTGCGTTGTAGGCCGCCAGGGCCTTGACCAGGTCGAAGTTGTAACGCTCCAGCAGTTCTCGCAGGTACTTCGTTCCGCCTTCGACGTTCGCCGCCGGATCGAAGGCGTTGGGCACGCCTAGCTGCGACGCGGTTCCCGGCATTAACTGCATCAGCCCTTGTGCTCCTTTCGGAGACACGGCCCTCGCGTTGAAGCCACTCTCGGCTTTGATCACGCTGCTCACCAGGTCGGGGTCAAGCCAGTAACGCTGGCTCGCGGAGTTGACCACTTCATTCAAATCCACGGAAGAGCTTTGCGGAAAGGCCGAGGCTCCGAGTGCTCGGTTTCTCGCGTATTTTGCGAGCAGTGGGGATTTTGCTTCCGAGCCGGAGACTGGAGATTGCGAGTCGGAAGCCGGCAAATCCGGCGCGGCTTCAAAATGTTCAATCTCGGCTGTGGGTACGTCTACGAAACTAGAGCCGTCTGTGGTCACGTACAACCGCGTGGTCTCGCCAATCACTTCCCGGCGCTCGTGGCGGATAGAAAATCCGTTCTTCAGTACCGCAACTTCGCCGGCGAAGCAGGGAAGCGCCGTCGCGAGCGCCAGTAGCGCAGAAGTCCAAACGCCGAGTTTGGATGCGATCCTCATCCTCGAACAAATCCCTGACCACTAGCCACTAATCACTGCGTTTACCGCCGCCGCGAAGCCGCATGCGTCGTTGCCCAGGGTCACCGTCCAGCCACGGCTGCGCAGCTCTTCGCAGGCATTCCCCATGATAACCGGATGCCCAGCAAACTCAAGCATCTCAATGTCATTGTGGTTGTCACCAACGGCCATGACCTGGTCGCGACGGTAACCGCGATGGGCTGCCCAGCGCTCCAGCGCATGGCCTTTCGAACAGCCTGCATTCAGTACGTCGATCATCGACAAATCGCGCTCGGGATATTCCGTGCGAAGCACGGTGACGGTGCCATCCATGCCAGCGCGTTTGAGCGCCTCGAGTGCCAGGTGCATGCGCGCCATCGTCCCGCAGAACATGGCCTGCACTGGGTCAGTCACTAGAGCATTTTCCACGGGCACGACGAATTCGATGTACTCCATGTTCTTCTCGAGCCAGCGGCGGATGCTCACTCCGAGTTCGTCGAGCCGTTCGAGTACGATTGCGCCCTTGGTTTCGTTGTCAAAAGTCAGAACGGTGTTGCCGCGGAATTCTTGCATGGCCCCGCAAAGCCGGCGACAGGTTGCTGCCGGCATCAGGTCGCGGTGAAAAGTCTCGCCTGCCAGCGAGCGCGTGATTGCGCCATTGGAGCTGATCAGCCATAAATCGAAGCCCAGCTGTTTGGCGATGGGTAAGGCAAAGGTGTGCCGGCGACCCGTCACCAGCACGATTTCGATGCCGGCGGCGTGGGCGCGGCGGAGCGCCATCAGGTCGCCGTCGGAGATGGTGAATTGTGGATTGAGCAGCGTGCCGTCGATGTCGGTGGCCAGCAGCCGGATGGAAG
>Ga0210390_10004781_pt1 | contig 11389 bp, 10 predicted proteins | sample IncBWH11OmetaG_FD_161050 | JGI IMG/M metagenome (GOLD analysis project Ga0210390, IMG submission 161050) | Forest soil microbial communities from Barre Woods Harvard Forest LTER site, Petersham, Massachusetts, United States - Inc-BW-H-11-O ... | reverse complement strand
GCTAGGTGCTAGGGATACAATCCGCATCTCGTCGAGTGTTTTCATTCGCGCCATCGCATCAATATACTACTGCTGGCACCACTCCTCTTTAGCTGCGTTCTCCGCTTTTCTCTGTGTACTCAGCGTTAATGTTCTCGCCTTTCACTGCGCTCTCGGCGTCTCTCCGGTAAAAGCCTCCCCAAAAACAAAAACGCGCCGGAGAGCCTCGCTCCCCGGCGCGTTCAATCCAATCTAAAGAAAAATTACTGCGCCGCTTCCACCTTCTTCAATCCCGGCTTCGGGATCTGCCAGATAACTCCCGAATCATCCGCATTGTTAGGATAGAATTGCGCCGACTTCTTCCCCGAAGGCAGCAAAATAATATCCGCCCGCCGGTTGTAAGCGTACCAAGTGCCCTGAGCATTCCGCGCCCGCGCCTTGGGAGCCGGGTTCGGATTGGTGCTCTCCAGAGTCTTCACTTCGGACTTATCCATCGGGCGTTCCTTGCCGTATGCCGCCGTCTGGACTTTGTCCGCCGAGATTCCCTGGTCCACCAGATATTGCTTGATGCGCTCCACGCGCCGTTCGCTCAAATCCTGGTTATGGGGCTTCGAGCCGCGAATGTCCGCATAAGCCTCGACCGAAAGTTTCGCGTCGCCGTCGTATTCCAGATATTTCTTGAATCCCGCCGCCAAGGTTGCGAGCTCCAGCTGCTGGCTCTTCACCAATCCGACTTGCGGGTTTCCCTTATCCGGATAATCCGTCGGGTAGAACACGCTCTGCAACACCACTTCCGGGATCGGTTCGATTGACCCAGTGACGTGAACCGCAGCCGTCTGGTCGAGCGAGCCGCCGCAGACGTTCGTGGCGTGCAGTGCGTAGTTACGATTCTCGTCCACCGGACCGATGTCTGTCTTGGCCGGATCAGCCTTCACTGTCTGTGAACCGTTGAGGTCTACTTTTCCGAACGGGTCTACCGTGACCGAATCCGCATTTCCGGTAGTCCATGTCACCGTGCCGCTGTCATCAGTAATAACTTTGTCGCCGATCTTGCGGTAGTGCAGCTCGGACGGGCTCGCCGTGATGCTGCCCGTGACGACCGTATTCACGTTCACCGTCTCGGCTCCCGTCACGATGCCGCCCGGTCCCGCAGCCGTCAAAGTGTAGGTAGTCGTAGCGTGCGGTGACACTGCTTGCGATCCGCTGTTCGCCACTTTGCCCACGCCCTGGTCGTAGCTCACGTCCACCGCGTCCGTCGTCGTCCATTCCAAATTCGTGCTCTGGCCGCAGTTGATGTTCGCCGTCGCATTGGTCACCGTCGCGTGCACCGGCGCAACCACCACCGTCGCGCTCGCCACGCCCGCATGAAAACGCGGCAGCGGCGCCTTCTTCGTCAAATCTGCGTCGCGCTTCGTCCAGTCCGTGGTCACCTGCGAATTCTTGGCGACGTTGATCGAAACTTTCTTGCCCGCCTCCACCTTCACGTCTCCCGACCACAATTCCTTGCCCGCTCGCGTGATCGTCAGGTGATGCGTGCCCGGAGGCAGCAGCAATTCTTGCTTCCATAGCCAGAAATCGTTGTTGAACTCATCCACGTGGCCCACAAAATATCCGGGAGTCTTCCCGTTCGAAAGCACCGCGGCGCGCACATCCGTTCCTGAGATGTACACTCGGCCCCACGGCCCTGCCACCTTGTCACCGTATGGTTCCAGCGCCACAGTGAGGTCCGTCGTCTTGCCCGCCTCAATGTTGACGTCCTGCGTGGAAATCTTGTAACCGTAGTTCACCACCACGACCGTGTGCTTGCCCGCCGCCACCTTAATCGTGTGGCTATGATCGTTAATGGCATTCCCATCCAAGAATAAGTACGCTTGAGGCGGCGTTACCTTAATCTTCAGCTTCCCGTCTTGCGCGAAGCTGGCGCTCGCCAACATTGCGAAGGCCACCGCGAGCGTGAAGACATATCCAAGTCGTCGCATCTGTCTGTCTCCTGACAATCTCTTAGGCGAAGTGAGAAACCGCTTTCCGCGCCCGGTTCGGATAAGCGCTGGCTGGGACTGCTAAGTTACTTTCCTAACCCCACTTGTGTCAATCAGTTTGAAAAAAAAAAGGCGAAACAATTGCAAACCGCCTTGACTATCCTGCCATCAACTATCCCGCCCCTGGCCCACGGCATTATACTCAACAGTGCCCGCTCGTCATCGAAATTTGTTACTAAGGGGTTGATGCTTGGCTACACCACAAAGTGGCGTGTTCAACGAAATTATCCTCGACCACTTTCGCGCCCCGCACAATGCCGGCGACTTGACCGACGCCACCGCCACCGTCGAAGTGACCAATCCCGTCTGCGGTGACGTCCTGCGCTTGGCCGTCCGCATCGAAAATGGCCGCATCGCCGCCGCCCGTTTCAAAACCCAAGGCTGCGTCGCCGCCATCGCCTGCAGCTCGGTTCTCACCGACGTGCTAATCGGCAAATCCCCAGCCGAAATTCGCGTTCTCACCCCCGAGCAAATCTCCAGCGCGCTAGGCAACCTACCCCCCGCCACCTTCCACGCCGCCCAACTAGCCACCGACGCCGTAGCCACCCTCCTAAAAAAAATATGTTAGCCACGCGCCGCCCCATCTGTTCTCTGCGTTCCCCGTCGTGGCAGGGCCGTGCGGTGAACGCTTCTGGCTGCGCGTGTCGTTCCTGGGAACGCCAATCTCCCGATTGGAGTTTTTGATTTTGCCTCGGACTCTCCGCGTGTAGCGGCCATCTTACTCTGGCCTCAGACTTTCCCCGCGTCCTCAGCGCCTCTGCCTTAGATTCGTATTTCTCTGTGTTCTCCGTTTTTTCTCAGTGCCCTCTGTGTCAAGTCTTTTGACTTCCTCCAGCACCACGTACTTCCGCCTTCCGCAAACTCTCCGCATCATTCAAATTCAAAATCACTCCCTCCTCCTCCGTCTCCACCTCCATCACCCCCGCCGCGTGATTCCAAACCACCTGCCGCGCTCCTACCTCCTCCGCAGCCGACAGCAACTCCTCATACAATTCCGCACGAAAAATCACCGGATGCCCGCGCCGCCCGTTGTGCCGAGGCAAAACAATCAATTTGCCGCCACGATCAAACGCCGAAATCAACCGCCCCACCAAATCCGCGGAAATCAAAGGATGATCCACCGGGCAAACTAAAATTCCCTCAGTAGCTCCCGTCGGCAAACTCCGTATCGCTGCATGAATCGAAGAAAGCTGCCCCTTCGGCCAATCCGCGTTCACGACGATCCACGCCGGATCAAACCTCAGCTGCGCGCGAATCCCCGCAGCTCCAGCCCCCAGCACCACGCGCGTAATTCCCACCCGCGCATGACGAGTAGCCGCAATCAAATGTTCTACGAAGGTCGAACCTTGGAAGGGAACCAGCGCCTTGGGCTGGCCCATCCGCTTGGATTCTCCAGCAGCGAGGATCGCGGCAGCCAGCATGGCGGCTCAATCACCCAGCAGTTGTGCGGCTTCGGAAAGTTTTATGGACTTATTCGGCAGCGCAGCGGCATTGCGCCGCACCGCAATCAATTCCGCCGTGATGCTCACGGCAATTTCTTCCGGAGTCAGCGCTCCGATATCCAATCCCACTGGCGCGTGTACGCGCTCGAACTGCGCCGCGGAAAATCCTTCTTTCTCCAGCGCTTTATACACCGCAATCACCTTGCGCTTGCTGCCCATCATGCCGATATAACGCGGCGTGAACCCGCGCGCTTCGCTCCCGACGGCCCACGCCAGCACGCGCATGTCGCCGCTATGCCCGCGCGTTACAATCAGCAAATATGTGGAAGAGCTCGGCTGAATTTTTTCAAACGCCTCGGCGTAAGAAGTATAAATTTCGCACGCCATCGGAAAGCGCTCGGTGTTCGCAAAACTCTCGCGGTCATCCACAATTGCAATCCGAAATCCCGCCTGATGCGCCAACGGCGCCACCGCCGTCGAAACGTGCCCGCCACCAAAAATATACAGTATCGGGTGTGGCAGCACGGGCTCCACAAAAATTTCCAAAGTCCCGCCGCAAATCAACCCCGCGTCATACTGCGCGTCGTGATTCAAATTGAAAATCATCTTGCGCGGCTGCTCCGTCACAATCACTTCCTTCGCCGCCGCCCACACGTCGGCCTCCACGCACCCGCCACCCACCGTCCCCACAATCGAGCCATCGTCCCGCACCAACATCCGCGAACTCTCGTAGCTAGGTATGGACCCGTTCGTATGCACAATCGTAGCCAGCGCCCCGCGCTCGCCCGCCCGCCTCATCCTCACCACTTCTTCAAATATATCCATCGCCATTCCGTAAACCACCCGCGTCAGCCACGGTAGGGGCGCTGCTCGCTGCGTTCCAGCTCGCCCAGCCGTCAAAATTTCCGCGGCCCAGGTTTTCTCTGCGCCCCCTGCGTCTCTAACGATGCGACGAGTATCGTCATCCTGAGGCCTGCGCCTCTGCCTCAGGCCGACCGAAGGGTCTCTCCGGCCCTCTCCGATCTGCCTCCGCAGTGCGTCCGTACGCTCGGTGTTAGTCTTTCGACGTCCTGTGACGCGCAACACCAACAAAGATACCCCACACCACGACGCCGAGGGAATTCAATCTTTCAAAACGGAAAGTCCCACACGAAGGTCCACCAAAGAAGGTCAGCTCAAACCTCGAAGCGAGCGCCGCCCGCAAATCCCCACCAAATTTCCCCGCGCTACGCCGATTTTGCCACCAAGTTCGCGCTGCTCGGCGCCGCGGGACGCTCCCCCGCAGGCTCAAACACCGCCGGCTGCGCGCACAAAGTCACCGCCTCCGAAATCTGCAACACTTCATATTGCATCGCGTTCTGCCACTTTTGAAATGCTTCCTTCTCCTGCTGCACTTCCGTCAAATTGCGGTTCATCTTCTCGACGTACTGCCGCGTCACTCGCTCCATTTCCGCTTGCAACTGCGAATTTTCCTCCGCGCGCCGCGACCAGTACTCCTCAAATTTATTTCGCTGGTCCACTTCGTAAGCCGCCACCGCCGCCTGGCGATGCGCCGCATCTTGCAAAATATCGCCCAGCGGAATTCCCGCCGCACTCAACGCCATCAGCACCGAAGCGCGCTTCACCTCATCGCCCAGCCCTCGCAAGTGATCGCTGCGCAGCATCTCCACCACTTTCGTGATGCTGTAGCCCATCCGCGGCTCCATGATCCCAGCCGTGCGGTAAATATCTTCCAGCATCAACAAGTCTCCCCGCGGCGTCGCTGTCGTCGCGTCTCCATTCATCCCCTGCGAGCCGTGGTTGCCGCCGTTCCCACCATCTTGCTGCTGTCGCCGATTCCCCAGATTGAGCCATTTGTTTTGCATGTCTGTCCTCTCTTCGAAGAACGATGTTGTTCGCTTCTGATACTGCATGCTTGAATTTGTCGGCTCGCTAGCCGCCGTTCGCCGCGGCGCATTATCCCGCGCAATTTCGAAGCCAATCATCGGCTCATGCATCACTACAGGAGGAAAAGTGACCCGCGTCAACTGAAGCGGCGCCGGTTTGGGAATCGGTATCAGCGTCCCCCTGCGAATCAGTGGCCGTTGCAATGAATTGTTCTGAACTGTTTCTGGAATGTGCGCCGGTTCAACTGGCGCATCCATTTCGTACGCGCGAAGTGCACTCGCCTCGCGCACGCCGCCGTCATTCGTAGGACGCTCGTTCTGCGCTTCCACCTCGCGCACCCGCCGCGCATCCGCTCGCACAATAGAGGTCGTTTCCATCGGGCGGGGATTCACTGCGCTCAACTGCGGCGCCGTTCTCACCGGCGCCGGCCGCGCCACCTGGTCCCGCCGCATCCCCACTACATATTCGCCCTCGTCCGCTCGGCACCATTTGACCGTACCGGAAAAATCGTCCCGGCACCAACTCACATGAATCGTCGTTCCGGCCTCGATTGGCACTTTCAGCCGTAAGCAAGCTCCCGATGGCGACGTATCCTCTAGCTTCGCGGGCGCGGTGTGCACCGTCTCATCGCAGTCCTCCCACGAAATCTTGGCGACCGCCATCATCGCCTTCCTGGGCTCGCCCGCACCTCGGGTCGCACTATCCATGTCCACTAATATCGGCTGAAGAATCCCGCGCTTCAGCAAGTTCCCAATCCGCATTCAAAATAATTTTCTAATCTTTGCTTGCCGGTCGCGCCCTCATGTCGCCGCGATCGCCGCGTCGTCGCCATCACCGGTCAACCTCGCATCAATTGTTCCGCATTGAAACCACACCGAATGCGCACCGTGTCTTAACATTTGCCGTCGTGGCAGTCTTCATACCGCCAGCCTTTGCATTCATAGCGGTACGACATGCCCTGCCCGCTTGGACCAAACCCATTCCGACTTGGTAGGGGCGTTGCTTGCTGCGCGCCAGCTTGCCACGTCGTCAGCCGCGATTCAGGCTCGCATTTGCCTTTCTCCGATTTGCCTCCGCCTTCCCCACGTCCCCGATGTGTCAAATCATTGATCTCAACCCAACTCGCCCTGTAACGATTCGCCCCCCAACCTCACTACTAAAAGAAAAGGAGCAACCATGTACTTGCTAATCGCCCTGCTCTGCATCGCCGTCGCTTACGAAGCCGCGCAAGCCCTAAATCGCGCAGCGAACCTAACCCCGACCGACCGGCGCACCTACTCCCGCGCCTCAAAATAAAACTGATAATGTTTCCGGCACCCAGGATTAAACCCCGCCCCACACTCCGGGCAACGCGACTCACACTCCATATACTCCCGAATCGTCAACTCCGCCCCGCAACCCCCGCAGAGAATCGCAGCGGTATCCCACTCCCTCATCGGCCACACCTGGATCTCGTGCCCCGCCAACTCGATATGGCAATCCTTGCAAGAGTAATATTCTCCGCAGCATTTCATCTTGATCGCAATAATGTCCGTCGCTCCGTGATAATGCCCGCACCGCGTTTGCGCATCCATATCCACGCCGCGCACCTGTGGTAAATTCCTATTCATGTTCCCCCTGGCCAGCCAGCCTACCGCACCCGAGCAATCCAATCAGCCTGCCGCAAGCGTATATATCGTGAGGGGGCGAATTCGCTCGCGCAATAACGTCCCTCGCTTCCACGTGCAGCAGCCATGCTCATCTACTTATTAGCATTTGTCGGCGGCGTCTTCACCATCCTCAGCCCGTGCATTCTTCCGGTGCTGCCGTTCGTCTTCGCCCACGCCGACCGCCCCTTCCGCCGCTCCGGATTGCCTCTGCTCCTCGGCATGGCGCTGACATTTTCGCTAGTCGCCACCGCCGCTGCCTACGGCGGCTACTGGGTAGTTCGCCTGAACCAAGGTGGACGCTACATCGCCATGTTCGTCTTCCTCATCCTCGGCCTCACGCTGCTTTTTCCAGACTTCGCCGAAGCTCTTACTCGTCCGCTAGTCCGCGCCGGCAGCCGTCTGCAAGGTGCCCCCACGACAGAAACCAGCGTCAGCAAATCTTTCCTGCTAGGAATTTCCACCGGGCTGCTCTGGGCTCCCTGCGCCGGACCCATCCTCGGCCTCATCCTAACCGGAGCCGCAATCCAGGGCCCCGGCGCGCGCTCTTCGTTCTTGTTATTATCTTACGCGTTGGGCGCCGCCACTTCGCTCGGCATCGCACTCTTCGCTGGAAAAAAAGTGTTCGCCACGATGAAACATTCTCTACGCTTTGATATTTGGATCCGCCGCGTGTTGGGCGCTGCAGTGATCATCGGAGTAGTCGCTATCGCGCTAGGCTGGGACACCAATCTCCTCGCGAAATTTTCCTTCGTCAACACCGCCACAGCCGAAGAACATCTGATCCACGCGCTCGGCGCGCCGAAACCCGCACCAACAAACGCCAGCGCAGCCGAGCCAGTTCTCCCCGACGAAGGCCCCATGCCCGAACTAAGCGGCGCGGTAGCCTGGCTCAATTCGCCGCCCCTAACTCGCGAGCAACTCCGCGGCAAAGTTGTCGTGATAGATTTCTGGACGTACTCCTGCATCAATTGCCTCCGCGCGCTCCCTTACACCGAAGGCTGGTACGCGAAATATAAAGATGCCGGACTGGTCGTCATCGGCGTCCACACGCCTGAGTTCGCCTTTGAAAAAGAGCGCTCTAACGTTGAGCAAGCCGTGCACGACCTGAAAATCAGCTATCCCGTCGCCATTGATAGCAATTACAAAATCTGGCAAGCCTTCAACAACGAATACTGGCCCGCGCACTATTTCATCGACGGCAAAGGCCGCATCCGCCATCACCATTTCGGCGAAGGTGAATACGACGAGTCCGAACGCGTGATCCAGGAGCTCCTGAAAGAAAATGGCGCAAAATCTCTAGCCGACGGCACCATCAACGTCACCGCGAACGGCGCAGAAGCTGCCCCCGACCTGCAAGATACTCGCTCGCCCGAAACCTACATCGGCTACAATCGCGCCGAGCATTTCGCCTCCGCGCAACTCTTCGCACAAGACACACGCATGGCCTATACTCCGCAGCCCCGCCTCACGCTTAATCAATGGGCGCTAGGCGGCACTTGGAAAGTCGGCCCCGAAAGTGCCGTGCTCGATTCCGCCCCCGGCAAAATCGTCTTCCGCTTCCACGCGCGCGATCTGCACCTGGTTCTTGGCCCCACAAGAAATGGCAAGCCCATCCGGTTCAAAGTCACGCTCGATGGCACCGCCCCCGGCGATGATCATGGCAGCGACGCCGACGCCGCAGGCGCCGGCACAGTTCAAGGCCATCGCCTCTATCAACTAATCCGTCAAAAAGGCGCGGTTGAAGACCGCACTTTCGAAATTGAATTTCTCGATCCCGGAGTGCAGGCCTTCGCCTTCACCTTCGGCTAAGACAAAGAGAGAGACCACCATGTTTTCAGACAAGCACGAGAACGAAGTCCCAAGCACGATTGGCCGCCGCACATTCTTCGGCCTTGTCAGCGCAGGCGCGGTAGCGCTGGTCTGGTCATACTTTCAGCGGCGCCAGCCGGTGCATGCATCCGCCGCCGCAGCACCCTCCGGTCCGCCAAAGCTGGTCAAGATCGTCGTGTTTACTGACGCCGGGCAGCGCCAAGACACCGTCACCGTTTCCCAAATCGTGAAGTCCGACAGCGAGTGGCGCAAGCAACTCTCGCGCGACTCCTTCGAAGTCACTCGCGACGCCGCAACCGAGCGTCCCTACACCAACGAAAATCCGAACGACCACGCCCTGGGCGTCTTTCGCTGCATCTGCTGCGACACTGCGCTCTTCGACGCCAGCACCAAATTTGATTCCGGCACGGGTTGGCCCAGCTTCTGGGCGCCCATAGCCAAAGAAAATATCGTGGAATCCGCAGACATCAGCCTAGGCATGGTCCGCACCGCCGTTTCCTGCCGCCTTTGCGACGCGCACCTCGGCCACGTCTTCGACGACGGCCCCCGCCCCACAGGCCTGCGCTACTGCATGAATTCCGTAGCCATGCGGTTCGCCAAAGCGACATCGTGAACGCATTTCGCCGCATCTAACAACCAGCATGTCGGGCCGCCAAGACCCGATGGAGAAACAAAAATGAATCGCTCGATAAAAATCACCTTAACTCTCTGCGCCGTTCTCTTGATCGCATACGCCGCGCTCCGTCACACTGTCGCCAGCGCCGCCACAGCACTCCCCGATCCCACGGTTGACGAATCGCGAGCCCCCCAAAAAGGCCATGCGACTTTAGTATTAGCAGGTGGCTGCTTCTGGGGCATCCAAGCCGTCTTCCAACACGTGAAAGGCGTCACCAGCGCCACCTCCGGCTACTCCGGCGGCACCGTGAAAAATCCTGACTACGAACAGGTCAGCAGCGGCGAAACCGGTCACGCCGAATCTGTAGAAATCGTCTACGATCCATCGCAAATCACTCTGGGCCAGCTCCTGAAAGTCTTTTTCTCCGTCGCGACTGACCCCACAGAACTAAATCGCCAGGGCCCCGACAGCGGCACCCAATACCGCTCCGTAATTTTCTTCTCCACTCCCGACCAGCAACGCATCGCCCAGGCCTACATCCAACAACTCGATCAAGCCAAAGTTTTCAGCAGCCCCATCGTCACCCAGATCACTCCGTTCCAAGCCTTCTATCGCGCCGAAGACTACCACCAGAACTACGCAACCCTTCATCCCGACAACCCCTACATAGCCACCTTCGACCTCCCCAAAGTCGAACACCTCAAACAACAATTTCCTAACCTCTACCACTGAGTCCGCCAGCCACGCCCGCCGTTCCTGTGAACGCCGATCTCCCGATTGGCGAACCGCGCCACGCCCCCAACAACGACTGGTAGGGGCGCTGCTTGTGAATCGCCCAGCAGGGCGATTCATCCTGAGATCCCGCTGTGCGGGAACGAAGGGCTGCGCCACAGCTTGTCAAGACGTCAGCCACACCGCGTCTTCGCATTTGAACCTGTAGCGGCCGCCCCGCAGAGCGGTGCGGGCGCCTTTGGGTTTGATTTTCTCTGCATCATCCGCGTCTCTGCGCCAACGCGTTGCTCAGATTTTCCTCCGCTGTTTCTCCGTGCCCTCTGTGCTAAATCTTTTGACTTCCCCGCACCCGCCTGCCCCAAAGTACAGGCACCCAAAAATTTCGTACAGTTAGTACTAGTTCTGTACCATTTCTGTCCCACGTCTGTCCGTTCGCCCAGCTGTTTCCTCCTCGCGTTCGTGCTATGTTCAAACGGAAACTAAAATATGAAACCGCACACGCAATCGCGCAATCCCCACCAGCGCCCCGCACCGCTGCCGTCAACCCACCAAGTCCCACCCGCCGTTCACGACTCACTAGTCTCAAATCACGAATCACAAATCACGTACAACTGCTCACACCAACTTCTCACGTTTCTAATCAACGCCGCGCCGATTAGAAATGCCCGCATCCCGCAGAAAACAAACAATGGCGGCGATTTCTAATCAGCTATTATTTGCCGCTTTCCAGCCCGCGCAAAATCTCCGTCCCGTTTCATCACTCACCAACTACGCAAAACTACGCACGTCCCAATCCCCACCCATCTCGCCGCTTGACTCGGCTCCACCGCCGTTGTTAATTGTGGGCGTGAGCCCAAATCAGGAGCGCCCATGAAAGCCATCGTTTACGCCACGCAAGGCGGACCGGAAGTTTTGCAATACAAAGAAGTTGCCGCCCCGCAGATCAGTTCCTATGAAGTCCTGGTCCGCGTGCGCGCCTGCGCCCTGAATCATCTCGACTTGTGGCTGCGCATGGGCCTGCCAAATCTGAAAGTCCCCTTGCCGCACATCCCCGGCAGCGACATAGCCGGCGAAGTCGCCAAGGTCGGCGACAAAGTCACCAACGTAAAAGTAGGCGAGCGCGTCCTGCTGCAGCCGGGAATTTCCTGCGGCCAGTGCGCGAGCTGCCTTTCCGGTCAGGACAGCATGTGTCCCGCATACACGTTATTCGGCCAA
>Ga0210390_10004780_pt1 | contig 11392 bp, 8 predicted proteins | sample IncBWH11OmetaG_FD_161050 | JGI IMG/M metagenome (GOLD analysis project Ga0210390, IMG submission 161050) | Forest soil microbial communities from Barre Woods Harvard Forest LTER site, Petersham, Massachusetts, United States - Inc-BW-H-11-O ... | reverse complement strand
TCTGATTGCCACCGCCGCATCATTGCCGTTCTTTCTTTTTACCTTGCCGGCCGGAGCCCTGGCCGACTTGAGCAACCGACGGAACCTTCTAATTGCGGTCTACCTCTTGTTAGCCGTCGCGGCAGGGCTGCTGGCGTTTTGTACTTGGCTGCATTGGGTTCACCCGTACGTCATCCTGATCACGGTCTTTTTGCTGGGAATCGGCTTTGCGTTTAACGCCCCAGTCTGGTCGTCCATCGTTCCCGAGATTGTCCAAAAAGAGGAACTCGCGTCCGCGATCACCCTAGGGGGGTGCAAATGAACCTGGCCGGAATCGTGGGTCCGGCCTTAGGAGGGCTTCTTCTACCGATTGTGGGCCCGGCGATGCTCTTTTCTCTAAACGCCTTGGCCTTTCTGACCATGGCATGGCAACACTTTCCGGACAGAATGCTCGTAAGCTCTTGGGCAGAGCATCTGAGACAGTATGCACGCACGACGAAAGCCGAAACCGAGCTTGTCGAGCGTGTGTGGGCAATGCACGCAGGCGGCGAGGAGCCGATTGTGCGTCATTATCTACCGGCCAGCCGGCTATGGACTCCACTCGGCTTCAGTCGGTTCCAAAAACGACCTGACTAAACGCCGCGCTGTAACTACGAGCCGCTTCCGATATATCGGGCGGTGTATGGACCGAAACGGGCCAACTTCCCACGCCCAGGTAAATCAACGACAGCGTAGCCTTCCTGGCTCACAAGTTTTTCGGTCTCTGTATCAAAAATGTTAACGCAGTACATACTCAACTCGCTGTCATTTCCAAAATCCTCCAGGTCGCTCGCATTGACGGCGGGCGAATTTATGAGCTTGGCGTAGAGGTCAGGAATCTCGTCCGAAAAAATGGTGTCACTTTGGACGGCCAAATATCTGGTGTCTCGGCCTATCTGCTCCCGGTGCTTCACCAAGTATTCTTTGGCGCGCGTCTCTGCGAGGCCAAGCGCGTCTCCGGAAGGAACATAAGTGTCGATGGCGAGATCGGTCTTCTGGTTCGTTTCGAGCTGTGCGCAAGAACTCAACAGCAGGAAAACAACGGTTATAGTGTAGAGTGGCCGCTTCATTAGATCTCACGAACCAGCGATAAAATCTCTGATCATCTCATATAGATCATCTTCCTTTTCCCTGGACAAGATCGCAGCAGGCACCGTGAAAAACAATCACGCTTGTTGATCCGCTATCAGTATCCATCAGCTTTGGTGATAGGACATAAGCAAAAACAATTATCGATGATAGGCATACGACAGATTATGTCAGGCGATAAGAATTTATAAAGAAAGAAGATATGGAAACCGTAGCATTCACACTAATCGGTAGAGGTAAAGAGAGGCTTGTTCGTGAGGTGGCCGAATTTCGGCCCTTCGATTTGCAAGCGCTCAGACATTCGTATAACGCCAGGGAGAACTCTGCCATCCGATCTGACGTGAACAAGTCGTTGGTCTCCCAAGCATCGTAATTTGCCGGCCGGAAGGTAGGGCGAAGCTCCGTCTCGGCGGCCATTCGCCGGCGCGCTCCTAGTCGTAGGCGCGTTTTTTCATTGAAATCTTGACGGGGGGAGAATGGCTTTTGTCCCGGAAGGACAGGCTGATAGTAGCCAGGTACGAAGTGTTTGGGTTTGCAGTTTGGACATTCGGAGAGGGGTACTCTGGATGATTTATGCCCCGAAGGTGGCTACAGGGCTCAGCCCAGGGTTTCAACCATAGGAACCATGAAAATAACGAGTTCGCCCTGAAAGGGCGAGAGGCTGACCTGATAAAGCCCGCATCTATCGCTACTCCAGAAATTAGAGAGGCCAATTGAGACGTGCTACAATTGGACCTACCTTCGCGTTGTTAGTACGTTCGACCTGCCGCCCCTTCAGGGCGAATCGCTCTGGGCGGCGGTTCCCAGGGTTGAAACCCTCGGCTTAGTCCTCCAGCCCCTTTGGGGCACGGCCCTTCAGGCCCAGGCACGATAGGACTCGGCGTCTTACTGGCTCCCTCTTTGGGCGGCGGTTCGAAGAACACAGGCTGGAAGCCTATGCTACATTAACGCCGTCGTGTCGTCGCTCCAGGTGCACGGCGATACCTCCCCGGATGGCTCTGAGAAATCGCACCCACACTCCGGAAGATTAATGTAGCATAGGCTTCCAGCCTGTGTCATGAGCGTGCCGTTTAATTGGTTGGTTCTCCCAACCAGCAACGCGACCTGAAACTCGTTCCGAAGACAATCTTCCGCTCTTTCCATCAGCAGAACTGATTGGGGATCACAAAGCGCGATTATTTCTTCACCGAGGCGCTGCGATCTTGCCGATAGAAGGAAAACACGATCAGGATGAACGGCTATCTCAGATCATTCGCTACGGTCTCGGCGATGATGCACATCGTATTACACCAATCAGGGCCTCTGCATATAGCCCGTTGGAGCTATTCAAAAGCATCACTTCGCGCACTAGCCGTAGCAATTGAACCAAGGTAACGTTGCCAAGGAATTTAACCACTCCATAACATTGCGACGATTTTCGAACAAAGTTTGGAACACAATTCAATTCCCAGAAAACAAACCAACATGAGTGAAGGCAACTTGGCTGTGGCTGAAGTTCAGGAGCGTGAAGCCGCTCCACAAATTGTCAAGAAAAGGAAGCTAAGAGTTCCTTTTCTAGCTGGGGCTATTGTCTTAGTTGCGCTGGCCGCTCTTGGAATCGAGTCATGGTTCTCGAGAACTCAACCAATTCAAGAGCGATCAAATAAGGACGCCGAGATGACCGTCACCGTTGTCCACCCTCAGAAAGCTTCGATCACGATTCCTGTGCTGCCCGGACAGACGCAAGCCTATACTGACGCGCCGATCTTTGCTCAGACAAGTGGGTACTTGAGGAAGTGGTATTTTGATATTGGCGGTAAGGTTAAGGCGGGTGATGTTCTTGCCGAGATCGACACGCCCGAAGTCGATCAAGAACTGGCACAAGCGCAAGCTCAACTTAAGGTGGCGCAGTCAGCTCTTAACCTGGCGGAAGTCACCTATCGGCGCTCCCAGGACCTTTTCAAAAGGCTCGTGATTGCCGGAGAGGATTTCGATACAGCGGCTGACACCTATCGCGAGAACCAGGCCACGGTCCTGGCAGACCAAGCGATCATCAATCGGCTTGAAGCTCTCGAAGAATTCAAAATCATCAGGGCACCATTCAATGGTATTGTCACGGCGCGAAACACTGATCTTGGAGATTACATCGCGGCGGGCTCTGGCACCCAGCTCTTTCGGATGCAGCAGACGTCCCCCTTGCGGGTTTATGTCAACGTGCCTCAGGACTTTGCCGATCTCGTCAAAATCGGCACAGAGGGAGATCTTACTCTGGAGGAGTTTCCCGGCCGAAAGTTTGTCGGACACGTGACTAACACCGCAAAGGCAATCGATCCGACATCCCGAACCCTACTGACCGAACTTCAGGTACCCAACGAAACAGGTGAACTTTTTCCGGGTGCCTATGCTCTGATCGCGCTGCAAGCCAGCGATAACACCGGCATTCTAACCATCCCATCCAACGCACTGCTTTTCCGGATGGAAGGAACGGCGGTTGGAGTCGTTGATGCCAACGGTCAGGTGGAGATTCGCAAAGTGACGACCAATCTGAATCTCGGAGATAAATTGGAAATATCGCAAGGATTATCAGAAACCGACCAGGTGATAGTGAACCCTTCAGACAGCCTGGCAACCGGTATGACCGTAGAAATCCTGAAGCAGAAGCAGACCTCGAAGGAGTAGAAACATATGTGGATTGTCAACCTAGCATTAAGACGGCCTTATACTTTCATTGTCCTGGCGATTTTTATTCTGATTGCCGGTGTCCTTTCGATCATCAGCACTCCAAAGGATATCTTTCCGTCGATCAATATTCCGGTTATTTCAGTAATCTTCAATTATCCCGGGTTGTCGCCGAAGGATCTGGAGCAGCATCTCACCACTGTTTATGAACGGGTATTGACGACAACTGTCGACAACATCGAGCATATTGAATCGGAATCCCTTTTCGGCATCGCGGTGGTCAAGATCTATCTACAACCAACCGCCAGCGTGCCGAGAGGAATCGCACAGGTCACCTCGGTTTCTCAAGCGATTCTCAGACAACTTCCGAGCGGCACCACGCCGCCCCTGGTCCTTAGCTACAGCGCGACGAACGTCCCAGTACTTAGGGTCGGTTTGAGCGGTCTCTCCGAACAGCAGCTTAATGACTTGGGACTGAACTTTGTTCGACCCCAGTTCATTACCGTGCCGGGCGTCTCCGTTCCTTACCCATACGGAGGGAAGCAAAAATACGTGGAGGTCGACCTCAACTATAAGGCCTTACAAGGATATGGATTAACACCTAACGATGTCATCAACGCGATCACGGTGCAGAACCTCACTTTGCCTTCGGGCACTGAGAAAATCGGCCGATTCGAATATCTGGTCGGATTAAACTCCAGCCCGGACACCATCGAGAAGCTAAACGCTATTCCGATCAAATCGCTGCCGAACGGTACGACCGTTTACATTCGAGATGTGGCCAACATCGTTAACGGAAGCATTCCGCAAACCAACATCGTTCGTTTCAACGGTCAGCGGGCCACCATGCTGGATATTCAAAAGACCGGCAGCGCCTCGACCTTGGACATTGTGCAGGGCGTCAAAAATAAAATTCCGGACCTGAAGCAGACTTTGCCGCCGGCATTGAACGTTTCAATGCTTTCGGACCAATCTATTTTCGTGACCGCCGCGATCGACGGCGTCGTCCGAGAGGCCCTGATCGCCGCGTGTCTCACGGCGATCATGATCCTCCTCTTTTTGGGTGATTGGAAGAGCACGCTGATTATCGCGATCTCGATTCCTCTCGCCATTCTTTCTTCGATCGCTGTGCTGAGTGCGATCGGAGAAACGCTTAATATCATGACCTTGGGAGGGCTTGCGCTGGCGGTTGGTATTCTGGTCGACGACGCTACGGTGACGATCGAGAACATCGATCGGCACCTCGCCGAAGGTAAGCCCACCTTGGACGCCATTCGAGATGGCGCCGCTCAGATCGCCGTTCCGGCCCTGGTCTCCACGATGTGTATCTGCATCGTTTTTGTTCCGATCTTTTTCCTTTCGGGAGTTGCTAAATATTTGTTCTCGCCGCTGGCCGAGGCGGTCATTTTTGCCATGGTGGCCTCCTATATCCTGTCACGAACGCTGGTCCCGACGTTGGCGATGTATTGGGTCAAGAAGCACAACAAGCCGTCAGACCAAGGGAAGGGTAGGAAGACTTTCCCACTTTTTGCCTGGTTCTCCCGTTTCCACCACTGGTTTGAAAATCGATTCGATCAATTCCGGGAAGGTTATCGCGATCTGCTCAGTTTAGGGCTCCGAAACGCCGGTAAGCTCGTTGCCATGGTCCTTGGCTTTACGGTGCTCACCATGGTTTTGTTCCCCTTTCTCGGGCAGGATTTCTTTCCCTCGGTTGATGCCGGAGCTTTCGATATGCACGTTCGGATGAAAGCCGGTACCCGCATCGAAGAAACGGCTCGCTCAGTGGATCAGATCGAACAGATGATCCGCCAAGTCATCCCCGCTAACCAATTAGAGGGGATTGTCGATAACCTTGGGATTCCCTATAGCGGCATCAACACTTCCTACAATAATACCGGAACGATGAGTGCCGCGGACGGTGACATTCTGGTTTCGCTTAACCAACATCACGACCCGACTAATAAATTCGTCAAGGCGATCCGTGCTCGCATGCCGCACGATTTTGTCGGGATCGGTGTTTGGTTCCCACCGGCCGATATGGTCGCCCAGATTCTTAACTTTGGGCTACCGGCCCCGATTGATGTTCAGATTACCGGGGCCGATCAAGAGGCCAACTTCGAGTTCGCGAACAATCTCATGACCAAGATTCGCCAGATCCCGGGTGCCGTGGATTTTCGGATTCAGGAGCCGAATAACGCGCCCGAGCTGGACATTACGATGGACCGCACCAAGGCATCGATCCTTGGCATTAACGCGCAATCCGTAGCAAACACTGTTCTCGGCGCGCTGGCCGGATCGCAACAGAATGCCCTGAACTTTTGGGTCGATCCGACCAACGGTGTCAGCTATCAGGTCAACGCTCAAGTGCCGCAGTCTGACATGAACTCTCTCGACGCTTTGCGGAACCTGCCCATCCTTGGCGGTACCGGACAAGGTCAGATTCTGGCCAATGTCGCCCCGATTTCGCGCAGCAACACATTCCCGGTCATCGATCATTACAACATCCGACCGGTGATTAACATTTACGGTAACGTCGATGGCAAAGACCTCGGTTACGTGGCCGATCACATCCAGAAGTTGATCGATGCGTCTAAAAAGAACCTTCCCAGAGGAAGCTTTATCTATCTTCGAGGGCAGGTCAGCACCATGCACGACTCATTTATCGGCTTGTATCTGGGATTAGTTTTTTCGTTGGTACTGGTCTACCTGTTGATGGTGGTGAATTTCCAATCCTGGACCGAACCGTTCATCATCATCACGGCCCTCCCCTGCGCGCTGGCTGGGATCGTCTGGATGCTCTTCATCACCGGCACGACCTTGAGTGTGCCGGCCCTGATGGGTGCGATCATGTGTATGGGAGTCGCCACGGCGAACAGCGTTCTGGTGGTCACCTTCGCCAATGAGCAGCTCGAACATTATCATGACGCCTACCGGGCAGCGCTGGAGGCTGGTTATGCTCGTATCCGACCGGTGCTGATGACGGCACTGGCGATGATCATCGGAATGGTTCCGATGGCCTTAGGCCTGGGTGAAGGCGGCGAGCAAAACGCTCCGTTGGGTCGGGCAGTCATTGGAGGCCTGATCTTTGCCACTGGGGCTACTCTGTTCTTCGTTCCCACCGTCTTCATGATGATCAGAAGAGGTAAGAAATTTCAAACCAGCAAATCCTCTCCAGAGACAGTTAGTGGAGCCCAACTGCCAGCTTAATTGGATGAACATCAAGTGGATCTCGCGATGAATAGTACCTCAGAAATAGCGGTGACTCAGAATGGCTTAAAGGTAACTTCTGGCAAACCTGAAACCAAAAACAAGAAGGGCCTGAAATTTCTCTTCTACGCTGGAGGGGTGCTATTCATCGGGGTTGCTGTTCTGGGAATCTATTCGCGGAATGCGTGGACCCTCGAAGTTCAGCGGCTCACGGATAATGCTGCGCGCACCATCGTGCATGTGGTCCATCCGACCAGGGCCATCGAGGCGATATCACTCCAGCTACCCGGTCAGACAATGCCATACACCGACGCACCGATCTTTGCCCAGACCAGTGGTTATCTGAAGAAGTGGTATTTTGATATCGGGGCTGAGGTCAAGGCCGGCGCGGTTCTGGCCGAGATCGATACCCCGCAAGTCGATGCGCAGCTGGCCCAGGCGCAGGCTCAACTCAAGGTGGCACAAGCAACGCGTGACCTATCGAAGGTGACTTACCAGCGCGACCAGGATCTTTTTCAGAGAGACGTTATTGCGGCCCAGGACTTCGACACTGCGGCCGACAACTATGGACAAAATCAAGGTACCGTCATCGCAGACCAGGCAAACGTGAACCGACTGGAAGCCCTCGAAGCGTTTAAGATCGTCCGGGCTCCATTCGACGGGATTGTCACGGCCCGAAATACGGATATTGGTGCCTTCATCCCCTTAGGCTCTGGAACCCAACTTTTCCGGATGGCTCGGATTTCGCCTCTCCGTGTGTACGTCGACGTCCCAGAACCCTTCACGGAATTCGTCAAAGTAGGCGCCGAGGCCGACCTGACAGTCGGACAGATTGCGGGACGCAAGTTTGCGGCGCGAGTCGTAGGGACGGCCGGGGCGATCAACCCGACGGCCAAAAGACTATTGACTGAATTGGAAGTGCCCAACCAAACGGGCCAGCTCTTCCCAGGTGCCTATGCCCAGGTCACTCTGAAGATCGAAGGTAACAAAGGTGACATGACGATCCCAGCGGGAACTTTGCTCTTCGCCTCGGGAAAACCCGCTGTCGGCGTGGTCCATCCGAATGGCACAGTGGAGATCCGAAAAATTGTGATTAATCGCGATCTCGGGTCGACACTGGAAATCTCCCAAGGTCTGTCGGAATCGGATCAAGTCATCACCAGTCCTCCCCCTGGCCTTGTGGATGGTACCGTTGTGATGATTGCGAAACCTATATGAAACATGTTCGGACAAAAATTATATGATGAATGTAGGTTGGATTGGAACTGGTAAGCTGGGTCTACCGATGGCCGCGTGGATAGCGGCTTCAGGTACCAGGGTTCGCGCCTATGCTCCAGGCTTTGCGTTGCGGCCGCCGCGAAAAGAATTTAAAAGAAATCATTGGGATTGAACGACTCACTATGATCACGAATACAATTGGGTAGCCCTGTGGATCTGAACCGCTTAGGTCCCGGCTTATTACATGCCTTCCTGGTTGTTGCTGAGGTCGGCAAAATCTCGGAAGCAGCTCGGCGACTTCATCTCTCTCAGCCGGCCGTGACGGCCCAAATCCGGCGACTGGAGGCTGAACTGGACGTGCCACTGTTCATTCGGTCTGTCCATGGAGTGACCTTGACGCCGCGCGGAGCTCATCTACAAGAACGGCTTCAGCGCGTTTTCGCTGACCTGGAAGGGGCTTTAAGCGAACTCGATCAGCCCGGGGAACTGAAGGGCATCTTGAAATTTGCCGCCAGCACGACCAGTGCGGCCCATTTCGTACCAAACATCTTTGCTCGATTTCGTCGTCACCACCCTGAAGTCGGTCTTAATCTGGTGGTTGGAAATGCCAAGGATGTGCTCGAGCTTGTTCGAGAGCAACATGTCGGGCTTGGCTTACTAGGGGGGCATGAGCGGAGTCCAGGTGTGCGTTTTGAACAGTTTATGCCCGATGAAATTGTTGCTGTTTGTGCGCCCCGAATTCGTGATCCAAAGTTTCGACGTGCGATTGCGAATCTGAAGTCCGCTCGAGATCTTGAGGATCTGCCGTTGATTTGGCGCGAGCGGGGAGCCGGCACACGGGCTACGGTGGAAGAGGCACTCAAGGAGCATGGACTGAACGTTAGGCAATTAGATCAGCGGGTTGAAATTGGAAGCACCGAGGCTATTAAAGCATTGGTTATCGCTGAGATCGGTATCGCTTTCTTCTCCTGTTGGGAGATTCAAAACGAACTTGCCACGGGAATTATGCGGGAAATTCACATTCCCGGCCTGCGAATTCACCGGGTGTTTTCCTGGGCACTTCCTAGCGGGGACCTCGGCGGTCTTCCTGGCGAGTTTTATCGATTTGCCAACTCAATCCGAACGGAGCTATCTGCCGTCAGCGTAAGGAGATGGAAGGGATTGACTTAAACAGGACGTTTGACGTCGGAAGACCTCCTCAGTAAGACAAACGTATGGCACGTGTAATTGTAACCGGCGGTAGCGGCAAAGTAGGCCGTGCTTGCATCGAGGAACTCCTGCAGCATGGCTACGAAGTGTTCAACCTTGATACGACGCCAGCGGCGAAAGAACGCGCCCGTTTTACGCAGGTGGACCTCACCGATTTTGGTCAGACCATGGATGCCATGTCGGGGATTGACGAACTCTACCGCACTGTGGACGGTGTGGTGCACTTGGCGGCCATTCCAAGGCCTTCCGCTTATCCAAATGCCATGACCTTCAAGACCAACACGCTGAGCACCTACAACGTGTTTGAGAGCGCACGCAAGCTCGGCATCAAGAACCTGGTCTGGGCATCGAGCGAAACTCTTCTTGGACTTCCGTTCGATGTCCCACCACCGTACATCCCCTTGGACGAAGAGTATCCTGCCCGACCTGAAACCGCCTACTCGCTTTCGAAGCTGTTGGGCGAGGAAATGGCCAAGCAATTCTGCCGCTGGGATCTGGAGCTGAAAATCGTCGCCTTACGCCTCTCCAATGTCATGCAGCCAGAAGACTACGCGAAGTTTCCCGACTTCAATGCCGACGCACGTTTGCGCAAGTGGAACCTGTGGGCCTATATCGATTCCAGAGATGCCGCCCAGGCGATCCGCAAATCGTTGGAAACCTCGATCAAAGGGTATCACTCGTTTATCATCGCAAACGCCGATACCGTGATGGCTCGACCCAACGCGGAACTGATCGCTGAAGTTTATCCAGGCGTGCCGGTCAAGAAAAAGGTTGGCCCAAACGAGACGCTACTTTCCATCGATAAAGCCCGGCGCGTGCTCGGCTACGACCCGCAGTACAGTTGGCGAACCGGAGCAAGTACTCAGATCAGACCGTCGGAATGAACCGCTCCTCCAGGAGGAAAAAAGTCATCTTCTCTGATTTCCTCGCGCCGAATTCTCCGGTGCGCATCGGTATCTTTGAAGATTTCACAAAGTAACCGGCACAACGACGGTTACACTCGTTCCTTGACCGGCCGCAGTCCGGATTTCCATTCTTCCGCCGATCTGCGAGGCTCTCGCCCGCATATTGTTCAATCCGAAGCCTTCATTTTCGTCCACGGGGATCCTGAAGATCCCGGAACCATTATCTTTGACTTGAAGAACAAGGTTTGGTGCTTCCCAGAGAAGACTCACGGCAATCAAAGTTGGATTGGCATGGCGCACGGCGTTGTGAATTGCTTCCTGGGCGATACGTAATAGCTCATGTTGTACTCTAGGCGGCAAACTCTTCTCAGGTATGTTGGCGGACCGGAAATCGCAGCGCAACCGGCCGGCCAAACTCGTGCGCTCGGCCAAACCTTGAAACGCCACGGCCAATCCTGATTCATCAACGTTGCTTAAACGCAAATCGTGGGCGCAACGGCGTGCTTCAGCCAAGCCAATGTTAGCCAACTCAACGGCACGCTGAATACGGTAGCACGGATCGCCTTCTTTTGAAGATAGCTCCTCCTTGGCAACTCCCAGCTGCATGCAGATCGCGGTAAAGCTTTGCGCCAACCCATCGTGGATTTCGCCAGCCAGCCGATTTCGCTCTTCTAGAATTGCAGATTGCCTGGCTGCTTTTACTAGACGCCCGACCCGGATTGCCAGAGCCGCCTGGCTTTCAAGGGCCCGAGCCACTTCGATCTCCTCCGGACAGAATTCCCGATCCTCAGTGAAGCCAAATGTCAAGCTGCCGATCAACTGCGTACCTAAATTTAATGGAATGACTAACAATGCCTTAACACTGAGCTCAAGAAGACAGGACCGATGGGCATCGGGAACCGGCGTTAGATCGTCGAGAAGATGCTGGACAACAGCTGGTTGATTCAACAGAACGAGCTGCTGCTCATCAAGCGGAATAGATCGCAACTGTTCGGGATATCTCGCCTCCGATGGAGTCATCACACGTCCGTCTTGAAAAACAAGGTCCACGGTCAAACAGTTCGTTTCGAAGTTGCGCAACCGCAAAA
>Ga0210390_10004777_pt1 | contig 11394 bp, 8 predicted proteins | sample IncBWH11OmetaG_FD_161050 | JGI IMG/M metagenome (GOLD analysis project Ga0210390, IMG submission 161050) | Forest soil microbial communities from Barre Woods Harvard Forest LTER site, Petersham, Massachusetts, United States - Inc-BW-H-11-O ... | reverse complement strand
GCGGCGCAGCAGGGCCGGGTCGACGTTCACCGCGATGACCGCGTCATCGCCCGCAGGCGGCGGGCCCCATAGCCAGAAGTTGTTGGCACCGCTGTAGGCCTGCGGCAGGGCGAGCCCGGGTCCGTAGCGGTCGATCGCGCCCGCCTCGCCGTAGTTCCCGGTCACGATAGCGGTCTGCCGCTGTTGCGCGGCCGGCAGCGACCGGTACTCCTTCGCGACCAGCGCCACCAGCCGCGGCCAGGCGATCGTCTCGGCCAGGTCGTAGTTGATCTTCTGCAGCGGCACGGTGTGCAACGTCCGGGCGGGCAGCGCGGACAGCGCGACCGGCGCGGCCAGCACCGCGCCGGCCAGCAGGGCCGTGGCGGTCGCCGCCCCCGGCCTGACCAGGCGGCCCAGCGCTGCTGGCCTGATCGGGCGGCGGGCGGCAAGCCGGCGCTCGAACGGAACTGAGCCTGCCGCGATCAGGAACGTGAACGCCGCGCCCGGATAGTACGCCTTGCCGCCCAGCACGAACTGCAGCGCGATCGCGATGACGCAGGCGATGGCGACCGGCCGGAAGCGGCGGGCCGCCGCGCTGCGCAGGGACCAGACGGCGCCGGAGACCCAGACCGGCGTGAGCACCGGGCCGGTGAAGAGAATCTGCGCGGGCCAGTACACCGCCCGGTTGTGCCAGGCCGCGGTCTGCAGCGCGCGGAAGACGTCGGCGCTGGGCCAGCCGTGCGCCGCCTGCCAGATCAGGTCGGGTGCGGCCAGCGCCACGGCGATGGCCCCGCCGATCAGCAGGTAGCGGCTGCGCAGCAGGCGCCTGGCGTCGGTGGCGAGGAACCCGGCGGCCAGCGCGGCGGCCAGGAAGCCGATGTTCCACTTGGCCTCGCTGCCGATCCCGACGCAGCCGCCGATCGCCACCCACCACCGCGGATCCTGGCTCTCCAGGAGCCGCAGGACCAGCAGCAGAGTGATCGCCCAGAAGACGAAGTCGGGCGTCGTCGTGGTCAGCTCGTGCATGGCGCCCAGGTACTCCGCGCACGTCGCCGCGGCCAGCGCGGCCAGCAGCTGGCCGGTCCGGCCCGCGCCGAGCAGGCGGCTCATCGCGGCCGTCGCCACGACCAGCGCGGCGAGCGCGAGCGCGGGCAGGACCCGGAACCCGATCAGCGTATTGCCGGTGACCGCGGCCGAGATCCGCGCCAGCAGCGGGGTAAGCGGCGGCTGGTCCACGTAGCCGAACGCCAGGTGCCGGCCGGCCGCGAGGAAGTACAGCTCGTCGCGGGCGTAGCCGTACCGGGCGCCGACCGCCATCTCGACGGCGAACGCCACCGCCGCGATCAGCGCGATCCCCGCCCAGGGCGGACGCGCCGCAACAGCGGAGCGGGGCGGCTCGAAGTGAGCCGGACCGGGGGCGGAGCGTGGCGGCCCGAAGCCCGCGGGATCGGGGGCGGGGTCGGACGGCTGGAAGCGAGCGGGATCGCCGATACGCGCCGGTGGGGGAGTCGGGTCCAGGTCAGAGATGCGGGCGGATGCTGGGGTCGTGTTCATGAGGTCATCGTGCGGATTCAGGGGGGCCAGCCACATCGGGCGGCGGACCGAATTCGGGCCTCCGCTCCGCGCCTGAGGAACCCGCAGGAAACCGCCCGCCACTCCGCCCGTGGTCGTAGCGGCCGGATCCCCCTCACGGTTGATCCCCGGCCGCAGGCCGGGCCGTAGCATCAGGGTCGTGAACACGGTGGCGGCCCAGGTGGCCGGGCTCCCGCAGTCGCTGGGCGCCCGGATGGCCGCGCTTCCGCCGCGGCGCCGGGAGCTGCTCCAGGACGCGGCGCTGGGCGTCGTGGTGGCCGCGGTCAACGTCGCCTCGCTGCTTCCCTACCGCGCCCACCTGCATCCGCTGTGGCTGGCTCTGACGCTGGTCGCGGCCCAGGGCGTGCCGCTCGCCTGGCGCCGGTTCTGGCCCGTGCCGGTCCTGATCGTCATCGCGGGCACGCGGATCGCCTTCGACCAGGTCGGGTTCGGGTTCGCGCCGTTCCCGCTCGGGCCCGCGATCGCTTTCTATACCGTCATCGACCAGTGCGGCCCGCTGCTGCGCTGGCTCTCGGTCGCCGGCGCGGCCGCTGGCATCACGATCTCGGAGGCCGCGCCGGGTCACGACCTGCCGTACGACGCCATCGTCCAGGCGACGGTCTTCCTCACCGTGTGGGCCGCGGGCGTCCTCAGCCGAACCACGCGAGCGAACCTCCAGGCGGCGCAGAGCCGGGCCGACCGCGCCGAGGCGGAAGTTGACCGCCGGGCGGCCCTGGCCGCCGAGCGGGAGCGAAACAGGATCGCCCGGGAGCTCCACGACGTGGTGGCGCACCACGTCAGCCTGATCGCGGTCCAGGCGGAGGCGGCCCAGTCGCTGCTTCCCGGCCACCCCGACCGGGCCAGGACCTCCGTGGAGATCATCGGCGACGTGGCCAGGCAGGCGCTCACCGAGCTGCGCAGGCTCCTCGGCGTCCTCCGCGGGCCCTCCGAGCGCCTGGAGACGGCGCCGTCGGCGTCGCTCGGCGAACTGGACGAGGTACTCGACCAGGTGCGCGGGGCCGGGCTGCCCGTGGACTTCGAGGTCGTCGGGACGCCGGTCCCGCTCTCGCCCGGGGTCGACCTGACCGCGTACCGCATCGTCCAGGAAGCGCTGACCAACTCGATCCGCCACTCCCGGGCCACCCGGGCCTCGGTCAGGCTGTGCTATGAACCCGGGTATGTCACGGTCAGCGTCACCGATTCCGGCCAGTGGCCGGCCGGGCGGCCGGACGGGCGGCCCCCGGCGGGCGGCGTCACCGGCCTGCCGGGCTCGCTGCTGGCGGGTTCCGGGCTCGGCCTGGCCGGCATCGCGGAGCGGGTCGCCTCGTGCGGCGGCCACCTGACGGTCGGCCCGACCCCGGGACTCGGATTCAACGTGACGGCCCGGCTGCCGTCGCGATGACGAACCCCGCCGGGCCAGCCCCGCCCGCCCCGATCCGGGTGCTCGTGGTCGACGACCAGGAACTGGTCCGCTCCGGGTTCTGCGTCATCCTAGAGGCAGCCGAGGGGATCACGGTCGTGGGGGAGGCGGCCAACGGAGAGGCGGCGGTCCAGGCGGCCGCCGCGAACCAGCCCGACGTCGTGCTGATGGACATCCGGATGCCGGGCATGGACGGGCTGGAGGCCACGCGGCTCCTGACCGGCGGATCGCCGGCGCCCAAGGTGGTCATGCTCACGACGTTCGACCTGGACGAGTACGTCTACGAGGCGCTGCGCGCGGGGGCCAGCGGGTTCTTGCTCAAGGACTCGCCGCGCGCCGACCTGATCGCCGCGGTCCGGGCCGCCGCGGCGGGTAACGCCATGCTCGCCCCGACCATCACGCGCCGCCTGATCGAGGCGTTCGCACGCCGGCCCGCGCAGACCTCTCCCTCTCCCGCGCGGCTCGCCTCGCTGACCGCGCGGGAAAGGGAGGTGCTGGTGCTCATGGCCCGGGGGAGCACCAACACCGAGATCGCGGGTGCCCTGTTCGTCAGCGAGGCGACCGTCAAGACGCACGTGGGCAACCTGCTCGCCAAGCTCGGCCTCCGCGACCGCGTCCAGGCCGTGATCCTGGCCTACGAGACCGGCATCATCGTCCCCGGCGACCCCTCGGGGCCCCCATAGTCCGGGCCAGAATCCGGGCCTTGTAGCACCCAACGCCCGGAACCTCGGCTGCCGAGGCGAGGGGTGGCCTCGGCAGCCGAGGGTGCTTACACTTCCGACTGGCCGACCGGGCCGAACGCGACCTGGACGGTGCGCTCCTCGGTCCCGCGGAGCACGCCCAACTCCAGGGTGCCGCCTGCCGCCGCCCGGAGGGCGCCGTGCAGGTCGTCGACGCTTTTGACCGGCTGGCCCGCGGCCGTCACGATCAGGTCGCCGCGCGCCAGGCCGGCGCGGGCCGCCGGGCTGTCGTCGACCACCTTGTGGATGAGCAGGCCCTCGGCGTCGGGCAGGCCGACGGCGCGGCGCATCCGCCTGGCCACGTGGCCGGGGGCGATGGCGACGCCGAGCTGGGGTGGCTCGACGGATTCCCCGCTGGCGAGGCCGTCGACGCGGGCCCGCAGGGCCTCGTCGGCGGGGATGGCCAGGTAGAAGCCCTCACCGAGGCGGTTCGTGTTGATGCCGAGCAGCCGCCCCGCGGCGTCCAGGACCGGGCCGCCCGAGGATCCGGGCAGGAGCGGCGACGTGTGCTCCAGGCTCCCGGTGATGCGCGTGCCGCGGGGGCCGCGGAACGACCGGTCGATCCCGGAGACGGTGCCGAACGTCACCCGAAGCCCGCGCCCGCCCGGGTTGGACAGGGCGAAGACGGGCAGCCCGATGCCGGGCGCGTCGGTCGCCCACGCGAGCGCCGGGGCCTGGCCGGTGTCGACCTCGATGACGGCGAGGTCGCCGTCGATGTCGTGGCCCGTCACGGTGCCCTCGGCCGTGCGCCCGTCGGCGAAGGTGACGGTCACCTCGCTGCCGCGGACGTTGTGCGCGTTGGTCAGCACCCGGCCCTCGGAAAGGACGATGCCCGAGCCGATGCCCCACCGCTGCCCGATGCCTACCACCGAAGAACCAGCGTCTTCGGCCAGCCGAGTAATGCTGGCCTGTATCTCGTCGAAGACGGTCATTTCCCTCACCTTCCACTGAGTAGTAACTTGCAAGTTACTACCGACTAGGACGATGTCAACGCGGGAGGTTACGATTTCGCTCATGGCTCAGCGGGAAAATGCCTCGTCTCCGCTCGCGGAGGCGCTGGCCAGGGTCGGCGACCGGTGGACCCTGCTGGTGGTGGAGGCGCTGCTCGACGGGCCGCGCCGGTTCGGCGACCTGCTCGACCAGCTCCCCGGCATCGCGGCGAACATCCTGTCCGAACGCCTCAAGCGGCTCGAGCGGGACGGGCTGCTCGTGGCCCGGCCCTACTCCGACCGGCCGCCCCGCGCGGAGTACCAGCTCACCGCCGAGGGCCGGGACCTGGCGGGGGCGCTGCGCCTGCTCGCCTACTGGGGGGCCGGGCACGCCGACCCGGCGCAGGCGCCGCGGCACGACGCGTGCGGCACCCCGGTCGAGGCCCGCTGGTACTGCCCGACCTGCGACCGCCTGGTGGACGGCGAGCCGCACGCCGACCCGCAACTCGTCTAACCCCAGGCCGGTCAGGCGAGGCTGGCGGCCCAGCTGGCGTGCAGATCGGCGTACTCGCCGCCGCTGGACATCAGCTCTCCCGGGGTGCCGTCCTCGGTGATCCGGCCCTGATCGAGGACCAGCACCCGGTCGGCGATGGCCACGGTGGACAGCCGGTGGGCGATGATGACCGCCGTCCGGCCGGCCAGCACGGTGCGCAGCGCGCTCTGGACCAGCCGCTCGCTCGGGATGTCGAGCAGCGAGGTGGCCTCGTCGAGGACGAGCACGGCCGGGGCGGCCAGGAACGCCCGCGCGAACGAGACGAGCTGGCGCTGGCCGGCCGACAGGCGGCCGCCGCGCTTGCCGACCGACGTGTCGTATCCCTCCGGCAGGGCCGCGATGAAGTCGTGCGCGCCGATCATCCTGGCCGCGCGCTCCACGTCGGCGTCGGCGGCGTCCGGGCGGCCGAGCCTGATGTTGTCACCGACCGACCCGTCGAACAGGAAGTTCTCCTGGGTGATCACGATGACCTCGGAGCGGAGTACGGCATCGGGCAGCTCGCGCAGGTCGATCCCGTCCAGCGTGACCCGGCCCGCGCGCGGGTCGTAGAACCGGCCGAGCAGGCGCGCGATCGTCGTCTTGCCCGCGCCGGTCTCGCCGACCAGCGCGACGGTCTGGCCGGCCGGAATGTCGAGGTCCAGGCCCGGCAGCACGACCGCATCGCGGTAGGCAAAGGTGACCGTCTCGAACCGCACCCGCCGCCCGGCCCCGACCCCGACCCCGACCCCCGCCCCGGCCCCCGGGTCCCCCTGGCCCGCGCGGCGGGCGGGCAGCCGGGCAGGCGTGCCGGGTTCGGGCACCGCGGGGTCCTGCTCCAGGACGCCGGCGATCTTCTCCAGGCCCGAGGCCGCGGACTGGAACGTGTTGTAGAACTGCGACACGTCCTGGAGCGGGGCGAAGAACCGCTGCAGGTACAGCAGGAAGGTGGCCAGGACGCCGACCTTGATGTCGCCGTCGATCACGAGCAGGCCGCCGTAGCCGAGCACCACGCCGGTGATGATGTTGCCGGTCAGCGTGATGGACGGGCCATAGAGCGCGATCAGCCGCGAGGCGTGCGCGCTCGCGTCGGAGTAGTCCTGCCCGAGCCCGGAGAAGATCGCGGAGTTCCGCGGTTCCCTGCGGAACGCCTGGACCGCCCTGATCCCGCCGAACGTCTCCACGAAGTGCACGATGACCAGCGCGATGGTCTCCCTGGTCCGCCGGTACGCGCCGGCCGACTCCCGCCGGAACCACGTCGTCAGCCAGGTCAGCGGGATGAAGCCGGCCAGCACGACCAGGCCGAGCTGCCAGTCGAGCAGCAGCATGCCGGTCCCGACGAGCAGCAGGGTCAGGATCGCCGCGATCAGCGAGTCCAGGCCCTCCTCGAACAGGTCGGAGATCGAGTCGATGTCGGAGGTCTGCCGGGAGATGACCCGCCCCGACGTGTAGCGCTCGTGGAACGCCACGTCGAGATCCAGGCAGTGCGCGAACAGGCGCCGGCGCAGCTCGAGCACCACCCGCTGCCCGACGCGCCCGGTCATGGTGACGAACATCCGTGTGGTGACCGCCTGCACCCCGACCGCGACGGCGAAGGCCGCGGCGAGGCCGAGCAGCGGCGCGGCGTCGTGCGCGTGCAGCAGCGGCGGCAGGCCGTTGTCGATCGCCAGGCCGACCAGCCACGGGCCGGCCAGCACGGCCAGGCTCTCCACCACGATCAGCGACACGGTGCCGATGACCGCGCGCCGGTACGGGCGCAGCAGGTCGCCGAGGAGCCGCCGGCTCCGCTCGCGCAGCAGCGCCGCCAGCGGGGCGGAGACCTCCTCGGCCTTCTCCGTCGCGACCCCGCGCCAGGCGGTGGGGTCCACGGTCATCCGGTCGCCTCCAGGGGTTCGACGGCCATGAGCGCCGCATATTCAGGGCTCGAAGCGAGCAGCTGCCGGTGGCTGCCGCGCGCGGTGATCACCCCGCCGGACAGCAGCGCCACCGTGTCGGCCAGCGCCACCGTGGACGGCCGGTGCGCCACCACCAGCGCCGTGGCGTCGGCCAGGATCCGGTGCAGCGCCTGGGTCACCCGCTCCTCGGTGTGCACGTCGAGCGCGGATAGCGGGTCGTCGAGGATCAGCACGTCCGGCTTGGCCAGGATGGCCCGGGCCAGCGCGATCCGCTGCCGCTGGCCGCCGGACAGCGCCATGCCCTGCTCGCCGATCCTGGTGTCCAGGCCCCACGGCAGGTCGAAGGCGAACCGGGCCTGCGCGGCCGTCAGCGCGGCCTCGATCGCGTCCTCGTCCGCGTCCGGCGCGCCGAACGCCACGTTCTCCCTGACGCTGGCGGAGAACAGCGTCGCGTCCTCGAACGCGCAGCCGACGGCCGTGCGGAGCCGCTCGAGCGGAAGGTCGCGGATATCCGTTCCGTCCAGCAGGATCGCCCCGGTGGTCGCGTCGGCCAGCCGCGGCACGAGCTGGAGCAGGGTGGACTTGCCCGAGCCGGTCGCCCCGGTGAGCACGACCGTCTGCCCGGGCGGCAGATCAAGCACCACGTCGCGGAGCACCGGCTCCGTCGCGCCCGGATACGTGAAAGACACATGGTCGAAGACCAGATGACCTTTCTTGCCCCCGGGGGACCACCCCCCGGTGACCCCCCGCCTGGGGGGAACCCTTCCCCCCAGCCCTCCCTTGGAGGCCTCGGCTGGCTGCAGGACGTGCACCACCGCTCGTTCGGGCTGATGGTCCGTGATATCCGGCTGGGTGTCGAAGATCTCCAGGACTCGCTGGGCCGCGGTGCCCGCCTCCTGGCCGGAGGCGATGATGTAGCCGAGCGCCTCGACCGGCCAGACCAGCTGCAGCGCGAGCGTGATAAACGCCACCAGCCCGCCGATGGTCAGCGAGCCGTGGCTGACCGCCAGCGCCCCCAGGACGATGACTATGCCGATCACGGCGTTCGGCACCAGGTCGAGGAGAGCCCAGAAGGACCCGAGCAGGCCGGCCTTGGCGACCTGGGTCCGGTAGATGTCCACGGCCTGGGCGTCGTGCCTGGCGGCGGCCAGCGGGCCCCGGCCGAGCGCCTTCAGCACGCGGACGCCGGTCGCCGACTCCTCGACCAGGGTGGCCAGGTCACCCTGCTGGTCCTGGACCAGGCGGGACAGCACCCGGTACCGCTTCTCGAACCTGAGGCAGATCGGCACCACGGGCACGAACACCGCGCCGGTGATCAGGCCGAGCCACCAGTTCAGGTGGATGAGCAGCGCGATCACGGCGATGAACGTCATGGTGTTGGTGACCATGAAGATCAGGCCGAACCCGGCGAACCTGCGGATCGTCGACAGGTCGGTCGTCGCCCGCGACAGCAGCTGGCCCGACTGCCACTCGTCGTGGAAGGACACGGGCAGCCGCTGCAGGTGCAGGTACAGGTCGTCCCTGATCGCCTTCTCGATCTCCGCCACGGAGCTGGCCTGGATCCAGCGGCGGAGCATGTTCAGCAGCCCCTCGGCGGCGCCCAGGGCCGCGGCCGCGAGGCCGAGCGGTATCAGCAGGCCCTTGTAGCCGTGGGCGATCGCCCCGTCGATGACGACCTTGGTGAGCAGGGGGATGGCGATGGCGGCGGCGACCGCGCCGAGCGCGGCGGCCATCATGACGATCATCTGGATGCGGAACGGCTTCAGGTAGCCGCGCAGCCGCCACAGCGCCCCGACTGGTCGTACCCTGGCAAAGGCGCGCTTGACCAGCAAAGGGGTGACATAGCGCATTTACCGTGAGGTTAACCGGATGGCCGGGAAGTTGTCATCTGGTTTTTCTTGCGGCGGATGGCTTGTCGGCGGGCCGCAAACCTGGCACGCTGGCTGACCCGAGGCTTCGCGAACCGGTTGCCGGGATGACCGGCAGGGAGAGGAACCGTGCAGCGCAGCAGCACTACCCGCACTAGGCCCCGATGAGCCGCGGGTCGCGCGTCGGCGTGCTGTCCGCCTACCGCGACGGCGTGACCGTCATCTGTGAGCTGGCCGGCCAGTTCACCGATGCGACGTGGCTGGCCGCGACGCCGTGCTCGGAGTGGCGCGCGGTCGACCTGGCCGGCCACCTGCGCTGCGTGGCCGACGACTACCACGAGTACCTCGATGACGCGCCGGACAGCAGGCTCGCGCGGCTGCTGGCGACCAACGCGACCGCGGAGTCGCTCGCGCGGAAGCTGGCCAGGCAGAACGCGGCCGAGCTCGCGGCGCTGCCCGATGTATCGGGCCCCGAGCACATCGCGGCGTTCGCCGAGTCGGCGCGATCGTACGGGCGGCGGCTGCCGCAGGCCTGGGACCTGCCGCACCACCGGTACCGGGGCACCGAGGTCACGGTGGGCGCGATGGCCGGGGCGGCCTGCGGCGAATGGCACCTGCACGCGTGGGACCTGGCCAGATCCCTCGGCAAGGACTACCGGCCCGCCGATCCCGAGCTCGTGCTGACCGGGTGGCGCGCGGGCACGCCGCAGTTGTGGCCCTCGCTCGCCGCTTCCGGCCGGTCGGGTTCCGGCGCCAAGCCGGGGGAAAGTGGAGTACCAGGCCGCGACGACGACCCCTGGCACGCCATGCTCGTCGCGTCCGGGCGCGATCCGGGCTGGACGCAGGTGTAAGGCAGACTTGGACTCGTGAGTTTCGACATCGGCCGCGTGCGGGCGGCCTACCCCGCCCTGCGCGACGGTTACGCGTACCTCGACGGCGCGGCGGGCACGCAGGTGCCCTCGGCGGTCATCGAGGCGATCGCCGAGGTGTACTGGTCGGGGATCGCCAACGCGGGGGGAGCGTTCCCCGCCAGCGGGCGCGCCGACTCCATTGTGGCCGAGTGCCGCCAGGCCCTCGCGGACCTGACTGGCGCCCGCCCGGAGGGCGTGATCCTCGGGCCAAACATGACCACGCTCACCTACCGGCTCGCCGACACGCTGTCGCGGCGCTGGGGGCCGGGGGACGAGGTGGTCGTGTCCAGGCTCGATCACGACGCGAACGTCCGGCCCTGGGTGCAGGCCGCCACCCGCCAGGGTGCCACGGTGCGCTGGGCTGATGTCGACATATCGACAGCGGAGCTGCCCGCGGCCCAGTACGGCGAGCTGGTGACCGAGCGGACCAGGCTGGTCGCGGTGACCGCGGCCAGCAACATCGTGGGGACCAGGCCGGACGTGGCGGCCATCGCCGCCGCCGCGCACGCCGCCGGCGCGCTGTGCTACGTGGACGGGGTCCACGCCACCCCGCACGTTCCGGTGGACGTGGCCTCGCTCGGCGCCGACTTCTACGCCACCAGCTCCTACAAGTGGTCGGGACCGCACATCGGCACGGTCGTGGCCGATCCGGCGCTGCTTGAGACCCTGCACCCTGACCGGCTCGCGCCCGCCCCGGCCGAGGTGCCCGGCCGATTCGAGCGGGGCACCGCGGCGTTCGCCGACCTGGCGGGGGTGGCCGCGGCCGTCGAGCACCTAGCGGGGCTCGACTCCGCTGCTTCGGGGAGTCGGCGGGAGCGCGTGCTCGCCTCGATGGCCGCCGTGGAGCGGTACGAGGGAGAGTTGTTCGCGCGCCTGCTTGGCGGCCTGGCCGCGATGGAGCACGTGACGCTGTACGGCAAGGCGGCCCGCCGCGCGCCGACGGCGTTCTTCACCGTGGCCGGGTACACACCGCGGGAGGTGGCCGAGCGCCTCGCGGCGCGGGCGATCAACGTGTGGAACGGGGACAACTACGCGTGGGAGCTAGCCGGGGCGTTCGGCTTGCGGGAGTCCGGCGGCGCGGTCCGGGCCGGGCTCGTCCACTACAACGACGCGGCCGAGGTGGATCGCTTGCTGGCCGCCGTCGGGGAACTGGGGACCGACCGCGTACGCTGATGACAGGGAAGTCGCGTGACCCGAGGGTGGTGACGTCGGTGGGCAGCGTGCTGGCGATGCTGGCCGGGCTGCTGCGCACCCTGACGCACCTGACCGCCGCCCTGACGCACCTGGCCGGCGCCCTGCCGAGCCCGGCCGGGGCCTGGGATTCTGCGGGCCTGACCGCACTGGCGACCGCCGTTCTGGCCGGGGCCATGCTCGCGGCCGTGCTGGCCCTGCTCGCGTCGGTAGCCAGGCTCTCCCGGACCGCCGGTGCCATCCCGGTGATCCGCCGTACCTCGGGGATGCGGGAGAAGTCCTGGCGTGCGGCGTTCCTGCGCCAGCGTGATCCCGACGCGGCGGGCCGGGCCAGGCCCAGAGCACCGTCGGCGGCCCCAG
>Ga0210390_10004775_pt1 | contig 11396 bp, 11 predicted proteins | sample IncBWH11OmetaG_FD_161050 | JGI IMG/M metagenome (GOLD analysis project Ga0210390, IMG submission 161050) | Forest soil microbial communities from Barre Woods Harvard Forest LTER site, Petersham, Massachusetts, United States - Inc-BW-H-11-O ... | reverse complement strand
TCGTGGTTTCGGCTTTCGCTTTCCGCCAGCGCGCTTCGCGCAACTGCGCTTCCTCCAGCACGCGTCTTGCAGTCGCGGGCAGGCGAGCAAACTGGCTTTTTAGCACACAATCGTTTACGCCAAGTTCATCGCTGATAACGATGAATGGGGCCTGCTTTTCCGCTTCCTGCGATGCCCGCAATGCTTACAGCGCGTTCCAATCTCGCAGCCGGTACCCCGATACAATCAGAGAGAAGTTCTGGCTCGCAATCGCATCCAGAAATTCCCGGCAGTTTCGCGCTACCGTCGGCTCAATAGCCAATTCTGTGGCATGCAGTTCCTCCAGAATGCGCTGGGAGTCAACCGGCGATTCTTCGAGCACCAGCATCCTTATAGGCGCACTGCGTGTAGCGGTTTCTTTCGCGGCGGCGACGCTAGCTGTCTTCAGGTGAAGTCCCGTCATGGCCCGGCCTTTCTGAGCGACGGAATCGGAAAATCTCCAGGGGAATGAGCGAATGATAATACACTACGATTATTAATCAGTACTCATTGGCGAAAGGGAGGCTAGGCTGGGCCGGAGGATGAGTACTGTCAAGAGGCTTTCAAACAAATCAGGCAACATTCCAAGATTTGCATAGATGTTTCATTTCGGCGCAGATTCACTGTGCGTCAACCCGCAATGAACATCGCTGAGCTTAACAAACCTCTAAAGAAACAGAGCGCACAGAAGAATCATCACTGCCAAACTCGAACAATAATCTCGGTACCGCTAACGCTGAGCGGCGCAGCTTAGCTTCCGAAAATCTCGTTAATTTTTTCCGCCAGCTGAAAATCCAGATTGCTGATGCCCTGCACGCTGTGCGTGTTCAGGTCGATCACCACTTTATTCCACACATTGAACCATTCCGGGTGATGGTTCATCCACTCCGCCACCAACGCCACTTGCGTCATTCTTCCGAACGCCGTGACAAAATCCTTGCACTCGAATTCTTTGTGCAGCTTCCCCTGGATCAGTGCCCATCCCTTTACCGTTTGCAGGTTCTTCTGTATGTCGGCATCGCTGAGTTTTTCCGCGCGCATGAAGTGATCCTCCCCCCGCTTCGGCTGGAGCACCCATTATGCGTTGCACGGCAAAATGCGGCAAGAAAAGCGTATGCGAACGATTGCCTGTGTTTACGAATTCCAGTACGCTTGATAGTTCGCTCCCAGCGAAATTCCGCACTGTGCGCTCTCTACGGGAAATGGATCGGAGACAGCCGTGAAAAAGAAAATACGTGCCATTCAATATGGAATCGGGCCCATTGGCGCCTCGATCGTCAAACTGCTTCGGGAAAAGGAATCCGTGGACATCGTCGGCGCCATCGATTCCGATCCCGCGAAGATCGGAAGGGATCTCGCTGAAGTTGTCGGCGCGTCCGACGGGCCATGGGGAGTGAAAGTGTCTGGCGATTCCAAGGGAGTGCTGGATCAATCGGCCGACGTGGTGATGCACACGACTTCGTCTTCGCTGCCCAAGGTGATGGACCAGTTGCTGGCCTGCCTGGATGTTGGCTCGTGCGTGGTTTCCACCTGCGAGGAACTCTCTTATCCCTATCGCACGCATCCGGAATTGGCAATGAAGCTGGATAAAGCCGCGAAGGAATCGGGTGTGGCGCTGGTGGGAACAGGAGTGAATCCGGGATTTGTGATGGACAAGCTGGGGATTACGCTGTCAGCCGTTTCTCAGCGCGTCGACCACGTGAAAGTGCTGCGCATCGTTGACGCTTCAAAGCGCCGGCTGCCGCTGCAGAAAAAGATTGGCGCGGGCATGACCGTCGAAGAATTTCGCTCCAGAGTGAAAGAAGGAATTATCAAGCACGTCGGCTTGCCGGAATCGGTGGCCATGGTTGCGGATAGCCTGGGCCTACGCGTCGATGAAATTACGGAGACCATTGAGCCTAAAGTGGCTACCGACCGCGTCCAGACAGAATTTCTCACCGTGGAGGCTGGCCAGGCGGCCGGAGTTCACCAGATCGCTCGCGGGCTTTCCGAAGGCAAAGAGCTCATCTACATGGAGCTTCAGATGTACGTGGGCGCGAAAGATCCCGCGGACACGATCGAACTTACGGGCCATCCAAACATCAGCCTGGTAATACCCGGCGGTTCGCATGGCGACATCGCCACGGCGTCCGTGGCTGTAAATTCCATACCGGCGATTCTGGAAGCGCAATCCGGTCTTCGCACATCGCGCGATCTGGCAATCGGCTTTTTCCCAGCCAAGCCCCTGAAGTAATTTGGAGTGCGGCAGCCCAGCCGCTTTTACGGTTAAAAGCGTCGCAACCAAAGCGAACAATAGGCAATCAAGCCGGCGAAATCACACCTACTTCTTATAAAACCTCATAACGGCGGAATAATCCACGTCCTCTTTCGCTTCACCCTTCACGAAGTTATACACTTCCCGCACCGCCGCCGTCGTTGGCAGCGCCACTCCCAACTGGTTCGCAAGGTCCAGCGCCAATCCAAGATCCTTGTGCATCAGCCGCAACGGAAAGCTTGGCTTGAAGTCGCCTTTCAGCATCAGCGGTGTCTTCAAATCCAGTAAGCCAGACCTTCCCATACTCGCTTGCAACACTTCCAGCAGCTGTTCGCCTGCCAATCCCGCACGGGTCACCAGCCCGATGGCCTCCGCCACCGCGCCCACTTCGAGCGCCAGAATCGCGTTCATCGCCAGCTTGATGGTTTGCCCAGCTCCATTCGGCCCCAGGTGAAACCATTTCTTCCCCATCACTCCCAGGATCGGCTCCACTTCTTTCAGCGTCTCCGCCTCTCCACCGATCATGAACACTAAATTTCCTTCGCGCGCTCCCCAGTCTCCTCCCGTCACGGGCGCATCGAGAAAGCGAACGCCGCGCTCGTCGCAAGCCGCGGAAATCTTTTTCACAAGCGTGGGCGACACGGTGCTGGAGTCAATATAAACGCTGCCCTTCTTCAGTCCGCCCAGCGCTCCGTCCTGTTTTCCTTCCTGTCCCCACAACACAGACTCCAGCGCCTGCGGATCGCTGACGATGCTGATCAGCACATCGCTCTTTTCCGCCACTGCGCGCGGCGTTTTTGCCAAGACCGCGCCCGCCGCCACGAGCTCGTCCGCGCGCGCCGCCGTACGATTCCAAATGGTCAACGAATGGCCCGCCTTCAACAGGTTCATTGCCATCGGCCGGCCCATCAGGCCCAGCCCGATAAATCCAATCTTTCGTGATCCACTGGCAGTGCTCACAGACCCTCCCACGCGAGGAATTTCCATCCATTGGATGCTCAACGGGAAATAATTGTAGCTGATTCTTTACGCTAGAGTGGTTTAGGGCGTTCAATCCGAGCGGTCTTCGGGCGTTGTGGAAAAGGGATAACCGAGGATCCGCCACTGGAAGCATCTCCGGCGCCAGCCGCTGCCGACTTTCTCAATGATTCGCCGTGACTTTCTTCATCGCCACTGCTCATCTCGGACTTCTCTGCTTCCTCGGCAGGTATTTCCGCTGCAATCCGGTAGATGTAGGGGTAAGGAATTTCCCAACGAAAATATTTTCGCGTGCCGCGCTGGTCCAGGTGTTGTTCCAGAAAGATGGACCGCCCAGAGTCCGCCGAAAATGTCCCGGAGGCGCAAAGCAGCATTTCCCCCACACGATATCGAACCGTAACCCTGCAGCCCAGGAATTGCGAGTACTCTGCCACTGCATCGAGTTTCCGAGTGGGTCACTGGCCGGTCAATAGTACCGACGGGCTGTTACTGTAAAAACTGCCAGGCCGCCCGCCGAAAACTCAGTGCGCTGCCATGTGAGGCGGCTTGGGCTGCACCACCAGGTCCGCAAGAAAATAAAGCACCAGCGCCGATGCGATTCCGTATCCAAGGATCGCAGCCAGCACGGGCAAAGCCCATCTGCCCTTGAGGCTTAGGTCCCATACTGCGTGAGCCGCCACGAACGCAACAGCTAAGCCGCAGGCCGCCCCCAACACCCGGCTCGCGCGCGACAGCTCCAGTGGCGTACCGCACGACGGACAAGTCAGTTCATCCCCGCGCGTCAGTATCAGGCTGCGCGGCACTTTTGTAAAACAAAGCGGACATGCGCGATTCCACATGGCTAGTCCTTCCTTTTTCTGAGCTGTTACCGCTGCTCCTACCGCGCCAAATCCTCTAGCACCGCTTCGCCCGCCCGCCTTCCGCTGGCCATGGCGCCCTGGATAGAAGCATTGTCGCGATGGTCGCCGCAAACATACACGCCCGGCCGAACGCGCACCGGACGCTGCGGCGGCTCTAGTGCGCCGGGAAATTGCTGGGGCTGCGCGTGCGTCAAATAATAGCCGCGCAGGAACTGCCACGTGCTGGCCACTTTCCCGAACCAGTTTTTCATCTGCGCGAGGATGAAGCCGCTCAATTGCACGTCCGTCAGCTTGTGCGTGCCCAGCACCGTCGTCGACACCAAGTGTTTGCCCTTTGGGGCATAGCTTGGCGCGACATTCGAAATCACCACGAAATTATTCACCGGCCCTGCTCCGTCGCCATTCAGGAACAGCAACGGCTCGGCCACAGGCGGTTCGTCCGCCGCATAGTAAAAGCACGTAACGCTTCGCGATGCCGGCTCCACTTCGCCGATGAGCCGCGCCGCGGACGGTCCATCCCCCGCAACCACGATCGCACGCGCTCGCAGGACTTCACCGCCCGCCAGTTTCAATTCGTTTTCGTGCAGTTCTTCCACCCGCGTGTTCAGTTGCACTGCGGCCGCGGGAAGCTTTTCCGCAAGCTGCGCGGGAATCGCCACCATGCCATGCGAAGGCACCGCCGCATCTCCCTCCGACATCATCTTGAACACAAATTCGTACATGCGGCTGGAGGATTTGAGTGCGCCGTCCAGAAGAATGCCTCCGAGGAATGGGCGGAAGAATCGGTGAATCATCGGCTGCGAAAAGTAGGCGGACTCTAGTGCTTCCTTCGTAGAGCGGTCCGGCCTGGCAAAAATCTCTTCGATGGAAGAATTGCGCAGTCTGCTTCGCAAACGCGCTATCCTGAGCTTATCTCCGAGCGTGCCGAAATCCGACTGAAGCGCCTCTTTCCATGCCCCGTGCGTGCGCCAGGGGTCGATGAGTTTGTTCATTTTCCCGGCGTACCAGGAAATCGCTCCGGGCGCGAAGCTCTTCAATTCTAGCCGCGCATAATCCAGCGTGCGTTTCGCTTCCGGATACGCCGTGAGCAGCACCTGGAATCCGCGATCGAGCAAATATCCGTCGGCTTCGTCGGTGCGCACACGGCCGCCAATCCCGTCGGAAGCTTCGAGTATCTGAAAGCTGATTCCTTTTTCCTGCAACGCGCGCGCACAGCAGAGGCCCGCAAGGCCTCCGCCGACAATCAGAACATCTGGTTGAGTCGGCATGCGACAGATTTCCCTAACAGTCGTTGGTAAACGTTCAAGCTTTATGGTTCACACATATCCTGCGGTACTCGGGCGATTTTGCGCAAGTCTGGAGGCGTGCCGAAGTTAGAGTTTCTCTTATTGTTTTCTTGCGATCAGGATTTCTGAAGTGGCTCTGTGCCGCCACTCGAACATTCGTTGCAGCCGGCGATGTGTGTACCAGCCGCCGAACAACTTTCCCAGCCGGCCCAGCGGGAATTCATATTCCACGCGATCCTCCAGCCAGCTTGTGTCCGAAGTTTCGGGCTGGAATTCGTGCGTGTGTTCCCAGCGGCGAAATGGGCCGGCCACCATCACATCGCGGAACATTTTTCCCGGCTCGCATGCCGTATGTTCGGAAACCCAGTCCTGCGAAAATGGGCCGACCGAAACGCGCAGCGTCGTGCGCGAGCCAGGTTGTTCGATACTGCCCGTCCGCGCAATCACCTGGACGTTCTCCCACGGCGGCGTCAAGCGCTCCAGCGCATCCGGTTCGGCGTGAAAACTATAAACCGCCTCGGCCGGAGCTGGCATCCTGCTGCGAAATTGAAACTTTTCACTCATACGTAATCGCGTTGTCAAAAACCGAATCGTCCCTGTTTCGAATCCGCCCGACTATACTTGCGTATGTGCTCCTTCACCGAAACCTTCCGCGCCGTATTACCTGATCTTTCCGAAAATCGGCCGTTCCAGGCCCCACGACCGGTCGTATCTTCCGAACACCCAGAAAATTCCGCTATATGAATTGGGATTTTACCGTCCATCGTGTATTTGTTGTTCAACTGAATCATGATCCTGGCCGCCTCCTGCGGCGTCCGCGACCACTCCAGAATGTTCTTTCCCCACAGCATCCTTAAGTAATTGTGCATGCTTCCTTCGTGTACCAATTGCGTCTGCGCGGCGTTCCACAGCGAATCATGCGTCCTGGCAGCTTCAAACTCTTCCAGACTGTAAACCCATTCGCATTCGTCTTTCGTGTGCTCCCTCAGCGTTTTTCGCGCCCACTCCGGCAGAGATTCGTATTGATCGTAATCCTTCCGGTGCGACGCGAAATTGTAGCCCACTTCGCGCCACGTAATGAGCTCGTCCAGAAAGCCTTCCGCCGCCGGGATCAGGTTCCACCAGCCCTCCCGGCTGCCCTTAGCGCGTACCGCCAGCTTCTTCGGTTTCCATTTTTCCCGTGTCGTCAATTCCGAAAACATTTCGTGGAACGACAAATGCCCAAAGTGCAAGTGGGGGGAAGTCCGCTGGGCACATCCATTTCCGGTTCATTCCTATGCTCCGCATATACCGAATGATCGATCGGCAATCGCGCCAGGGCTTCTGGCTCGCCAGTAAGCAGCACATCCGAAGCCATCGGCCATTTCTTCGGGATTTTCTCGCAAAGTTCCGGCGTTTTCGGTAATTTCACCCCTGCTAGCGGTTCGGCATGAGGAAAATGCTCTAAATGCTTCGGGAATTCCTTTTGCAGATGGCGCCGAAACTCGAGAGCACGCTGCGCCACCTGGTGCGTCGCTCGCAACGGCAACAGTCGGTTGGAATCGACTTCCTCCAGCAAGGCTTCAGCTGTTTCGCGGCGCTCGCCACCATCTTCGGCAAAAAGAAACAGGGAAACTCATCGGTCACCATCAGGCAGGCGTCTTCCGCCAGCTCGCGAAGGAGTCCTTTACCCGCGCCTTCCGTCGGCTCAACGTAAGCCAAATAACGAATCCCGCGCGATTTGCAATAACGCGTCTTCGCCGCCATGCCCTCCAAGACGGATCGATGCAGCCGGTCGTTAGCCCACGGATAGCCAACGCGCAACGCCTCAAAAATCACCAAAGGCTTACGAAGCCCGCGGCAATGCGCAGCGTGCGGTCCAAGGCGAAGTTGTACCGCAACCGCCGGCTCGCGATCATCCAGTACAGAACATAATTCGCGCACGGTCGCACCGGCGCGTCATTGCATTTGCGAATTCGAATCGCAGGAACCGATCTCACGCCAAGTTTGCTCCGTCACGCAGCCCGCCACAGCTTGACTTTTTTCCAGTCGGGATACAGTCTGCCATCGACCGACACATCCACCTAAACCGAAAGGGTTTCATGCGGACACGAATCCGGTTGGTATTTCTCGTCAGTATAGTTTTCGGGGCGCAGGTTTACGCGCAAGAACAAAAGCCCTCCACCAAAACTTATGTTCTGAAGGCCGCCGCTATGTTCGACGGCAAGAGCGACACCTTGATAACTCCCGGGCTCGTTGAGGTATCCGGTGGGCGGATCGTCGGCGTCGGCACAGGAGCAACTGTCCCCGCAGGCGCGGAAATTATCGACTTGGGCGATGCCACGCTGCTTCCCGGCTTCATCGACGCCCACACGCATCTCAGCTTTCCTTTTTCCGACGATTACGACCGCGCCGAACTCCAGAGCCTGGAAAAGACCGTCCCCGAGCGCACCCTCGACGCCAGCGTCAACGCACGCGTCACGCTTATGGCCGGTTTCACGACTGTCCGCGACGTCGGCTCCGCGGATTACATCGACGTCGGTCTTCGCAATGCCATCGCACACGGCGATGTTCCCGGCCCTCGCATGCTCGTCAGTGTGCGCGCGCTCGGTTCCACTGGGGGTCATTGCGACGATCAGGCGGGTTTTCGCGAAGGGCTCTTCGGTCATGAGGCTGGCCCCCTCGACGGCGTGATCAACGGCGCGGATCAGGCTCGCTATGCCGTACGCCTTAATCACAAATATGGCGCGGACGTTATCAAGGTCTGCGCTTCCGGCGGCGTTCTCTCTCCCACCGACGATGTAGACACGCCGCAACTTACGCAGGAGGAACTAAACGCGCTGGTCGACGAAGCTCACGCGCTTCATCGCAAAACCGCCGCGCACGCCCACGGAGCGGAAGCTGCCAAACGCGCCATTCGCGCTGGCATCGACTCCATCGAGCATGGTAGCTTCCTCGACGACGAGGATCTGGACATGATGAAGCAGCGCGGCACCTACCTTGTCCCCACGCTGATGGCCGCGCAGGGTCTGCAGGAAAAATTTGATCGCAACATTTATATGCCGCCTGCGATTGCCGCCAAGGCGCAGCTGGCGATTAACTCCATGCATTCCACATTTCAGCGCGCGCTGGCTAAAGGCGTGAAGATCGGGCTGGGCACGGACGCCGCCGTCTATCCCCATGGCCGCAACGCCGAAGAGTTTCACCAGATGGTCGACCTCGGTATGAAACCCGCCGCCGCTCTGAAGGCCGGAACTTCCGGTGATGCTGACCTTCTTGGCCTTGCGGACAAAATCGGCACGCTGGAAGCGAACAAATTTGCTGATATCGTCGCCGTTCCCGGCAATCCACTCGAGAACATTCGCGTGACGGAACACGTCTTCTTTGTGATGAAGGAAGGCGTGGTCTACAAAAACACCAAATCTGCAATTGCGCAGTGATTTGCCGGAGAGACATCGATGAGGCAACTAACGCAAACCATTTCCGCCGGATTCGCCGGAGAATATCGCGCCCGCGCCGTCGATCTTCACAGATGGGCTGATCCGCTCCCGGAAGAGCAGTTTTGGCGCAATCCTTTTCCTTACGGCAACAGCGTCGGCCACCTGGTGCTGCATCTCACCGGCAATCTCAACTACTACGTTGGCGCGAGGATCGCCGGAACCGGCTACATTCGAAATCGCGACCTGGAATTTACGGAATCGCGCCATCCTTCCAAAACGGACGTGCTGCGCAAATTCGACGACACCATCGCGATGGTCATCGCGACCATTGAGAAGCAGACCGACGCCGACTGGGCCATGGCGTACTCCGCCGAACGCGAACCCGAAGCGCATGACCGCTTCACAGCCGTGCTGCACTGCGCCACACACCTGTACCATCACATCGGTCAGATCAATTTTCTGTCCCGGGAACTTACGAAATCCTGAAGCTCAGCCTTCCAGTTTGAAGCGCGTCGACGCCAGGCGGTACATGCGGCGCCACACCAGCCGGTTGATCAGCACCACGATCGTGGCCATGATCAACGTTGCGGCCAGCAGCACTTGGAAATGCCCGGCGTCGCTCGCACGGCTGATGGTGCTGCCCAGGCCGGGCGCTTCCACGATTCTGCCTTGAAAATGAAAATATTCCGCGATGATGCTGGCATTCCAGGCGCCACCGGATGCCGTGACCAGGCCGGTCACGAGATAAGGAAAAATTCCCGGCAGGATCAGCCGGCGCCAGCGGTCCAGCTCGCTGAACCGGAACACTTTCGCCGCTTCCTTCAAATCCGTGGGTATCGCCATCGCGCCGGCAATCACGTTGAACAGGATGTACCACTGCGTGCCCAGCAGCATAAGCGCCATCGCCGCGATTTCCACCCCGCCCCGCATGCGGATAAGCACCAGCAACAACACGGGGAATAATGCCGTCGCCGGAATTGACGCCGCCAATTGCACCAGCGGCTGCGCCAATCGCGCGAACCGCGGGCTGAACCCGATCGCTACGCCAACCGGAATCGTCCACATCGCACCGATAATCAACGCCAGATTCACGCGCAAAAAGGTGAGCCCCGCGCTGCGCAACAACAGAAAATATTCTTCTCGGCTCAACGAAGCCAGCGCGCTCGCACTCCGATACATCGCGTAAACCATAAAGCACGCGCCTATCGCGGCAAACACCCAGCCCATCCAACGCCGAGGCTGCTTCGATTGCGCGGAAACAAAAGTGGCCGCCGCGCGCTTTGCTCCGGTTGCAAACTTCAGCGTCAGCCAGTCTACAATCGGATGCAGCAAGCGCCGGTAGCCACGGATCAGAAACGATTCTTTCCGGATAAAACTCAAAATTGAATTCTGCGAGGTCTCTCCGCTTTCCACTTGCTCAAACTTGAATTTGTCTGCCCACGCAATCACCGGCCGCCAGATCAATTGATCCATCAGCACGATCACCGCGACCATCATCGCCAGGCCCCAAAGCATCGCACGTGTGTTTCCGTTGCTGGCCGCGGTCTGCAAGAACGATCCCAATCCCGGCAACCGGAAATCCTTGTCACCCAGAACGAACATTTCGCAGGCCATCAAGAAGAACCATCCGCCCGCCACACTCATCATCGAATTCCACACCAGGCCGATGGTGCTGAACGGCAGGTCCAGCTGCATAAATCGCTGCCAGCGGCTGAAGCGGTAAATGATGGCCGCTTCCCGCAAGTCTCGGGGAATCGTTTTCAACGAAGAATAGAAACTGAACGCGATATTCCACACCTGTCCCGTGAATATCAGGATGATCGATCCTAATTCCACACCCAGCTGACGGTTGGGGAACAGCGCCACCATGGCCAGCATCACCGCGGGAAGAAAACTGAGCACCGGGATCGATTGCAAAATGTCCAACAGCGGAATCAGCACGATTTCCGCGCGCTTCGATTTTGCCGCCGCATATCCGTACGCCAGCGCAAACACCAGGCTGATGGCGTACGCAACGAGGATCCGCACCAGCGAATACAACGCGTACGCCCATAAGCTCCGTGGGTCCTGCGAGATTTCCGCTTCCACTTTTACCGGGCCGAGCCACGACCGCCCGATCGAATACACCGCGAAAATCACGCCAAATACCGCGAAAAACACCGCAATGTCGATCAAAAACGCATACGCCCAGCGCGATCCGATCGGCCGTTTTGCCGCCGGCGGTATGGGTCCTGGTTGTTGAGACAAAGGGATGTCAGAGGGCACGGGATTGTCAGGTTTCCGTCAGCGTTAGTTTCCCACTGGCCGCATCGTAGTCAAAAATCTCCGCGTAGCGGCCCCACTGGATCGCGGTTTCCAGTTGCCGGCTCGCTTCGTCCTGGCTGAAGTGTTCGTCGAGCAGATCCTGGAAAAACTCAGCCGGCAGCGTCCGATCCGCCTTGGCCTTCAGCGATTGTTCCATCTGGCGCAACAGAGGAATGTTGGCCAGCACCGTTTTCCGGAAAATTCTCTTGCGCTCCTGAATGTCTCCCTGCGCGAACGCCTGTCCCACCGGCGTGATCAACGCGTCTCCCTCCTCGAG
>Ga0210390_10004774_pt1 | contig 11397 bp, 5 predicted proteins | sample IncBWH11OmetaG_FD_161050 | JGI IMG/M metagenome (GOLD analysis project Ga0210390, IMG submission 161050) | Forest soil microbial communities from Barre Woods Harvard Forest LTER site, Petersham, Massachusetts, United States - Inc-BW-H-11-O ... | reverse complement strand
GGAAGAGAAACCTGGAGCGCAGGAGCAACGCGGTGCGCAGGAAGAAAAGCGCGGTACAGAACAACAGCGCGGTGCTCAGGAAGAAAAGCCCGGCACCCAGGAGCAGCGTGGCGCGCAGGAAGAGAATAAGTCCGGCGCGAAGGCCAATGAGCAGAACGCCAGTAAGACCACCGGCTCACGCGGCGCGTCTGTCCAGTTGTCGCAAACGCAGCGCAGCAAGATCCAGGCCGTCATCGGTCACAGTTCTGCGGCGCGCGTGACGAATGTGAACTTCAACGTGGCAGTGGGCGTCGCGATCCCGCGCACGGTTCACGTCGAAGTGCTGCCTCAAGATATCGTCGAAGTCGTTCCGCAATTCGAAGGCTTCGATTATATCATCGTCGGCGACAACATCCTGATCATCGATCCGGATACGCTGGAAATTGTCGATATCATTCCGGCCTAACTGAAGACCCCGCCGAGGCGGCCTGCGTCGGCAACCCGACGCAGGCCGTGCCGCGGCATCTGCACTGCGCGGCGTTGATTTCCTGTGCGCAGGTGATGAAAGAGATCTAGAGCCTGAGCGGTTTTGATGAGTTAAAACCGCTCAGGCTCTAGCTTGTTGTTTACACGCGATCTCTTCCGAAAACCGGCATCCGCTTTTTTGGGATCATGTTTAAGCCGCTTTCACTTCCTTCACCGGCAATTTATTGCCGTGGATGAGGTCGTGGATCGCGCTTAGTTTTTCGACGACCGGCGGCGACAGGATGAACGGATAGATATCCATCAGTCCCATGGTCCGGTTGAGGCTGTTGAGCGCGTTGCTCAACGGAATCCAGGTCTCGATCAGGGGCGACGGATCGCGCACGGTGTAGGGATCGAAATCGACCTGGGCATCGAGCTCACCCGGCCGCGCCAGCCGCGGATGCACATACATGCCGAAGGCGCGCGCCATTTCCAGCGTATCGACGATATGCAGGTAATGCGCCCAGGTTTCGGCGAAATCTTCCCACGGATGCGACGTGGCATAAGCGCTGATGAAACTATCTCGCCAGTTCGGCGGCGCTCCGTTGGTATAATAGGCCTGCAGCGCGGCGCCGTAATCCGCCCTCTCGTCGCCGAAAATCTTCCGGCAGTCCTCGGTGAGGCCGCCGTCGCGCACCAGCAGATCCCAAAAATAGTGGCCGACCTCGTGGCGGAAATGGCCGAGCAGCGTGCGGTACGGCTCGTGCATGAGGGTACGCCGCTTCTCGCGCTCGGCATCGTCGGCCTCTTCGAGCGCCAACGTGATCAGGCCGTTATCATGACCCGTCATCACCCGCGGCCCGCCGACATGCGGGGCGCTCGCCAGGAAATCAAACGCCAGCCGCTCCCCGCCCTTTTCGTTGCGCTCATCGAGCGGCAAATTGAGCTTCATCAGTGTGTAAAACAGCCGATGCTTGGCTACTTCGATCTTTTGCCAGGCGACCAGATTTTCCTGGATGCTGGTGTCCGGAATGGTGCGGTTGTGCCGGCATGCCGCGCAATAGGCGTCGGACGAACCCGCTTCGATCATCCAATTGCAGACGTTGAATTTGGCATTGGCGCAAAAACGGTACAGCTTCTTGTCGACCGCCAACGCGCGCCAAGCGTCGCCTTGCTGCTCCAATGCAGAAAGGTTCATGATTTCGGGAATGAAGCCGAGCCGGTACGAGCATTTCACGCACACGATATTCTCAAAGTAGAGTAACTGCTCGCAATGCTGGCATTTAAAAAGCTTCATGTGAGTTTCGATTTCGCGGGTCGATGTAAAAGTCGTCTGGACTACGCCGCTCGATGCGAATCGTTCCTCCCTTTCGGCTAGACTAGGAGCCTTAAGGATAAAAATCCCCCAGGTCGAAAGCGAGCGGTTTCATATATCCTTGTGGATCGAACGTCAGCGCTGTCCCGAGCGAGTAATTTCCGTGAGAGGCCAATACCCTAGGCGTGCCTTTGTTCCTTTTCGAATAGGCGCCTCCTGGGTCTGCATTTCCCGGAAAACGACAGCCGCCACCCGTCGCCAGGAATATTGAAATCGCCCTCAGCAGGCGTGCCCGGGCCGGTTCGGATCGATAGCGAGAGTCTGCTTTCCACGTAACGCGCGATCAGTTCAACGACGTTTCGTTCCATCGTGGAATATCTTTTTGCCCGCGCGGAGCCAAACAGCAGTTCGAGCGTTGATTTGTATCACAATCCACCCCCTTGGAGTTTACACACAATGAAAATGCTAGTTGCTCTTTCCACCGGCGCACTCCTGCTGTCCACCGCGGCTTTCGCCCAGCCGATGGCCGCCGGACTCATGACCAGCGTTCCGTCATCGAGCCTGACGGTCACCGATTGGTACAAGCAGGACGTCTACGATCCGTCCAACGCCAAGATCGGCGAGATCATGGACGTACTCGTCGCCAAAGACGGGCAGGTCCAGACCGCGATCGTCGGCGTCGGCGGATTTCTCGGTGCCGGCGAGAAGGATGTCGCCGTCAGCTTCAGCTCCATCAAGAAGACCATGAAAGACGACAAGGTCTATCTGACGTTGGATACGACCAAGGACGCACTCAAGAAGGCGCCAGGTTTCAAATACGACAGCACCAAGACGACCTGGGTACCCGACAAGTCCAGCCAATAACGCAAGCATGTCTCGTACGGCGAAAGCCCCGGCCAATGGCCGGGGCTTTTTTCGCTGCAATCAAATCAGCGGCCGATGTGGAATTTCCTCGTCGAAAAATTGCCCGACGCGCTCGAGCACGTGCGGATTGGTGAGCGTCAGGCTGCCATTGCTGCTCGTGAACATCCCCATGCGCCGCAACTTCGCCAAGGTTTTATTGGTGTGAACAAGCGATAGACCGAGCGCGTCGGCGATGTGCTGCTGCGTCAGCGGAAAGGCGAAACCGTCGTCGCTAACGAGGCCCAACAGCTTGGCACGCTTGTAGAGGGCCACGATCAGGGCAGCTAGGCGCTCCGCCGCGGTACGCCGCCCGACGCTGGTGAGGTTTTCATCGACGATGCTTTCTTCGCGCGCGCCGAGCCATGTAACGTCGAAGGCGAGACCAGGCATGCCGCCGAACAGCGCCCAAACATCGCGCCGCGGCAGCACGCAGAGCTGGACGTCGGTCAGCGCTTCGACGCCGTGCTGCGCCGCGTCGAACATGGCTGCCTGCAGGCCAAGCAAATCCCCTGGCAGGAGGAAATTCAAAATCTGCCTGCGGCCGTCAGGCAGCGTCTTGAAGCGGAATGCCCAGCCCGAATACAGCGTGAAAAGCTCAGGGCTGTCCTCACCGGCGTGAATGATTTCGGCCCCGGCGGGCAGCTTTACGTGCTGCTTCTTGAGCGCATCGATGGTGGCGAGTTCTTCCGCCGTGATTGGCTTGAACAATCCGCAGGCGCGCAATTCACATTGGTAGCAACTGAGCTGCATCCCCAAGCTCCTCGAAGCGTCTGTTGAAGGCCTTATGTCAGCGACCTGACATTGCGCGGATAAACCACAGAGAAGACTACAAAATCTATTCCTACAGACCAACGGTTCCGAAGGAAAACGCGCCTCGCGGAACAGAGTTCCACACGGGAATATGGACGTTGCGTCTTTTGCTGTAGGCACTTTCGAATCGTCTACGATAATGTTCTGCATTGCCGCAGGGCCGCCCCGAACGGGCCATCGCGGCTGAGCTTCAACTTTGGCTTTCATGCTGTGGATGAGAGCCAATCACCCCAGGCGCGAATTTGCCCGACCCAACATCCGAGCCAAGGTCGGAGCCAAAACCGTTGGCTCTGCTAAACCGCAGTCTGGTCGCCACCACGATGCTGGCGGGGCTCATCGTGGCCGCCGCATTCTGGCTCGGCTCGCGCAATAAGAGCGACGACGACTGGGTGCGGCATTCGCTCGAAGTACGGGCACAATTGACGCGGGTGTTGAGCCTCGTGCAAAGCGCGGAGACCGGACAACGCGGCTATCTGCTGACCGGCCAGGACCTTTACCTTGAACCCTATCAGATGGCGCTAGCGCAACTGCCCGACGCCCTGCAGCGCACGCAGGACCTGGCGAGTGACAACCCGGAGCAGATCAAAAATCTGACGCAGCTTCGCCAGCTCATCCAAGACAAGCTCGCCGAGCTGGGCGCCACAGTCAATGCGTACAAGGCCGGCGACAACGACGCGGCGCTCGCCATCGTCAACAGCGATAAGGGTTTCCAACTGATGCAGGAAATCCGCCTCAGCATCGGCAATATGCAGTCGGAGGAGGACCGGCTTTTGGCGACGCGCCAGACGGTCGCGGCGCGCTCCGGGACAATGCTCCAGGCCGGGGTCGCCGTCGCTTTTCTACTGATTTGCGCCGCTGGTTTTCTAATGGCTCGATTCACCCGCGAGTCCTTCGCGGCACTCACCGCGGCCCGCGACCGGCTTGCTCTCGCCAACCGCCAGCTCCTCGATCAGGTGACACGCCGCGAAGCGGCCGAGAGTCAGCTGCGTCAGGCGCAAAAGATGGAGGCGCTCGGCCAGCTCACCGGCGGCATCGCCCACGACTTCAACAATATGCTAGGCGTCATCATGGGGGCACTCGATCTGGTCAAGCGCCGCATTGCCAAGGGCGACTACGGTGTCGAGCGCTTTCTCGATGCCGCCACCATCGCCAGCGAGCGCGCCGCCACGCTGACCCAGCGGCTGCTCGCTTTCGCGCGGCAGCAGCCGTTGTCGCCGCAGCCGCTCGATGCCAACAGGATGATTGCCGCCATGTCGGACCTGCTGCATTCCACCTTGGGCGAGCACATCCAGATCGAGACCGTGACCGCGGCCGGCCTATGGACCGTCCACGCCGATTCCCAGCAACTCGAGAATGCCCTCCTCAATATCGCGATCAATGGCCGCGACGCCATGCCCGGCGGTGGCAAGCTCACCATCGAAACCGGCAACGCCTATCTCGACGAAGCCTATTGCGCGCAAAATCCGGAAGTGCGGCCAGGACAATTCGCATTGATCGCCGTAACAGACACCGGCGTCGGCATGTCTGCCGATGTCGCGGCGCGCGTATTCGATCCGTTTTTCACCACCAAACCGACCGGCAAAGGTACCGGGCTCGGCCTGAGCCAAGTCTACGGCTTCGTCAAGCAGTCGAGCGGACACATCAAGATCTACAGCGAGCCCGGCTCCGGCACCACGGTCAAGGTTTATCTGCCCCGCCTCGTCGCCGACGCCAAAGATATCAAGCGCACGACGCCCGAACCGATGCGTACCGGCGATCGCAACGAAATTATCCTGGTGGTCGAGGACGACCCGCTGATGCGCCGGCTGGCGACCGAAGCGCTGCACGAGCTCGGCTATACGGTATTCGACTGCGACGGCGCCGCGAATGCGCTGGCGACGCTCGACCGTGTGACCGACGTGAAACTTCTGTTCACCGACGTCGTGATGCCGGACATCAACGGCAAGAAGCTTGCCGACGAGGCGGTGCGCCGGCGGCCTGGACTGAAGGTTTTGTTCACGACCGGCTACACCGCGAATGCCGTGGTGCACGGCGGAGTGCTCGACACCGGCGTCAACTTCATCTCCAAGCCGTTCACGCTCGATCAGCTCGCCGCCAAGGTGCGTACGGTACTGGACACGTAACGAGCCAAACGATCAGGCGCGCGCCGCCGATCGGGGTTCTTCGGCGTCCGCCGCGTCCCCGGCACCGAGCAGAAAGACCTTCTGCAGCATATTGCGTTCGATGGGCTTTTGCAGGACTGGCACACCGGTGAAACGGCTGTCGACGCTTTCGGCGTCATAGCCGGTGACAAACACGAATGGTACGCCGCGTTTGCTCAATATCTCGGCGACCGTATAGACCATGCCGTCGCCGAGATTGATGTCGAGCACGGCGGCCTCGAACTGGCTGTTGCGCGCCGCGGCCAAAGCCTCGGACGCCGTGCTGACGGGACCGATCACCTGGAAGCCGAACTCGGTCATCGTTTCCTGGATCATCATGGCGACCAGGGCTTCGTCTTCGACCAGAAGCACGCGCGGCTTCTCGTCGCGTTTCAGCCCAATGACGGCGCCGTTGGCTTGACCGTTATCGCGCAAGGCATTGAGTGCCCGCGATTTCGTCAACTCGCTGCGCGGTATGGAAAACGCGCAGCGCAGGCCCTTGGGATTCCAGTCGAACGCCGCCTTGCCGCCGAGTTGCTGCTCGATACTGGCGATAATGACCTTGAGGCCGAAGCTCCGCGACGACGGCGAGCCGATGACGGGGCCGCCAGTTTCCGCCCAATTCAGCGCCAAGGCGTCGCTATGCAATTGCCAGTCGAGCGTGATCTTGCCGCTGGGCGAGGATAGCGCGCCGTGCTTGGCCGCGTTGGTGGCAAGCTCGTGCACCGCCAGCGCCAGTCCTTGCGCGGTCGCCGGCTGCAGCGAGATATCAGGCCCGCGGATCGTGATCTTGTCGCCGCCGCGATAGGGCGCGAGTTCCTCGGTGACTAAAGTCGCCAGATCGGCGCCGTGCCAGCGCGAGTCCGACAATAGCGTGTGCGCACGCGCCAGCGCCTTGATGCGGCCCTCGATCGCCTGCACGTAATCGTCGACGGTTTTGGCGCGCGTGAGCCGGATAATCGATTGAATCACGGCGAGCGCGTTACGGGCGCGATGATCGACCTCGCGCGCCAGCAACACTTGACGCTCGTCCGCTTCCTTGCGCTTGGATATATCGAGCGCGGTTCCGATCACGCGAACGCATTTTCCATCGGCGTCGAAGACGGCGCGTCCCTTGGCCGCGATCCAGCGAATAACGCCGTCTTCCTTGCCGACAGCACGGTACTCGACATCGTAAAGTGCGCGCTTTTGCGGGTCGCAAGCCCCGGCGAAGGCCGCAACGGTCGCCTCCTTATCGTCGGGATGCAGACCGGCATAGAAGTCCGCCATGCTCACCGGCACGTCCGGCGAGATTCCGAACATGGCCTTAACGCGCGGCGGCCAGAACATCGTGTCCGTGACGGTGTCCACGTCCCACAGGCCGATTTCCGCCGCCTCGGTCGCCAGCCGCAACTGCTGCTCGCTTTCGAGTAGCCGCGCGTTGGAGGCTTGCAGCTCGGCGGTACGCTCGGCGACGTGGCGCTCGAGCGTCGAATTCAGCCGCTCGAGCTCGCGTGTCTTGCGGAACAATTCGGCGAACACCCGCACCTTGGCGCGCAGGACTTCGGGCACGACCGGAACCGGCACGTAATCGACCGCACCCATCTCATAGCCGCGCAGCCGATCGACATCGGTCAGATGAATGGCCGAGATGAAGATGATCGCCGTCTTCCGGAACCGAGGATGCTCGCGGATCATTGCCGCCAATTGAAAGCCGTCGAGTTCCGGCATGCACACGTCGATGAGGACGACGGCGACATCGTTCTTGAGCAGGAACTGCAAGGCCTCGCGCGCCGACGCGGTTTTAACCAGATTCTCATCAAGGCCGCCGAGGATAACCTCGTAGGCCATAAGCTTATCGGGCTGATCGTCGACTAGCAGAACGTTGACTTTCTCGGCCATAACAGTCTTGTTCATCTTGCCCCGCCTAGCGATGCAGCCACATCCGCAGCGCGGACAAGAGCTGTTCGGTGTTGACCGGCTTGGCGAGGTAATCCGAGGCGCCAGCCTGCAGACATTTCTCGCGGTCACCCTTCATCGCCTTGGCGGTCAAAGCGATGATCGGCAGGCGGCGATATTCTTTGTTCTGACGAATCTTCTCGATGGTCTGATAGCCGTCCATTTCCGGCATCATGATGTCCATCAGCACGATCGCCAGTGCCGGCGTTTCCTCGATGATCTGGATCGCTTCGGCGCCTGTCGTCGCGGTCAGCACGTTCATACCACGGCGCTCCAGTGCGCTCGACAGCGCGAAGATGTTGCGCGGGTCGTCGTCGACGAGAAGGACGGTGCGGTCAACCAGGTCCTCGTCGGAGCTGTTAAGCCGCTCCAGCATGTGCTGCTTTTCGGGCGGCAGATCGGTAATGACGCGGTGCAGGAATAGCGCCGTCTCGTTAAGCAGCCGCTCCGGCGATTCGACACCCTTGACCACGATGCTGCGCGCCATGGTGTGCAACTGCGCGTCCTCCTCGGCCGACAATTCCCGGCCGGTGAACACCACGACCGGAATGTCGGCGAGCCCGCTGTCGGCGCGCATGCGCTCCAGCACCTCGAAGCCCGACATATCCGGTAGCCGCAAATCGAGCACCACGCAATCGCACGGATTGTCCTGCAGCGTATTCAACGCTTCGCTTCCGGTCCCGGCATTGACGATCTCGATGTCGTCATGGCCGAGCAATTCGCGGATGCTCATCTGCTCGGTCGCATTATCTTCGACGATCAACAGACGCTTCTTGCGCGGCTCGGCGAACTCCTTGATGCGCGAGAGCGCCTCGTCGATCCCTTCCCGGGTGGTCGGCTTGTTGACGAAGGCAAAGGCGCCGCGGGCAAGACCGTGCTGACGGTCCTCGTCGAGCGAGACGATCTGCACTGGAATGTGCCGGGTGAGCGGATTCTGCTTGAGCTGGCTCAAAACGTTCCAGCCCAGCATGTCGGGCAGGAACACGTCGAGCGAGACCGCGGTCGGCTGATATTGCTTGGCGAGATTGAGCGCATCGTCGCCGCGCATCGCCAGCAGCGCTTTAAAGCCTTTGTCGCGGGCCAGATCGACCAGGATGCGGGCATAGTGTGGATCGTCCTCGACGACGAGCAAGATGGCGTCGCCGGCCTGGATATCCATGCGATCGTCGGGGATCGGCTCGATGCTGCGCTCCGGGATGATGTGGAAGCCCTGATGCGCAGACGTCGTGGCGCCGGTAACCGCGGCGGCGTGGACCGTAGCATTGGGACCGACGTATTTAATCGGCAGATAGAGCGTGAAGGTCGAGCCCGCGCCCGACACGCTGCGCAGATGGATTTCACCGCCGAGCAAGCCGGCCAACTCACGGCTGATCGCGAGGCCGAGGCCGGTGCCGCCGTATTTGCGGCTGGTCGATGCGTCGGCCTGCTGGAATGCCTCGAAGATGATCTTCTGCTTCTCCTGCGGAATGCCGATGCCGGTGTCGGTGACCTCGAAAGCGACGACCCCTGCGGCCTGATTAAGCACCGGATGATCCCCGCTCCAGCCGCCGACGGCGGCGTTGACGCTGAGGCGCACGCCGCCCTGGGCGGTGAACTTGAAGGCATTCGACAGAAGGTTCTTGAGCACTTGCTGCAAACGTTTGGTATCGGTGGTGATGCTGCGGCCGAGATTGGGATCGACATGCACCTCGAACGACAGCTGCCGGGTGTCCGCTTCGTGACGGAACGGCCGCGCCACCATGTCAACGAGGTTGGAGAAGAACACCTCCTCGGCGTCGACGGTGACGGTGCCGGACTCGATCTTGGACAGGTCGAGGATGTCGCTGATCAGATTGAGGAGGTCGGTGCCGGCGCCGTGAATGGTGCGGGCGAAATCGACCTGCTTCGAGGTCAGATTGCCTTCCGGATTGTCGGTGAGCTGCTGGCCGAGGATCAGGATCGAATTGAGTGGCGTGCGCAGCTCGTGCGACATGTTGGCCAGGAATTCCGACTTGTACTTTGAGGTGAGCGCCAGCTCGGTCGCCTTTTCCTCCAGCGCGCGGCGGGCCTGCTCGATTTCCTGGTTCTTGCGCTCCACTTCGACGTTGCGTTCGGCGAGCTGCTGCGCCTTCTGTTCGAGCTGCTCGTTGGTCTGTTGCAGTTCCTTCTGCTGCGCCTGCAATTCGCCGGCGAGTTGCTGCGATTGCTTGAGCAAGCCCTCGGTCTGCATCGTGGCTTCGATCGAATTGAGCACGATGCCGATCGACGTGGTCAGCTGTTCGAGGAACATGGTTTGCAGCGCGGTGAACTCCTGGATCGAGGCAAGCTCGATCACCGCCTTGACCTGGTTCTCGAACAGCACCGGCAGCACGATATTGTTGCGCGGTTTGACTTTGAGCAGCGCCGAACTGATGGGCACGGTGCTTTCCGGCATGTCGGTGATCAGCATGCGGCGCTTATCGAGCGCGCACTGACCGATCAGGCCATGCCCGAGCTCCAAGGCCTGCGGGTGGCCGTTGGCGCCGTCGTCGGCATAGGCCGCCAACAGCCTCAAGCTGCTGTTCTTCTCTTCGCCTTCCATCTGGTAGATGACGCCTTGGTGGGCGTTGACCAGCGGGGTGAGCTCGGACAGCAAGAGCCGGCCGACCGTGGTCAGATCGCGCTGGCCCTGCAGCATGTTGGTGAATTTCGCCAGATTGGTTTTCAGCCAATCCTGCTCGGTGTTGCGGTCGGTGGTGAGCCGCAAATTGTCGATCATCGTATTGATGTTGTCTTTCAGTTCGGCCACCTCGCCGCGCGCTTCGACCTGGATCGAGCGCGTCAGGTCGCCCTTGGTCACCGCGGTGGCCACCTCGGCGATGGCGCGCACTTGCGTGGTCAAGTTCGCCGCGAGCAGATTGACGTTTCCGGTCAAGTCCTTCCAAGTACCGGCGGCGCCGGGCACGTTGGCCTGGCCGCCAAGGCGGCCCTCGACCCCGACTTCGCGCGCGACCGTCGTCACCTGATCGGCGAAGGTCGCGAGGGTGTCGGTCATATTGTTGATGGTTTCGGCGAGCGCCGCCACCTCGCCTTTCGATTTCACCGCAAGGTTCTGCTTGAGGTCGCCGTTGGCGACCGCGGTCACCACCTTGACGATGCCGCGCACCTGTTCGGTGAGGTTGGCGGCCATGACGTTGACGGTGTCGGTCAGGTCCTTCCAAGTGCCGGCGACGCCGGGCACCTGCGCCTGACCGCCGAGCAGACCCTCGGTGCCGACTTCGCGCGCGACGCGAGTGACTTCCGAGGCGAAGCCGTTGAGCTGGTCCACCATGGTATTGATGGTGTTCTTCAGTTCGAGAATTTCGCCTTTGACGTCGACCGTGATCTTGCGGCTCAAGTCGCCGCGCGCCACCGCGGTCGTCACTTCGGCGATGTTGCGGACCTGGGTGGTGAGGTTTGCGGCCAAGAGATTGACGTTGTCGGTCAAGTCCTTCCAGGTACCGGCGACGCCCGGCACCACCGCCTGGCCGCCCAGCCGGCCGTCGGCGCCTACTTCGCGCGCCACGCGCGTCACTTCGGCGGCGAACGAGCGCAGCTGCTCGACCATCGTGTTCAGCGTGTCTTTCAGCAGCAGCATCTCGCCGCGCACGTCGACCGTGATCTTCTTCGACAAATCGCCGCCGGCGATGGCGGTCGCCACTTCGGCGATGTTGCGCACCTGTGCGGTGAGGTTCGACGCCATGAAGTTGACGTTGTCGGTCAAATCCTTCCAGGTACCGGCGACGCCCGGCACCTGGGCTTGGCCGCCGAGCTTGCCTTCGGTGCCGACTTCGCGGGCGACGCGGGTCACTTCCGAAGCAAAGGCGTTGAGCTGGTCGGCCATCGTGT
>Ga0210390_10004773_pt1 | contig 11397 bp, 6 predicted proteins | sample IncBWH11OmetaG_FD_161050 | JGI IMG/M metagenome (GOLD analysis project Ga0210390, IMG submission 161050) | Forest soil microbial communities from Barre Woods Harvard Forest LTER site, Petersham, Massachusetts, United States - Inc-BW-H-11-O ... | reverse complement strand
GATTTTCTTCGGAGGCGTATTCTTGTCGCCCTCAAAATCGGCACGCTTGGCCAGGTCAAGTTTCGGAATCAGCTCGGTCACGCGCTCGTTGCGCACGCGCTTGTCGAGCTTCTCGAAAAAGCCCAGATACTCGTCGAGCACGGCCATAAAGCGCGCCAGGTCTTTGCCTTCGATCTTAGCCGCACCCTCGCCGTAACGCACGCTCAAGCCGTCGGCTGCGCGCTTCACCATGACTTTCACGAATTCGCGCTCGTCCTTGATGTACTGCTGCGACTTACCTTTCTTCAGCGAGAACAGCGGCGGCTGCGCGATAAATACGTTCCCGCGTTTGATCAGTTCCTGCATGTGCCGGAAGAAGAAAGTCAGCAGCAGGGTGCGGATGTGGCTGCCGTCAACGTCCGCGTCAGTCATCAAGATAATCTTGCCGTAGCGCACTTTCGTCGGATCGAAATCATCTTTCGCGATCCCAGTGCCAAGCGCCGTGATCATGGCCCGTATTTCCTCGTGCGCCAGCATCTTGTCGTAACGAGCCTTTTCGACGTTAAGAATTTTACCTTTGAGCGGCAGGATCGCCTGGAACCGGCGGTCGCGCCCCTGCTTGGCCGTCCCACCGGCCGACTCGCCCTCGACCAGAAACAATTCGCAGCGATTCGGATCGCGCTCCGAACAATCGGCCAACTTGCCGGGAAGCCCCCCGGAATCGAGAGCGCCCTTGCGCCGCGTCAAATCGCGCGCTTTACGAGCCGCCTCACGAGCGCGGGCAGCATCGACCGCCTTGTTGATGATCTTCCGTCCGACCGTTGCATTCTGTTCGAAGAACGCACCCAGCCGTTCGTTCACGAACTGCGTCACCGTGCCGGCAATGTCGGAGTTCAGTTTCCCTTTGGTCTGCCCTTCGAACTGTGGCTGCGGCAGCTTCACGCTGATCACCGCGACCAGACCTTCGCGCACATCGTCGCCAGTCAAATTTTCTTTGACGTCTTTGAACAGCCCCATCTGCTGCCCCGCATAGTTGATGGTGCGGGTCAGGGCCGTGCGGAAGCCGGAAAGATGAGTGCCCCCATCAACTGTGTTGATGTTGTTGGCAAAGCTGAAAACAGTCTCGGAATACGCGTCGTTATACTGCAACCCGATTTCCATGTGAACGCCGTTGCGGTCGTCTTCCATGTAAATCGGCTTGTCGTGCAGAACTTGTTTGCCGCGATTGAGATGCTTAATGAACTCGGCGATGCCGCCGTTGTACTTGAACTCGGTCTGCTTGGGCTCGCCCGTCTTCGAATCGGTCGAGCGCTCGTCAGTCAGCGTGATCAGCAATCCCTTATTCAGGAACGCGAGTTCGCGCAACCGCTGCGCCAGCGTGTCGTAGTTGTATTCGACCGCTGTGAAGATCGAGCGGTCGGGCAGGAAGTGAACCTTCGTCCCGCGCCGCTTGGTCGCGCCCGTTTTGCTCAGCTTGTTGGTGGGATCGCCCTTGGAATAGTTCTGCTGCCAGGTCGCCCCATCGCGCCAGATTTCCAGATCAAGGTCTTCGCTCAACGCGTTGACGCACGACACGCCCACGCCGTGCAGCCCGCCGGAAACTTTGTAAGTCGACGAATCAAATTTTCCGCCGGCGTGCAGCGTCGTCATCACAACTTGCGCCGCGGAGATCTTCTCGCCGTCGATCATCATGTCGTCGCAGGGAATGCCGCGTCCGTCATCGATCACGGTGATCGAGTTGTCGAGATGTATCGTGACTTCAATCCGCGTGGCGAATCCGGCAAGCGCCTCATCGACAGAGTTGTCGACAACTTCATACACCAGGTGATGCAGTCCCAACTCGCCCGTCGAACCGATGTACATGGCCGGACGCTTGCGAACCGCCTCCATGCCCCCCAGCACCTTAATCGAGTCGGCGTTGTAGTCATTGTTGCCGCCGCCGTTCGACGTGTTGATGGGAGTCACTTTTCCGTTTTTTGTCTTGGTGTCAACGATGGGAGTATTGATCTCTTTGGTGGCCATTCCGCTCCGCGAAAATGTCCCGATTTTTTCTGTGAACCTGGGTCTTGCGGATCCCCGGAATTTCGGCGGCAATCAGCGCCTCGACTAGGGCGCTCCGAAGCCTCCGCGAAAGACTTCAAGTTATTGAAATTCCTAATACTTAGGGTCGTATTGATACTGTGCTAATTATACCACATACGGACGCTTTTCCAGCCTCTCGAAACGCGCCGGATCGAAGGAGTAATGGACCTTGTGTGGGGCGGACACTCCTGTCCGCTGCTGTTGTCTTTGATCTCGCTTTTTGGTGTTCGATTTTGACCCTCGGCACCCAGACTCACAAAGAGCATGTGCTCGCTTAGAGAAGGACACCGGCAAGGGCGACGGACAAGAGTGTCCGTCCCACAAACAACAAGGGCGGCCGTCAAGGCCGCCCCCTAGAAAGATATACGCCATGTTCTTACGCCGTCGCCGGCCGCTCTCCGCCCTTGGCGCGTCCCGGCTGCAGGTCCGGCTTGATCACGTGCTGCACGCCGTCGTCCTTCGACGTTGGCGGCGGCTGCACCGGTGGAAGCTGCTGGTTGTCGACCAGCATCTTCAGTTCGGCGGCGTCGAGCACTTCACGTTCGATCAGTGCCTTGGCAATCCGCTCCAGAATGTCGCGGTTGTCAGAGACGATCTGTCGCGCTGTGTTGTAGCCCGCTGTGACCAGCTTGCGGACTTCCTGATCGATCTTGATGGCTGTGTCTTCGCTGTAGTCGCGATGCTGCGAAATCTCACGGCCCAGGAAGATCTGTTCTTCCTTCTTGCCAAAGGTCAGCGGTCCCAGATCGCTCATGCCCCATTCGCAGACCATTTTTCGCGCCATGTCGGTGGCCCGCTCAATGTCGTTGCCCGCGCCAGTGGACACTTGATTCAGGAAAATCTCTTCCGCCACGCGTCCGCCCATCAGAATGGCCAGACGTGCCTGCAGGTAATCCCGATAGTAGCTGTGACGGTCGTCAATTGGCAGATACTGCGTTAGCCCCAGCGACATCCCGCGCGGAATAATCGTGACCTTGTGCACAGGATCGGAATTCGGAAGCTTTACGCCAACCAAAGCATGCCCCGCTTCATGGTAAGCCGTGTTTTTCTTCTCTTCGTCGGTGAGCAGCAGAGACTTGCGCTCCACGCCCATCAAGACTTTGTCCTTGGCCAACTCGAAGTCGTACATCAGCACGGCCTTGCGGTTCTGCCGCGCCGCAGCCAGCGCCGCTTCGTTCACCATGTTGGCCAGGTCGGCGCCAGAGAACCCCGGCGTCCCGCGGCCCAGGACGGACAGGTCCACATCCTCGGCAAGAGGAATCTTGCGCGTGTGCACGCGAAGAATCTCCTCGCGTCCACGCACATCCGGAAGACTCACCACCACCCGCCGGTCAAAACGTCCGGGCCGCAGCAGTGCCGGGTCCAGCACGTCCGGACGGTTCGTCGCCGCCATCAGGATGACGCCTTCGTTCGACTCGAACCCATCCATTTCGACGAGGAGTTGGTTCAAAGTTTGTTCGCGCTCGTCGTGTCCACCACCCAAGCCAGCACCGCGGTGACGTCCCACCGCATCGATTTCGTCGATGAAAATAATGCAAGGTGCATTCTTCTTGCCCTGCTCAAACAAATCGCGCACGCGGCTGGCGCCCACGCCGACAAACATTTCGACAAAGTCCGAGCCCGAAATCGAGAAAAACGGAACATTCGCCTCGCCCGCAACGGCCCGAGCCAGCAGCGTCTTGCCCGTTCCAGGAGATCCCACCAGAAGCACGCCCTTCGGAATGCGCCCACCCAACTTCTGGAACTTCTGCGCCTCGCGCAGAAATTCGATAATCTCGCGCAGTTCTTCCTTCGCCTCTTCCACTCCGGCCACGTCTTTGAACGTGACTTTCTTCTGCTGCATCGAGAGCAGCCGCGCGCGGCTCTTGCCAAATGACAGCGCCTTATTTCCGCCGGTCTGCATCTGCCGGATCATGAAAATCCAGACTGCTCCGATCAGCACAATCGGAATCACCTGAATCATCCACGCCCAGTTCCCGCCATTAACGTCGCGAAAGCCGTAGTTCACGCCTTTGCTATCCAGACTCTTGAGCATTTCCGGCGTGAAGTACGTTGCGGGTACGGTGGTGTGAAACGCGGAATTATTCTTGAACTTGCCTCGCACTTCCATCCCATCGACGGTGAATTCCTGAACGTTGTTTTGTTCCACTTCGCCCATGAATTGGGAGGTTTTTAGCTCAGTATCCTTCTGGCCTTCGCGCGCGCTCTTCACCACTTGCCACAGCAGAAGCGCTGAAACCCCGATCAGCAACCAGAACAGCACGGTCTTTACAGTTGAATTCACCTGGAAAACTCCTAATTTCGAAACGGTCGGCTGACTACACCAACCCCCGAGGCTCCTACTGCGAATTAGATGCCCAAGCGCGATTTTCGATTGGCAAATTGCTGAACGTTTATTCTACCTTTTCCCCGCCAAAAAGGCCCGTTCCTACTGCGGTGACTTAAGTCACGGGGATTGTTGGGCTTGCCGCCGCCAAGTAGGGCAAATTCCGGTTCGTCTGTTCCGCCGCCCCCAGCCCATAACCCACCAGAAAAGTTTCGTCCACCAGAAAACCGAAATAGTCCGGCTGCAGCGGCACGCGGCGCGCCGCCTGGCGGTCAAGCAGCGTCACCAACTTCACGGTTGCTGCTCCCCGGGATCGCAGGTCGCTCATCAAAAACTCGCTAGTCACGCCGGAATGCACCAGCCCCTCCACCAGCAGAATGTGCTGCCCACGAATGTCGGGCTCGTGGCTGAAAAAAATCTCCATCACCTCGTGTGCCGATCCGCTGGGTGGCCGAGTGTACCTGGGCTTGATGAACTGGCAGACCACCGGCACATCGAGAGCGCGCACCAGGTCGGCCTGAAACATGAACGCGTTCTCCAGCACCGCCAGCATCTGGATGGTCTGTCCCTTGTAGTCGTCGGAGATTTGCCGGGCCAGCTCCTTCACTCGTTTCTGGATCTGATCCGTCGAAATGACCGGGCGAAGAGGCTCGACTCGCGGACCGTTCATGAAGTTTGTGTGCCTCTCTACTTCAGATTAGCTTCGATTTTCCATGTCATCCTGAGCGAAGTTGTCGTTCACGAAGTGGACGACAACGCAGCCGAAGGATCCCTACCCAGCCCCACTTGCCCTATCAAGCACAGCGTCAACCTGCCGGGTTTGTACCGAATAGCGTTTCTACGATCAGTATCGCCGCTCGCCCCTCCCGCGCCCGCAGTTTGGCCGGCACCGGAAACCCTCGCACCCACACAATCTCGTCGCCGCCCACCACCACCGGCCACAACCCGCGCTCCGGCTGGGCCACATGACGCTCCTGCAGCAACTCTTTGATCTTCTTAGGGGACTTCGTATGGGCCGGCCAGAATCGATCTCCGGGACGCCAGTTCCGCACCCTTAACCGTCCGGGCAAAGACTCCTCGTCCAAGAGGTGATCCGAATTATACGCCCCCTGGTCTCGACTGGAAATCCGTCGCACCTCGATCGCAACCCCGGCCTCTTGGATGACAACTTTTCCCGGGATCGTAACCTCGTACTCGTAGTCTCGCGCTGGCGAAGCCCCACGCAAGTCGGGAGTCACGAACGTCAACTCCTCAGATTCAACGACCAGCCTCCATCCCAGCGGAAGTGACACTTCCTTGCCGGACGCCGCGTCTTCCGCCGCGACCCGCAGGATCTCCTCCACATGTTTAAACTCCAGCGGAATCCCGGCGTTCTCTCCAACCGCCTTCACCAGCCGCCGCTGCACCGCCATCGGCTCGCCCAGAAACCACATCCGCGGCACAGACGCGTTCATGACCAGCCACGAAGCGGTGTCAATCTTCGTACGGAGATCGGGTTGGAGATCGTCACCTCCGGCGCCCGTGAACGGGTGCCCCGTTTCTCGCGCGTCTTCTGCGCGAGAAAGCCTGCCCTGAGCCTGCCGAAGGGTGGGGGTTTTGCTGGAAACCGGCGGTCCCAGCCCCGCGATCTGCACCAAACTCTTTTCTACAGACACCGCCCGAGCCCACTCCGGCTGCACCCACTGCACGACTGTCCCCAGCCAGCCCGAGACTTCATTCTCCCAGTAGTCCTCCTCGCCGCGCGCAATCTCCGCCAGTTCCGCCAGATTCTCCGCCACAGCAGGATTAAACTCCCGCTCCAGCAGCGGCACCACCAGCTTGCGAACGCGATTGCGAGTGAAATGCTCATCCGTATTAGACGAGTCTTCCCGCCAACCCTGCCCAATGTCGTTGAGAAACTTCTCGAGTTCGCGACGCCGCACCCCCAGCAGCGGCCGCACGATCTCGCCAGAAACTTCCCCGTCATCATCCTCCACCAAAATCCGCGGATGAATCCCGCCCAGCCCCCGCACCCCCGCCCCACGAATCATCCGCATGAGCACAGTCTCAGCCTGATCGTCGAGCGTATGCCCAGTCACGATTTTGTTTAGACGAACTCTAGCCAGGCCGACGCCCGAGTGACTGCCGCGAATGGAAGGCGTCTCGCGGACACCCGCAGCCTCGGCAGTGACGTGGAAGAGCGGCCCTTCAGGGCCGCGAAAAGGCGCATTCTCGAGGTGGGGCTTTAGCCCCTGTGGCACTCTTTCGGACGGCGCGTCTTGAGATGCCTGGCCTTTGGGTGGCGCAGCGCTTTCAGCGCTGCGATTCTCCGATTCCTCATGAGCCGGGGCTCCAGCCTCCGAGGGATTCCCCTCCGCACCCAACAGATACCGAAAAAATCCATACCGCAATTCCCGCGCAGCCGTCTCGATGCTCACATGCTCTTCGGCAGCCTGAGCGCTCACATCCTCGCCATCGACATAAAACTCCAAATCAAACTCACGCGCCAACCTCGCCACAAATTCCTGATCGCCGTCCGATTCCGCCCCGCGCAGCCTGTGATTGAAATGAACCACCGAAAGGACAATCCCCAACTCCCCCCGCAACTCCAGCAACACCCGCAACAGCGCAACCGAATCAATCCCCCCGGAAACCGCCACGCCGACCCGCTCCCCGGCGGAAAGCAGTTCGTCCCTCCGGACAAGGGAAAGCACGCGCTCCGCCAGTGGGTGCACGGAATCATGGTACAACTATCGCTGCGGATTTCCGCTAACGAGATCCAAGATGAGCTACGACCTTATGGTTTTCGATCCCGAAACGCCTCCCTCCGACAGGCAGGGTTTCATGAAGTGGTACGAGCAACAGGTGCAGTGGAGCGAGGGGCACACCTATGACGACCCGAAGGTCTCGACCGCGGAGCTACGTGCCTGGTTTCTCGAGATGATCGGCCGATATCCGGCAATGAACGGTCCCTATGCCTCTGATGATGTCGACGATCCCAAAGTCACCGACTACAGCGTTGGTAAACACGCCATCTATGCCGCCTTCGCTTGGTCCGAGGCAGAGAGCGCTTTCAGGACAATGTTTGAATTGGCCGAGAAACACCGCGTCGGTTTTTTCGACGTAAGTGCAGTGGATGGAGCCGTCTGGATTCCCGGAGAAAGCGGGAAATACGCGCGAGTACACGGCGGATGACGATGTCTTCCGCTGCTAAACTCCCGCGCTCTTCTCCGCAATCACCTTCCGAATCTTCTCCACAAACTCCGCCGCCAGCATGTCCTCCGTCTTCTCTTTCCCGCGCGAACGCACGTTCACCTTCCCCGCCTCAGCCTCTTTATCTCCCACGACGAGCAGGAACGGCACCTTCTGCATGGCATGCTCGCGAATCTTGGCATTCATCTTTTCGTTGCGCGCATCGACCACCACGCGCACGCCAACTTTCTTCAGCTGCGCCGCGACTTTGTTCGCGTACTCCGCATGCCGCTCGCTGATCGGAATCAGCGCCACTTGCACCGGCGACAACCACACCGGAAACGCGCCCGCATAGTGCTCGATCAGCACGCCAAAAAATCGCTCGACCGATCCAAACAGCGCCCGATGCACCATCACCGGCTGCTTGCGTGAACCATCTTCCGCGACATACTCGAGACCAAAACGCTGCGGCAGGTTGAAGTCAACCTGCACCGTCGAAAGCTGCCACAGCCGCCCGATCGCGTCCACCAGCTTGATGTCGATCTTCGGCCCGTAAAACGCTGCCTCGCCAGGAATGGTTTTGTAATCGACATTCTTGCGCTTCAGCACGTTCTCCAGCGATTGGATCGCATGGTTCCACTGCTCTTCGCTGCCCACAAAATTCTTACGGTCATTCGGGTCCCAAGTCGAAAGCTCCGTCTGAAATTGGTCGAAGCCAAAATCCTTCAGCACATCCAGCGCAAACTCAAGGCACCCGGTGATCTCGCCTTCAACTTGCTCCGGCGTACAAAAAATGTGCGAATCATCCTGGGTAAAACCCCGAACCCTCAACAACCCGTGCATCACCCCCGAGCGCTCATACCGATACACGGTGCCCAACTCCCCCAACCGCACCGGAAGATCGCGATACGACTTCAGCGAATCCTTGTAAATCAGAATGTGCCCCGGGCAGTTCATCGGCTTCAGCCGATATTCGGCGTCATCAAGCTCCATGGCGTCGAACATGTTCTGCGAGTAGTAGCCCTCGTGCCCCGAGGTATAGAACAACTGCCGCCGCGCCACATGCGGCGTGTAGACCAGCGAGTAGCCACGCTTCAGGTACTGCTCGCGCATCCAGTCTTCCATCTCTTTGCGGATGATGCCGCCCTTGGGATGCCAGAAAATCAACCCCGGCCCAGCCAGCTCCTGAATCGAAAACAAATCCAGCTGCTGGCCAATCACGCGATGGTCGCGCTTCTTCGCCTCTTCCACCTGCTGCATGTGCGCATCGAGATCCTTCTTCGAAAAAAACGAAGTCCCGTAAATGCGCTGCAGCTGCGGATTCTTCTCATCGCCCAGCCAATATGCACCGGCGATATTGAACAGCTTGAATGCCTTGATTTTCCCGGTCGACGGAATGTGCGGCCCACGGCAAAAGTCGGTGAACTTACCGGTGCGGTAAATCGAAATCTTTTCATCGGGCTTGGTGAATTGCTCAATGAAGTGGCACTTCATGAAGTCGCCTTCTTTTTTGAACTCCGCCAGCCCCTGGTCGCGCGGCAAAAATTCGCGCGCGTATGGCAGGTTCTGCTGCACCAGTTCCTGCATTTTCTTTTCGATCTTCTCCAGGTCCTCAGGCGTGAACGGCGTAGGCCGGTAGAAGTCGTAGAAAAACCCGCTCTCGGTCGCAGGCCCGTGGCCGAGCTTGGTCTCTGGGAAAAGTTCGAGCACCGCCGCCGCCAGCAAATGCGCCGACGAATGCCGGAAGATCTCCAGCGACTCAGGATCTTTCTCCGTCAAGAAACGAAGATCAGTATCTTTTTCCAGCGGCCGCGCCAGGTCGATAAGATCGCCATTGGTTTTGGCCGCCAGCGCCGCATCCGCCAGCCGCGGACCGATCTCCTTCGCAATTTCGAGCGCAGTCGTGCCCTTCGGAACTTCTTTCACGCTCCCATCCGGGAGCTTCACATGAATCATGTCAGCCATAGTTTGAGAACTGCTGGAATCCTGAATCCTTCAGTCTAAAGAAGGGACTGAGGAGGGTCAAACGGGAGCCGAACCACGGTCGCGCCTTAATTTCAAATTATGTTTGAGCCCATTGTCATTCTGAGCGCGGCGACAGCCGGGCGAGGAACCTTACGCCCGCCAACACTTCGGATGCCGTGGATGGGAGTGTTCGTCCTAGCTGCCGCCAAACGCTCCTCGCACCAGTACAACCGATATATGGGCTTCGTAAGGTCCCTCCGGAGCGCTTGGCGCGCTCCTACGGGATGACATCGGGAGGTGAGTCATCCTCAAATTGCCGCGGTCAGGTACATGTCCTATTTCGTGCCCCGACACAGTGCCGACCTTACTACGAAGAATCAAGCACTTCTGCGCGGTAACCTGGCGAGGGTGACGAATGGCACATTGCAGCGAGCACGAGCACGCTCTAATCTCGCGATCACAATGAATTTGAAACCTGCACACCCCCACCAAAAATCGCACCATCCGCACCCATCCACTCACGCAACCGTCGGCCGCAGCATGCTGGCCAAGCGCCGCAGCAATCGCATGGCTCTGCACGCATCCGTGGGGCTTTCTGGAGAAGATCGCCAGAAATGCTCCTTCACCATGCCGGCCAAGGCAACGAAACTGAATAAGCACGGCGCCGCCGTGGAACTCGGTCGTGAGCTTTCAGTGGGCTCGGTGGTCACCGTAAGAAACAAGAGCGGCACTCAGATCTCGGCTCGCATCGTGGCCCAGTTGGCCGGCCTGCACGGCGTTGCCACGTATGCGATTGAGTTTGTCGACCAGGATGAAAAGGCGGAATCGTTTTGGGGAATCACGTTCCCGCCCAACACCTCAAACGCCTGAGGTAAAACTTAACTCCGTCTTGACAGCGGGCTCAGTGCGCCAAGTCCTTCACACGCGTAGCGATCCACCACTGATTGCCGAATGCATCGGTCACTGCGCCCACGCGATCGCCATAAGGCTGGTCGGCGGGTTCGTTCATCGCCTTCGCGCCCGCGGCCAACGCCCTCTTGTACACCCCATCCACATCCGGCACGTACAAGTAGAACATCGACTTCATCGGCTGATACGGCCCCTGGGCTTCGCCCATCTCCAGGTGCGAGTCGCCAATCGCAATCGTCATATGGTGGACCACACCGTCCGGCGAGGTGAACCGCCCCAGGTCCGCTGCCCCGAACGCGCGCTTCAGGAAGTTCATCACCGGCTCCACTCGCAGCGGATGCAGATACGGCTGAATCGCCGGCGCGCCCTCCGACTTGTAGCCGCTCGCCTTAGCGGTCGCGATGTACCAGTAATTGCCGGCGGCATCAATCACATGGGCCGAGCGTTCCCCATAAAACTGATCGGCGGGCTCAGTGAGCGACTTCGCACCTGCCTTGAGGGCACGCGCGTACGCCGCATCGCAGTCGCGAACATAAACGTGAAACGCGCCCAGCATCGATTCACCCTTCCAGGCCACTCCGGCACCGCCGCCCCCAATCATCAGCATCGAGTCTTCCACCCGAACCTCGCAGTGGTAGCCGCCCGCTGACCCGACGACGCGAAATAACTCCTCGCCCCCAAATGTCTGCTTCACGAAATCGACCACGCCGATAGCGTCCTGCGCCACCAAATAAGGCGTGACCGTATGGTAGCCCGCCGGAACGGGGTCCACGCCCTTCTTCTTTTCAGCCGTGGCGCCGCCCTCGGGTCCTTTCGTCATCCGCTGCATGCGACGATGCATCTCGTCGCCCGACATCTCCTCTTTGACGGTAAATACACCCCACGAATAGCCAAACGGATCTTCCAGCGTCGCATCGCGGTGCCCGTAGAACTGATTCTTCGGCGCACGCACCAGCTTCATCCCG
>Ga0210390_10004771_pt1 | contig 11401 bp, 14 predicted proteins | sample IncBWH11OmetaG_FD_161050 | JGI IMG/M metagenome (GOLD analysis project Ga0210390, IMG submission 161050) | Forest soil microbial communities from Barre Woods Harvard Forest LTER site, Petersham, Massachusetts, United States - Inc-BW-H-11-O ... | reverse complement strand
GTGGGAACTCAGATCGCACGTCCATTTTTGGGTCGAACTTCGTTTGAGCATCTATTTTCACAGTTAGATACCCTTGTCCAACTGGACCCCAAGGCACAAAGCCGATTCCTAACTCTCCACAAGTCTTTAGTACACCGTTCTGCTCTACATCTCTGTTCATGAGCGAGTATTCCGTCTGAACTGCGCTCACCGGTTGAATCGCATGCGCGCGGCGGATTGTCTTTGCACTCGCCTCGGATAAACCGAAGTGCAACACTTTTCCTTCTGCGATCAGCTCTTTCACCGCGCCGGCTACGTCTTCAATGGGCACGTTCGGATCGACCCGGTGCTGGTAATACAGATCGATGCGGTCGGTTCTGAGGCGCTTCAGGGATTCCTCAACCACTTTCCGGATGTGCTCCGGTCGGCTGTTAAGAATAAGGCCGCCCTTTTCGTTGTCGAACCCAAATTTGGTTGCGATCGCGACACTGTCGCGGATAGGCGCGAGCGCCTCTCCGACAAGCTCTTCGTTTGTGTAGGGACCGTAAAATTCTGCTGTATCGAAGAGCGTGACGCCTTTTTCATGGGCTGCACGAATCACCGCAATGCCTTGATTCTTGTCGGGGGCGGGTCCGTAGTTGCCGCTGGCATTCATGCAGCCGAATCCCATTTCTGAGACTTCTAATGTTCCTAGTTTTCGTCTTTTCATGGTGTTTCACTCCTCACTTCAACCCTAGCAACCTCCGATGCATCGGCGGTAGCCCGATTCTTTCGAATCATTGCCTATTCGTCCGGATGTTATGATTCAGTGGTAAGGCTGTGCTAACCGCCGGTTATGCTCAGGAGAGGGGAGGGTGCCTCAAAGATGCTGAAACACAGGAACATCGGCGATGGAAATGCATCCAGGCTCTCCGACCTTCTAACCGAGCTAGCCAAGAAGATTAGCAATTCACTTGGTGACTCGGGTGAACGTGCAACGGAGGTGCCAGGACTGGTGCTTTATCGCCGCACTGCTCCGACCGTTCCGAATCCGTCTACCTACGGGCCAAGCCTTCTTGTCATCGCGCAAGGAAGGATTCAAGTGGACCTCGGTAAAGCGAGCTACGTTTTCGGCCAATCGAGATTTCTCCTTACGTCTCTGGAACTGCCGGCTGTGAGCCAGGTGATTACGGCCAGCGAAAAGGCACCCTACCTTGCCTTCTTCCTGAAGCTGGATATTTCGACTGTTCGGGACATTCTCAACACAGAAGAAGTGCATATTCCTGAGGCAACCTCTGGCGCATGCGGAATGGCCACCGGGGAGAGCACGGTTGAACTGGTCAACTCATGTTCTCGGATGATGGATCTGCTGGACGCTCCGCGGGACATTTCATTCTTTAGCAAACTCATTCAACGCGAGATCATTTATCGCTTACTGCAGGGAAGTCAGGGAGCACGCCTTCGCGCGATTGCCACGTTCGAGACCAAGTGCCACCGGACGGCGAAGGCGGTTGCCTGGTTGCGTTCAAACTACGAAAAGCCTTTGCGTGTAGAGCACTTGGCGACGATTGCAGGCATGAGTCGATCTACGCTGCACCTCCATTTTCGCGCCCTTACGGCGATGAGTCCGCTGCAATTTCAAAAGCAGCTTCGCCTGCATGCCGCGCGGCAACGCATGCTCACGGGTGAACTGGATGCCGCAAGTGCGGCGTTCGAGGTCGGCTACGAAAGCCCGAGCCAATTCAATCGCGAGTACAGGCGATTCTTTGGCCAGCCCCCAATTCGCGATATCAAGGCCCTGCGAAACGGCAAAGTCGTGGCCATCACCACCGCTTAGCGTCGCAAATGGGCCTTTAGGGCCTTAGCGCTGATCGAGTCATTGAGGACGATTTAGACAGAATCAGCAAGATTGGTCTTGAAAAACGCGTATCGCGGAACTCACCTGTCGCTCAGCCAGGTTCAATCAGCGACCCGACCTGATAGCCCCAATTGAGCAAAGCCATGCTTCACCGGCTTAATTTAGAAGCGAGACCAAGTATGCTTCCCTCTGGAGAGAACGGGGCTGTCGCATCTTTACCTAAAGGAGAGATCCTATCTGTGAAGCAGAGTTTCGCAGCATTGATCCTTGGTGGTACCGGACAAGTCGGCGGTGCAGCCGTCGCGGAACTGCTGGCAACTTCGGAATGCCGGGAAGTGGTGATGGTCACCAGAAAGCCCATTGCGGCGCGACTGCGGCTGCGCAACGTCGTTCTTGATACCGGCGCTGCTGACTTTGCCGAGCGCACCGCCGCCCTTGCCCGCGAAGTCTTAAGCCAAGGTCCCGTCAGCGCCGTGAGCTGTGTGGGTGTCGGTTCTGGATCGGCGCGCTGGAGCGAAGAAGAATTGAAACGACTTGAAATCGGCGTCGTCGGTGCCTTTGCGCGGGGCTGCCATGACGCCGGAATCGCCCAGTTTTGCCTGCTTTCTGCGGCGGGAAGCACAGCTCGCAGCGGCTTTCGTTATGCGCGAGTAATGGGCATGAAGGAAGACACCCTGCGCAACATCGGTTTTACCCGCCTCGCCATATTTCGCCCCGGCATCATTGTCGGCAACGCTCATACCCCGGCCTGGGTCGGCTGGTTGGGAAGCCTCGTGCCTGGGCCTTTCGGCAATATCGATCAGCGAATTCTCGGCCGCTCAATTGCCGCAGAGATAGCTTTGCACAGTCGAGAGGCGGGTGAAGTTACCCTTGAAAATGCAGCAATTAAAAAACTCGCTGCACAGTTCAAGAGCATGCCCTAGGAATTCTTTGGTGGCAAACCGAAAATTATCCCATTGAGACGAGAGTCGGCTCCTGTGCATCTGATTTTGCGGCAGAATATACCTGGAATCCTGGGAGATACGCGATGAAGGCAGTGGTGCTTCATGAGTACGGCGGCCCCGAGGAGCTGAAATTTGAAGGCAATGTTCCTGAGCCGCAGATTAGCGGAAGTACGGTATTGATCGCGGCAGCCGCCGCGAGCGTTAATCCGATCGACTGGAAACTGCGTTCAGGGATGCGGCAGAAGGATTCTCCATTGTCGTTTCCGGCAATTCTGGGCCGCGATGTGAGCGGCATCGTACGGGCGGTGGGCGCAAATGTGAAGCACTTCAAGGCCGGCGACCGCGTTTTTGCATTGTCCAATGCGACCTATGGCGAGTTGGTTGCCGTGAACGATTCGGACGTGGCCCATCTGCCGGATGGCGTGGACCTGGCGAACGCGGCCGCGCTCCCGCTGATTTCGCTCACGGGAGACCAGCTTGTGCGCCTTGCGGCAAAAGTGCAAAAGGGACAGGTTGTTCTGATAACGGGAGCGCTGGGCAGTGTCGGGCGCGCTGCGGTGCATACGGCGAAGAAGATAGGAGCGCAGGTGATTGCAGGTGTTCGCGGGAAAGAGCTGGATGACGCTCGCTCCCTCGGAGTCTCTGACGTTCTCGCGATTGATGACGATAAAGCGATCGAGAACTTCCGCTTGGTGGATGCAATTGTGGACACCGTTGGCGGTGACGTTGCGGCGAAGCTGATCGCGAAGGTAAGGCAGGGTGGCTCCGTTGGGTACGCCGCTACCTTGCCGGAAAGCGCGGCGGCCCAAAATCCGACAGTGAAGATTGCGCGCGTGCGCACGCAGCCAGATCCATCCAAGCTGCGTGAGTTTGCCGATGACGTGCGCGATGGCAAGTTCGTTCTGCCGATTGGTCGGCGGATGCCGTTGCGTGATGCGGCTGAAGCACAAGTGCTAGGGGAGAAAGGGGGCATTGGAAAGATCCTCCTGCTGGCGCCGGATTCTAAAGAGTGAGATGGAAAGGCGCGTCTACGTTCCCTGAACGGTTCACAAGCTTGGCCGTAACGTCGGACAAACGGCGCATCGTGGCCGTGCACACATAAGAAAGCCACAAACGTCTTACATCATGGGTAAGCTGAGTGGGCGAGTCGCCCGTCGGAGAATAGCTCCGGGCGACTGAGCCTTGGTTGGTGTTCTCGAAATCAATGGCAGGCTCTGATCACCAATTTGCGTGACCATCAGCATCTCAGGTTCAATAAAGCAGGACGAGTGTACATTCCACATTTCTTTCACTGCCCGAAAGCTTTGGCTCATGGCCTGACCACCTTTCCTCTATTGCGTCTGGGTAATTCGCAATCAGCTGGCTGCGTCCTCATGCGCTGCCACAGGACCGGGTCGACAGCGAGCGAGGTTGTGCGTCCCGTTCGCAGATTCACGAACCCGCCGTGGTACGAAAGCCGTCCATACCGGAAGAGACGCGCCAGCATCGCCAGCGCCTGGCAGGCGAGTGTCTGGTTCACAAACGGCTCCTGCCGCTCCAAAGCTTCGAACGCACTGCACGGCGGCAGTCTGTCCTTCTTGTCGAGCTTCGCGTTGGTGAGTTCAGGGAAGAGTTCGGCAGCGGTCGGCAAGCGCACTTCTCGCGTTCTGTTTCTCTGGTTTTCGGGTTGGCCAAGCACAAACTGGCCGCTATCGGCATTGTTGCCCAGATCCAGCCAATAGTGGCAGTTCCAATACGTTGGTGTGCGGGTGATTGCGTTCCGTGCGGCACGGGAATCCACACAGCCAATCAGAATGTCGGTTTCGTGTCCCCAACTCTCGTCGACAAAGTGCGGGATTCCTTTCCATCCCAGGCCCCAAAACAGATTGATCCGCGTGGCGAGGACCGTCGCTTTGTGCAGTCCGATCTCGCTCTCGCTAAAAGGTTGACGGACACAGTTCGTGCGCGAAATCCGGTCGCCGTCAACCAAGGTCACATCTAGCCCATGCGGATGCCCTAATGCGACCATGGCCTGGTGCAGGTGCGGCAACCCGGCGGCGATGGCGCTCCCCGTCCCGCCACAGCCGACTACGGTGACCTGAATTTTTTTCTCCAGCAGTGAGGCGGCTATCTGATGTTCAGTCTTGCTGGCGATTGTCGTTTCGATAGCTGTGGTCATCGTCCCTCACGAATTCCGCGAGCGTCTGCGGCAACTTCACCAGGTACTTCTCGGGAAACGCTTTTTGCCCCGAGAGGGATTGCCACAGCGCCAGGAAGCCTCCGCGAAATCGAACGTGTTTGCGAACGCCCGAGGCGTGCGTGAATTCGCTCTGGAAGAACGACTCCTCCCACAGATCAATGGCAGCGACCGATTTCTCTTTCGGAATCTTCATACTCCCAGTGCAACACACACCGTTGTCGTAGCAGTTCCAGTACGGCGCCACGCACAGCTTGGTTTCTGCTGTGGGCCGTTCGTCTTCACCGAGAGCACGAACCCACAAGTGACTCCCGCACGCTTTGAAGAGCAATGCCGGGTGGGGATAGAGCTTGCCATTCATGCTCCTCAAAATAGGTTCGTTGCCAAGGTCGCTAAAGAACATGGTTCGCTCGCAGGCTGGCGCCCACCACACGATCATTTCTGCCGTACGCACCAATACACGCGCCGGCAAGATCTCGGCTGGAACCGATCTTCCCAGACCGGCCATCAGGTCGATCAACATCTGCGGGGTCATCAACTGCCCTTCCGCCAGCCGTGCCACATCGCCGTCATGCATCACTTCATGGAGGGTTACAAAAGGATGGCGATAGGGGTAGCCCTGATAGCTACTCTGCCCGTAGACCAGCAGCGCCCGGCTCAACCGGAAGTCCTGACTCGAGCCTATGTTCACGGAGATATTCATCGTAGAGGTCCCTCACGAGTTCGACGATCTTGGCTGCTGCGGCCAACGACCGAAGCATCGCGCCGGCGTGATCGAAGAGGCGTCGCACTTCTTCATCTAGCTTTTTCGTCGGCTTGTTGAGATGAAGTGGGAGGGCCACATTCGGCTGGCAAGGGCCGTTTTCGCCCATGTGCTGTGCCTCTTCATCAAAGCAGGCGTTGATCGCATCGTTCTCATACCAGGTGATCAGGCATCCGGGCCGGGAGTTCTCCGCATCCATAAGCCAATCGTCAACTCCTGGTACATCTTTATCGCTGATGTGGTCGGGACATGCGTGCTCGTGCCCTTGACCATGAGCATCCATCTCCACTAGTTGACGGATCATCTCGCGAGCCACGCCTGTATGCGGTCGAGTCTCTTCAAGAATGTTCTTGGCTCTCCGGTATTTCAGCGTCTTGGCATGAGCCTTGATAGAGGCTGGGATTTCCGTGTCCACTTTGCGATAGACCGACGCATCCGACTCTTCGTCGCTTAGATCCTCCATCCACGTCTCGGCATGCTCCTCGGCATCGACGTAGTCGTAGACGCGCATCCATTTGTACAGATTGCTGGTGAGGACCGTATAAAACGCGGCCGGCAGAAGATCGTGTTCGGTTTCGAGGAGGGTGAGTGTGGCACCAATTGGAATGGAAGCAGCGGCCTCGTAGTCGCCGACCAGATACAAATGATCGGTCATGCCTTCCCTTCCGGCTTCAACCTGATTTCGCTCTTGTTCCGTCAACTCGAAAAGACTATCTGTGATGCGCAGGTCGCCCACCCAGACTCTCTTCACGTCCACTGAGCGATTCTGGGAGCAAAACCTCCTGAAGCCGCGTTCGACAAAGTCCACCGCGCTACCCGACCAGTCATCGGGTCGGCAAATTCCCAAGCGCAACAGGCTCATTCCCAGAATCGCGGCCGGCCCTTCATCCCACCTCGTGCAGTATCGCCATCTAATTCCTCCGATCCTGGGTAACGTGACATCAAGTGGCAGGCCGATCACACGAGCGGCGGAAGAACCACTCCGGCTGGTGGCAAGTACCGGTCGCCGATCTCGCCTCCGTCCTGCGCGTACTTGAGTGCGTCGAACGCCTTGCCGAGAATTTCCCCGACTTTGAATGCTTCTGGACATTGTCTTAGCTGCTCCATGATCGGATCATTCGCATTGACACGGCCATGCCTAGCGTCTTTCAGCGCTCTCACCACCCGCTTCGCGCGTTCATCGATTGTTCGGAAGTCAGCTGGGGCTAGGTTCCTGCGTTTCATGGAAGTTCCCCTTTATTGCGTCTGGCTGGTCGTGGAATTGTGGTCGGTGGTCCAGTGAGATTTGCTCTGTCTGTGGATATTTGCGCTCTGGGCAGGCTGCTGGGTATGCGCTACAATTCCGCCGAGGAACCGTATGATGACTGATCCAGCCTTCGCCATCAAACACGAAGTTCATCAATTGGTTGATCGACAAATCGAGACCCTGCGACAATCGTCCGGTTTAACTACATCCGACCTGTCCAACTATCGCGAGCGCTCCCAAAAAATCACAACGTTGTACCGCGAACTGGACCGGATGCGCAGAGCCAACTTCGGGAGGCCATTGCCCCGAGCATCTTGAGAGTTCACCCTGTGCGGTCTTGAGGGGGTCAAGCAGGCCGTCTGCGGCGTCAAATCGCTCTGGACGGCCGCTTGTTCGATAGTCACAAAAGTGGCCCTACCGAATTTCTTCAGGGCGCCTCTCACAAAGTGTCTGCATTTCTTTGGCCTGCTACGTCGCCAGTATTGCGTTATCGCGGGCCTGACAAACCTTCCTGTGTCTCACCCTTTCGCCCCAATCGCGCGAACAAATTTGTAAACTAGTTTGCCGGCGATCGTTTCAGGTCCCTCAATCGCAGCTGTGGCGATTTCTGGATACAAATGGGTGTAAGTATCTCTGACCTGTTCAGGTGTCATCGTTGGGGTGGTGTCGGGCAGCTTGACCCCGTTGTAGAGAAATTCTCGTTCCAGGCGACGTACTTCCATAAACGACTCCTTCGAGGATGATATGTAATGTGTCGGACGCGACGGGACAGTTGGACAGCCTTCAGTTATCGTTCTTCGGTTCAAGGTCGAACAGGCTTCCAGTACTCGCCCCAAGGCCTTCGCCTTCAGCGGTGCTTTGGCGTGGCTCGGGACTCGACTGTGCCCCATCTTGGGTTTCGTCCGTGCCGGCCTCTGTCTGCACTTGCGCCGGGTTTGGAGGCGCAACCTTGCTTGATCCGCTATGGGATTTCGAGTTGGTTGACTTCTTGGCCGCTTCCCTGGCTGCTTTGGCGGCAGCCTCCATCTGTTCTTTCGCACTCTTCAAGGTTGAGGACAACCCCATGTGAGCCTCCACAAACTCCACCAATTGTCGTGCCAGTTGTTCGTCAAGCTCTTTGGGAGCGCCGGTGAGGCTTAGCGGCGTGGTGAGCGCGGCGCCATCGTCCTGATCGGCCTTCAGTGGCTTCGGGATGACATTGATCCGGATCTCATCGTCACTCGTGCGCGACATGGTAAGAATCAGTATCCGTTGAGCGAGTAGCGGCATCAGTTCTTGAAACATGGCTTTTGCTCCTGAATTGAGACTGCCTGATGAACTCAGACGAGCACTCGGAGAAGGGTTATGGGGACGAGGCCGTGCTTGCCAATAAAATGGAGTCACTAGAGGCCGAACCGGGCGCGCTCGGTTCGGCCATACCGCCTGTATCCGGCGGTAAGGAGAGAAAGAAGATATGGCTCACTTGTTTGATTCGCTCGTGATTCGCGACGTTAAGTTTGCGAATCGAGTGTTCGTTTCTCCGATGTGCCAGTACTCGAGCACAGAAGGATATGCCAACGACTGGCATTTCGTGCACCTGGGCAGCCGCGCGGTAGGCGGTGCTGGACTGGTGCTCACCGAGGCGACAGCTGTTCTCCCTGAAGGCCGCATCAGTCCGCAGGACCTTGGGATCTGGAGTGACGATCACATCGAGCCACTGGCCAGGATCGTGCGTTTCATTCATGACCAGGGTAGTGTCGCAGGCATGCAACTGGCGCATGCTGGGCGCAAGGCCAGTACGTACCGGCCATGGGAAGGCCAGGGTACCATTCCTGAAACCGCAGGCGGATGGAACAAAGTCGTAGCTCCGAGTGCCGTAGCTTTTGCCGATCACTATCCCTTGCCCGAAGCCGCTACCAAAGAACAGATTCAGGCGATCATCGCAGCCTTTGGGGAGGCGGCACGTCGTGCCTGCGAATCCGGCTTCCGGGTGGTTGAGATTCATGCCGCTCACGGTTATCTGATTCATGAGTTTCTGTCTCCCCTCAGTAATCAGCGAACGGATGCGTACGGAGGCTCATTTGAGAATCGCACTCGAATTCTGCGTGAAATTGTCGCTGCGATTCGGCGCTCCTGGCCGGAACGAGCGCCGCTGTTCGCGCGGATTTCGGCTACGGAGTGGGTTGATGGCGGGTGGGATATTGAGCAGTCGATTGATCTGCGGTTCAAGCCGAGCACATTCTCGCTACGGAACAGGCGGACGCTGTGGTTATCGCCCGTGAGATGCTACGGGATCCCTATTGGCCGCTGGGCGCGGCGCGGGAGCTAGTACAGGCCATATCTTGGCCTGTCCAATATCTTCGAGCGGGTCCAGAGGGAGCCCAGTCCCGCGTTCCCGTGGACCTGAAGAATCTGAAGTCTTGCTTCGAGGAGCTGCACGCTGTTCCGCAACTCTAAATTCGCGCTCGGTGGTGTGGCTTGCTAGGGAGGAAGCCGAAGCGCAGTCGGTGTTTGCTTTAGGCTTCCACGGTTATGTTGAACTGCACCTCGATGATGCTGGCAAGGCAGGCCACTGGCCGATACGACTCAATCCTGTCCGCATGCTCATAGGTGTCAGTCACAACGATCACTTCGGAGGCTCCCGTATCCCAGTGCGATTTCCCAGGTCTTAATAGGGATCGCCGTTATGACGATAGTCCGCTGCTTTTCGAGAGCTATTTGGCGCGAATCCTAGTGTTATTTTGACCATCGGCACGCCATCATTTGGCGACGCTTACATTGAAGGTCACGGTGTTGGCCCCGCCGGCGTTCTTGATGACGAACTTGTACTGCCCGTCCTTTTCTGGCGTGACCTTAACCGAACACTTCGGTCCGGGCGAGTCGTCCTTAGCAACTTCCGCGCCGGAGGAGTCGTAGACGAAAAGCTGCACGTCGGCATTCTTCGGGCCGTCCGTAGTGGCCTCGAACTCGTTCCCCGCCGTGAAAGACAGGAGGTAGGCGACCTCTCCTTTGTCCTTCATCTCGATCTTCTTGCCATGGAACGCCGCCCCTTTGCCCAGGTCGGCCGGCTTGACGTCCTGCGCGGGACACAGGGTGGCAACCGCAAACATAACCGCCACCACTGCCATGACTAACCGAGTGATCGATTTCATTGGTGTTTCCTCCAGAGTCGGATCAGATCCGCAGCATGAATGTTCGGCGCTATGCTGACAGCGGCATCATTATAAGGAAGGCGTGAAGACTCCAAAATAATTCGTAAACAAAAACCACCCGCCTTCCTACCCAACATAAACACGAGAAAAGAACTCTTGTTCCTTGGATGTGATCCTGCCTGCTGAGTAGTCCAACCTTCGCCGGAACACTTTCTAGCGCATGGCTGCAACAAATTGATGCCTGAAACTTGTCAGTACTCCTCTGGTAAAAGCAGGGTGGTTGCCGATCGATCGGCTTCGGTGATTATCCATAGATTGTCGCCGGCATCGGTCCGGTAGCTGCTCAGCAATCGAAATCCGTGAATCAGGCTGTACTTGTTCTCTGCGACATCGGTTGGATCCAGTTCGCCCCAGTCCCCGATTGCATGACGAGCCAAGAAACACGTAGGCGGCTGCTTCGCCCTCTCCAAAGCGGCTAGTGCCCCAGGCGTGGCCACAATTTGCCCAAGTGGAAACAATGCAGACATGACGGTACCTCCTCTCTCCACCCCATGCGGGCGAAACCGCGCCCGCATGAGTCACCTCAAGCAAAGTCGAAATCTTGTTGAGGACGGACGACCGCGATACACGGCCCAGTTGGCTAGAACGATTGTGAGAACCTGGATTCCAGGAACTCGCCCAGCTTGGCCGTAGCCCTGAACTGGGGGATGGGCTCCAGGTCCTTGAACGCCGAAGTGAACGCATTCGAAAGACTCCAGATCGTGCGCGCCCGAAATTCCTCGTACTTCGGTTCAAAGTAGAGGTCATGCACTGTGCGGGCGAGATGTTTTGGAACTTCGAGTCTGCCCTCGACGAACGCCTCATAGATAACTACCTTTGCCGTGACGTCGGTGAGTTCACTCTTCTGCCACGCCGCCACCTGCTTGCGCATGGGCTCAAAGTTCCGCTGCATTCGATCTACGCCGACTGCGATGCAATCAATAAGTGAGAACGACTTCGAGTGCTTGGCGAGCACGGGAGTGAAGTCCCCAGCGAAAGCCATGTTCGAACACACGAATACGCGATAGCCGCAGGTCATCGCCAGACGCATGCTCTTGTCATGGGAATTACGCAAGCCGATGGAGAAGCGGCATCCTTCCATCTCGGTTGCGAGATCGAGAACGCCGAACGCTTTCATGCCATCCGGCGAGACTGCGTATTCATCATGGACGACTCCGATATGGCGAAACCCGAGAGTTTCGATCAACGCCTGCACGATCTCGTGATGCGGTACTGGACGGTGGGTTTCGGTTGCTGGCGGTGTTGGCACCAGTGCTAGTTCATCG
>Ga0210390_10004767_pt1 | contig 11406 bp, 7 predicted proteins | sample IncBWH11OmetaG_FD_161050 | JGI IMG/M metagenome (GOLD analysis project Ga0210390, IMG submission 161050) | Forest soil microbial communities from Barre Woods Harvard Forest LTER site, Petersham, Massachusetts, United States - Inc-BW-H-11-O ... | reverse complement strand
AGGTGATGTGACGATGATGCCTGCCGGCCATGAGGCGGCCCGCCCGATACCGGTGCCCGACGCGGTCAGCGCCCCGTACTGGAGCGCCGCGCGACAGCACCGGCTCGCCCTGCAGGTGTGTGCGAGCTGCCGCCAGTTTCAGCACCCGCCGGCCCCCGTCTGCCGGCACTGCGGAGCGCGGGAGTTGACCTACTCCGAGGTCGCGACGCGCGGACGCGTCTACTCGTTCACGGTGAGCCATCACAACTTCACCGCGGAGACCGGCCGCGAACTGCCCTACGCCATCGGCATCGTCGAGGTGGACGGCGCGGACGGTGCGCGGATCCTCGCCAACTTCGTCGAAACCCCGCTCGACGCGATCCACGTCGGCGCGGCCGTGGACGTCGTCTTCGAAGACATCTCGGCCGAAGTCAGCCTCCCGCAGTTCCGGCTGATCTCGGACCACCCCGCTCAGGCAGGAGGAGACACGTGACCGTTGAGTCAGATCGACCGGGCAACTGGGGACGCTGGGGCGAGGCCGATGAGCGCGGCACCCTTAACCTTCTCGATGCCGCTGCCGTGCTCCGGGCGCTCGGGACGGCCGCGACGGGCACGGTTATCGAACTCGGCTGGCCCATCCGCGAGCGCGGCGCGCCGGGCGTGAGCGACCGGCCGCCGCCGCTGCATCTCATGTCCATTGATGGCGGTGACTACGCGGCAGGCGCACGCGACCTCAACGGCTGCTGCGTGGCGGAGGACTACCTGAGCCTGCCCATCCATGGCCGGGTCACGCACGTTGACGCGCTCGGGCACGTGTGGAAGGGAACGGAAATCTTCAACGGCTTCAGCCGCGACACGGTTCGCAGCACGGGCCTGCGTAAATGCGGCATCGACAAGGCAGGCCCGGTGATCGCGCGCGGCGTGCTGCTCGACATCCCGGCTCACCTCGGCGTCGAGCATCTCGACCCGGACCACACGATCAGCGCCGCCGAGCTGGCGGGCTGCCTGGCTGACGTCGGTGTCGAACTGCGGGCCGGTGACGCCGTACTCTTCCGCACCGGATGGCCGCTGCTGTTCGCCGAGGACCCGGTCGCGTGCCAGGGCGGCTGGGCGGGCCTTGGCCTGGAGTCGGCCGCCTGGCTCGCCGAGCGAGACGTCTGCTTCATCGGCTCGGACAACCCGTCGGTCGAGCGGCGCCCGTTCCCGCCGGGGATGACGGCACCGGTCCACCAGCTGCTGCTGCGCGAGTATGGCGTGCACATGGCAGAACTGCTCGACCTCGCCGCGCTGGCGGCCAGCGGGCGGGCCACGTTCCTGTTCATCTCGATTCCGCTGCGAATCGCTGGCGGCTCTGGGAGCCCGGTCAATCCTGTCGCCGTCCTGTGAACCTGAACCGTGAGGAGATAGCCGATGCTGACCGAGCGCGCCACGATCGCAGGCGCCTTCCTGGCCAGTGCCCGGGCGCATCCGGACACCCTGGCCGTCGTCTTCGAGGACGAACGCGCGACCTACGCCGAGCTTGAGCGGCGCTCGGCTCATCTCGCCGAGTCACTTGTCGAAATCGGGGTCGAACAGCGGGCCCGAGTGGGCTACTTCATGCACAATAGCGTCGATCTGGTCGTGACGTTGCTCGCCATCGCGCGCATCGGCGCTGCGGCCGTGCCCGTCAACACCCGGCTGCGTGGCGCGGAGCTGCGGAACGTGCTCGGCGGCAACCGCATCGCCGCGCTGCTCACGCATCATGGCTTCGACGTCGAGCACAAGAGCCTGGCCGCCCGGCTTGAGGAATGCGACGCCGCTGCCATCAGCGAGATCCACGACATCGAGGCGATGCGCGGCGGGAGCCAAGCGGCCAGCGCGGAGGTCCGGCAGCGGCAGTGGGAGTCGCGGGTCCGCGACATCGCGATCGTCCTGCCCACGTCCGGCACGACCTCGGTACCGAAAGGGTGCTTGCTGACCAACGAGGCGTTCGTAGGTCCTGGGCTCGAGATGGCCAGGGTCCGCTTCCTGCTCCAGCCGGGGGAGCGGTTGTGGGACCCGCTGCCACTGTTCCATCTCGGTGGGCTGACGCCCCTCGTCGCCTGCCTGAGCGGGGCCGCGACCTGGGTGGGAATGAGGCACTTCACGCCGGAGCAGGCGATTCGCCAGCTCGTGGACGAGCGTTGCGTAATGGCGTACTCGGTGTTTGAGACGCTCTGGCTGCCGGTCGTCGACCACCCCGACTTCGACCAGACCGCGCTATGCCTGCGGGAGGTTCATGCGGTAGGCCCGTACGAACGGCTGGCGCACTACCAGCGAGCGCATCCGCGGGCCGCGATCACCAGCTCGTACGGCACATCCGAAGGTGCCCCGGCGTCGTACACGACCCCGGATGAGCCGCTCGCGGCCCGGCTGCATACGGTCGGGCGCCCGGCCCCGGGAACGAGGATGCGCATCGTCGACCCGGAGACCGGTGCTGATGCCGCCCCGATGCACAGCGGCGAGATCGTTTATCACGGCTGGCAGCTGTTCGAGGGCCACATGGTCGACGGTGAGGTCTCCATGTCCATGTTCGATGACGAAGGGTGGCTGCATTCTGGCGACGCCGGCTTCCTCGACACCGAGGGCTACCTGCACTACACCGGGCGGATCAAGGACATGCTCAAGGTGGGCGGCGAGAACGTGGCCGCCGCCGAGATCGAGGTGCTGCTCATGGGCCTGCCCGGCGTCGCGATGGTGCATGTGGTCGGCGTACCAGACGCCAAGTACAGCGAGGTCCCGGTGGCGTTCATCGAGCAAGCCGCGGGATCTGCGCTGACCGAGGCGCAGGTTATCGAGTGGTGTCAGGGCCGGATCGCCGGGTTCAAGGTGCCCAGGCATGTTCGCTTCGTGCGGCCCGGCCACTGGCCTATGTCCGCGACAAAGGTACAGAAGGCAATGCTGCGTGCGCAGATCGCCGCCGAACTGCAGGCCGTGACTCGCTAGGTGCGGATAATTCGGCCGCGCCATCAGGCTGGTCGAGGGGTTCATATTCGATGACGAAATCAGCGTCATTGAACTCGTGCGTCATCCGCCAATAGTCGACCACTCGCCAGGGAGAATTGGTCACCACGCGACCATGCTGGTTCCGGTACCAGTTGGTGGTGCCTGTATGACTCCAGATCATCCGAGCGTGTGCTTCGTCGATCCGGCGGTTGTACTCGTCAAAAACGTCCGGCCGGCACTCCACCGAGCCGATACCCGTCAGAATCATCTGCTGGAGGATCAGCGATATATAGCGCACCCCGAGTTCCGTGAGCAAGATCAGGCTGCCGCCGTGGCCCAGGCTCGTGTTAGGCCCGTATAGGCAGAAGAAATTCGGGAAGCCCGGGATCGTAATACCCAGATACGCGCGGGGGTCGTCCTCGCCCCACACGTCACGCAGGGACTTACCTGACCGGCCGATCACGTCGAACGAGCCAATCATACGCAGCGTCTGGAAACCGGTCGCGTAAACGATGACGTCGGCCGGATGTAGGGCACCGGTTGCGTCGAGGACCCCGCCAGGGACTATCTCGTTAATGCCGGATGTGACGAGGTCAACGTTGGGCTTGCGCAGGGTCTTAAACCAGTTGTTGTCGAGTAGCATGCGCTTCGCGAACGGCGGGTACTGCGGAATCGTCTTTTCGAGGAGATCTGTCCGGCCGTCGAGCTGCTGGCGGATATGTCGCGTGAACGACCGGCGATGCGCATCGTTGGTCGCGTTGATGGAGTGTTGTTGATCCGGCCACTCGGGATCGATTTGCAGTGATTCGTGGATCTTGTCGCTGAACGACCATAGCAGGCGGCACCGGTACCAGGCCGCGTAGATCGGGAACTGCTCCATTAGATAGCGGATCTGCTCGGGTACCTGGCGCCGGTAATTCGGGCTTGGGGCAGCCCACTGCGGCGATCGCTGGAAGACCACGACCTGCGCCGCAGTGTCGGCGATGGCCGGCACTATCTGCATCGCGCTGGCCCCGGTTCCGATTACTGCTACCCTCTGGCCGGCGATTTCGAGACCATCAGGCCAGCGCGCGGAGTGAGTCGCGATCCCGCCGAACGTCTCAGCGCCTGGGATAGCAGGGATCGAGGGAACATTGAGCTGGCCCACCGCGCTGATCACGACGTTCGCGCGCATTGTTTCTATAGCGCCATCCCGCGACCGGGTCGTCACCTGCCACATCCGGGATGCCTCGTCGTACTCGGCGCTGACGACTTCGGTGTTCAGCCTGATGTGGTCGCTGATGCCGAACTCGCTCGCGCAGCGCTCGAGATAACGATGGATTTCTCCGCCGTCGGAGTAGTAACGGGGCCAGTCGTTGCGTGCGAATGAGTAAGAGTAGAGATGGCTTGGCGTGTCGACCCCGGAGCCCGGGTACCGGTTTTCAAACCACGTTCCGCCGACCGCGGCATCCATCTCGATCACCTGGTAGCGGATGCCCAGCTGGTGCAGCTTGATCGCGGCGCACAGCCCAGACGCGCCAGCGCCGATGATCAGCACGGTGAAGTTCGCCAGCACGGCGGGATCGGGTGGCGAGGGCCACTGCGGGTCACGCGAAAGGAAGCCCAGCTCCTCCATCATCATCGGTCCGTACTCCGCCGGGATCGGCTCCCCCATGCAAACGCTCATCATCTCCACGACTCGGTCCGGTGACAGCGACTCGATGGGCTGCTCCGCATTGGAATTGAGGAGTACGTCGAAAGCCGCCGAGCGGATCTCGCGCTGAATCGCCTCGGGAAAGCCGCCACTGTCGTTATCATCCAGGCCGCGAGTCCGGCTGGGACGGTACGGATCGCTAAGCCAACGCTCATCGCCGGTCAGCTGCGCGAGCACCATCAGCAGCGTCGGAATGTTGGAGATTTGCAGGGCATCTTGAAGCAGACGACTGGCCACATCCTGATCGATCTTGGCGTTCCGGTGGGCCGATCCATACGCCACTGCGGGTCCTCGCTTCTGAGCGCCGACGGCTGCGCATGCGACCTAGCATAGCGCACGAACTGGTGGAGCGCTCGATCTAGAGGTAGTGTATGACGAGACCCGGCAACCGAGGCAACTAGCGGCGAGTAGCTCTTGGAGGTGCTGTGGCTGATCCGGCCCCCGGTGCCGGCTGCGCCGATAACTTCGGCTACGTGGAGGTACCCACCCTCGGCGGCCTGCTCGTCCGGGCCTGCCAGCGGTACGGCGACCGCGACGCCATTGCGGTCGACGACGATCGCCTGAGCTTCGCCGGGCTGCACCGGCGCGCGGTATCGGCGGCGCGGGGCCTGAGCGCGCTCGGCGTAGGCCGCGGTACGCGGGTCGGCCTATTCATGCCGAACTGCCTGGCCTTTGTCGAGTATATGTTCGCTATCACGTCGCTCGGGGCGGTGGTCGTGCCGGTCAACAGCCGCTTTCGATCCCGTGAGCTCGCCCATGTCATCGCGGACGCCGACCTGGGACTTATCGTCACGTCCGACAGCGCGGCAGACATCGGGCGCCATCCGCTCAGGCTGGCGGAGGTTCTCGATGGTCAGCGCGGGGGGGCCCGTCCGATCGCGGTTTGCGCTGGCCGCAGCGACCTTGACGGCTTCATCGGGGAGCAGGAACTCCTCGAGCTAGGCGACCAGGTGCCTGCGCAGACCGTGGCGGACGCCAGTGCGCGGGTCCGGCTCCGCGACACCGCCGCGATCCTTTACACCTCGGGCACGACCGCCATGCCCAAGGGGTGCGTGCACACGCACGAGGGCTTGGTCCGCAACGGCCTGTCCGCCGGCCGGACGCGATTCCAGCTGACCACTTCGGACAGGTTCTGGGATCCCCTGCCGATGTTCCACGTCGGGTTCCTGGCCCCGCTGATCGCCTGCCTCGATGCGGGCACGGCGCTGCTGGCCATGTCGCACTTCGACTCCGAGGACGCACTCGACCTGATCGAGCACGAGCGTGCGACGTGGCTTTATCCCGCGTTCCAGGCGGTCGTGCAGCCCTTGCTCGACGCAAGTTCCTTCACGACGCGCCGCCTGCCGCACGTCCGGATGGTGATGTGCGTGGGCCTGCCTCCGCTCCTGCGGCGGATACAGGCTGCGTTCCCGCAGGCCGAGCTGCTGTCTACCTACGGCAGCACCGAGACGGGCGGAGTGATCACCTACCACGAACCTGATGCGACACCCGAGCAGCGGGCCACCACCTGCGGTACGCCGTATCGCGGGGTGGAGATCGCCATCAAGGACATCTCCTCGGATCAGCGCCTGGCCGCCGGGCAGCAGGGCGAGATCCTCGTGCGGGGCTTCAGCGTGCTCGAGGGGTACCTCAACGACCCCCGGGCCACCGCCGCCGCGCTGGACCCGGAGGGCTGGCTGCACACCGGCGACCTCGGCCTGGTCGACGACAACGGCCACGTCGTCTTCCAGGGCCGCCTCAAGGAAATGATCAAGGTAGGCGGCGAGAACGTCGCCTGCAGCGAGGTGGAGGCTCTGTTGGCCGAGCATCCCGCCGTGGCGGTGGTCCACGTGGTGCCAGCTCCTGACCCGAGGCTAGAACAGGTCGTAGCGGCGTTCGTCGAGCTCAGGCCCGGGGCCACCGCGACCGACGAGGAACTGATCGGATTCTGCCGCGGGCAGATCGCCAGCTTTAAGGTCCCGCGCTACGTCCGGTTCGTAGAGGAGTGGCCGATGTCGGCGACCAAGGTGCGCAAGGCCGATCTAGCGACCCGTATCGCCGACGACCTCGCGGCCAGCCAGGCGAGCGCCGGATGAGCCGCTCCCCGGCGCGGCCGAACCAGACCGCGGATGATCCGGTCATCGTGGCCGCGCGGCGAACGCCGATCGGCCGGCGCAACGGCGCGCTCAAGGACCTTCATCCGCACCGGCTGCTGCAGCTCGCGCAAGATAGCGCCATTGCAGCCGCTGGCGTCGCGCCAGGGGCGATCGATGCGGTGGTGACCGGCTGCGTGACGCAGATCGGCGAGCAGTCGTACAACATAGGGCGGATGGCCCTGCTGGCCAGCGGGCTGCCGGACACGGTTCCGGCCATGACCATTGACGCGCAGTGCGGATCCGGCCAGCAGGCGGTCAACGTCGCCGCGGCCCTGATCCGCAGCGGCGCGGCAGAGGTCGTCCTCGCGTCCGGGGTTGAGGCCATGTCCAGGATTCCGCTCGGGACGGCCCAGCAGGCTGGTCCGGGGACGCCATACAGCGCGGGCTATCTCGAGCGCTATGAGGTGGTCACCCAAGGCGAATCGGCTGAGCGCATCGCCGACCGCTGGCAAATCGGCCGGGCCGCGTGCGATGAGTGGGCGGCCAGATCCCAGGACCGGGCGCTGTCGGCCACCCAGGCAGGCCGGTTCGCCCCGGAGATCGTCGCGGTCCCTGAGGCCGGTCTCATGAACCGCGACGAAGGCATCCGCACGTCCACGCCGCAAGCGCTGGCCGCACTGCCCGCTGCCTTCCGCCCGGACGGCCGGCATACCGCTGGCAACTCCTCGCAGATATCGGATGGTGCCGCGGCGGTCGTCGTGACCACGCGTCGGCGCGCCGAGCAACTCGGCGTCAGCCCGCTGGCGCAAATCGCCGGCCAGGCCTTCGTCGGCGTCGATCCGGTCCTCAAGCTCACCGGGGCCGTAACCGCGACGTCCGCGCTGCTCGCCCGCAGCGGTCGCCAGGTGCCCGACATCGACTTGTTCGAAGTGAGCGAGGCGTTTGCGGCCGTGGTCATCGCGTGGCTAGCGGAGCTGAAGGCTGATCCAGAGGTGGTGAACGTCAACGGCGGGGCGATCGCGCTCGGTCACCCCGTCGGAGCCAGCGGGGTCCGCCTGATTACCACCGCCGCGCACGAGATGGGCCGGCGAGGTGCCGACTCGGCCGTTGTCGCGATGTGCTGTGGCGGCGGTCTCGGCACCGCGACGTTGCTGACACCAGCATGAGCATAGCCACGCTCCTCGACCTCGCCGCCGAGATGCATCCCGACCGGCCTGCGCTCGGACGGGCGAGCGAGACCATGTCCTTCGGCGAACTGGCGATCCGGGTGCGCATCGCGGCCGCCTTCCTCGAAAGGTGCGCGGCTGGCTCGGCCGTCTTCATCGGGAAGTCGGGCCCGGCGTTCCACGTCGCCCTGTTCGCGGCCGCGCGCGCCGGGCTGCCCCTGACGCCCCTGAACTACCGTCTCGCCCGGGGCCAGATCGACGAGCTGATCGACCGGCTGGACCGGCCCGTGGTCATGGCTGACCCGCAATCCCTGCCCGCTTCAGGGCCTTGGCGGCGGACGATCACCACCGAGGAGCTGATGCTGGCCGCCGCCCCGTGCGGAGCCAGCTACGGCGACCGCGCGGATGAGTCGGCCCCGGCCGTGGTGCTGTTCACCAGCGGCACCACCGCCCAGCCGAAGGGCGTCGTCCTGCGTCACCAGCACCTGCTCTCCTATGTGCTGTCCACGATTGATCCCGGGTCAGCGACATCGGCGGAGGCGGCCCTCGTCAGTGTCCCTCCGTACCACATCGCGGGCGTGGGGGCCGTCCTGACCAACACCGCGGCCGGGCGGCGAGTCGTCCACCTCCCCGACTTCGCGGCGGACGCGTGGCTCGCGACCGTGCGGAGGCAGGGCATCACCAGTGCGATGGTGGTACCTACGATGCTGAGCCGGATCGTTGACCATCTCGGTGACCAGGTGGCTGATGTTCCCAGCCTCCGAGCGCTGGCGTACGGTGGCTCGCGCATCGACCGCGCGACCGTAGCGAGGGCCCTGCGAGCCTTCCCTGACACCGATTTCACCAATGCGTACGGATTGACCGAGACGAGTTCCACCGTCGCGTTGCTCGGGCCCTCCGAGCACCGCGCGGCTCTGGACTCCGACGATCCGGCGGTGCGCGCGCGACTCGGCTCGGTTGGCCGGCCGCTGCCGGGCGTAGCAGCCGAGGTGCGCGGCCCCGACGGGTTCCCGGTGCCGGCGGGCGAGGTCGGTGAGTTGTGGCTGCGCGGGGCACAGGTGTCTGGGGAGTATCTCGACGGCGCAGTCACGACGGACCGGCAGGGCTGGTTTCCCACCCGGGACCTGGCCCGCCTCGACGAGGACGGCTACCTGTTCATTGAGGGCCGCGCCGACGACACGATCATCCGAGGTGGCGAGAACATCGCCCCCGCCGAGATCGAGGACGTGCTGATGCGCCACGAAGCCGTCCGCGACGCCGCCGTGGTCGGTGTTCCCGACGTGGAGTGGGGCGAGCGTATCGTCGCCGTGGTCGTGGTCAAGGCCCGGGTTGAGGTAACCGAATCGCAGCTCACGGCCTTTGTTCGCAGCCAGCTTCGCAGTTCGCGCACGCCGGATACCGTGGTGTTCCGCGACGAACTTCCGCGCACGGACACCGGTAAGGTGCTCCGCCGCGCCCTCGTCGCGGACGTCTCCGGAGTTACCGCCTGACCCGCCGGGTTCGGTAGCCAGCGCCCGCGGACGACGCGGCGGTCGGCGTCGCGGAGCAGCGGGGAACAGCCGTCGTCGAGCAGCGGGGAACAGCGGGGCGCGACGCGTGCACTTGTTTGACAAAGTCGGCGCCAGGTGGAGTATCTTGTAGCAAGCGCTCCACTCAGTGCGGCCGCGCGGTTGTCGGCGCGCCGAACGTCGGAAGAACTGAGGTATCGAAGTGGCAGAACGCATCCTTGGTGGCCCAGACCGGATTCGTGGCGCTAGATTCGCATGGACGGTGCGGAAGCGCCCCAGCCGTTACCTGGCTTTGACGGCAGCGTGCCTCATGGCTCTCGGGGCCGTGGCAGGCTGTTCCAGTAGTAGTAGCAGCACCAGCAGCGGTAGCAGCAACAACAGCAGTGGATCAGCCGCTACCCCACTCAAGATCGGCGCTCTGGTGGATCTGTCCGGGGCGTGCTCCGGAACCGGTCCGCCGATCCTCGATGGCATGAAGATCGCCGCCGAGCAACTGAACGGCACGTCCGGGGTCACGATCGGCGGCAAGAAGTATGAGATCCAGATCTCAGACGCCGATACCCAGAGCGCGAATGTTCCGGCCGTGGCGGCGGCGCAGCAGCTCATAAATTCTGACGGCGTGAAAGTGATTCTCGGCCCAACCTGCAGTGCTTTCCTGACGCAGGGCATTGCGCCGGTTGCGCAAAAGGCCAACGTAATCTACATCGACAATGGCCCGCTGCCAGGTCTGGCTGATCCGGCGACCGCGATAGCGACCGCCAAGCAGTACCCGGACGTATGGCTCGATTCTCCGCGCACCGCCGCTGCGGCGGCCGGGTACGCGGAGGGGGCGCCAGCTTACTTCCCTAACGCTAAGCGCGTCTTCATTCTCGACGACCCGGGCGGCGACACGGTGGCATCGGGGATGGCGACCTATCTCGAAAGCCTCGGGGACACCGTCAAGGTTGAGGTCTACCCGTTCAACACCACTGATTTCACGCCTTACCTCACCAAGGTCGAAGCGTTTAAGCCGAGCCTGCTGCTGTACGGCGCGACCGAGGTCGAGTCGCTGGCGATCCTCAAGCAGGCCGTCACGCTTAACGCGGCTCCGGCCTACTACACGGTCAATGGCTCGTGCTGCCAGGACCCGGTCTCGAATGCGATCGGCAAGCCGATCACGGCTCCGTGGGCGGGGCTGGCCTTCCCGTTCTCAATGCAGTTCCCCACTTCGGCGAAAGTGCTGTCGATCAAGGCGGCACTTACCAGCATGGGCGGCCTCGGGCCCGAGGACTCCTTCGCCGTGGTCGGGTACGACCAGGTCAGCCTGATAATCCAGGCCATGCAGAGAGCTGGCACGGCGGATGACGTAGCTGCCATCGACAAGGCTTTCGCGACCGGTAGCTTTACCCTTATCGAAGGCGGTTCGGGCATAACCTTCGACGCCGGCCACGCGCCTTCGAAGTCCAGCCAGGACATCTGCGAGGTACTCACAGGAAAAGTGACCTGCAAGAACTTCGTATATCCGCCTTCGAACTTCCACGGAGACCAACTCACTGGGTGACCGATCGGCGGTACGGGGCATGCCCGCAGGACGAGGAGGTACGCCCGTGACTGCGGGCATGCTCATGCCGCCGGTGCCGGACATTCCGGACCAGATCGGGGCGCTGCGCGAGGAGGTCAGGGCTTTCCTGGCGCAGGAGCGTGCGGCCGGGCGGTTCATCCCGCGGTGTGACAGCTGGCTGGCCGGCTGGGATGAGTCGTTCAGCCGGGCCCTTGGTGAGCGCGGCTGGATCGGAATGACGGTCCCCGAGCGGTACGGCGGGCATGGCCGGACACCACTGGAGCGCTATGCCGTAACCGAAGAACTTCTGGCCGCGGGCGCACCGGTGGCGGCGCACTGGTTCGCAGACCGGCAAGTCGCCCCTTCGCTCATGCGGTTCGGGACCGGGCCGCAGCGCGAGTACCTTCTTCCGGCGATTGCCCGCGGTGAATTCTTCGTCGCGGTGGGAATGAGCGAGCCGGACACAGGTTCTGATCTGGCC
>Ga0210390_10004766_pt1 | contig 11408 bp, 9 predicted proteins | sample IncBWH11OmetaG_FD_161050 | JGI IMG/M metagenome (GOLD analysis project Ga0210390, IMG submission 161050) | Forest soil microbial communities from Barre Woods Harvard Forest LTER site, Petersham, Massachusetts, United States - Inc-BW-H-11-O ... | reverse complement strand
AGCTCCATAAACTGTGACGCCCGGATGGCCGTTGTGGCCGGTGACACTTGCCATGTGAATAATCGAACCGCCTCCGACCTCACGCATCGAAGGAATAACATAGCGAGAAAAAAGGATAGGCGCTCGCAAGTTGACCTGCAGAATCAGGTCGATTGTATCCGACTCAATCGAGTCTGCCGGGGCAATCGGCATCACGGCGGCATTGTTAACCAGACAATCAATTCGATCGAAGCGATGCTTGACCGCGGCTACGAATGACTGGATTTCTGCAGAGTTTCGGACATCGATCGATTCCGCGATGACCTCTGCGCCGCTCTGGCGCACGATCGTCGCGGTATCCATGACAGCCGTGTTGTTCAAATCGCACACGGCAACCTTTGCTCCTTCGTTCGCGAATGCCAAAGCGATCCCGCGACCGATGCCGTCACCGGCACCAGTGACGATTGCAACCTTGTCTTTGAGTCTGTTCATAGCAAAAAGCGGGGACGGGACACGATCATTGTTTACGGGCTATGGCAGTTTGCGGCGCGATCGCCCGAACGTATCAATGAGCACGGCCAGCAGGAGCGTCGCGCCAATCACCAACGTGTTCCAGTAGACGTCCACGCCGAGAATTGTCAGAGCGCCAACCAGAATTCCCATCAATAAAGACCCGAGAAACGAGCCCAGAATAGTTCCCTCGCCTCCTTTCAGACTGGCGCCTCCAATAATCACGGCCGAAATCACTTTGAGCTCAAGACCTGTCCCGGCGGTTACGGAAGCTGCCCCAAGTCGAGCAGTCATGACGATACCGGCGAACGCAGCTAACAAACCTGTGAGTGAATAGTTGAAGATTTTAAGTCGATCAATCCTGATTCCGGACAGCATGGCCGCTCGTTCATTGCCGCCCAGGTAATAGTTCTGCCGAAAGAATCGAGATTTCCTGAGGAGAATATCACCGATCAATACCATCAAGAGTGCGATCCAGATCGGATTTTGAACTCCATGGACGTTGCCCTGACCGATCAACCGAAACGATTCAGGAAGTCCGGAAATGTTTCGGCCCCGGGTGATCACCAGCAACGCTCCGCGGACCATGCTCATCATTGCTAGCGTTGTGACAAACGGATTGATCCCAATCTTCGCTATGATAAAACCGTTGCAGAACCCGATGACTGCTCCGGCGGCAAGCCCAACCAGCAAGGCTGCCCATGGCGGGAGTCCCAAGGACATTGTCATGGCGGTCATCGCCCCGGCGAACGCGAAGGTGGACCCGACGGACAGATCGAACCCGCCGCCGACAAGCAAGATGGTCATGCCGATGGCGACGATACATTCGATGGACACCTGGAGCAGCAGGGCAGACCAGTTGCCGAATGTCATGAAAATTGGCGTGGTGATCCACATCACCAGACAGCCGGAAATCACGATTGCCATGATCATGAATTCTCTGAAGCTGGTTAGCCGTCTCAGGTATTCGAACATCGAGTGAGAAGGTTGCTGGCTCTGCAGAACCGGTTCGACGTCCGTTTTCATAACTCCATCACTCTGTGCGATGCTTTTCTTTTTAACGTTTGTTCTCCCCCGCAGGCCAAGGTGTCACCGCCACCAGTTTCAGCCACAACCTCCATCCCCCTCCGTGACCTCCGTGACCTCTGTGCGATGCTTTTCTTTTTCGGCGTTCGTTCTCGCCCGCAGGCTAAGGTGTCGCCGCCAGCAGTTTCAGCCACCACCTCCAATTGCTCTCTCCGCGAGACCGGTCGCTGCCAGGATCACTTTCTCCTCCGTCGCCTCTTCCCGATCAAATTCGGCGACGAACCGATGGTTGCGCATCACGAGGATGCGATCGCTCATGCCGAGAATTTCCTGAAGTTCTGAGGAAATCATGATGATCCCTATTCCCGAGGCTGCTAGTTCACGCAGCAGCCGGTAGATCTCTGACTTGGCCCCCACATCGACCCCTCGCGTCGGCTCATCGACGATCAAGACTTTAGGACGAGCGCCCGTCCACATGGCCAGGAGCACCTTCTGTTGGTTGCCGCCTGATAACTGTCCCACAAGTTTTCGAACGCTCGGTGTCGCGATATTGAACCGGTGACGAGCATCAAGCGCAGCCGAGCCGATCTGTCGATCGGAAATGAAGCCGAGACGGTTCGTGTAACTGCGTAAAGTGGGAGCAACACAGTTGTCCTGAACCGACATGGAAAGGTAGAGGCCGAGTTCCTTCCGATTTTCAGTCAGGTAAACAACTCCTTGTTTGATTGATTCCGCCGGGTACCGGAATCGAAACTGTTCGTTGTTCAGGAGAACGATGCATTGACGATTCGGCGTGATGCCGACGGTTTCCATGGCTAGTTCAGACCGCCCGGAACCGATTAAGCCGGCGATGCCGAGGATCTCGCCATTGCGGAGTGTCAGGCGAAGGTTGGAGGCCGTTTTCGTTTCGCCATCTGATCTTTCAACCTGAAAGTAGGTCTCACCGATCTGGCTGACGCGCTTCCCGTACATGTTAGTCAACTCGCGACCAACCATTCGCTTCACCAGCGATTCTTCGTCCACCTCTCTGATGCCGAACGTGCCGGCAATTCTACCGTCACGCAGCACCGTCACCCGATCGGCGATTCGGAATATTTCTGACAGATGGTGAGAAATGTAGATGAATGAGACGCCTTCCGATTTCAGCCGAAAGATGTTATCGAAGAGCCTGTCGATTTCAGTCGCGCTTAGAGACGAGGTTGGCTCGTCCAGAATCAGGATTCTAGGCCGAAGTGAGATCGCCTTCAGCACCTCAACGATTTGACGTTGCGCCATCGACAGTTCGGCAACGGCTCTGGCCGGACTGACTTGCAGTTTGAACAAGCTAAGCAGTTGCCGCGTCGCCTTGTACAGTTTCCCCGATGCGACGAACCCGATTCGGTTGGTCGGCTGCCTATTGAAGTAGATGTTCTCTGCCACGCTCAGCGAGGGGACAAGACTCAACTCCTGGAAGACGACCGCGATGCCGTTGCCGGCGGCGTCTGCCACATCCACAAATCGAACCGGCCGGCTGTCGAGAAAAAGACCACCCGAATCCGGCTGGAGCACACCTCCAAGGATATTCATCAACGTGCTCTTGCCGGCTCCATTTTCACCGACAACTGCGTGCACCTCTCCGCGCCTCAGATCGAGGTCGACCTTATTGACCGCTCTGACTCCGGGGAAATCTTTAGTGATTCCCCGAAGTTCGAGGATGTGCTCGCCGGACATTGCAACTTTTATTTGCGGACAAAAGACTGAAAGTTGCTCTGGTCGATGATAATGACGCCGGTATCGACAACCGCCGGAACACCGGTCACATGCGCGCTGGCGTTATCGTTTGAGATCGGGACCGGATTGTTCTTCAGGTTGTAGAGGATTTGAAGAGCATAGAAGGGCATCAGCGCCGTTTGCTGAGCTACGCTGGCAGAAATCACTCCCTCCTTAATGGCGTCGAGCACTTCGTTCCCGCGATCCATCGAGACAATCTTTACCGTCCCTTTTTTGCCCGCTTCGTTGACCGCCGTCGCGGCGCCGCTTCCGCCCGCTGCTTCAACGCACCCAATCCCGGCCAGATCAGGGTATTTCTGAAGCAACGAGGCAGCAGCTTGTGCGGCGACACTTGGATCAGATTGGGTGTCGGCAACTTGCACCAGATTAATGCCGGAGTTCTCTGCGAAAGCCTTTTTGTAGCCTGCAATTCGCTCCTCCAGATTTGACTGCCCCGGCTTGGTCATTAACGCGACCTTTCCCTTTCCGCCGATCAGCTCAGAGAGCTTTTTTCCGCCCTCGTAACCGGCCTGAAAATTGCCAGTGCCGACAAATGCGATCCGTTTGGATCCAGGCAAATCGGCATCCACGGTCACGACAGGAATCCCCGCATCAACCGCTTTGTCGACGATCGCGTTGAGCGACGATTCAAATCCGACAACGATAATTCCTACCGGTTTTCGTGCGATAGCCTGTTCGAAAGCAGTCACCATCGCGGACATATCGTATTCGGCGGGTCCGACGTATTCTGTCTTCACACCCATGGCTTTCCCAGCCTCCTGCAGTCCCATTTTGTGATCGTAAAAATAGTCAAGACTGCCGAGAGCCGAGACTTCGATGTAAAGCTGATCGGAGGTGTTAGCTTTCGTCTGAGCTTGTGCCGACGAGAGAAGGAGAACGGTCAACGCAACAAAGCCAGTGACCAGTCTTGGAAGAATGAGAGGGGAACGCTCTTTAGACATGTGGATTAGGTGTGGGGTTATTCAGTTTGCCAGATAAGGGGGTCTCGCGGATGCAACGAGCGAAAGCTCGACGCATTGGCTGCAACATAAGGCTCGAACGATCGGCAATGAATTGGCAGATTTGCCAATTCGATTGACTTTTTTATCACACCTTTAACGTTCGGCGTTCGGCCGTTCGGCGTTCGGGGGGCGCAACCTCGCTCTGCTCTGCCTGAAGAGGCAAAAGCGGGAAGCTTTGCTAAGCGCGGCCTCCGAACGTTGAACGCCGAACGTTGAACGCCGAACGCTTTGATTCCGTGCCGGGCCCGACCCGATTTCGTTTACGATATTCTCCCGGAGAAATACCAAAGTTTTTTTTAAACAATCGGCTGAGGTGGGAGATGTCCAGATAACCCGATTTCCGGACGATTGTGGCCAAGGTTTCATCTCCAGAATAGAGCAGCTGGCAAACCCGTTTGAGACGCACTCTGGTTATTTCGTCGTGAATCGTTCTGCCCACACTCCTCTTAAATTTCGCCTCCAGATGGGTGCGCGAAATGTGCAGGTGATCTAATAACTTTTTCACCGTCAATCCATCACACGCCTCGTCCCGGATCTCCCGCAGCGCGCTTGCCAGCATTTTGTCGGTCGTTGCAATAATGTTCGTAGATTCCCGCTCGATGACACCGACAGGCGCGGTGCGATCCAGCAACGACTCGGGGTTCGATCGGGCCATCATTCTGTCCAGGCAAAGGCAGGCTTTGTAGCCGCTGGACAGTGTATCGGGCTCAATACTGGTCAGCCGCGGATGGCACAATTCCGTGATGATTTCGTCGTTATCAACTCCCAATACCGCCACATGGTCTGGAACCGTGCAACTAATCAGATGGCAAGCCTGCAGCACTTGCAAAGCGCGCACATCGTTGCAGGCGAACACGCCGACTGGCTTGGGCAGAGCATTCAGCCAATTGGCAATCGATTCAATTTCGAGAAATCCATGTTCCTCAGCTCTTAGAATTTCGCCGAAATGCTTGGCTCGGCTAGGGTAGCTGAACACGCGGAAACCGAATTTATCGAGGTATTCAACGAAGCCTCGTTGCCGCTCATCGGAAAACGGAATGCCTGACAATCCGCAAAATGCGAAGTGAACAAATCCGTTATCGATCAGGTGATCTGTGGCCATCTCGGCAATCGCGTGGTCATCTGGTAAAAAGGCGGGGCAGTCGCCTTCCACCCGTGCACCTAGGAGATCAACGGTCGGAATGCCGAGCGAAACGATCTTGCGAGCGACGCCAGGCTGATCCACTCGCATCAGAATGCCGTCGACCTTGTATTTCCTGAGAGACTCCGGGATGGACTCTTTCAGATTCCGTTCTTGATAGAGAATCAACCAGTCCGGATTCTGCTCGGCGAAGCGGGCTACGCCCCGGCAGATTCCGCGCCCATATGCCCGCGACGTCTCGACCAAAAGCGCTACGGTTTTTTGATCTGTTGATCTTGTGCGTCGTCTCATAGGTAGCTGGCAGGCCATTTAACCTTTGGAAACCCAGGGATACACGGACCGCACTGCCAAAGCAATGGCGAGTGGCGAGGTAACTCAGATCATCTTTAGTTGCCGCGTTTGGCAGAAAATTGCATTTACCAGCTAGCGGCCGATGCTCCAGATACTCACTTAAGTCGCACTCCATGACTAGTCACCGGCAATGCCTTACCAAACACCGCCCGGACTGGCTTGTTCTCAATGTATTTCGAGGTGGAGGTTGACCTTCTAGCTGCCTATCACCTGGGTGGTCGCCTACATTCTGGGTGAGCTGCAACTCCCATAACGAGTCTACCTTGCATAATATTCACAGCAAATAAAACGCCTACAAATAAAAAGAGCGGATTCCCTTTTATACGAGTGATGTTCTGCCCATATTGCCGCGTAATATGAAAACAGTTCGCCTTGTCCTCGCCCTCATGGCGAGCGTTTTAATTGGTCATTGTTTTGGCCAAGATGCACTTCACATGTCCAATCATCCAGTCTATCCAGCCTCTGTCACATGGATGAACGGCTGGCATAGACTGTCAGGTGTTACCGTTGGTTCCGGGGTTTTCTCTAGAGCTGGTCATTACTTCCTTTTCGGCCAAAAATTTGGTGTCAATGAATTGTCAACGTTCAACCCAGCTGTCAGCTACGAGCTTTCAGATCCCAGAGTAGTTGATGAAACTACAGGACAGGAAGTACAGTACTTAGGTGGTACTTATGTCATAGATTGGCAAGTGACTCCAATTACCTCTTGGATACCACCGATTGGCGGCGTCTATCACCTCATGTTTAACATACATCTTAATCTTTCTATATGACTTTTCTTATTCGCAAACTGCTCACTTGCCAGATGATATAGCTATTAGGATACGGTATGGGGACGACCTGTTCCCAGGGAGCATTTCCCTTTTCCGTGGAATATTTCCTGACCTGCTTTTCAATTTCCAGCGAAATGGTTAATCAAGTTTTCAGGTGAAAGCAGCCATTAGGCCCTACTCCCCCCTTTGTTAGTACGCTCGATCTGGCGCTCTTCCGGGCGATGGCCCGAAGGGCCGGACTTCGTGCCTGGCTACTATCGTGCTGTCCCTCCGGGACAAAAACCATCCGCCCATCGAAGAGATTCGCACTATCCTAGCTGGGAACCGTGACAATAAACGAATCGCCCTGAAGCTGAAGGAGCGAGAGGCTGGCAGATGAATTTCGCTCCTTTTGCTGGACGTTAGAAACTTGATACGCCGCCCGGTGATACAAACAGAACACAGGCTGGAAGCCTATGCTACATTGGGTTTCCGGACTGTCGAGCGATCTCCCAGAGCCATCCCGGGAGCTATCGCCGTGCACCTGAGCGGCGACGCGACGGCGTTAAGCGTTATCAGACCGCAAAACAAATCCGCGAAACGGCTACCATTCAGCAAGAGTGCCGTCCTGATTTCGCCAGACCGGATTTTTCCAGTGATGGCCCGTCTTGGCAGCCTCGCGCACGGCGGCTTCGTTGATCTCTATTCCAAGGCCCGCTCCGCTCGGGATGGCGACGTAGCCGTCTGTGTATTTAAAAACTGACGGGTCGATTAGGTAATCGGAAGATTCAGCGCCCATATTGTAGTGGATACCGAGGCTCTGCTCTTGAATGAATGCATTTGGAATACAGCCGTCGAGTTGGAGGCTCGCGGCAAGGGTGATCGGTCCCAGAGGGCAATGCAGAGCAACCGCCGTATCGTATGCTTCGGCCATGGTGCAGATCTTGTGAGTCTCGCTAATTCCGCCGGCGTGGGAGACATCCGGCTGGATAATATCGATTACGCCAAGGGCCAGAACACGCTTAAAGTCCCAACGCGAATAGAGCCGTTCGCCTAACGCAATCGGTGTTGTGGTGTGTCGCGCAACCTCGACGAGGGCTTCGGGATGCTCCGGAGAACCGGTTCCTCGATGAACATGAGCCGAAACGGATCAAGCTCGTTGACTAAAGTTTTCGCCAATCCTCGATGGACTCGGCCGTGAAAGTCCACTGCAATGCCGAAGTCCTTCCCCACAGACTCTCGCACGGAACCGACGCGCTCAACCACCTCGTCCAACTTGGCGGGCGAATCGATGTAGTGCAGCTCCGCACAGGCGTTCATTTTGACTGCCTTATACCCTTGCGACTGTTTTTCTCGTGCCGCGGACGCAACCTCGGCGGGTTGATCGCCTCCGATCCAGGAGTAGACTTGCATTCGCTCCCTTACGACACCGCCCAGGAGTTGGTGAATACTCAGACCGTACCGTTTTCCTTTGAGGTCCCAAAGCGCCTGATCAATCCCGGCGATTGCGCTCATCAACACTGGGCCGCCTCGGTAGAATCCTCCCCGGTAAAGCACCTGCCAGATGTCTTCAATTTGATTCGGGTCCCGGCCTTCCAGATAGCATCCAAGCTCGGTCACCGCTGCAGCAACCGTATCTGCGCGGCCTTCGACGATCGGTTCGCCCCATCCCGCTATACCATCATCGGTCGTTATTTTGAGGAACAGCCACCGCGGCGGCACTTTGAAGAGTTCGAGATGAGAGATTTTCACGGATTGATTCAAATCGCTTGAAACCCGAGTTAACTTGCAATTGCAGCGATCATCGTTTCAATTTCGCGAACCCCAGTAAGCGATCCCAACGTTATAACGTCTAATAGCCAATGGCATCGCGATTGAAGGTCGGGTTCAATGGAAGAAGGACGATAAAAGTACCTACTTCCGCGATCCCGACAATCATCTGGTTGAATTGATCACCAGCGAGCATTGGAATACCCTGCCGGAGCATCGGTGAGCCGCGTCCCCCCGGGCCATCCAGTGGACGACGTTCATTGTCTGAACATGCCCCTCCTCTTATTGGGCGTTTACCCAGTTGTCGGATCCCGCCACCTTGGCGGCCACATCCGAAAAGAAAATTCGCAGCGGTGCGCCGTCCGCCGTGCCCCGGTGGTCTGTTGAGATATCGAGAGGCCCAGCCTTCTTATAGTCCGCCCAGGTGGCAGTCACCAGACTGGGCTTTTTTGGGCCGCCCCGATGATAGATAAATTCCTGAACCCGATGGTCAGTGCCGACGTAAAGTTCCCAGGTGTCACCGGGCGTGTAGCCGACGTCCGATGGATATTTCACCACTATCTTCTCGGCGGAACCCTCGCCGATCGGCAGTTTCTGCATGCCCTCATCGGTGACTTTAGCGCTGCCATCCCAGGCAGCATGCAGCGGGAAGAGCAACCAATATTGATCGTTCGTGAAACCCGGATCGATTTCATTCTTCACGGTATCGGATTGGCTGCTGAGCTCCGAACGAAGGTAAGTGACCTTCACCGGTTTGCCGTCTTTATCTTTGCCTTCGTAGGTAACTTTGCCCGTCTTGGGTTCCCATTCCCAGGTACGAGCAACCTTCACTCCGGGGAATTCGGCGTTGAAGGTGTAGCGGAGCCCATCGATTTGCCCAAAAGAATCAAGTCCATAGGCCTTGGCCATCTGTTCGGCAGCGGGCGGCAGCTCCGGTGCCTTGGCCACCGGCGGGCTCTCCGGCGCCTTGCTGCAGCCACCGAAGACCACTGTCAACACCGTTAAAGCCAAAAGACGGATCGTGTTAGGACGACTTGAACTTGCCATAAGGTCGCTTCTCAGTGAATTGAACGCTTCACAAAAAACAGTACGCGGGAAAACCATGAGATCAACATGCGCGTGGTGGCTAAGGGGCCTCAGACCACCCCATCCTTTGGAGAACGGGACTCTAGGGATCGTGGAAGGCGACGCAACAAGAAGATTGCACCGGCGATTGCTACGGATCCGTATTCAAGCAGGGTGACCCAGCCAGGAACCATCCAGGGACCTCCAAGAGTGCGTAAATGCCAGACGACGTAAGTGGGGATAATGCTCACCGTCCAGATGATGATGGGCAACGTGGAGGGGGACCGAAGAAACGGCAACATCCATAGCAGGTACCACGGATACACGACCGGCGCGCACAGAAGCGATCCTGCCATCGGCCAGACAAATGCGCCCGACGACAATTCCGGAGATCCGGTTCTCAGCCGGATTGCGATGAGGAAACCGACGAGTACGGCCAGTGCAGCCACTAGCTGCGGAGCCGCCACGCGCTCGAGTATGGCAAATATCGGACCATTAAAGCGAAAATTCTGCACATAAGTGCCGAGCGAGCCGATCGGAATCGAGCCACCTTTCAGAAAAGGAACGTAGAGAACTCCGACTATGATTGTTGCGAGGATCCCGTCGCGTATACGAACACGCTTCCAGTAAAGCGGGAGCAATACGATCGGTAGAAATTTCACTGCAATGGCCAGTCCAAAGGCCACGGCTGCGATCGGCCGCCACCGTCGGTCCAGCGCGGCGAAAGAGACCAACAGCAGCAAAGCGCCAACGATGTCGATGTGACCGCTGCCGGCTACTTCCGTTGCCAGCAGTGGATGCCAGGCATAGGCCAAAACCCAGTGCATTCCTTGCCGGCTGCGACGCAAGATGTCGAGCAACACGAGAACAATTGCGAGATCGCACAACACAAATGCGACCTTCAGTGCAAAGGTGGACTCGTGTATCGCGGTTACAGCGCGGAAGAAAAGCTCGGCACCCGCCGGATACGGGCTCGGTACATCCGGGTTGTTGAGCGTGCGAGTCTCTGATGTGTGCAAGCCGCTGAACGCAGGATCGCTGGGAACAACCAGGTACGGGTCGTAGCCGAGCCGCTGCAAACGGCCATCCCAAACATACCGATGGATGTCATCATCCTGGCCGGGCGGCATCCCTAGGAATTGAAGATGCCACAAAGCGGCCAGCACAAGCCCGATGACGATAACGTGCTGTGGGAATTTTGGCGTAGAGAAGAACTCACGAATGGCTAGGAGGTAAGCAATGCCCGCAATCGCCAGCGAAACAAGGAAAGACGCATCGCCTATCCTGCTGAAATTGCGCGAACAAATGAACAGCATTACCAGCAGAATCGCGCCGAGCCCGTAAACCCTGCGGGATGGAGTGAGCTTCACAAGTCTCCGGTGCCCGTCCGCAACTGTGTGACCGCAGCACCCCACTGTTCCAGCCAGACCGCTGTTCGCGGTGCCCGGGCCGGAGCGCGCTGCAATTCCGCAGCGAGCCGAACCAGATCCTCAATTACGTCAATGTCGTAAAATGGATCTGCGAAGCCTACACGGAGCCCGAGAACGCGCGCGCGTGATAAGAGCCTTTCCAGCGCGCTGCAGGTGCCCATTCCGTCGCTTGTGAAAAGCGGATGGGAGGCCTTCGCCCCAACAAGATAGTAGCCTCCATCGTAAGTCCGCCCAACAACCACGTCATGCGCCACGAGGGTTTCGAATGCTTCTTCAAGAACCGAACGCGGCAGGTGCGGGCTGTCGCTGTTGAAGGCAATAATGCGGCGTTGGTGGCCCACTGCGAATTGCGCAAATACCGACGTTAAACCTGCCGCAAGACCCTCACCCTTCTGTGCAACTACCTGCGCTCCGGAACCAGCCAAACGAGCTAATTCGTTAACATCGGAGTTCGGGCACATGAGGGCAATCTCAATACCACCCAATGATCGCGCCAGTGTCAGCGTGTCTCCCAGAAGACAGGCATAAAACGCAGCGGCGGCCTCTACGTGGAGGCTCGGAGTCAAGCGGGTCTTCACCGCGCCGGGCTTCGGTGCTTTCGCCATGATCACCA
>Ga0210390_10004763_pt1 | contig 11411 bp, 7 predicted proteins | sample IncBWH11OmetaG_FD_161050 | JGI IMG/M metagenome (GOLD analysis project Ga0210390, IMG submission 161050) | Forest soil microbial communities from Barre Woods Harvard Forest LTER site, Petersham, Massachusetts, United States - Inc-BW-H-11-O ... | reverse complement strand
CAACGAGTTCGGCGAGGTCGGCCTCGATCACATGCTGGCGGCGCAGAGTGACGACACCATCATGGTGCTGGAAAACGGCTGCCTGTGCTGCACCGTGTTCGGCGATCTCGTCACCACGCTCAACAATCTTTATCACGCCCGCGAGGCGAACGAGATTCCGCGCTTCGATCACGTCGTCATCGAGACGTCGGGGCTGGCCGACCCATCGCCGCTGATCCAGGCGTTCCTGTCCGATCCGACGCTGGCCGGGCTCTATCGCATCGGCGCCGTGGTCGCGACGGTCGACGCGGTGAACGGCCCGGGCACGCTCGACAATCACATCGAGTCGGTGCGCCAGGTGGCGCTGGCCGATCACATCCTGATCACCAAGCTCGACTTGCTTGAACCGGCGCGCGTGAAAGAAGTGGAAGCTTCGCTGACCGCGCGGCTGCTCCGCCTCAATCCCGCAGCCAAGATTTCGCGGATCGACGATCCGGCCTTCAGCATTGGAGAACTCTTACGCGCCGAGGGCCTCGATCCGGCCGACGACAAAGCCGACGCGCACGCCTGGCTCAATGCCGCCGCCTACCAGCAGGCCGACACGCATCATCATCACGACCACGACCATGACCATGACGACCACGATCATCATCACTTGCATGACCGCGACATCGCCTCGTTCTGCTTCACCCGCGACGCGCCGATCGCGCGCGAGGCGCTCCGCCTCCTGCTTGACGCCTTGCAGCAAAATCTCGGGCCCAATCTTCTGCGCGTGAAAGGCATCGTCAATGTCGCCGAAGAGCCCGATCGCCCGGCGGTGATCCAGGGCGCGCAGCACCTTCTGCATAATCTTTCCTGGCTCGAGCGCTGGCCCGACGCCGACCGGCGCAGCAAGATCGTCTTCATCACCCAGGGCTTCGACCGCGCCGAGGTCGAGGATATGATCGCGCTGCTCGACCGGGTGGCGACACGCACCGCCGCGGCGCGGGCGCGGGCGCAGAGCACAAGTTGAGGACCCGGTCGCCTCATCCGCTCGTCCCCGCGAAAGCGGGGACCCAGCAACTGCGCCACAACGCTGGCGCGCTAGAACTGGATTCCTGCCTTCGCGGGAATGAGCGGAATTGTCGCGCGAACTAGACCGTTAGGTACAAACAATAAGCCACCGCGCACCAATGACGCGGGGCGCAGAGGGGGCGACATGCCGGACGCAGCATACGATTACATCATTGTCGGCGCGGGCTCCGCCGGATCGGTGCTGGCCAATCGACTATCCGCCAAGCCCGAAATCAAGGTGCTGCTGCTCGAGGCCGGCGGCTCCGACAAGTCGCTTTATGTGCGCATGCCGGCCGGCATCGCCAGTCTCGCCGGGCCGCGTTTCAACTGGGGCTACGAGACGGCGCCGCAGGCAGCGATGAAAGGCCGGCGCATGTACTGGCCGCGTGGCCGCCTGATCGGCGGCTCGAGCTCGGTGAACGCCATGGTCTATATGCGTGGCCAGCCCGCCGACTACGACCATTGGCGCCAGCTCGGCAATGCCGGCTGGAGCTATGCCGACGTGCTGCCATGGTTCAAGAAGGCCGAGCGCAACGAGCGCCTGCACGACGAATTCCACGGCAGCGATGGGCCGCTCAATGTCGCCGAGCGGCCGTACACCAATCCGCTGAGCCACGCCTTCGTCGAGGCCGGACAGCAGGCCGGCCTGCCGTTCAATCCGGATTTCAACGGCGCCACACAACTCGGCGTCGGGTTGTTTCAGGTGACGCAGAAGAACGGCCGGCGCTGGAGCGCGGCGTCGGCTTATCTGCATCCGGCGGCGGCGCGCGAAAACCTCACCATCGTCACCAAGGCGCAGGCGACCCGCGTGCTGATCGAGAAAGGCCGCGCGGTCGGCGTCGAATATGCCCGCGGCCGCAAGCGGCGCACGGTGCGCGCGACGCGCGAGGTGGTGCTGGCCGGCGGGGCGATCAACTCGCCGCAGCTGCTGTTGCTCTCCGGCATCGGCCCGGCCGCCGAATTGCGTACGCTCGGCGTGCGCGTCGCGCTCGACCTGCCCGGCGTCGGCAAGAATTTGCAGGACCATCTCAACGTCAACATCGTGCGGCGAGCCACGCGCGGCTCGACGCTCGACGGCAAAAGCCGCGGCCTTAAGCCGATCGGCGTGGCGCTGGAATTTTTGATTTATGGCACCGGTCCCGGCACCAGCAATGTCGCCGAGGCGGGAGCGTTCGCGATGAGCGGTCTCGGCGCGGCGACGCCCGACATCCAGTATCATTTCATTCCGGCGCAGGTGGTCGATCACGCCCGCACCATCATGGACGGCGACGGCGTCACCCTGCATTCCTGCTGCCTGCGGCCGCAGAGCCGCGGCGAAATCCGTCTGGCTTCGAGCGACCCGCTGGCGCCGCCGATCATGGATCCGAATTATCTTGCCGCCGGCTACGATCTGAAGATTCTGATCGACGGCTTGCGCAAGGGGCGCGAGATTCTGGCGGCGCCGGCCTTCAGGCCGTGGCTCGAAGAGGAGCGGATACCGGGCGATGCCGTGCAATCGGACGCCGAGCTTGAAGACTTCATCCGCGCCACCGCCGAGACCGAGTATCACCCGGTCGGCACCTGCAAGATGGGCGGCGATGCGATGGCGGTGGTCGACGAAAGCTTGCGCGTGCGCGGCGTCGAGCGGCTCCGCGTCATCGACGCCTCGATCATGCCGACGGTGGTCAGCGGTAACACCAATGCGCCGGTGATCATGATCGCCGAGAAGGCCGCCGACATGATGCTGGCGGCGGTTGCCTGAGACCGCCGAGCTTCATTTGACAACAAAGAAAGTCTGTCGCCATTATCGTTTTGTCTGCCTTTGCCGACGTCAACAGCCGGGAAACTCAAAGGAGAAGCTGATGACCGCACGAAGCTTGGGGCAACATACGCGCGCGGCGCGCGCGATGATGGTCGGTGCCGCCTTGGCGCTATGGGGGGCCGCGTCGGCGTTCGCCGCCGAGCCGATCAAGATCGGCCAGATCGCGGCGCTGTCCGGCGCATCGGCCCAATCCGGCGAGGCGATCACGCGGGGGCTGGCGCTGGCGATCGACGAGATCAACGCCAAAGGCGGGCTGCTCGGCGGGCGCATGCTGGAACTGGTGCAGCGCGACGATGAATCGACCCCGCCCAAGGGATTGATCGCGGCCCGCGAGCTGATTTCCGAGAATGTCGCGGCGATCTTCGGCGGCATCGATACGCCGGTCTCGCTGGCGATGGTGCCGCTGCTCAACAAGGAGAAGCGCATCTACATGGGCGTGTGGGCCGCCGGCACCGGCATCACCCGCAACGGCGCCGATCCGAACTACGCCTTCCGCGTATCGGCGGTCGACGTGCTGGTCGATGTCAAGCTCCTTAAATTCGCCAATCAGAAATTCGGCGCCAAGAAAGCCGGCCTGATGCTGATCAACAACCCTTGGGGCCAGGGCAACGAAAAGGGCCTGCAGGCGGCGAGCAAGGCCGATCCCACCGTCGAGATCGCCGGCGTCGAGAAATTCGAGAATGCCGATGTCGACATGGTGCCGCAGCTGACGCGGCTCAAAGAAGCCGGCGCCGACAGCATCATCCTCGTCGTCAATGCGCCGCCGGGCGCGCAGGTGATGAAATCACGCGAGCGCATGGGCTGGACGGTGCCGGTGATTTCGCACTGGGGCATTTCCGGCGGACGCTTTCCGGAACTGGCCGGGCCGACCGCCGGCGATGCCGACTTCGTGCAGACCTACAGCTTCTTCGGCAAGCAGGGGCCGGTCGGGGCCCGCGTATTGGCGGCGCTGCAGAAGAAATATCGGCAGATCAAAGGACCGGAAGACATCTTCGCGCCGGTCGGCACGGCGAATGCCTACGACGCCATGCACATTCTCGCGCTCGGCATCGCGCAAGCCGGCTCGACCGATGCCGACGCCATCCGCGCCGCGCTGGAAGATCTGAAAGCGCCGTATGAGGGTCTGATCAAGACCTACAAGCCGGCGTTCAGCCACGACAATCACGACGCGCTCGGCCCCGACGATTACATCATGGTGCACTACGAGGGCGACAAGATCGTTCCGGTGAACTAGGGCACGTGATCGTCATTGCGAGGCAACAGGGCGTTCACGCCCGTCTTTGACGGGCTATGGCGACGAAGCAATCCAGAAGCGGTGTCGCGAAACTGGATTGCTTCGCTTCGCTCGCAATGACGCTCGAGCCGGCACCATGCTGATTGCCACCGCGATCATTTCCGGGCTCGGCCTCGGCAGCATGTATGGGCTTCTGGCGCTGGGTTTCCACGTCACCCACGTGGTGTCGCGGACGGTCAATTTCGCCCAGGGCTCGACCATGATGCTGGGCGCGGTTTTATGCTTCACTTTCTGGGTGACGTTCAAATGGCCGCTGCCGCTCGCGGTGATCGTCGCGCTCGCCGGATGCGCGTTGTGGGGCGTCCTCGTCGAGCGCGTCGCGGTGCGGCCGTTCGTTGCGCGCGGCTCGAACTCCTGGCTGATCGCCACCGTCGCGCTCGGCATCGTGCTCGACAATGTGGTGCTGTTCACCTTCGGCAAGGATCCGCGCGGCATGCCACCCGGCATCCTGACCACCGGCGCCATCAGCATTGCCGGCGTGCGCGTTCAATACCTGCAGGCGCTGATCCCGGTGATCGGCTTGTTGCTGGCGGCGGCCTTGCAGATTTTGTTCGCCAACTCGCGCCATGGCAAGGCGTTGCTCGCGGTGGTGCAGAACCGCGACGCGGCGCGGCTGATGGGCATCCGTGTCGAGCGCGTCATTGAATTTGCCTTTGCGCTGTCGGGATTGCTCGCCGGCGTCGCCGGTATTCTGGTGGCGCCGCTGTTCACGATCTCCTCGACCATGGGCACGCTGTTCGGCATCAAAGCCTTCGCTGTCGCCATCCTGGGCGGCATCGAAAGCGCCTGGGGCGTGGTGCTCGCCGGTCTGATCTACGGCGTCGCCGAGGCTCTGATCACCGCTTTGCTCGGCTCGACTTACACGCAGATCGTCACTTTCGCGCTGGTCATCCTCGCGCTCGCGTTGCGGCCAAACGGCCTGTTCGGCCGCGCCCAGTTGAGGAAAGCATGAGCTTTAAGCGCGGCGCCGCGGCCGCCATCGTCATTGCCGCCGTGTGCTTTTTGATCGTCCGCGGCAACAACTATCAGGTCTTCATCATCGTCACTGTCGGTCTGACCGCAATCGTCGGCATCGGACTGAACGTGCTGCTCGGGCTCAGCGGCCAGATATCGCTTGGCCACGTCGCCTTCTACGCCATCGGCGCCTACGCGGTCGGCATTCTCACGACGGCTTACGACTGGTCGTTCTGGCCGGCGCTCGTCGTCGCCGGCGTCGTCGCCGGATTGGCCGGCGTTCTGCTCGCGATCCCGGCGCTCCGCGTGCGCGGACCTTATCTCGCCATGGTGACCATCGCTTTCGGCTTCGTCGTCGAGCAGGGCGCGGCGGAATGGCAAGGTCTGACCGGCGGCTGGAACGGCTTGTCCGGCATTCCCGGCCCGAGCGTATTCGGCCATGACATCGGCGAACGCGGCATCGCGTTCTTGACGCTCGCGCTCACCGTGCTGGCCACCGCCGCGTTCGCGCGCCTGAGCGGCAGCGTCTGGGGCAACGCCATGCGCGCGGTGCGCGATTCCGAATCCGCCAGCGTCTCGATCGGTCTCGATCCGACGCTGATCCGCACCACCGCCTTCGGCATCTCGGCGGTCGCCGCCGGCATCGCCGGCGGCGTCTACGCCTCGATCAGCAATTTCATCAGCCCGGAATCGTTTCCGTTCTTCCAGTCGATTCTGTTCCTGCTGGTCGTGATGCTCGGCGGCGCCGACCGCGTGCTCGGTCCGCTGGTCGGCGCTCTGGTCGTCGTGCTGCTGCCGGAGCTGCTGGCGACGCTCGGCCAATACCGGCTGCTGTTTGTCGGCGTCGTGATGCTTCTGGTGCTGCGGCTGGCGCCGACCGGCTTGGTAGGGCTGATCGCCCGCGCGCTGCCGAAGGCAGACCGCGCGACAGTCGCGCAAGCGCGATGCGATATCAGCCGCATTCTTGGCCCGGGCGCAAGCGGCCAATCGATCGCGGTGCGCGATCTGGCCGTGAGTTTCGGCGGCGTGCACGCGGTCAGAAATCTCAGCTTTGATGCGCGCCCGGGCGCGATCACCAGCATCATCGGCCCGAACGGCGCCGGCAAGAGCACCGCGCTCAACGCCATCTGCGGCTTCTATCGGCCGGATGCCGGGACGGTCACTCTCGGAGACCGCGTCGTCTCAGCGCTGCGCGCTTATCAAATTCCTCGCGCGGGCATCGCGCGCACTTATCAGACCAGCCAATTGTTCGAGACCATGTCGGTCTTGGACAATGTCCTGATCGCGCTCAGGCGCGGCAGGCTCGGCGCCTTGTCTTTCTTCGGCGGGAAGCACGACGCCGCCGACGCCGGGATCGCCGAAAGTCTGCTCGCGTTTGTCGGCTATGCCGGTGCGCTCGAACGGCCGGCGGCCGCGTTGCCGCATGTCGACAAACGGCTGGTCGAGATTGCGCGTGCGCTCGCCATCCGCCCGAGCGTGCTCGCGCTTGATGAGCCGGCGGCAGGCTTGAACGCGCAAGATAGTGCCGCGATCGGCGCGCTGCTGCGCAAGCTCGCCGCCGCCGGCAAGACCGTGATCCTGGTCGAGCACGACATGGATCTGGTGATGGGCGTGTCCAACCACGTCATCGTGCTCGATGCCGGTGCCAAGATCGCCGAAGGCACGCCGGCTCAAGTCGCCGCCGATCCGGCGGTGCGTGAAGCCTATCTCGGCGCCGGTGAGCACGCCGATCGCGCCCGCGCGCGCCCGCTTGCGCCGCAAGAGGTGCCGCTATTGACGGTGCGAGAGCTTTCGGCCGGCTACGGCGCGGCGACCATTGTCCGCAGCGCCACGCTCGAAGTCGCCAAGGGCGAATTGGTCGCCGTGCTTGGCGCCAACGGCGCCGGCAAGACGACGTTGATGCGCGCGCTTTGCGGTCTGATCCGGCCGGTCGAGGGCGACGTGCGCTTTCTCGGCCAACACATCGACAAGCTTTCGGGCGATCGCATCGCCCGCGCCGGCCTGGTTCTGGTGCCGGAAGGCCGCCAGGTGTTTCCGGAGCTTTCCGTGATCGACAATCTGCGGCTCGGCGCCTACGCCCGCACGTCAGCCGACGAGTCGAGCAGGATCGAAAGCTTGCTGTCGCGCTTTGCCGCTTTGAAGGCGCGGCGGCATCAGCGTGCCGGACTTCTGTCCGGCGGCGAACAGCAGATGCTGGCGATCGCGCGCGGCCTGATGGCACAGCCGCAGGTGCTGATGCTCGACGAACCGTCCCTCGGGCTCGCGCCAAAGCTTCTGGAAAATCTCTACGACCTCGTCGGAGAGTTGCGCGAGGAGGGAACCACAATCCTGCTGGTCGATCAGATGGCGGCGCTGGCGCTGTCGGTCGCCGATCGCGCCTACGTGTTACAGTCAGGTGCCATCACCCACTCGGGCACGGCGCGCGAGGTCGCGCGGGACCCGGCGTTGGTGAAGGCCTATCTCGGCGAGCACGGCTCGGTATTGTGAGCGCCTGATCGAAGGCGAGGGGACGATGGATCTCATTCTGCGGAACGCCCGGCCAATAGGCGCCGAACAGCAACTGACCGATATCGGCATCGCCGATGGCCGCATCGCCGCGATGGCGCCGCGTCTCGCCGCCGAGGGCGAAACCATCGATCTCGGCGGCCGTCTGGTGTCGCCCGGTTTTGTCGAGACCCATATTCATCTCGACAAATCTTGCATCCTCGACCGCGTCAAATCCGACAAGGGCGATCTCGACGAAGCGATCGCCGAAGCCGCCAAGGCCAAGGCCGGCTTCACGCCCGAGGATGTCCACGCCCGCGCGACGCGCACGCTGGAGAAGGCGATCCTGCAGGGGACGACGCATATGCGCACGCATCTGGAAGTCGATCCCGGAGTCGGCTTGCGCAGCCTCGAAGGCGTGCTGCCGCTGATCAAGGAATACGCCTGGGCGATCGACCTCCAGATCTGCGTATTCCCGCAGGAAGGCCTCCTCAACAATCCCGGCACCGACGAACTGATGGTCGAAGCGCTCGATCGCGGCTGTCGCGTGGTCGGCGGCGCGCCCTATACCGACTCCAATCCGCCGGGCCAGATCGACCGCATTTTCGAGCTGGCGCGCGAATACGATCTCGACGTCGACATGCACCTCGATTTTGGTCCGACCGCTGACGGCATGGACCTCGATTATGTCTGCAAGCGCACGCAGGAATTTCAGTATGGCGGCCGCGTCGCCATCGGCCACGTCACCAAGGCGGCGAGCCTGGCGATGCCGCAATTCGAAGCCATGGCGAAGCGGCTTGCCGATGCCGGCGTCGCGCTCACCGTGCTGCCGTCGACCGATCTTTTCCTGATGGGCCGCGCCCACAAGCACGATCACAATGCCACGCGCGGCGTCGTGCCGGCGCACAAGCTTTTACACCACGGCGTCAATTGCTCACTGTCGAGCAACAACATTCTGAACCCGTTCACGCCGTTCGGCGATTGCTCGCAGATGCGCATGGCCAACCTCTATGCCAACATTTGCCAGGTCGGAAAGCAGGCCGACATGCGCGAGTGTTTCAACATGGTGACGCGGCGGCCGGCACAGATGATGCGGCTTAAGGATTACGGCCTCGCGGTCGGCAAATCCGCCGACCTGGTCGTGCTCGACTCCGAAAGCCCGGAAATGGCGGTCGCCGAGCTCACGCCGGTGCTCTACGCCTTCAAGCGCGGCCGCAAGACGGTATCGCGTGCGCCGCCGACGCTGCACCGGCCGCAATGATCCCAAACGATCCGTATGGCGCCTTCTGCCGCCACACTCACGTTGCGCTCGATGGCGCGCCGACAGGTCCGCTCCACGGCCTGACGTTTGGCGTCAAGGACGTCTACGACATTGCCGGCCATCGCACCGGCAACGGCAATCCGGTCTGGCTCGAGACCCATCCGCCGGCGGCGCGCACCGCTTCCGCTGTCGAGCGCCTGCTCGCCGCCGGCGCGACGATGGTCGGCAAAACCCAGACCGACGAATTGGCCTACAGCCTCAACGGCGAAAATGTGCATTACGGCACGCCGACCAATCCGCGCGCGCCGGGTCGCATTCCCGGCGGCTCGTCCAGCGGCTCGGCCGTCTCAGTCGCCGGCGGCTTGGTAGATTTCGCCCTCGGCACCGATTGCGGCGGCTCAGTGCGGCTGCCGGCGAGCTATTGCGGCATCTATGGCATCCGCACCTCGCATGGCCTCGTGCCGATCGATGGCGTCGCCGATCTGGCGGCAAGCTTCGACACCGTCGGCTGGTTCGCCCGCGACGCGGTCATGATGCGCCGGGTCGGCGACGTGATGCTGCCGGCGGCGCCGGCTTTCACGCCAAAGCGGCTGTTGATCGCCGCGGATGCGTTCGCTTTCGCGGGCGACGAAATAGCTGCGGCGCTGAGCGCGGCCGTGACGCGGCTGAAATCCGCGTTCCCGGATCATCGCGAGGTTAAGGTCTATACTGGCGATCCATCCGCGTGGTCGGGAATATTCCGTATCCTGCAGGGCGATGAAATCCGCCGCCGGCACAGCGCCTGGATCGACGCCTATCATCCGAGCTTTGGTCCCGGCATCGCCGAGCGGTTTGCCTGGACGCGCACGATCGATCCTGCCGAAGTCGAGCGCATGCGGCCGCAACGCGAAGCTGTGGCTTCACACATGGACGCGCTTCTTGGCGATGACGCGTTATTGTGCCTGCCGACGGCGCCAGGCATCGCACCAAAGCTTGCAACGCCGCCAGCCGAACTCGAGGCATTCCGCGCACGCGCGTTTGCGCTACTTTCGATCGCCGGCCTCGCCCGCCTACCGCAAATGTCGCTGCCGCTTGGCACCATGGCGGATTGCCCGCTGGGACTTTCGCTGATCGCGCCGCGCGGCTGCGACCGCGGTTTGCTCGCCTTCGTCGCCAAAGCGTTGTCTTGAAACGTCGCGAGCGCGCGAAGTCCGTCTATAAGCTGCGGGCGATCAAGAGCTTCATGATCTCGTTGGTGCCGGCATAGATGCGCATCACCCGCGCGTCGCGGTAGAGCCGGGAAATCGGATATTCGTCCATATAGCCGTAGCCGCCGAACAATTGCAGGCAGCGGTCGACGATCGTGCCGACCAGGTCGGTGTGCCAGTATTTCGCCATCGAGGCAGTGACGGTGTCGAGTTCGCCCTTGACGTGGCGTTCGATGCAGTGGTCGAGAAACACCTTGGCGATGGTGGCTTCGCTCTTGCACTCGGCCAGCACGAACTGGGTGTTCTGAAAGTCGATGATCTTGTGGCCGAACGCCTGGCGCTGCTTGACATAGTCGACGGTCAAGGCAAGCGCCCGCTCCATCATGGCGACCGCGTGGGTTGCCACGATCAGCCGCTCCTGCGGCAAATCCTGCATCAGCTGATAGAAGCCTTGGCCTTCTTCGATGCCGAGCAGGCTTTCCGCCGGCAGCGCCACGTCTTCGAAGAACAGTTCCGAGGTATCGGCGGAATCCATGCCGAGCTTCTTGAGCTTGCGGCCGCGGCGGAAGCCTGACGCATCGGCGGTCTCGACCACCATCAGCGAGATGCCCTTGGCGCCCTGTTTCGGATCGGTCTTGGCGACGACGATGATCAGATCGGCATGCTGGCCGTTGGTGATGAAAGTCTTGGAGCCGTTGAGCACATAGCCGTTGCCCGAGCGTTTCGCGGTGGTGCGCACGCCTTGTAGATCGGAGCCGGTGCCGGGCTCGCTCATGGCAATGGCGCCAACGAGTTCGCCGGTCGCAAGCTTCGGCAGCCAGCGCCGCTTCTGCTCCTCGGTGCCGTAGCGCAGAATGTACGGCGCGACGATGCCGGAATGCAGCGACGCGCCAAAGGTGTCGAAGCCGGCCAGTGAATATTCGCGGTCGATCACCGCTTCATGCGCAAACGTGCCGCCGGCGCCGCCATATTCCTCCGGCATTGAAGCGCACAGCAGTCCGGCCGCGCCGGCCTTGGTCCACACCTCGCGCGGATAGAAATGGTCCTCGTGCCATTGCTCGAGATGCGGCGCGAACTCGGCGGCGATGAAGCGCCGCGCCTGATCTTCCAGCAGGACAACGTCTTCGGTCATCCAGGCTGGGCGTGGCAGATTGAGAATGTCGCTCATTCGTTTCTATCGCTATATCGTCGAGGCCGGCAAATTATGACAATGCCGCGCAACGTTGGCAAATGACCGCAACGCTTCGCGGCGCCGCAGCCCGATCCTGCGTATAGTTGAGCCGCAATCCGATTTTCGAGTTTTGGTCCAGGGGTGCAAATGAGATGTCCGACGATGAACAGCTCGTCGATGAGAGCGAGATAAAATTCTTCCTTTCCAGCTTGGCGTTCGTTCGCGAA
>Ga0210390_10004762_pt1 | contig 11411 bp, 12 predicted proteins | sample IncBWH11OmetaG_FD_161050 | JGI IMG/M metagenome (GOLD analysis project Ga0210390, IMG submission 161050) | Forest soil microbial communities from Barre Woods Harvard Forest LTER site, Petersham, Massachusetts, United States - Inc-BW-H-11-O ... | reverse complement strand
GTCGATGGCCTCGGTGACTGAAACGAAGTCGATGCCGAGGGAGGAGAACTCCTCCAGTGCGCGCAAGAGATGCGAAGTCGATCGCGCGAATCTATCAAAGCGCCACACTGCAATGACCTGGAACTTTCCGCGCCTGGCATCGGCCATGAGGCGGTCAAGGGCTGGCCGCCGATCCTTGGCACCCGTCATTACATCGCTGTAGATCGTGTCTGCGGCCAGACTCCAGCCACGCCGCTCGCAGAACTCCGGCAACTCACGCGTCTGAAGGTCGGCGTTCTGTTCGCCGGTAGAAATGCGCGTGTAAATCGCTGCTCGTTTCGTCTTCATGGAGCCTCCGCTCGTGTCTCACAAGTTAAAACCTGTGCGCCAGCAAAACACCCAAAATCACGTCAACGCAATCAACGGGTTAGCGCCCGCGTTGAGCATAGACATTTGCGCCAGAGCGATCGCGGCCTACTTCTTCCGTTTCTGCGCGGCCTCTTCCACATGCAGGTAGGCTTCAATCGCCCTGCGGATCATAACCGCGACGGTTCGATCGGTTTGTTCCGATAGCTTCTCCAGTCGGGCCTTTAAGTCGGGATCGATGTAGAACGTCATGCGTATCAAGTTCTCAGCCATGTAAATACCTCGCCATATATGTATAGTGATATGCGTACGTGTGTCAACGGCCATCTGTTAGTGCAGGCAACACCACTCCCGCGTTTCGGCCTTCAGGCGGTCGGATATTCCTCGTAAGCCTGCAACCCGCACAGGGCGTCGGCGGGGTCTTTGCGACCGCGCTCGGCTGCGATCTCGCGCAGCACAGCCATCAAGGCATCGTTGCAGTACGGGTTCCCACGGAACTTGCCACCCCGCGTGAGCGCAGCCAGGAGCCGCACAACGGCATCGCTGGTGATGGTGAAGACGAAGACATAGCCGCGCTTGAGGCTTGCGCCTGTCAACCGGCCGCTCCAGCCCATCCTCACCCAGAGCGCATCCGCCGCCTTGCGATGCACAGCCTCCCCGCTGAGTTCGTGCGGGTAAGGGATCGTGATTCGGTTCCCGTCTTCGTCGGTCGCGGCGATCCTGCTGCCGCGCGTGTTGGTAGCTCCGTGGTACGTGGTGACTATCGCCTTCATGTTCATCTCTCCCCAGGAGCTAGTTGCCCCGCAACGCGCCAAGACAGAGCCGGACGCGTTACGTGACAACTAGGCGGCCAGCAGTCGCGCCATGTTGGCAGGGTTGAGATAGACATGAGCTGTTGCCGCCTTGCCACAGAACGTCCCAGCCGCAACCAAGGCGAAGCCTTCCGGTAATCGCTTGAGTGTGACGTTGCCAACGTGATCGACTTCCACGTCGGCGTTCTCAGTACTGGCCAATCCGCGCACGGCAATATCGATAGGGGTGGGTCCTGGTCGGCAGACACTTGCGCTGCAAGCTGGCCAATTCCACGACGGCAAACTCCGTGCGCGATCCGCCATCCCAGAAGCTGTTGATCGACAACCCGCCAAAGGTGGACAAGAACGCGTTGTGCTTCCGATAGCCAGGGAATGCGGCCAAGACGACGGCCTGAACTTCTGGGGCAGTCTTGAGTGTGACGGTTTGCATGGTTTTCCTCGGAGCCTAGGTGGCTCGATAGCGCGGCATGAGGGTGCCGAGCTAACGCGGCACCTACTCGGCACACACGCGGCTTAATTCGCGTTCGTTGTGCAGGGACTCGGCCGCAAGTTCAGCCGCAACCACGCGCATGTAGCTGTTATCTGGGTCTGTAATGCCCCACAGGGAAGCCAGAACGTTGCTGTTCGCATCGCGCAGGACACAGCCCAAGACTTCATGCGTTTGCCGTTGTTCCTCGGCTGACATCCAGGACAGGTCTGGGTCATCATCGCCAACCCAGTCGGCAACCCAGTCGTTGTCCTGTGCGTACTGCTCGGCTCTGGCAAGACTCAGAGCACATTGGGCACGCTGGCCAACGATGTAACCAGCGTTAGCGAAGAAGAATCGATAGGCACGTAGCAGTGACGTAGTCATGGCCTACCGTCCTTTCCCGTTGCACGCTGCGATGAAACGATCGGCATCGAAGCGCGGGTTAGTCGTGCGTAGAGCCTCAGCGAATCGACGGCATACTGCGGAGTGGTTCACAACGTCAGCGGGATACAGCTTCCCGTCCTGCTGGTAGGTATCGAAGCTAGGCAAAAGGCGGATCGTTTCGGCGATGAGGCGGAAGTCCTTGCGTGTCATTGGCGTATCTCCTGTGTCGCCGCGCGGCCTGCCGGTACAATCGAGTGCAGCCCGGCTCGGCTGTGTGCGGCGACAGTCGCCACTGTACACACACGTATGCATATCGCATGCGATGTGCCCGCAAACCATTGAGCGCAAAGCCGCAAAAAGTTCTTGACAGGTTTTCAGGATTTACCGCGATAATTTTCGAGTATTAAGCGGAGCGCGCCGCTTGCGAATGCAGCCCGAATGCCGCGCCAGTCGGGCAGTTCAGCGGCAAGGAATCATCGACCCCTCGCAACAAACGCAAGCAACGCAACGCAGCAACGGCGCGCGGGGAGAGTTCAGGAAGCGATTCGCAGTGGAGTAGCGCGGGATGCGCTGGTGGGTGGGGCAGGATGGGGGTAGTACTACTTTACGCTTTTTGCCAGAGCACCCACCCGGCCAACCCCCCGAGGTACTTCGTGGGAAGCAGTAGTCGCCAAGCAACGCGCGCCTGTAATTTTGTCTCGCTGCGATTCGCAGCTTGGCTTTAACATCCTTTACGTTTTTGCCAGAGCGCCCATCGGCCTCGCCCCCTTGGTACCTTCGCAGGATGCGGTATTCGCCAGCCGAATGCGCGGCCATCATTTTCGCGCACTACTCCGACTTTGACCTTCGGCACGTACCGCCTATTTGCTCTTCAGCAGGCTTCCAGCTCGGCTTCGGGTCACCTAACGCGGTTGCGATCCGCAAGGGCCGACGCCGACCGCATCCGAGGCACTGTGGGAGGAGCTGGCGGGGCTGGTTGGTGTCAAAGCTCGATGAGTCGCCCATCCCTCGCAAAGCGAGGCGAGGATGGGGCCGCCGGTGGCGGCGGTGCTTTTAGTCGAATAGAACGGTTCCATGGTGCCGAGATCCTGGCCGCGCACCATCGGACTTGCAATTGCATTCCTGATGGAATTACGAAGCCGCTCAGTTCAACCTGAGAGGTGACCTAATCGGACTGCTCATGTAATCGTCAAATGCCTTAAAAAGTGCTTGTCCACAATCCGCCGCAGTTGTAGCGTCGCATGAGTCTGCTCTAATAGTGGAACCGTCAACGGCGTGATGGCAATTCGTGGCGCTGAAACATTTAGCCGCTCCGAAAACAGTAGCGATCGCCACAACATTCTTGCGCTGGGTGCAACTCACATTGATCGTGAAGACCACACCCGTCTGATTACCATCGCCTAAATTTCGAGCCCAGCGGTATTTCTGCGATTTGCGTATTTCTTTTTCCAAGGAGGACAGCACGTCAGAAGAAATTGTGTCGAGACAGCTTTCCTTGACAAATACAGACTTTGGAGTGTCCGCGGCAAATGCAGCGACACCAGTGAAAGGAATTAGCAAAATCAAGATCAACTGTCGCGTGAGGAGAACTAACTTCACAAAAGCTTGCATTGACGTTTTCGTCTTTCCCACTGCGGTCTGAACGCAAGCACCGGATCGAAACTTCCCATCTGCGTCTGAGAACATCCTGTCTTCAGCCCCGCACAGCTTTGACTTTTCTAGAAGTAAGGCCATTAGGGTCATTGGTCTCAACCGTTGAGCGTTGCGAAGTAAAGGTACGTAGTAGGGGTTGTGCCGTTCTCAAAAAAAGTTGAAAACGACCGCCCGCGTCCCTGCTGGATCCTGACAACTTTCATAAAACCAAAATCCAGGAAATGTCCGCAGGACATAATCTAGCGCCTGTGCCACAGTCACGTCGTCTAACTCGCCCGACACGATGGGCCCGCTGGAGGAGTCCCCGGGTAGTATCGCAAAGGAGCCGCCGCCCCTAAGTTCATCTAATGGTCCGATGCCGTGGGCCCTCCTAAACGCTATTACTTCCGGAGTCATCAAGATGGCACGCAAGGCCATTCTTGGACCGTGAGATACCGGCCCATCAGGAAATGATAAGTGGCGAATCTTGACTTCGAGGATGTCGGTAGGGGTGTCAGTCTCCACCATGCGAATCTTTCCGTCGCTATCTTGTATGATTCGCATCTTCGGGTTATCAGCAAACATTTCGCGCAGAACTTCCACTGGTGACCCTGAATGGGACGCCATCCGCAACCTGGGGAAATCTTGAGGTGACTTGTGAAAGTCGCAGATGCCCGAATACACGAGAGAGCCTGAAAGATGCGCCCTTCTTAGTACACTCCATACAGGTAGAAACGCTACCCTTGGGTTCGTGCGCTGACCGATCTCCTGACCAAGGCAACAGCCCAGCAGGAGCAAGACTGACGCGAGAGTGAGTCGACTAGACACCATAGCACCATTTATCCCCTTTGTAGGAGTGCTCCCCGAAGAGCAAGAGCATCATTCAAGTGGTCTCGTGAACCCCAATCTCTGACCGTGCGTTTCCGCACCGAGGACGCGACTCCGGAAAGATTGTAGCAGAAAAGCTCTAATCCCCAATCGAATAGACTCCTCAGTCTGGCAGTCAGCACCTGGCTCCCGCCGGAAATCATCGTGCCCGAAGACTACGGTCTTTGGACCGTTGCCACCAAGGCGGCAGTGCTCCCGAACCAGACTCCCTGTATTACAATCTGCGTACTGAGCTGATAGCTAAGCCCGCCGGTCAATACCGAAAAAGTCTGGATGCTCTCGAAACCACCGATAGTGCTCAAGTCCGGCATCATGGCAACGTTGTCTACAAAAGAACCGTTTGCTAAAACACCGGTGCAACCGCCGGTACACCACAAACCTGCATTGCCGACCGGGCCATAGATCGACTGGAGATCCTCCACGACGCTGTCCACATTAACAGGGTCACCGTTCACATCCACGACTGTGTATTCGTAACTAGACCATTGCCATCCCTGGGAATTGCTTCTGGGGAACGGGAACAGAGCCTTTTGCCTCACGCTGCAAGGTATCCCTGGTCCGCAAAGCACCGGGTTTGATGGCTGGAACGTGCCGAGAATAGCCGAAATATTTGGGTCTGGCGTCGAGTATGGTTCAGATCCGCCAGTAAGGGTGCCGCCTTGACTCCCAAGCGAATCGAAATAAGTGAGTGTGGCGGCGCTGACGGTTGATCCGTCCCCCCCCACCGTACCACCGCTAGAAGCGTCGTAGTCTTCTCCGCCCGGCCCCAAGGTACTCATTTCATTCATGTCTCCATCTAGCGGATCGCTGCCTGCTCCGTCTTCTCCGTCCTCACTTCCCCCACCTGCACTCGTTACACAGCCTGGTGCTGCTACGCCGATGCAATACTTCAATCCGCTTGGGTCAATTGCACTGTTCGGGTTCGTAACGTATGCATAGGCATTCCAACTCGCGCCTATTGGATCGGGTGACAGCCAGCGGCTCGGCGCGGTTCCCAGTTCCCGATTCGGCGTGTCCCACAGTCCGCTCGTGCCCGACACAATGGCCTGCACGTCGCCGGTGAAGTTGTTTTCGCCGTACGATGCGCTGCCCGATCTGGCGTACATCTCGCCGTAAGGGGTGAGGGCGTGGTCGAAAGTTACGGTTGAGGTGCTGATCGTGTGGCCAAGTCGCACGCTCCCCAGCCAGTCTTGGTGCATGAATGCGGTGGAGTCGCCCACAATGCCCGCTCCCGGCGCAGGCCACAGGCCGGTGACCTTCGCCGCGCCGTGAAAGACACCTTTCCCGGCTTGCGTGTAAAACGTCTCTGTGTATGTGCTTCCGCTGTCCACTTCCACGATGCGACCGAAGGCGTCATAAATAATACATTCGCCACTAGTGGAGCAGCCCGTACCGCTCATGTCAACGGATGCCAACTTGCTCCAGGCGTTCCAGGTGTAGGTGTTCATATTAGACGGATCGTAGAGCTGGTTGCCGTCGCTGTCATAGCTCGCGCCGTAGCCAGTCGCGTACTGGTTGTTGCATGGCGAGCAACCAGAAAGCGTGTTGTATCCAGGATTGAACGTTGTTCCGGTGCGCCCAGAGATGAGGGCTTTCGTCAGATTGTTGTACGCGTCGTAGCTGAACGTCTGGCCCCAGCCGCCCGAGCCGCAATCATCCATCAGCAGCCGGTTCATATCATCATAGCCCATACTTGTCGAGCTACCCATGTTGCAAATCTGCGTGCCGTCAGAGTGGAACCCATCGGTAATCGCCAGCGCCTTCAACGAGCCAATGGGGTTCCAGGTAAGCACGCCGGTTTCGTTCGCAGATCCCACGGTAAAGACGTACTGGGTCATGCGCCCGGTGTTTGGGTCGTAGGTGTAGGCGTCGTTGTCGGTACCAGAGCCGATATTCACCTGCGTGGGCTGGCTCGCGGCGTTATAGGCCACGCTCGAAACCTGAGTCTGCGGGACGTTGCTGTTAACTAGTGAGGTCCAGCGACCCTCGCCGTCCAGGGTGTACGTGTTAGTATATTCGGTCTTGAGGTTAAGCGTGAGCACTGCGCCATTACCAGCGAAGGTTGCTGTGGAGTGATAATATCGCCCGGCGTTCGGCGTGCTTTCCCAGAGGTCCGTCTTGTTGCCGTCCTTGTCGTAGCTGAACCACTCGTCGGTGATAAGCGTTCCGGAGCAGTTGTCGGTAGACGCCTCAGCTAGTCGACCGAGTGTGTTTGTAGGCGTGGTCACTCCGCTAGGCACCGTGCCATAAGAGGTGTCGTAATAGAAATGACGACAGGTCGTACCGTTCGCGTTGATGCCCGTCACGCGGTTTAGGGCATCGTATTTGTAGCAGATAAGATTGCCGTTCGGATCTTTAGAAGCTTCGAGCTTACCTATGACGCCCGTGTACCCGCTGGGACAGCCTGGAGTTGAAACAGAATCATAATAGTAATTCCACGTTCCGGCATCTGGTGTAATCGTCTCTGTCACGCGCCCAAGAGAGTCCGTGTACGTTGTTTTGGCTTGCGATCCACGCGTCGCCACAGCCTCGTAATAACCAACCCCCGTTGTATAGGCATAGGTTGTCACGATACCAGACGAACTGCCTGTGACCTCATTGCAAGCAGCACTACCCGGAACTGTTCCAATAGCACAGGAGGTTGTGAGTCTTCCAAAGCCATCGTACTCGTTTTGCACTTGCTTGACGTGCTCTCCATCCCAGCTCGGAGCAGGTCCGCGCTGGATGAGCACGTCTCTCTTGGTTTCACTGCCTGCAACCGGGTAGCTATACGTCGTCACCCCATTGCTGCCAGTCTCGGTAGCCGTGACCGGGCGATTCAACACATCGTAGATGGTATTAACTCCGTAGGCGGAGCCGCAGCCGGTCCCCAGCGAAGTTGTGTTACAGGGCATCGAATTGAAGACCTGGAAGTATGCCGACGGCCACGAATAGCCTTTACTCGTCGTATCGTAGCTGCCAGTCGATGGACCCGTTTCTTTTTGGAAATCTATCGACCTGCCATAGCCATCAACTGTAGATGTCGTATTGATGGCCGAATTGCCAGAGTTGAAGCTGAACGAGGTTTGCACTTCGTTCGATGAGTCGAGATATGAAACGCCGTGCGCGTTGAGGAGCGGATCGGTGACGCAGCCCACCCGCCAGAACGGATCAGCGCTGGTGCCGCAACTGTTGTAGTAGCCGAAGTTCGTTGTGTTCAGGGCCGTGTCCGTCGAGGACAGCATGACGCCACCCAAAGCATCCCAGGTCGCTTGAGTGTAAAGGCCCGTCGTCTTGTTCGTGATCGTAGTCGGAAACGGATAGGTCGTCAGTGCCGTACAGGCCAGAGTGCCGCAGTCGCTATACCCTGTGTTTACATAGGCGTAATCCGTCTCGTTGTTTGCCACGTCGAAGGATTTTGAAATGGTGCCATTCCCGTTGTAAACATTGCTCGATGACTGGCCGATGTACGTGCTCCCGTTGTACACGGAAGTGCTGGTCACGCTGCGTCCGTTTGCCGCTAGCGTGTATTTCACGTCGGAAAGTTTGTTGCCGCTGGCATCGAACTTCTCGATTTCATTTGGCACGTTCGCTGCGTCTCCAAGACCCACGACTGACGGATATGTATAGTGTGTATAGAAGCCGTATGTTGAGGACCCATAGTCGTAAAGGTACGAATAGGTCACAGCACCGGTTGAATCGTAAGCCGTCAGAACTGCTGAAGGCGATCCAGGCGTGGAGACTGAACCGCTTCCTTCTTGGTGATAAGTAAAAGTCTCCGTGATCGGCAAGCTGACCGAAGCAGTCACGCAAGCCTGAAGGCCTGAAGTGGTACCACTGTAAGTACCCGTGTTGTAGCACCTGGTATCCCTTGAATCCGGATAGGACGAGTACGTCGGACTGCCGGGCGTCCCTGTGTTCTTGTACTTCTCAACTCTCGTCAGCGCAAGTGTGACAGGGTACGCCGCTCCCCAGCCAGCGCTAAAATAGTAGACGGTCTTGTTTCCGCCCGGATCAACTTCGGTAGTCGTGCTGCACAGCGCGGTCGAGCTGCAACTTCCTCCGCTCGGCAACCAAGAAACCGAGTACGTCGTCGTTCCATCAGTCGTCGTGCGGCTGATTTCATTTGGAGCGTATTCAGAGCAGTTCAACCCATCATTTCCTGTGCCGTTCGGGTTCCAGTTGTAGGTTACCGTTCCGCCAGTCCGCAGCGTGATCTTTTGGATCCTGCCAGTCGTGTAAGTTGTCCCGTATCCGTTGGTTTGCTCCCAAGCCAGCTTGACATCGGTGCTATCCGGAGAAAAGCTGATCTGCGTGGGGAATTCTTGGCTGGGAGTAGAATAATCCGTTGCGGACGAGCAACCGAAGTTCGATTGCAGCGTATAGGACGTATTTGTCACAGCAACATTAGGCGTGCCGCCAGCGACGTTTGTCCACTGAAAGGTCCCGGCCGTGGGTTCGGTTATTACAGGTTCCCCCAACGTGTCGGTCCATTTAGACACTCCGTCATACGTTATTGAGTTTCCGAAAACATCTTTGAGTTTGACACTCGAACCGCCCGTATTTGCATACGAGTTACCCATCGGATCATATATATAGTTGTACGTGATCCCGGTTGCCGTCCCGGTAATCTTCACGTTGATTCCTGAACCGTCTGTCGTTGTGTCAGTAATGGTGGTGTCAAAAGTGCAACCAGCGTTGTCCCAATATAGAATATCCGTAGCTGGCAGCGGGTGCTGTGTTCCGTCGGCAAAGGCCACATACCAATCTTCGGTTTTGTAGGCATAGCCTGTGCTTCCTCCGCAATCGGTTGCCGGAACTCGCAGGAGATACCCATACGTCGCAAACGTTGTGCTCGTCATAAGCATGCCATTTGCGGCTGGAGCTAAGGGATTGGTTGAATATCCGGCCGCTAGAGCCCCAGCATTGTTAGCCACGTAGGAACTTCCATTGATAAACCCAAAGTTGAATGGAATCGCTCCCGCCTTCGAACGCACGGGGATATTCAGGCTCACCACTAGGTTTGAGAGGTTGATTGAGTCGACAGCATGCGTTTCGATGGCAGACCAGTTCGGTGTGCCTGGCTGGACTTGTGCGAGTGCGAGTCCAGCGAAGAACAGGAATATGGCCGAGATGCGCAAGAACCGGTACAAGGGGGAAGGGAGAGATGCAAACGCGCAACGAGACATAGTGCTGCCTCCTGAACGAACTGAACAGATTGGCCCCAACCCGGCATCGTGCCGGGTTCACCGTGGGACCATTGTCCGCGCGACTACACGCTGCGAACGACTGGCTGGCACGATCCATTCACACTTCAAGGGAAGCAGCGTCAGGATCACAGACGGAACTCAGTCCGTCGCCCCCTAGGTGTCCAAGCGCTGATGCGCGACACCGTAAACGCGGACGGTTGTGGATGTCAAGTAAATAGTTTTGGAATTAGTTTTGGACAGAGCGTCACGCGAAGATCTCGTTCACCTTCTCGCGCATCAACGGACCACGCGCCGGTTTTAGATAGCGCATCGTACTCTCCGTATCTGAATGCCCCAGCCACAACTTCACTGTCGGCACACTCACGTTCTTCTCGGAGGCCCAGGTTGCGAACGTGGCGCGGAATTTGTGAAGAAACCAACGCTCGCACTTCTCATATTTCTTGCAAGTATCGCAGTGCTTGCAGTTCAAGCCCGCGCGCTTCGCCACATCCTTCAGGCATTCAAGAAAATCCAGCTTGGGGTTGCATCCGGTAGTGGGGAATACGAGCGGGCAGCTTTTGTTTGCGCGCTTCTTCCACGCCTGTAGACTCTTCATCAGTTTATCCGGGACGGGAATCTCGCGTTCCTTGTACGCTTTCGGAGTCCATCCCCGGTCCGGCTTGTGGCTAACGCGAACCGTGGACGACGCGAACTTGATGTCCGACCAGTACGTGTACATCACTTCCTGTTCGCGCTCGCCCGTCATCAGGAAGAACTCGAACCACATTCGCTCCTCGGCATCGCAGGCAGCGAACAGTTTGTCCAGTTCGTCATGGTCGTAAATTTCCGGTTCCTCTTCGGTGTAGCTGGGCCAATCATTCTTTCCCACGAGATCGCGGATGCCTTGCGCCTTCAGGAACGTGATGATGTTCTCGAACTTATTGTTGACCGTGCGCGGTGCCAGCTCCTTCTCATCGCGGAGGAAAGCGCTGTAGCGGAGGAGGTCGCGGCGATCCACATCGGCGAGGTAGGGCTTCTTACAGGATTCGAGAAAATATTCGAGCGCCTTGCTGTATGCTGCGTAGGTCTTCTTCGCCTTCGCGAGTTCGATGTCGGTGAGGTAGGTGGTTACGGCTTTGGCGAGCAGGACCTTGCCACTGTCATCGACGAACTTGAGGCCAGCTTTGAGCCCTGCCGCCCTGGCGACCAGAATCTCTTCCTGCTGATGGCGTTGTGCTTCGGCGGCCAGTGCGTTCTTGCCGACTGACCGGCGCTGGCGCTTGCCGTCTTCGTACCACTCGATGTAATAGGAGCCTTCGGGATGGCGCTCTTCGCGGCCTGCGATTTTTACCCAGTCTGCCTTGACGCGCCCGTTGGCAGAATAGGCGACTGGGCAGAAGCGCAGGCCGTGAGTGGTCTTGATCCTCTTAGTAAGGTTTACGCTGCGATTCACTGTGGGCCGATCTCATTTTCGGTATCACCACAGTATCACAGCAGTCTAAGTATAACAAACTAAAAGCTATGGCGGAGAGGGAGGGATTCGAACCCCCGATACCCGTTAAGGTATGTCCGCTTTCGAGGCGGATCGTTTCAACCGCTCACGCACCTCTCCGGAGAACAGCTGTGGCTACTAGTGGACCGCGCCCGCCTTGGGATCGTCCGCGCCATAGACCAGACGCTTGTTGCGGTCATGCAGCAAGGCGGCCGCACACG
>Ga0210390_10004761_pt1 | contig 11413 bp, 9 predicted proteins | sample IncBWH11OmetaG_FD_161050 | JGI IMG/M metagenome (GOLD analysis project Ga0210390, IMG submission 161050) | Forest soil microbial communities from Barre Woods Harvard Forest LTER site, Petersham, Massachusetts, United States - Inc-BW-H-11-O ... | reverse complement strand
GGTTCGGGCCGTCGGCACCGCGTGCGCCACTAACCCGCTGCCGGTCGTGGTGCCCTGCCATCGGGTGCTGCGCGCTGACGGGACACCCGGCGGCTACGTCGGCGGGCCGACGGCCAAGCAGGCGCTCCTGCGCCTGGAGGCGGCGGCGTGAGTGATAGCGCGCGAGGCACGGAGGGCGGAGGTCAGTGGCAGCACCGAGTCGATTCCGCTGACTGGGAAGCCATCACGACCGAGGTAAACATGCTCGGTGGCGGGCTCTTGCCTGAGTTGCTTAGCCCGGACGAAGCGGAGCAGATCCGCGGGCTCTACGACCAGGCCGGGTACTTCCGGAGCACGGTCAACATGGGGCGGCACCGTTTCGGGGCGGGGGAGTACCGCTACTTCAAGACGCCGTACCCCGAGCCAGTCGAGCGGCTCAAGCAGGCCCTGTACCCACGGCTGCTGCCGATCGCGCGTGACTGGTGGGCCAAGCTCGGCCGCCCGGCCCCGTGGCCGGACACCCTGGACGAATGGCTGGGGATGTGCCATGCCGCCGGGCAGGACAGATCGACCGCGATACTGCTCCGCTACGGCGAGGGAGACTGGAACGCCCTGCACCGCGACCTCTACGGCGACCTGGTGTTCCCGCTCCAGGTTGTGATCAACCTCAACGAACCCGGTGCCGACCATACGGGCGGGGAGTTCCTGCTGATGGAACAGCGGCCGCGCGCGCAGTCCCGTGGCACAGCCACCCTGCTGCCGCACTGCCGCGGCTACGCGTTCACCACCCGTGACCGGCCGGTCCCGTCGGCGCGGGGCTGGTCGGCGGCCCCGGTCCGGCACGGGGTATCGGTGATCCGGTCGGGCCAGAGGCACACGCTCGGGCTGGTCTTCCACGACGCGTCGTGAGCCACATCGCGCAACCTCACGTTCGGGTCGTTCCCGGCGTCTGCGGTGTGGAGCAGCACGCGCCGAACGCGGTACCTGCTCTTTCGTGACATCTCACTGGAGAGGGAAAGGCCATGCCTCTTGTGCACTACTACCTCGGACGGCCGGCCCACTTCTGGGTCGCAACCATGTCACGGCGCGACCCCGCTCCGGCAACGGCAGCGGCCACGTCCACAGCCATGGTCCGCCAGGCTGGCGCGTACACGACCTGGCCCGGGCCTGGCCCGCAGCCGGGTTCACCGGCGGCGGCCCGGGTCGTCCGTGCCGAACGTGAACAGCGGCGCGTCGGGCAGCGCGGCGGCCGGAGCATGGCGAAGCCGGTTGACGCCCACGCCGGTCAAGGTGTCGGTGCTGAGGGCGTCGAAGGCGATCTCCTCGAAGCCGCTGGCGGCGAACCAGCCCCTCACCCGCGACGTCAGGTCCGGCGGTCGGCGGTGCCGGGTCCAGATCACCGTCGCGCCCGGGCGGCACAGGGCCGGCGCGGCCTCGACGGTGCGCTGGATGTCGCGGTCGCTGATGTTGCCGAAGATCCCGCACAGCAGCAGCACGCCCGCGGGAAGCGCGTCCGCGAAGCTGGTCACCAGGCTGGCGTCCGCCTGGCGGATGTCTACCTGCGCGAGCCCGGCGTCGGCGGCCGCGCGGCGCGCCAGGGCGGAGTTGGTCGCGTCGGCCTCGATCAGGACGGCACGAACGTCCTCACGGCGCGGATGGTCGGGCAGCACCCCGATCACGTCGCGACCCTGCCCGGCGCAGAGGCTGACCACGGAAACAGGTCCCGGGGGAGCCCGGTCGATGGCCCCAGACAGGTGGTAACGGACCCGGCGCAGCCGCGTGCTCAGTGACGACGACGGGTCCTCGTAAGCGCCATGCCAAGCCACCCAGTCCATCACGCACACCATCTTGCCCGAGCCGCAGAAGTCCGCCACCCGCGCCGACCCACCCACCCCGGCCGGCCGACCAAGAAGAGGCGGGCGCGACGCCCCTCAGCCGGCGGCGGCGAGGTCCGCGAGCGTGGGCGGGTCGTTTCCGCGCCGCTGGACGTTGAGCGACGCCACCAGGATCGCGTCGTCCAGCGCGCCGGCCAACTGGTCCGCCGTGCATCCCGCCAGCCGGGCGGGGGAGTACAGGTCCCGCCCGATGAGCGAGGCGATCATCCCGGCAGAAAAGGAGTCTCCCGCCCCGACGGTGTCGACCACCGCAACATCGCGCGCCGGCCGGTGCACGAAAAGGCCGCCCGAGGTGTGCGCGTCGGCCCCGCTGCCCGAACGGGTGATGACCACCACGGTCGCACCCAGCCCGAGCCACCGTGCGGCGACGTCGTCGAGCAAGACGCCAGGGTAGAGCCAGGCGATGTCATCCGAGCTGGCCTTGACCAGGTGAGCCAGCCCGATGGCGCGCTCGATCACCCCCACCCCGTGATCGCGATCAACAAGGAGCCCCGGCCGGACGTTGGGGTCGTAGCTGACCAGCACGTCACCGCGGGAACGCGCGGCCCGGGCGAGGTCGAGGATCCTGGCGTCACCCGGAGGGGTCCACGACGCGATCGACCCGAAATGCAGGACCGCGCTTGACGCAGGCGCCAAGGCAGTCTCACGGGCCGTCCACTGCCAGTCGGCGGTGCCCTCGACGTAGAAGTCGTAGCTGGCCTGGGCGGTGGCGTCCAGGCCGACCACGGCCAGCGTGGTCGGCTCGGCGACGTGCGGCGCGGCGGCGAGGTCAATGCCCTCGGCCTGGGCATGACCACGCAGCAGTCGCCCGAACGCCGTATCAGACAGGCGCGCCATCAAGGACACGGGCTGCCCGAGCCGCGCCAGGCCGACCGCTACGTTGTACGGGCTCCCACCTGGGACGGCGTAGTAGCTATGCGGCTGCTCGCCGGGGACGAGGTCGATGACGGCCTCGCCGATGACCGTGACGGTGACCGGGAGGTCCGGCCGGCCTCCCAAGCCGCCCTGGCGCGTTATTCCCAGATCGCGTTGTCCGTTTCCATGTCGAAGAACTGCATGCCCTCGGTGTTCACGGCGAACGTGATCCGCTCGCCCACCTTGACCTTGGTGGTCGGGTCGACGCGGGCCACGCCCTCGCCCGCCTTCGCGGTAGCGTCCTCTTCGTCGCTGGCCGCACCTTCAGGCCGTACCACAGGGGCATCGATGGTGAAGTGAATCACGAGCTCGGAGCCGAGGGCCTCGATCAGGTCCACGGTTCCGACCAGCGTCGGCCCGGTGACACCGTCGTGCGCGGCGGGCAGGTGCTCGGGCCGCACGCCCAGGACCACCCTCTTGCCGCCGTAGCGAGCCAGCCCGGGGCGTGCCGCGTGAACATCATCCGGCACTGGTAGCACCTGGGACCCGACCTTGACCGACCTCGCGTCATCGCCCATCGTCGCCTCGTACAGGTTCATGGACGGCGAGCCGATGAACGCCGCGACGAACACGTTGTTCGGGTGGTCGTACAGGTACTGCGGGTGGTCGACCTGCTGCAGCGTCCCGGTCCGCAGCACCGCGACCCGGTCGCCCATCGTCATCGCCTCGATCTGGTCGTGCGTGACGTACATGGTGGCCACCCCGATGCGCCGCTGGATGCGCTGGACCTCGGCCCGCATCTGCACCCGCAGCTTGGCGTCCAGGTTGCTCAGCGGCTCGTCCATCAGGAACACCGAAGGCTCGCGCACGATCGCGCGGCCCATGGCCACCCGCTGGCGCTGGCCGCCGGAGAGCTGGGCGGGCTTGCGTCCGAGCCAGTCGGTCAGCCCGAGGATCTCGGCCGCGTTGTTCACCTTGGTCTGGATCTCGGTCTTCGGGAGCTTGCGCAGCTTGAGCGCGAAGCCGATGTTGTCGGCCACGGTCATGTGGGGGTACAGCGCGTAGTTCTGGAAGACCATCGCGATGTCGCGTTCCTTCGGGGTCTCATCGTTGGCGACCTTCCCGCCGATCTTCAGGACTCCGCTGGTGATGTCCTCCAGCCCGGCGACCATGCGCAGCGCGGTCGTCTTGCCGCAGCCGGACGGGCCCACCATAACCATGAACTCGCCTTCGCGAACGTCCAGGCTCAGGTCCTTGACCGCGTGAAAGCCGTTCTCGTAGACCTTGTTCACTTGCTCCAGGTCGACCGTGGCCATCCTGTCTCCTTATCGGGGGGTTCTCATTGGGGATTCCGCAACGACGAGGCGTGCGGTCGTAGTTGGGACGGGCGGGCCGGGCTGCGCAGGTGCGCGGAGTCCGAGATCCGCGTAGTCCGGCGAGCCAGGAACAACGCCGCCGCGATGGCGATGGCCAGCGCGACGGCCAGGATCTCGATCACGGTTGCGGGGGACAAGCTGGCGGCGATGCCCGAGCCGATGCCGCTCGTCCGGCCCTGCATGTTGATCAGCCTCGGGGCGATCAGCAGGCCCGCCACCATCCCGCTGGTGACCCCGATCGCGGTGAGGATCGTCGTGTTGACCACGAGCGTCGCCGTCACCTGGCGCGGCGTGAGTCCCAGCGCCTTGAGCACGCCGACCTCGTGCAGGTGGTCCCGCAGCCCCACCGCGGCCGCGGTCAGCAGGTTCGCGAGCGCCATGACCGCGAGCACGACGACCGCGACGGCTATCACCACCTTCACCACCCCGAGCCCGTCGGCCGGATTGGCCACCACCTGCACGTCGAGTTCGTTGTGCGACGCATGGAGCAGCGTAGCCCGCGCGGCGGCGGGGGATACTCCCGGCTTCAGCACCAGGGCGTACATCAGCTGCGGACCGGCGCCGCCCGCTTCACGCAGCGCGTCAAGCCCGAAATCCAGGACGTCCCCGTTGTTGTCCGGCTCGATGGTCCGGCCCACGATATGCAGGATCACCGGGACCCCGTCGATCGTCGGCGAGATCCACGCGCCGACCCCGATGTGCATCTGGGTCAGGAAGCCCTGGCCCGCGACCGCCTCGTTCGCCGCGTCGAACATCTGCCCGTCGACCGCCTGGAAGGGGTAGGGCCGCGAGGAGTACCCCATGGCCCGGGCGATGAAGGTGCCGTTGTCGCCCGGCAGCAGGGTGTCGAACTCGGCACCCGGGTAGTACGCGAGCACCTGGGGGTCGTGACTGATCAGGTTCAGGGTCTTCAAGGCGTCCAGGCCGCCGCCCGGGCTGACCGTGATGGCCGCCGCGAGCCCGATCCGGCCCGGATGCCTGGTGAATCCGTCGATGGTCGCCCAGCAGGTGAGCGCGATGGTGACCATCACCATGGGGATGGCCAGGCCGACGACGGTCAGCGCCGCGGGCAGGCGCCGGGTCAGCGAGTCCCTGGCGCCGAGCACGAGCGCGGCCGGCAAGTGGACGAGCAGGCCGAGCCGGGCGATCAGGGACAGGTGGCCGCGCGGCGGGCTGGGCTGGACGGCGGCGACCGGAGAGACCCGGCCGGCTCGCCAGGCCGGGATGATCGTGGCGATAGCGACGGTGAGCACGGTGCCGCCGCCGATCAGCGCCGCCCACGAGCCGGACAGCGGGGCCAGGCCCACCGGCGTGCCATCGGGCGGCCGCACGAACACCGACGAGGTCATGAACCGGGCCGCCACCAGGCCGAGCCCGGCCCCGGCCGCGCCCAGCACGGTCTGCTCGGCGAGCAGCATCCCCACCACCTGGCCCGGCGTGAAGCCGAGCGCCTTCAGCATCGCGATGTCCTGGCGTTGCATGAGCACGCGGCCCGCCGTGACGTTGGCGATGGCGCACGGGGCGGCCACCAGGGCGATGACCCCGAACAGCCCGAGCAGGAGGCCCAGCAGTCGGTCATTGTTGGCCATCGAGTCCTGCACCTGCTGCCAGGTGGAGTAGCGCAGGACCGCCGAATTCTCGGTGGGGCCGTTGTAGAGGTTCCAGATGGTCTGGACGACCTGGCCGGTGGCGACGGCGGAGGCGTCGTCCAGCCGGAGGCCGACGACCTCCTGGGTCTCGCTCGGCTGCGGCTCGACCTTGGCCAGCAGCCCGTGCTGCACCCAGATCAGGCCCGGTGTCCATTGCGGATAGAAGCCCTGGTCGGCCGTATCGGCGATGCCGATGACCCGCATCGTGACCGACGTGCCGTCGATCCCGTCGACGAGGATCCTGGCCCCCACGCCCACGTGGACGGCCGCGGCGAACGAGGCCTCGACGACGGCACCGTCCTGCTCCGAGGACCGTAGCCAGGTACCCGCGACGATCAGCGGCGTGGACATCGCGGGCGGAACGGGCGTCATCCCGCGCAGTTCGACGGGCGACTGCACCGGGCCCTGCTCAAGCGTCGCCGACGCCGCCTGGTAGGGCTGGCCGACCTGCTGAACTCCCGGCACGGAGCTCAGCTCGCTGGTGTCGGTCCCGTTCTGGAAGTAGATCAGTGCGTTCGCCCCGTGGGTCCGCGCGAACAGCTGCTGCCAGGGGTTGACGGCGCCCTGGAGCAGCATGGTGGCCAGGACGAGCGCGGTCACCACCCCGGCCACGACGCCGATCGTGAGCAGGGCCTGGCTGCGGCAGGCGCGCAGATCCGCGCGCGCCCACCGCAGCGTCCCTCGCATCGGGCCTCAGCCTCTCAGCTCCAGGACGTCGCGGACACCGTTCAGGCCGCGAGGAATGGGCACGATGGCCGCGTCGTCGGCGACCATCCCGTCAAACAGGTTGATCACGCGGTCGGCCAGGCTCGCCACGCGGGCGTCGTGCGTGACCATCAGGATCGCCTGGCCGCCGGCGTGCACGCGGCGGAGCAGCCTGAGCACGTCCCGGGTGTTGGAGCTGTCCAGATTGCCGGTCGGCTCGTCGGCCAGCAGCAGGCTCGGCTCGTTGGCGAGCGCCCGCGCCAGCGCGACGCGCTGCTGCTCTCCGCCGGACAAGCGGGCCGGGGCGGCGCCCGCCTTGTCCGCGATGCCCAGCTCGGCCAGCAGTTCCTCCCTGCGGTTTCTGGCCTGCCGCGGGCTCGCGCCCGCGAGCAGCGCGGGCAGCTCGATGTTGTCCGCGACCGTCATGTTGGACAGGAGGTTGAAGAACTGGAAGACGAACCCGATGTGCCGGCGGCGCAGGATCGCCCAGCCGGCCGTCGACAAGCCGTCGACGCGCTGCCCCCGAAGCCAGATCTCGCCTCTCGTAGCCGGCGCCAGCCCGCCGAGGACGTGCAGCAGCGTGGACTTACCCGAGCCGGACGGCCCCATGATCGCCACGAACTCGCCGACGGCGAGTTCGAGGTCGATCCCCCGGACGGCCTCCACCTCGACCCCGTCGGCGCGGTACACCTTGACCAGCTTGCGGGCTCTCAGCAGCCACGGGGTGTCGGTCCCCCCGGGCCAGCGCGGCTCGGATCGGCTCACACGAGTTCCTCCTGGCATCGTTCCAGCCAGTCGAGGTCGGCCTGCAGGTGCAGGACGGCGCCCTCGATCAGCAGCCGGGCCGGGGTGTCCGCGTTATCAGCATCGGCCTGCAGATCGGTGAGCTTGCGCATGAGGCTCAGGTAGTGCCTGCGCTGAGCGTTCATGAGCACGATCCGGTCTGCCAGCCCCGCCATCGGGGCGAGGATCAACTTGATGAAGAACTCGTCGCGGATGCGAGGCCCGTCACTCGGCTCTTCGACCCACGCGCGCAGGGCCTCGCGGCCGGCGGGCGTGAGCTCGTACACGCGCTTGTTAGGCCGGGTGGTCTGCTCCACGTCCTGGCTGCAGACCAGGCCATCCTGCTCGAGGCGCTTCAGCGTGACGTAGATCTGCCCGATGTTCGGCGACGGGTACGCCTGGCCGAAAGTCTGTTCTAGAGCCAGCTTCAGCTCGTAGCCATGGGCCGGCTCTTTGGCAAGGAGCGCCAGCAGGGGCTGCCGCACGATCCCGTCACCTCCATCGGGCCCTGGAACCGGCCCGCGCTCAGATTACGCTGTGCATAACAACTATGTAAGGCCCCCGCTGAGGGGGCTCATCCCCGGGCGCCGGGAAACATACCCGACTCGTTACGTAACCAGGTTGACATATACATAACACACGTGCATAACATGCATCCACTAAATGTGTCGGACGTTGGTGGATGGTGACCCGGATGCGGCGTGCGATGCCTCGTATCGTGGCCATCGCCGCTGGTCTCCTCCTGACCGCGGGGACCGCGGCGTGCACGTCGGGCGCTGCCTCGCCGGCCGCGTCGGCTCCCTCCACGAACGGCATCGGCCCCATCACGTTCGCCATCGGCCGGGACGACTCGGGCTGGCTGACGAGCGTGATCGCCCGGTGGAACAAGGAATACCCCACGCAGAAGGTCACTCCGCTCCTGCTGCCCGAGGCGGCCAACGACCAGCTGGCCCAGCTGGTCGCGAACCTGCAGGCCAAGAGCGACGAATACGACGTCATCGACATGGACGTCATCTGGACCGCGGAGTTCGCCTCGAACGGCTGGATCATCCCGCTGCCGCCGGGTCAGTTCCCCGAGCTGAGGGACTTCCTCAAGCCGGCCGTCGACACGGCGATGTACCAGGGCCGCCTGTACGCCGTGCCCGACTACAGCAACGCGGATCTCCTGTACTACCGGAAGGACATCCTGGCCAAGGCGGGCAAGAAGCCCCCCACGACCTGGGCCCAGCTCGCCGAGCTGGCCAGCACCGTGGCGCCGAAGTACGGGCTGTTCGGGTACGCCGGCACGTTCGCCCCGTATGAGGGGCTCACCGTTGACTTCGCCGGGGCCATTCAGTCGGCCGGAGGGTCGATCCTCTCCGGCGATGGCTCCAAGGTCACTGTGGACTCACCCGCGGCGCTGCGGGGGCTTGAGTTCCTGGTAAACGGGGTCCAGCAGGGCTGGATCCCGAGGGTCGCCCTCTCCTACGAGGAGGAGTCGGCCCAGGCCGCGTTCGAGGCGGGCAAGTTCCTGTTCCTCGACAACTGGCCCGACGTCTACGCGGCCCTGTCCGTACCCGGCCCGGGCAACAAGGTGTTCGGGAAGTTCGGCGTCGAGGAACTGCCGGGTCCGGATGGCACCGGTTCCAGCGCGCTCGGCGGCGCTAACCTCGCGATCAGCGCCTACTCCCAGCATCAGCGGACGGCGCTGAACTTCATCAAGTACATGACCGACCTCGCCAACGAGAAGCAGATGTTCGAGCAGGGATCGTTCCCTCCGGTCTGGACCCAGCTGTACACGAACCAGAACCTGGTCCGCAGCTATGGCTACCTGCCCGTGCTTGAGCAGGCCATTAACTCGGCCCAGCCCCGCCCGGCGATCACCAATTACGACCAGGCCAGCCTGGCCATCTCCAGCGAGGTGTACCAGGCCCTAACCGAGCAGAAGCAACCACAAGCGGCCCTCGCGGACATGGCTGGGCAACTGACCCAGATCATCAGCGACGGCTGAACCGAACGGGGCTGGCCGTACGGGGGTCGGCCAGCCCAAATCCACTATTCCGTCGCATATCAGAACTCCATAAAAAGGTGCCCAAGACTAGGAAGGAGTCCCATCGATGGGATCCACTAAGAGAGTCAGCAAGGGCAGATCCGTACGCTGGCGGGCCGGGGCCATCGCGGTGGCCGCGAGCCTGGCGGCGCTGACCGCCGCCTGCAGCAGCTCGAGCTCTAGCAGCAGCTCAGTACCGGCCAGCACCAGTCAGACGATCACGTTCGCCGAGTCCGGGCTCGGCAGCGAGGGTATGCAGACCCAGAAGGCGATCACGGCCTTCGAGGCGGCTAACCCGAACATCAAGGTCAACATCCAGGTCCTGTCGTCGGACTCGACGACGTACCTGTCTCAGCTCGAGCACGACTTCATCGCGGGCTCGTCGACGCCGGACGTGTTCGAGTCCGACGTGACCTACCCGGCGAAGTTCGCCCAGGCCGGCTGGGTGCTGAACCTTAACTCGCTCAACCCGAACATGAGCCAGTTCTTCCCGCACGAGGTCGCGGCCGGTACCTTCAACGGGTCGCCTTACGCGGTCCCGTGGTTCGACAACCCCGAGGGCCTGTTCTACCGGACCGACCTGATCAAGACCCCGCCGACGAGCCCGGCGCAGGTGGTGAGCGACGCGCAGGCGGCGATGAAGGCCGACAAGTCGCTCAAGGAAGGGATCGCCTTCGAGGCCGACAAGTACGAGGGCGCGATCACGGCGTTCCTCACCGTCGACTCGGCGTTCGGCGGCACGCTTGACCCGAACAACATCAACACGCCGGGCAACGTAGCGGCGCTGAACTGGCTGCACGCGGCCATCTACCAGTACCACATCGCCCCCACCGCGGTGACCGGCTGGGAAGAGGGCCAGGTCGAGCAGGAGTTCGTGTCCGGGTACACGCCGTTCGCGATCGACTACCCGTTCGTGGAGTCGCTGGCGACCGCGGCGCCGGTGAAGGGCAACGTCGGTTACATCCCGTTCCCCGCGGGCCCCGGTGGCACGCCGGGCTCCGCCCTCGGCGGCGAGATGCTGGCCATCAACGCCAAGACCGCGCACGCGGCCGCGGCGTGGAAGCTGATCGAGTACCTGACCAGCGCCCCGGTGGAGATCGCCCGGGCCATCGCGACCGGTGACCCGCCCTCGCTGCCCAGCGCCTACACCTCCCAGCTGCTCTCCGCGGCACCGTACTTCGCCGCGGTCAAGACGCTGAACACCTACTCGGCGCCCCGCCCGGTGAACCCGAATTACCTGACCGTCTCCGCGGACATCCAGACGATCTTCTCCTCGGTGTTCGCGAACTCGGCTTCTAACGCGGCGTCCTCGGCGCTGGCGTCGGGCGCAGCGACGGTCAAAACGGCCGCGAATTCGACCCCGTCCTAACGGCGAAGGCAATTGAGCCGATGGCTACAGAAGTTAAGAAGGTAACGGAAGGGCGGCCCGCGCGCGCGGGCCGCCCGGCCGCGCGCAGCAGCGCGCGGGAACGAGCCGACCGCCGGCTGGGGTACTCCCTGGTCACGCCGGTCATCGTGCTGCTCCTCGCGATCACTGCGTTCCCGCTGCTCTACAACCTGTGGAACGCGTTCCACTTCGACAACTTGTCCTATGCCGGCCTGCCGCACAAGTGGGTCGGGTTCTCGAACTTCAGCTTGCTGTTCCACGCGTCGTCCGGCTGGGTGCCCGCGCTGGAGCGGACGCTGGTGTTCACCGTGGTGACGATCGTGTTCGACATCGTGGTGGCGCTGGCCATGGCGCTGATGATGAACCGCACCTTCCGCGGCCGTGGCTTCCTGCGCGCCGCGATCCTGGTCCCGTGGGCGGTGCCGACGGTGGTCTCCGCGACGCTGTGGAAGACGATGTTCGACCCGCGGGCCGGCTTTGTCGACTACTTCCTGGGCGCCTTCCACCCCGCCTGGGCCAGCCTCTCCTGGCTGGGCGCCAGTGTGGACCGGTCCTGGATCGCGATCTTCATCGCCGACTCGTGGAAGAACATCCCGTTCGTGGCGATCATCCTGCTGGCCGGGCTTCAAGTTATCCCGAACGAGGTTTACGAGGCGGCCAAGATGGACGGGGCGACCTGGTGGCAGTCGTTCCGCCGGATCACGCTGCCGATGCTCAAGCCGGTGATCTCGGTGGCGCTGATCTTCCGCACCCTG
>Ga0210390_10004760_pt1 | contig 11413 bp, 11 predicted proteins | sample IncBWH11OmetaG_FD_161050 | JGI IMG/M metagenome (GOLD analysis project Ga0210390, IMG submission 161050) | Forest soil microbial communities from Barre Woods Harvard Forest LTER site, Petersham, Massachusetts, United States - Inc-BW-H-11-O ... | reverse complement strand
TGCACGACGGATCGGGCTATGCCATCGGTGAAGCCAAGGGGTGGTGCAAGGGCGCCGCGGTCTGCGACGCCACGCTGACCTACCGCATCATTCCCTATCCCAGCCCCGAACTGCGCGCCGGATTGTGGGACTGGGCCGAGCGCATCAACTTTCCGGCCAAGGAGTTCGCGAAGTGACCGAACGCCGCGAGGTGTGGATCACCGGCGTCGGTCTGCTCACCTGCCTGGGCGAGGGCCTGGAGGCGGCCTGGAGCCGTCTCGATCACGGCGATCCTCCGTCCTACGACGACAAGAGCTTCGCACCTTATATCGTGCATCAGCTCCCGCCGATGAGCTTCGACAAGCACATCCCGAAGAAAAGCGACCAACGGCAGATGGAGACCTGGCAGCGGGTCGGCGTCTATACCGCGGGCATGGCACTGACCGATGCCGGCATCGCCGGCAACGCCGAACTGCTCGACCGCGCCGACATGATCGTCGCGGCCGGTGGCGGCGAACGCGATACGGCGGTCGATACCGCAATCATGGCCGGCATGCGCAAGACCAATACGCGTGGCGCTTTCCTCAACGAGCGGCTGATGAGCGACCTGCGCCCCACTTTGTTTCTGGCGCAACTGCCCAATCTCCTCGCCGGCAATATTTCGCTGGTACACGGCGTCGTCGGTTCGTCGCGCACCTTCATGGGCGAGGAAGCAGCCGGCGTCGATGCGGTGCGCGTGGCGCAGGCGCGCATTGCGGCCGGTCAAAGCGAGCTCACGCTGGTCGGCGGCGCCTATAACGGCACGCGCTGGGATGTGCTCCTGGCATTCGAGCTCGGCGGCGTGGTGCTCAAGGATAAATTTGCACCGGTCTGGGATCGCGGCCCGGGCGGCGGCATCGCCTTTGCCACGATGGGCGCGTTTCTCGTTTTCGAGAGCAGCGACCACGCCAAGGCGCGTGGTGCCAAACCGCGGGCGCGGATTTCGCAGGTGTTATCCGACCGCAATGCGCGAAAGGGGGGCGAAGCCGAAGCTTCGCTGCGCCGCCAGTGGAACACCCTCGGCCCGCAACTCGACCGCAGCCATGCCGCCGTCATTTCTGGCGCTTCCGGATTTGAACCCGCGACGTCCTCAGAGCTGTCCGTGCTTAAGGAGGTTGGCCTTCCCGTCCGCAATACCGGTACGTATATCGGGCATGGCGTCGACACCCAGTTCATGGCCAATCTGGGTATCGGCTGCGCGGCGATCGAGCATGGCAAGCTGTTCGCCCCGACCGGGTCGGGAGATACCGGGGAAAGTCCGCCCGGACTGTCCCAAATCGTCGTCACCAGCGTCGGCAACTGGCGCGGCGAAGGGCTGGCGCTGCTCGAACGGGTGAGTTGAAGGAGGGCATCATGGCGGCATCATCGGCAAAGCCCAACGCGGCTTCCAAGTCTAGCGCGAGGCGCGACAATGCCGGCCGCCCGGTCATCGCCATTACCGGCATGGGCCTCGTCACCTCCCTTGGCGTCGGCAAAGAGGACAATTGGGCAAAACTGACGGCCGGGAAATCCGGCATCCGGCGCATTTCGCGTTTCCCGCTCGATTCGCTGCGGACCACCATCGCCGGCACCGTGGACGACGTTTACAAGGACTACATGCCGCCGGCGGAATTGTCCGAGCGCATCGCCTTCCTCGCCTGCGAGGAAGCCATCGCGCAAGCCGCGATCGGCTCCAAAGGCCACTTCCCCGGCCCGCTGTTCCTGGCGCTGCCGCCGCTTGAAATCGAGTGGCCCTACCGCGTCCGGCTCGCCGAAGAGGCCGCGCCGGACCGCGATGCCGCCTACCCCGACCTGATGCGGGTGGCGCACGAGCCGCAATTCGCGCCGATCTACGAAACGATCAAATACGGCATCATCGGCGAAAATCTCGCGGCGCATTTCGGCACCGAAGGCTCGCCGATTTCGCTGACCACGGCTTGCGCCTCCGGCGGTACCGCGATCCAGCTTGGCGTCGAAGCGATCCGCCGCGGCGAATGCCAGGCGGTGCTCGCGGTCGGCGCCGACGGCTCGCTCACGCAGGAATCGCTCGTTCGCTTCTCGCTGCTTTCGGCGCTGTCGACGCAGAACGATCCGCCGAGCCAGGCGTCAAAGCCGTTCTCCAAGAACCGCGATGGCTTCGTGCTCGCCGAGGGCGGCGCCGCGCTGGTGCTGGAAGACTACGATCACGCGATCGCGCGCGGCGCCCAGGTGCTCGCTATCCTCGAAGGCTGCGGCGAGAAGTCGGATTCTTTTCACCGCACCCGGTCGAGTCCCGACGGCAAGCCGGTCATCGCCTGCATGCGCAACGCGCTTGCCGATGCCGGCGTCGGTCCCGAAGACATCGACTACATCAATGCGCACGGCACCTCGACGCCGGAGAACGACAAGATGGAATGTCTCGGTGTCTCCACCGTGTTCGGGGAACGCATCCACGGCATTCCGATGTCGTCGAACAAATCGATGATCGGCCATACGTTGACCGCGGCGGGCGCGGTGGAAGCGGTGTTCACCGCACTCACGCTCGAGCACCAGCGTATCCCGCCGACCATCAATTATCGCGTCCCCGACCCCGCGATCCCGCTCGACGTGGTGCCGAACGAAGCGCGCGATGCGCACATCGCGCGCGCGATCTCCAATTCGTTCGGTTTCGGCGGTCAGAACATTTCGCTGGTGCTCACGCGGGAGCCGGCGTGACCGGCGCCTCGTCAGAGACTTTGAACAAGCCGGGGAACGCCGCCCTGGCGCGCACCATGCGCGCGCTCACGCTTGTCGCCGACCGCAAGATCGAGCTGCTGGAGATTCCAGTACCGCCGGCGCCGGGAGCGGGCGAAGTGCAGATTCGCATCAAGGCGATCGGTCTTAATCATATCGATGTCTGGGGCTGGCGCGGCATGGCCTTTGCCAAGCGCAAGCTGCCGTTGGTCGTCGGCGTCGAAGCGGCCGGCGAAATCGCTGCGGTCGGTCCGGATGTCTCCTCATTCAAGGCAGGCGACCGTGTCGTCGCCTATGGCGCGCTGACCTGCGGCACCTGCAAGGCCTGCCGCGAGGGCCGCGACAATCTTTGCGAAAACGTCGCCTCGATCATGGGCTTCCACGTCGACGGCTTTGCCCGCGACCTGATCAACATGCCGGCGCGCCTCGTGGTGCCGATCCCGACGGGCGTGAGCTTCCGCGACGCCGCCTGTGCGCCGGTCGCCTTCGGCACCGTGCAGCACATGCTGTTCGACAATGCCAAGCTCGAACCGGGTGAAACCATTCTGGTGCAGGCCGGCGGTTCCGGCATCGGCACCAGCGCCATCAAGATGGCGAAGGCCATCGGCTGCACCGTCATCACCACCGTCGGCGACGACGCCAAGGCGGAAAAAGCCAAGGCGCTCGGCGCCGATCACGTCATCAACTACAAGACCGATCGCTTTGAAAGCATCGTGCGCAAGCTCACCGGCAAAAAAGGCGTCGACGTCGCCTTCGAGCATGTCGGCCCCGACACCTTCAACGGCTCGCTGTTATGTCTCAAGCGCGGCGGCCGGCTCGTGACGTGCGGCTCGACTTCGGGCCAGTCGATCACCATGAACCTGTTTCAGCTTTATCTGCAGCAGTATCGCATCTTCGGCTCGTTCGGCTGCTCGATGCGTAACATCCGGGAGAGTCTCGCCAAGATGGCCTCCGGCCTCACGCCGGTGATCGATACCGAAGTGCCGCTCGCGGAGTTCGAGCGCGGCTTGGCGCGGCTCGAAAGCCGTCAGGTGTTCGGCAAGATCATCGTCATTTTCTGACATGATCTTTTCGGAAAACCGGCCGCTCCTTTTCCGGGTCGTGCTCTGATGGCGGCCCGGCGCTTCAAGCCTCTCCTCGACAAGACCGCCGGCGCCCTGACGGTCAGCCTCCTTGGCGCGATCAGGCACACCGACCGGCGGCGCATGACCAATTTCGCCGGCGCGCTCATGCGCAAGATCGGGCCGCTGTTTAAGGAGCACCGCATTGGCCGCGAGCAGCTGCGCGCGGCGTTTCCGGAAAAATCCGACGTCGAGATCGAAGCCATCCTCGGCGGGGTATGGGACAATCTTGGCCGTATCGCCATCGAGTTTGCCCATCTCGACGACTTCCGTGTCGAGGGGTTCGGCCGGCAGACGCCGGATGTCATCACCTACCCGCCGGAATCCAAGGAACGTTACGACTGGATCACCAAGAGCGGCAAGGCGACGATCGGCTTTGCCGCGCATCTTGCGAATTGGGAGCTGCCCGGCGTCGGCGCCAAGCTGATCGGCGTAAAATCCGCCGTGCTGTACCGGCGGCCCAATATCGGCGCCGTCAACGACGTCATCGTCAAATTACGCGAGCCGCTGATGGGCGAGCTCATTCCGACCGGCCTCGACGCGCCGGTGAGGCTGGCACGGCTGCTGCAATCCGGCATTCACGTCGGCATGCTCGCTGATCAGCACTACAGCAAAGGCGTCGAGGTCACCTTCTTCGGCCGGCGTTGCCTCGCCAATCCGCTGATCGCGATGCTGGCGCGGCAGACCGAGCTGCCGATTTACGGCATGCGCGTGGTGCGCAAGGAGGACGGCAACAGCTTCTGGGGTGAGGTCTCCGATCCGGTCGAGCCGGTGCGAGACGCCGGCGGCCGCGTCGATATCAAAGGCACGACACAGGCGATCACGACGGTGATCGAAGGCTGGATTCGTCAATATCCCGAGCAGTGGCTCTGGCTGCACCGCCGATGGCGATGACAGGCTAGATCGGAGGCGAATCCCGTAGCGCGATCTATCAGAATCTATCGATGACGAACTGTCGCCCCTTCAAAGAAGCATGGTCGTCGTATTTGTTCTCCAGCATCCGCTTCGGCAGTTTGATCTTGTCGCGCCGGATTTTCTTATAGGGAATGAGCGACAGGATGTGAGAGATGCAATTCAACCGGCCGCGCCGCTTGTCGTCGGTCCGGACGATATGCCAGGGCGCATGTTTGCTGTCGGTGGCCTTGAACATGCTGTCGCGCGCATTGGAATAGTCGAACCAATGCTTGTAGGATTCCAAATCCATCGGGCTTAGTTTCCATTGCCGCAGCGGATCGTTGATGCGCGCCAGAAACCGGCGCTCCTGCTCTTCCTGTCCGACTTCAAGCCAGATTTTGATCAGGATGATGCCGCCGTCGACGATGAATTTCTCGACTACGGGGCATATCTCCAGGAACCGCTCATATTGCTCTTTGGTGGTAAAATCCATCACATATTCGACGCCGGCGCGATTGTACCAACTGCGATCGAAGATCACGACTTCGCCGGCAGCCGGAAAGTGCGCGATATAGCGCTGAAGATACATCTGGCTTTTCTCACGGTCGCTCGGCGCCGGAAGCGCCACGACCCGGAAGACGCGCGGACTGACGCGCTCGGTAATCGCCTTGATCGTGCCGCCCTTGCCGGCGGCGTCGCGGCCCTCGAATGTGATGATGACTCTCAATCCTTTGGCTTTGACCCATCGCTGCAGGTGGCACAGCTCGACCTGAAGCTTGCGCAGCTCCTTCTCATATTGCTTCCGCTTTAATGTCCTCGGCCTGGGGTCTTTATCCGGCATGCCAAATCCGCTTTCCGCAAAATGAACGAATTTTGTTCCTATTGCGCAAAAACTTTGCCAGCGATTTGCAATAGATCAATCAATTCGCGAACAATTACGCATAATCGCTATCAGTTGCAGGGAGCATTGCCATGGCCCAATCCAATAAAACTGCTGATCCGCTGGCGATCTTGCCGGCCGCGACGGACGTGATGAAGCAAATTGCGCTCAAAGAGGCCGAGAAAGCGACCGCGGCCATGCGCGAGACGTCGGCGGCGGAGGCCGAAAAAACGGCGTTGCTGGAACGGCTCTCTAAACCTTCCGGCGTTTCCGACGAGGAAAGGCTCGCCCGCGTCGCCGCCATCGTCAGGCGGGCCGCCGACAACGGCATGACTGAAGTCTTGGTCGGGCGTTTTCCCAACGCGCTGTGCACCGACCACGGGCGCGCAATCAATCAGGCCGAGCCGGGTTGGGAAAAGACGCTCACCGGCTTACCGAAGGAGCTCTATGAGTTTTGGGAGAAATACATGAAGTCCCGCGGCTATAGAGTCGCATTCCAGGTGATCGACTTTCCCGGCGGGATACCGGGCGATATCGGCGTTACTCTGAAGTGGAGTTGAAAGCGGCCGCGACCGCTTTCAAGCAGGAGAATACCCGCTATCGCCGATCGCCGTCACATCAGATGCGTCGGCAGAATGTCCAACGTGGTCAAAAGCGTTCCGGCCAAGGTCGGCAGGTAAGCCATCGACAGGACCACGATCGCGCTCAGGATCATGTAGCCGCTCGCGGTGAGGAACCGGTGATATGCTTCGCTATGCATCACTGCCACCCTTGGCGATGAGTTGCTGGCCGTTCGCATGGCAATCACTTGCCGCGCACGGCATCTTTGAGACCGCCGACGGCGTTCTGGACCTTGCCCTTCACCTGGTCGGCCTTGCCTTCAGCCTCGGTTTTCGAGTCGCCGGTCGCCTTGCCGGCCCATTCCTTGACCTTGCCTGCGGCCTGATTGGCCGAGCCCTTGATGCGGTCCTTATCGACCATTTGACGCTCCCGATATTCGATTGGTTCTCTGGCAAGAGAACCCGCTCGAAGGCCGAGAGTTCCTCCCCCCGGACTTTCGGCAGCTTTTAGTGCATGGCGCCAAGCCGCCGCCGGACCGTCGATTTTTCGACGGGTCACCTCGACCCCGGCATGCCCCTGACAGAAAAGCGATATTCGCCCGCTCGCGGCAAAACCTGCGCGCAGTTCGACAGCCAGGGATGCCAGATCAGGAAGCCGCTACATCTTCTTGATGCCGGCCTGCTCGATGATCTGCTTGAACATGCCGATTTCCTTGGTGACGCGCGCCCAAGCCGCGTCGGCGCCTTCCGGCCGCACCAGGAAGCCGGCCTTGTAGAGCTTGTCCTTCATCTCCGGCGTCTTGAGAACCTTGAGCGTCTCCGCCTCCAGCCATTTGACGTTGGCTGGCGGCGTTTTTGCCGGAGCGAGCAGCACCATGTCGGTGGCGAAGACAAAATCCTTGAAACCGGCCTGCTCCATCGTCGGCACGTCCGGCAGATCGGGCCAGCGGTCCGTGCCGCAGACCGCGAGACAGCGCATGGCGCCGGCCTTGATGTGGGGCAGCGCCGGACCGAGCGAGCCGGAACTCAATTGCACGGTGCCGCTGAGCAGAGCCGTGATGGCGTCGCCACCGCCGTTGAACACCACGTCGGCGAGATTCGGCAGGTTTTCGCGAATCTTCAAAACCTCGAGCTGGATTTCCGGCGTGGTGCCGATCGGCGGCGTCGCGCAATTGAACTTGTCGGGCGTGGCATGCGCCAGTGCGATGAACTCCTTCATGGTCTTTGCCGGAAGCTCGGATTTGACCACGAATGTATTGAGCGACGATGCAAGCTCGCTGACGCCGACAAAATCCTTGTACGGATCGTAAGGCAGATGATTGTACAGTCCGTAATTCACCGAATAGGCATTGGTCGCGAGCAGCATTGTGTAGCCGTCCGGATCGGCGTGCGCGGCATATTCCATGCCGATATTGCCGCCGGCGCCGCCGCGGTTCTCGACAATGAAGGTCTTGCCGGTCGACTGTTGCAGCGCTGCGGTGACGATGCGAGCGACGATGTCGGAGGGTCCGCCGGGCGTGTTGGCGACCACGAATTTGACCGGGCGGTCGGGATAATCGGCATAGGCCGAGCGGACGCCAATAAGCGCCGGCGTTGCCATGCCTGCCGCGGCGGCGCCGGCGACCTTGAGAACGCTACGCCGTGACGGCGCCGATGCTGCGGTAATTTTGGGCATCCCCTCCCCCTCTTTTGTGCGAATTGCCATCGCATTGGCTTTGGATACTAGAACAGTCGAGCGCTCACCGGCTATTGCCGGCGCGACACCGCCGCGTTTGCATCGGCGCTTTATTGTCGCAGTCACTCTCCGGTTTTGACGCGGGTCCACAACCGATTGATCAGCCGCTGCGTCTTCGCGTCGTGGGCGATGATGGTGTAGAAATTCGCCATGGTCGCCGCGTCCGGGTAGATGGTGCGGTCGTTGAGGATCGATGGGTCGATCAACGGGCTCGGCCGATCGCCATTGGCGTACCACACGTAGTTGGTGTTCTTCGCCGCGACCTCGGGCTTGATCAGGTAATTGATCAGTTCAAACGCTTCTTGCGGATGCGGCGCGTCTTTCGGAATGGCGAAATTGTCGAACCACAGCTGCGCGCCCTCTTTGGGGATCGCGTAACCGATCTCAATGCCGTTCTTGGCCTCCGCTGCGCGGCGCTGGGCTTGCTTGACGTCGCCTGACCAGCCGACGGCGAAACAGATCTCGCCGGTGGCGAGCGCGTTGAGATATTCCGAGGAATGGAATTTCCGCACGTAAGGCCGAATGCGCATCAAAAGATCCGTGACCTTTTGCAGATCGCCCGGATCGCTGGTGTTCGGGTCGAGATGCAGATAGTGCAAGCCCGCCGACATGATGTCGTCGGATGAATCCAGCATATGAATGCCGCAATCCTTGAATTTTTTCAGCTTGTCGGGATCGAACACGTAGTCCCAGGAGTCGATCTTGCCGTCGGGACCCAAAATCCGCTTCACGTCCTTGACGTTGTAACCGATGCCTGTCGTACCCCACATGTAATCGACGGCATATTGATTGCCGGGATCGTAGAACGCGAGCGCCTTGGCGATCTCCGGCCAGAGATAAGCGGCATTTGGCAATTTCGATTTATCGAGTTTCTGGAATATCCCGGCTTTGATTTGGCGGGCGAGAAAATAGGCCGTCGGCACCACGACGTCATAGCCCGATTGGCCCGCCAGCAGTTTTGCCTCCAGCGTGTCGTTGGAGTCGAAAGTGTCGTAGCGCACCGCGATGCCGGTCGCCTTGGTGAATTCGTCGAGCACGGCCGGATCCTGATAGTCCGACCAATTGTAATAGTTGACAACGCGCTGCGCCGGCAGCGCCGGCCCCGCGATCAGAAAGGCGGCAAGGCCGAGCCCGAAAATAATCCTGCTCGAATTCATCACGCCTCGGTCGGCAGCCCGGCGGACTTCCAAGCCAATATGCCGCCAGCCAAGTGGCTGCCATAGGCGAAGCCTTGCTCCTGCGCCGCCAACGAAGCGGTCACGGAACGACGGCCGGATCGGCAGCTGAAGACCACTTCGCGTCCTCCCGGATCAGGAATATCGGCCGGATCGAAGGTCGACAGCGGGACCAGAACCGAGCCGGGAATCCGCTCCAGCGCGGTCTCGTTCGGCTCGCGCACATCGACCAGGATGATGCGGCCTTCCTGCAGCCCGCGCGCCACCTCTTGCGGCGTCAGATCGCGCACGGTGGGATTTTGATCGGGCATTGAGGCCTCCACGGGAGCGTAAGACGCAGCTTACGTCCTCTCGCGCCGAAGGTGAAGGCGCTAAACCTCACACGGTGACTTGTGTGCCGACCTCGACGACGCGATCGGTGGGTATCTGGAAATAGTCGGTCGCGTCATTGGCCGAGCGGGCCAGCGTGATGAACAGCCGGTCTTGCCAGCGCGGCATGCCGGAATGCGGCGCCGGCCGCAGCGCGCGGCGCGACAAAAAGAACGATGTCGACATGATGTCGAATTGCCAACCGAGCTTGCGCGCGATCGCCAGCGCCTTGGGAATGTTCGGGGTCTCCATATAGCCGAAGCGCAATTGCACGCGCATGAAGGTCGAGCCGACCGGCTCGATGCGCACGCGCTTGTCAGCTTCGACGCGCGGGGTATGCATGGTCTCGACGGACAGGATGACGTTCTTCTCGTGCAGCACTTTATAGTGCTTGAGGCTGTGCATGAGCGCGGTGGGGGCGCTTCGCGGGTCGCTCGTTAAAAACACCGCGGTGCCTGGCACGCGCTGCGGCGGCTTCTTCTCCAGGATGCGCACCAGATCGTCGAGCGGGGTCTCGAGCCGGCGGGTCTTGGCGAACAGGATGCGGCTGCCGCGCCGCCACGTATACATCACCAGCATCACCACCCCGCCGAGCGCCAACGGCACCCAGCCGCCTTGCACGACCTTGAGCATATTGGCCGAAAGGAACGTCAAGTCGATCACCAGGAATGGCACGATCAAGCCTGCCGCCGCGAATGGCGACCAGCGCCACATCCGCCAGATCACGATGAAGGCCATCATGCCGGTGACCACCATGGTGCCGGTGACGGCAATGCCATAGGCCGAGGCGAGCGCGCTCGACGAGCGAAATAGCGCGACGAGCAGCAAAACCCCGAGCAGGAGTAACCCGTTGACTCGCGGCATGTAGATTTGGCCGGCCTGCGACGCGGAGGTGTGACGCACTTCAAACCGCGGCAATAGACCGAGCTGGATCGCCTGGCTGGTGAGCGAATAGGCCCCGGTGATCACGGCCTGGCTGGCGATCACCGTCGCCACCGTCGCCAGCACGACGACGGGAATCAGCGCCCAATCGGGAAACATCAGGAAAAAGGGATTTTGGACCGCTTTCGGATTGGCAAAGACCAGCGCGCCCTGGCCCAGATAGTTGATCGCTAGCGACGGCAGCACGATGAACAACCACGCCACTTGGATCGGACGGCGGCCGAAATGCCCGAGGTCGGCATAAAGCGCCTCGGCGCCGGTGACGGCGAGGAACACCATGCCAAGCGTAACCAGTCCGATGAAGCCGTGCTGCAGCAGGAAATCGATGCCATAGAACGGATTAAGCGCCCACAGCACCCCCGGATCGCGAGCGATCCAGAACAAGCCAGGCAACGCAATGGCCACGAACCACACCAGCATGATCGGGCCGAACAGGGCCGCGACCTTCGCCGTGCCGCGCGACTGTGCGGCGAACAGAACAAGCAGGACGACGACAGTCAAAGGCACGACATATTCGTGAAACGCCGGCGTCACGATGTCGATACCTTCGACGGCGGACAACACCGACAACGCTGGCGTGATCACGGCATCGCCATAGAACAGCGCGGCGCTGACAATGCCGAGGAGTACAACGACGCCCGCCGCCTGGCTGGTACGTCCTACGGCGCGGGAAGCGAGCGCCATCAAGGTCAGCGTGCCGCCCTCGCCGTTATTGTCGGCGCGCAACAGAATGACGACGTATTTGAGCGTGACGGTGATGAAGAGAGCCCAAAGAATAAGCGAGGTCACACCCAGGACCGCGGAACGGATGAGCTCGGCGTGCTCCGCGCCTGAGGACGCGGCAATGATGGCCTCGCGAAAGGCGTAAAGCGGGCTGGTGCCGATATCGCCGTAAACGACACCGATGCTGCCAAGAGCCAACCCCCATAGGCCGGCGTGAAAACGAACAGCGCCGATGCCGTTCGCCGGCACTTCGCTCCCTGCGGTGGGAGCGCTTACACTATCTATCATGAATTCTAAGACAGGAC
>Ga0210390_10004757_pt1 | contig 11418 bp, 6 predicted proteins | sample IncBWH11OmetaG_FD_161050 | JGI IMG/M metagenome (GOLD analysis project Ga0210390, IMG submission 161050) | Forest soil microbial communities from Barre Woods Harvard Forest LTER site, Petersham, Massachusetts, United States - Inc-BW-H-11-O ... | reverse complement strand
TTGGCATACGAGTGACTCTTTCGCGTAGCAGAAATTTCCCCAAAAATCCCCAAACATCGGTGGCGGGGATTCTCGATTACATGAGTGACCGTTGTCAAGCGCAAAATGGATGATTCCCATTTGAATAATCGTTAACCCTGCTCGATTGGTGGTATGCTTCCCACCGCATGACCACGACGATGATGGACATCGCGAGAGACCTCGACGTCTCGGTGGTTACGGTATCGAAGGTCTTACGTAACCAAGGCAGGATCAGCGACGCCACGCGTAAACGGGTACTTCAGCGTGCTAAGCAGTTGAACTATCAGATGAATTGGGTCGCCCGCAGCCTGGTAACGCGGCGCACCTACACGATCGGCCTGCTGCTGCCCGAATTCGGACATCCTTTTTTTGCGGAGATTGCGCGAGCCGTGGCGCAAACGGTCCGGAACCACGGCTATCATGTGATTGTTTCCTGTTTTGAGGAAGATCCCGATTTGGAAGTGACGGAAGCCGATTCGCTGCTGGCTCGACGCGTCGATGGCCTGATCATAGCTTCGTCGCAGTCGCCGCAGCAGCTTGCTCTGTTCAAACGGGTTCAACAGCAGAAAGTTCCCTTTGTTCTGATTGACCGCCCGATCACTGGCCTGCGGGCGTGCTTCGTCGGGGTCGATAACCGTGCACTCGGCAAACTGGCGACGGAACACCTGATCGCGCAAGGTTGCAGCCAGATTGCTCACCTGCGCGGTCCCGAAGTGGGAATTGCGATCGAGCGCATGGAGGGATATCGTCGTGCTCTCGCTAAGCACGGCTTTGCTCCAAATCCCCACTACATTGTCGACGGCGGCCATGGAGAGGAAACGGGATACAAAGGGATGCAGCAATTGCTCCAGGTTCGCCCTTTAATCGATGGAGTTTTCTGTTACAACGACCCGGTGGCGATTGGCGCAATGCGGGCGATTATGGAGGCTGGCCTCAAGATGCCGGACGATATTTCTGTGATCGGCGCCGGTAACGTTCACTATTCTGACGTTTTGACCGTTCCTCTGACCACGGTCGATCAGGGAACCTGCCGCATGGGCGTGCTCGCAGCGGAACTCCTGCTGGCCAGAATCGGGTCGAAACGACCGATTCGGCCAAAAACGATACTGATCCCGCCCCGGCTCCTGGAGCGCGAGTCGACTCGACGGCGACGGTAAGACTCAGCTCCGATGGAGTGCAACGAACGCCGCGGACGCGATATGCTGGGCCACTGTAAGGAAGCTAGGAAGCTTAAGTTGCGGAACATTCTGCTGCGCGTGTCATGTCTTCTAATCTTGGCGTTATTAGCTGCTGCGGTTTCCGCACCGGTCTTCGAAGTCAAGGCGCCGCGTGGCTTGGGTTTCACGCTGCAGAATTCTCCGACTGCGCAAAAGTATCTGATTGAAACCATGCCGGGCGGAGTGGCTCTGCTCGACTACAACAACGATGGATTGCTGGACATATTCCTGGTGAACGGGGGCCGCATCGAGAGTCCCATGCACGCTCCCGACAATTTTGATCGGCATGATCCGCGCTATTGGAACCGGCTCTACCGGCAAAATAAGGATGGCAGCTTCACCGACGTGACCGAACAAGCCGGTCTCTCCAACGCTGGAGATGGAAACTACGGCATGGGTGTTGCCGTCGGTGATTATGACAACGACGGTTATCCCGATCTCTACGTCACCAGTTATGGAAAAAATATTCTTTATCACAACAATGGAGACGGCACCTTTACCGATGTGACGGCCAAGGCCGGAGTCGCGGGTGGTGGCTGGTCAGTTTCAGCGGGGTTCTTCGATTATGACAACGACGGCAAGCTCGATCTATTCGTTACCCGTTACATGGAGTGGGACACTCAGCACAGTAAAGATTGTGGCGCCAACTTTCACACCTATTGTCCGCCGGGAGAATTTCCCCGCACCACCAACATCCTCTACCACAACCGCGGAGACGGAACATTCGAAGATGTAAGCGAGCGATCAGGAATCGCGGCGAAGAAAGGCCACGGTCTTGGAGTGGCGTTTGCGGATTACGATGGAGACGGATTTACCGACATCTATGTAGCGAACGACGGCATGCAGCAGTATTTATTTCACAACAACGGCAACGGCACATTTACGGAAGTTGGTCTGCCGGCTGGTGCGGCGCTCAACCTGGATGGAGGGCCATTGTCCGGTATGGGGGTCGTGTTTCAAGACTACGATAACGACGGCAAGCCCGACGTGATCGTCACCACTCTGCCGCGGCAGACTTACGCTGTCTTTCACAATGATGGAAACGGTTCCTTCAGTGACCGCGGCTTGCAAACGGGACTCGCTATGCTCTCGGGAGTAACTTCAGGTTGGGGCGTTGGGCTTGAGGATTTCGATAACGACGGCCAGAAAGATTTATTTATCACGCAGGGGCACGTGCTCGACAACGTGGAGGCCATCGACCCTTCTCTGCGTTACCTCGAGCCAACATTGCTGGCGATGAATCATGATAGCCGTTTCGAGCGAGTTGATCCGGGCATCGACGCGCTGGTTGCGGGGCGCGGCGCGGCATTCGGCGATCTCAATAATGATGGCTGGATCGATGTGGTGACCACAGTCCTCGGCGCGCATCCTCAGGTCTTTCTCAATCGTGGCGCGACTAATCACGGGGAGGGCTCGCATTGGTTGACGATCACGCTACGCGGCACGCGCAGTAACCGCGATGGCCTGGGAGCTCGCGTGCAAGTGAACGGGCAAACTCGCTTCGCGACCACCGCCGGAAGTTACGAATCCGCGAGCGACAAACGTCTTCACTTCGGCCTCGGCAAAGCCGAGAAGGCGCAGGTCGACATCAAGTGGCCTTCCGGTATTCGTCAGATACTGAACGATGTTCACGCCGGCCAGTTTCTCGAAGTGCGTGAACCGGAGAAGCTGTGATCCGCGCAATTTTACTCACGTATCTGGCGGCGCAGATTGCGTCGCCGCAGGTCGCCGAGCACTTGCAGGCGGGAATCGCTGCCGAGAAACAGCGGCAATTCGACGTTGCTGTTAAAGAATTCAAGAAGGTCACGGAACTTGATCCGTCGTTTGCGGATGGCTTTGTGAGCCTCGGCCAAGCCTACATGGAAAATAGCGACTACACTTCTGCCGCTGCGCCGCTGAAGCATGCGCTGGAGCTGAGTCCAGATTTGCCGCAGGCCCACCAGTTGTTGGGTTATGTACTGCTCTCGCAAGGTTACGCGACGGAAGCGATCCCACACCTCGCACGCTCGTCCGATAAAACGGCGATCGGAATCGCGGAGATTCAGACCGGGCAACTCACTGAGGCGATCGCGAATCTACAAGCGGCGCTGGCCGCGCATCCCAACGATCAAGACCTCCTTTATTATCTTGGTCGCGCCAGCGGCTTGCTCTCGAAACAATCGATCGAGACCTTGCTGGCTGCTTATCCTGACTCCGCGCGCGCGCATCAGGCGATGGCAGAAAACTATTTTGTGCTGCGGCGCATGCCGGAGGCGGAAAAAGAATATCGCGAAGCTATACGGCTGCGGCCCGGCCTGCCGGAAGTTCACCTCGCGCTGGGTGAGGTGTATGCAGGCGCGTCCCAATGGGCCAAAGCGGAAGAAGAGTTTCGGTTGCAAACCAAGCTGCAGCCGGGCAATGCCGAAGCCGCATACCGCTTGGGAGCAGCGCTGCTCGAACAAGGCAAAGTCAAAGAAGCCCGGACCGAACTGGTTCGTGCCGACCGCCTGATGCCGGAGATGCCGGAGACACTCTATTCACTCGGGAAAGCGGCTTCGTTAGACGGTGACACCGCTGCCGCAGAGAAGGCCTGGACCAAGTTGCTTTCTATCGAGCAGCAAAGCTCACTCGCCGCGCAGGCACACTTCGGACTGGCGGGTCTCTACCGCAAACAGGGAAAGACCGCAGAAGCGCAGCATGAAATGCAGGAGTTCGAACGTTTGAAAGATAGTTCGAACCAGCCGCCTGCGTCCAACAAGTAGTTACAGCATTCGCATTTACGGCATTCATCACTTAGATAGGAGCTTCGACATGGGAACGATCCGCCCTGGATCCCTACACACGCTGGCATCGGCTGTATTTTGTCTTCTCGGGTTCATGTTGTTCTCTTCCTTCGCGGCGTTGCCTCTGGAAGCTGCTGAGCCTTCCTCCCACAATCTGGATTCGGGTTGGCAATTTCGTGCCGTGGCAAACGCGGATCAATCCGATGTGAAAGAATGGCATCCCGCGCAGGTTCCCGGTCTCGTTCAAACCGATCTCTTCATGAACAAACTCATTCCCGATCCTTTCGGCAGAGATAACGAATTTCACTTGCAATGGGTCGGCCTGGCTGATTGGGAATATCAAACCACTTTTCAAGTCGACGCTGCTGCACTTGCCCACGAGCACGTCGACCTGGTCTTTGAAGGTTTGGATACTTTCGCGGATGTATATCTGAATGAGCAGTCGATTCTTCACGCCGATAACATGTTTCGCCGATGGCGAGTCCCCGCGAAAGCGGCGCTGAAGCCCGGTTCCAATACGCTACGTATCGTATTTCATTCCGCCGTCGAGAAGATGATCCCTTACGCGAAGTCGCTACCGTACATTCTGCCTTCCATCTCGACTCATAATTACGGCAACGAAGAAAACATCGCGACTGCTCCTTACACGCGCAAAGCTCCCTACAACTACGGCTGGGATTGGGGGCCGCGCTTCATGACAGAAGGCATTTGGCAGCCCATACGCCTTCAAACCTGGGATGCGTTGCGCATTGAAAATTTTCACATTCACCAACAGCGCATAACTTCTGACCTCGCAAATGTTACGGCTGAGGTTGAGGTCGAGGCCAGCAAGTCAACAATAGCGACCCTCACCCTTGCTCACGATGAAATGTCTGGACCGCAGACAGCGGATGGACCGCAAACTCTGCAGCTCAACGCCGGCATCAATCATGTGTCGGTCCCCGTTCGAATCACCGCGCCAGAGCTTTGGTATCCCGCCGGCTATGGCGCTCAAAGCCGCTATCGCTTTTCTGCTGCGATCCGCATCGGCCGCGACGCCGCGGCCCACGCCGAAGTAAAGACTGGTCTCCGTTCCGTAGAACTGCGCCGCGCCACCGACGAATGGGGCAAGAGTTTCGAGTTCGTGGTCAATGGAATTTCTGTCTTTGCCAAAGGCGCGGACGTGATTCCCTTCGATAGTTTTCCCAACCGTGTGACTCCGGAGATTCATCGCAACATTCTGCAGGCTGCTCGCGATGCGCATATGAATATGGTTCGCGAGTGGGGCGGCGGTTACTACGAATCCGACGATTTCTTCGACATCTGCGACGAACTTGGCATCATGGTCTGGCAGGAATTCATGTTCGGCGGCGACATGGTTCCCGGCGACGTTGCCTTTCAGGAAAACGTGCGGCAAGAGGCAGTCGATCAGATCAAACGCCTGCGCGACCATCCCAGCATCGTCGTGTGGTGTGGAAACAACGAAGTTGAAACTGGATGGTGGCACTGGGGTGATCGCCAGGAATTCAAGGCATCCATCTCGCCGGATACGCGCGACCGCGTCTGGCAGGATTATGTGATTCTCTTCAGCGACATCCTCAGGAGCGCGGTCACGCAATATGCTGATCCCGTACCTTACACGCCCAGTTCGCCCAGCGCAAACTTTGAGGAAATTCCCGACAATCAGCACAACGGCGACATGCACTACTGGCAAGTGTGGCACGCGCAAGCGCCGGCTTCGGATTACACCTTGCAATTTCCGCGTTTCATGTCCGAGTACGGATTTCAATCCTTCCCTGAGATGCGCACCATCGCAACGTTCGCCAAGCCATCGGATTACGACATTCGTTCGACCGTCATGCAAGCGCACCAAAAAAATAAAGGAGGAAATGAACGCATCCTTACTTATATGTTGCGCGAATACCACGAGCCGAAGGACTTCGCGTCGTTCGTTTATCTCAGCCAGGTGCAGCAGGCGGAGATCATCAAGATCGGCGCCGAACACCTGCGCCGGCAAAGGCCGCGCACCATGGGCTCTCTGTACTGGCAGTTGAACGACTGCTGGCCCGTCGCCTCATGGGCGAGCATCGATTACTTCGGGCGCTGGAAGGCACTACATTACTATGCGCGCAGATTTTACGACGATGTGTTGATCTCGCCTTTCCTGCACGATGACAAAGTGGACGTGTACGTCATTTCGGACAAACTTCAGCCGCTTTCCGGAACCGTTCGTATGCGACTGCTCGACTTCTCTGGAGCCGTCCTGCTCGAGCAAACCAAAGAGGTGCACGTCCCCGCACAATCGAACGCGATCTATTTCAGTGTCGATAAGTCCGCGCTCGCGGCAAAGGGAGATCTTCGCAGAAGCTTCCTGGTGTTCGACCTGGAGATGGGCGGGAAGCGGGTGTCCCGCAACCTTATCTTTTTTGATCGAACACAGAACCTGGAACTGCCAGTCATGCCGAAGATTGAAACGAACGTAAGCAAGACCGCCGACGCGTACACCATCACCCTGCAGTCGGCAAAGCTGGCTCGCAGTGTCTATCTTTCTTTCAGCGATCTCGACGTGCAAGCCTCCGACAACTACTTCGATCTGCTTCCTGGAGAAACCGCAACCATAACTTTGAAGGCGCCCGCAACCCTCGATCAAATCAAAAGCGGGCTGAAGGTGATATCGCTAACAGACGCTTTCGCCTCAAATTGAGCTACGGTATAATCGAGCAAACGTAGGCGCGTAGCTCAGTTGGTTAGAGCGCTACCTTGACACGGTAGAGGTCAGGAGTTCGAGTCTCCTCGTGCCTACCATTTTCTTCAATGGCTTAGCTTCCCTGACGTCGCTCTGTGAGGCTCCAAATGGCTCCGTTAAGCGCGCCCAAAGCGCGGAGGGGAGGCTATTCCACACTTCCCCGAAGCCGACTTCTCCCACCTTCGCATGATTCATATCCGCGAAACTCGCGTTATATCTAGCAGATTTGTTCAGTAGCGCTAAGATTCGCCCGAGCGTGCTCCACAAGGGGTTTTGCTAACATTGGCAAGTGAAATCTCTTGATGAACCAGACCGAACACGCGGAAACGCGAAATATGGTTAGCTCTCACCTCGGCATTCAGTTCGATTCTGCGAAGTAGTAAGTTGAACGTCTCATCAGGGAAAAGAGTTACGAATTTATTCAAGAATCGCGGAATCGCGCCCTGATCGAACTCCCAATCGTGTACGTGGAGAAATTCTAAAGCGACACTTGCGGCTTCTTCTCGAGTCAGACTAGTCAATGGAACCCCATAGGGGCCAAACGCGTCTACGAGGTTGGCAGCGACAGTCCGGTCTCCTTCGGTGTGTATGGACAGCACCGCATCTTTCAAGTTCTGTCGTAATTCAGTGAACTTGCCCATGTAAGTAATCGCAAAGATGGCTCCGCGCTTCGCTACCGGATCGGGATAACCCCCGTAGGCTTGAATGACGGCAATGTCTTCTTCTGTCGCTCCTTCGAACACGCGCAAGTTGTTTGCTACAGCATGAATGACATGAACAGCACCCGACTGCAAGGCTGACAACGCCCTTTGGCGAAAAGCTGCCGTGTCCGCAGTGTGGACTGAATTCATTACTGACGAAAGTTGGCCCAACATTTCGTCAATCTGTGGATGAACAATTAGTTGATTGGCCATTTCCGCCAGAAAGTCTGGTCGGTCTACGAAAGAGAACATGAATCGGTGAAATCCACCTGTATTGACGTGGACTTCCAAACACGCTCGTGTCTGGTCAACGGTGAATCGAGCCTGGTTTCTTGCTCCTTCAATCAACCGCTCCAAACTAGACCGGCCCCTCGTCATGAGCTCGGTAACAGATCTTTCCCAATCCTCTATCAGGAACTCTGTCGAATGCATGGGAAGATCGTGATCCGCAGTGCAGATTGCATCTACAACAGCGACAGCATCGTCTACCACAATATTTGCGAGAGCTGTCGTTGCTTCCTGTCGAATCGGTTCGGGGCAATTGCTTCCGGTTGCGGAGCGTAACGCGTGATACATCCTTGCCTTCAGGACATGGCTCGATGATCGGCTGTAGCGATCTAAGAGCGCATCGAGGCAGCGTTTTCTTTCCCGATTTTGCCATGCTTCCTCGTCCTCTGTTGATTTGCAACCTACACGATTGAGGAAATGGTGAAGTATGTTGTGCATGATGGAAACAGCATGAAGAGCTGCCTCGCCGTCACCCTGCAATGCGAAATCCAGGTAATCGAGAGCGCTCTCCCGAACCGGGCCCACCGCAGCATAATTAAGCCCGAAGCCCCCGAACGAAATCGTCATCTCATCTTGCCATTCAGTAAATTCGGCATCTCTCTCCAAAATCTGCTGAATCAAGGTGAAAGGAGTAAAATCGCTCTCAAAAGCATCAGCGCGGTGAGTGAGCCGTATGGCCTGAACCAGCATGGCGAAATTTAGGACTGGGCTGCCATACCGTTGCCAAGAAGCGAGCCTCTTAAGAGACGATTTTGCGCCGCTATCGTTCCGATTTGTATCTTTCTTGGCAAGTTCCCAGAGAGTCGTGACTGATTCCCTGAGCCAGTCAGCGTGGTAGGCGGTAGCCTCTAGAAGGCTCGGCAACGCTGATAAAACATATTCTTGGCCCTCTCTAAATGAGCTACCTGCTCCTGTGGCGTCTACTTGGATGGGATCGTTGATGGCGGTCCTCACAAGCGCGATAATGTGAGCAGGTTGATAAATCGCGGCGCTAGCAAGATCGGTAAGAATTTGGTGACGCTCATATTCGTTACCTGCACGGAAGCGTTGCTCAATATCAGCCCAAATCCCATCGAGCAAATTAAGTCCGGTTTCTCCCGAATGGCCCCTGCGCCAGTCCAACTCCGCAAGATTCCTCATGAGATTCTTAAGCGAATGGGCCCCGAAGGAGTTGTATACCCTGTCGGCATAGTGGGTCGACCGATCGCCGGGACCAATACAGCGATCCTCAAGGATGTAATCCGAAAGAACATCTGGAAGAACCCGTACCGGCTTTGGGCGCGGCGTAATAATGCCGTTCGATGCAAGAGCATCAATTGTCGTAAGAATCTCATCGATAGGCCTTTCAAAAAATGTTTTCGCGGACTGGTGAAAGTCGCGACTTTCCACGTCAACGGGGCCTAGGGCTGCTATGAGTTGGAGCACTGGAAGCGGTGGGTCGATAGCGAATTTCGGACCTCGAAGGTCCATTTCATCAAGCAATCGATTGAAAATCGTGGAACGAAATTCCTGTAACGTCGTTAGGGTTGACGGATTAATTCTTCGCGAAGCGATAAGGCGACCGCCAGCGACAATTACTAAGGGGCTGTTGCTTCCAATTTCGGCGAGATGCGCGGAGAAACTACTAAATTCCTCCCCCAATACCTCCGCGGCAAGGGTGCGACTTTCATCTCTGCTGAGCTCCTGCAATTCTGCAAGTTGCGTTACCTGGCTTGAATCAATCTTCCGAAATATTTGCTGAGCAAGGCGAGTCGCACTTCCCGGTCGCGTTGATACAAGGAGCTTGAGCTTTCTATGAGGAGTGTCGTGAAGTACCTGTAAGACTTTTGCAAGGCTTTCCTGTCTGTGCGCATCGTCCACGATCACGGTTTTGCATTTGATCGGGATCTCTTTCTCGGAGTCTTCATGCCAAAGGGGTTCGTCTTTCAAGAAGACAACATTCGTTGATCTTGACTTGGCCCAATCGTAAAGAATCTTGCTCTTACCAATTCCTCCCCTGCCACTCATAATGCAAACACGTTGTGTGTCATTCGCTTCAAAATCATTAAGAGCACGGATTTGCTGGGCCCGGCCGAGCAGCGTAGTACCAAAATCCAGGATCTGGAAATGCCCCGTCGGATTCTTGCCTGCAAAATATTCCGAACCGGAAGCAAACGTTTTTCTCGCACCGGGTCTGCCTCGGGCTTCCCATTGGTCGAGGGCTTGAATTACCGCTAGAGCGAGTTGATCGGGTGTAGTGAAATAATCCCAAGTCCATTTCTCTCCCACCCGAGCTTTGAAGTCGTCAAGAGCCTTCTTCTTTTTAGGATCGCGTTCTTCATTGCGCCACGAAGGCTGGCGCTGCCACCATCGCTTTCTTTGTCTGACGAATACGAGGGCTTCCCTCCCCAACGCTAGAAGTTCGTCGTATTCGGCGGAAGTATAGGTTGAACCCGAACCGTCCGGCAGTAAGCTGCCGGCTCTGAAACCGATTACAAGGATCATCACATCGGAATCGCGTAGATTCCCCAGGGCAGTTCCCAGCGGGGTGCTGGCTGTCGCCGGGAAGTATTCCATCGCTAATGTCGTAGCGCGCCTTTTGTGCAAAGACTTCAGGACAGCTTCACGCTCTTCAACTAATTCCGAGAAGGTTGAACTGAGGAAGGCCTTCAAGCGTCACCTCAAACCGGGAAGGGCAATAAAAAATCCGCAAAATCTGGAAGTCAACACTTAAATTTGCAACTCCAACCACTTCGAAGCAACAGCTATTAGAAGCACGTTGGCTCCCAGAATCAACTTCGTAAACTTTCCCTTGCATTCCGTCCCATTCATCTGCTATAAACAATCCACCGAGAGCAGATGTGTGGCTGAGCCGGATTTTGTTGCAACTCTCGTGCGTGCCCGGCATCTAAGTTTTCAGAGAGCGTCGTAAGAAGTTCTCAATTGTCCCGGCCACGGGACTTCATTCGGAAAGCAACTGGTTTTACGTAAGGCCTTCCGAAGGGTACCTTCAAAGCAAGGACCTCCAAAGGATCTTTTCTCAATTTCTTGTCTTCCGTATCGGGCTGCCTAAAATGCAACGCCGAAAGTGGCGTTTTACCCCGCAACGGAAGGCCATACTGTTGCGCGCGTCAGAGCGCCCCAGCCCAAAGCCTTTGTCATCCGAACGGCTTTATCGTGAGGAATCTGCTTTTCGGGTTTTGCCGGCAGCTCTCCTGTCTCGCTCTCAAGAGTCCTTCCCGATGTGGAAATCATCTGGAAATTCTGTGGGAAGCGTAGATTGACAGGATTAAACGCCGCACGTATGTTTGTAAAGTTTCGAGGACAGTCGGATTCGCGTGGGGCGTGGCTTTAGCCTGCCAACCGCAAATTTGCCTGGACTGAATTCGCGCCGCCTCGGCGGACCGCGATTCGGTCTTTGACAACTAGGTTGAACGTGCCAGTCGTGAGAAACGAATTCGGGCATTAGTCCGAGCGATCTCACAAGATAGACCACCGTGAACTTTTCTTCCGCTTCGCAAGAAGCGGCAAGCAAAGGCTGAACGGTGGCGCCATCCCGCGCTGTTGAAACCAGAAACCGGCTTTTGCAAGCCGCTCTGGATGTGCGGCGATGGCAGTCTGCCAACTACCCGTCGGCAGACATCAGGTTTCAAACGAGAGTTTGATCCTGGCTCAGAATCAACGCTGGCGGCGTGCCTAACACATGCAAGTCGAACGAGAATGGG
>Ga0210390_10004754_pt1 | contig 11425 bp, 9 predicted proteins | sample IncBWH11OmetaG_FD_161050 | JGI IMG/M metagenome (GOLD analysis project Ga0210390, IMG submission 161050) | Forest soil microbial communities from Barre Woods Harvard Forest LTER site, Petersham, Massachusetts, United States - Inc-BW-H-11-O ... | reverse complement strand
AACAATGAGAGAAGACCTCCAAGAACTCTACAAATACCGCGAATTGTTGTTCATGATTGCCTACCGCGACATTAAAGTGCGTTACAAGCAATCCATTATGGGTTTTTTATGGGCCATTCTCATGCCCATACTTATCGTCATGTCCGGCGTCGTGATCCGCTTTGCCTATGCGCTGGCTGCGAAGGTTCCACTGAACCACAGTGACATCGCTAGCGTGGCGGTAAAATCCGTGCCTTGGGCCTTTGTGGTCTCAGGCGTCCGGTTCGCGTGCTTCAGCCTGACCAGCAACAGCAACCTGGTCGTGAAAATCTATTTTCCAAAAGAAATCTTTCCGATGGCCGCGGTACTAGCATGTCTCTTCGACTTTTTTGTCGCCTTCACGGCCATGCTGATCTTTCTTGTCGTCCTGAAAATCGGCGTCAGCGTCTACGTGTTGTGGGCTCCGGTTTTGCTCTTGTTGCTGGTCTTATTAGTCACCGGCATAGGCTTGCTGGTGTCCGCCTCCAGTCTGTTTTTCCGCGACGTCAAGTACATCGTGGAAGTCTTCCTGACTTTCGGCATTTTCTTCACCCCCGTTTTCTACGACGTTCATATGCTCGGGGACAAGGGAAAGTGGCTGATGCTCAACCCCTTCGCGCCGTTGTTGGACGGCCTGAGCGCCACCATCGTTTATCATAGGGCTCCTGATTTTCTCTGGCTCAGCTACAGCCTGGTCACTACCATCGCGGTCTTCTTTAGCGGGTTCGTTCTGTTCAAGTACCTCGAACCAGCTTTTGCGGAGAGCATCTAATGAGGATCCTTCATGTCTGACATCGCGCTCCGGATGGAGCATGTCTACAAGAAGTTCAAAAAGGGCGAGACCTATAATTCCCTGCGCGATCTTATTCCCGCGCTGACCGGGAAGATGTTCAAGATGCAGGAACTCGACGATCATGACAAACGCGAGTTCTGGGCACTCCAGGACATCTCTTTTGAAGTGAAACAGGGCGAATCCCTGGCCATCATCGGGGAAAATGGCGCAGGCAAGAGCACCGCCCTCAAGATTTTGAGCCGCATCATGAAGCCCACCAAGGGTCGCATGGTCGTCCATGGTCGCCTGTCCGCGCTCATCGAGGTAACCGCCGGGTTTCACGCCGACCTCACCGGCATGGAGAACATTTTCTTGCACGGCACCATTCTCGGCATGACACGCCGGGAGATCGAAGCCAAGCTCGATCAGATCATCGATTTTTCCGGTCTTCAGGAATTCATTGAAACTCCGGTCAAACGCTATTCCTCTGGTATGTATGCGCGGCTTGGTTTTTCCATTGCTGCCCATGTGGACCCGGAAGTTTTGATTGTCGACGAAGTCTTGAGCGTCGGCGACTACGCCTTCCAACAGCGCTGCATGGAGAGAATGCGCTCGGTGATTCGTAGCGGCACTACGGTTTTGTTCGTCTCTCACAACCTGAAAGCGGTGACCGAAATCTGCAAGCAGGCCATGTTGCTGGAGCACGGCAAAATGGTTTCCCTTGGTCCCACGGATGGAGTTATCCGGCGCTATCTGAGCTCGGGCAAATCGGACGCCGACGATCAAACCAAACCGGTCTATGTCTCTTCCGTCAAGGTTCGCGATCGCGATGGCGAACAGTCCACCTTTGAATCCGGACAAACCGCCTGGGTCGATATCGAAGTCACCGCTCGGGAATCACTCGAAAAACTCGCCGTGGTCATCTGGCTCCTCGATCAAACGCAATATTTGATCTTCGATACTTCTTCGGAACGGCTGGGCAACCCTTCGTTTTCTTTGAAGGCCGGAGAAACCTATAGGTGCACGTTCGAGCTCAGTTTGAATATTGCGCATGGCACATTTCAAGTGTGTACTGCCATCTATCGCTACGACATTCAGAAAACCTACGACAGCAAAGTCCCGGCCTCGACGCTCTTCATCGGGTCCACTATGGCGGTGCGAGGAGCTGTGAATTGTTTCCCCCGGTTGGTGGAATTCGGACCGGTGACAGCCTCTGCTCCGGTGCAATCCCCGCGGTAGTCGTCAAAGTCATATTGCGAGTACTTGGGCCAGTGTTCAGAAGCAGTGGGAGGTCTCGGAGAACTCAACCCTTGCAGCGCAACACGAAAAACTGGCGAAGTTGGCCGCTAGCTTGTTCTGCTTTGTACGCGGTGGCGGTGCTGCTCATAGCTGTCGGATGCCACGGCCAAACGCAGCATTCCACCGCATCCTCCTCATTTTTCGACAGTCAAACAACATTATCGACTCCAGCAACTGTGCGGAAAAAAAGCCCGTCGGGCCAGTTCATGGTTCTCGATGCGGACGGAAAACATCTGGTGAACACCATCACGCATAAACCAGTTTTCATCACTGGCGATTCCGGTTTTTCTCTTGTCGGCCAGCTCTCCGACGCAGACATTGAAACCTATTTCACCGATCGCGAATCTCGGGGCTTCAATCTGATCTGGATTGCTGCCGTCGACGGCACATATTGCAAGAATCCGCCGAAGAACGCTCTAGGCCAGGCGCCCTTCGACGGCAAGCCATTCAGCAAAATGAACGAAGCTTTTTTTCAGCATCTGGACCATATTCTCCAGCGCGCCGCTGCTCATCACATCGCTGTTCTTCTGAATCCCGCGTTCTCCGGTTATCCCTGCGCAAAAGAGCAGGGATGGTGCCCCCAGATGGAGTCCACTTCGGACGCGGTGATGCTCGGTTTCGGCAAATATCTCGGTAAGCGCTATCAATCGTATCCCAACGTAATGTGGCTGATTGGCGGCGATGCCGACATCACCCACCGCGGAAACAATCTCCGCGCAAAGCTTAATGACATGGCCCTCGGAATTTACTCCGAAGACGCGGTCCATCTTATGACCGCGGAAAACATTCGAGGAGAATCTGCTCTGGATCAATGGTCCGGCGCGCCTTGGATCACATTGAATGCCCTTTACAACTTGCCGCAGAACTTTGTCTCTGCGGGTCACGCCAACTTCCAGCGCCATGACTTTCTGCCGTTTTTCGAACTTGAGGACTGGTATGAGGGCGAGCACGGCATGACCCCTTTAGCTCTTCGGGAAGAAGCTTACTCGGCGGTCCTCAGTGGCGCCTACCTCGGACAGTTTTTCGGTAATGACGCGATTTGGACCTTCGGTTCGCCCAGCGAAACAATGGGAAAAGACTGGAAAACTCAACTGAATTCCGATGGTACCGTCGGCAGGCAATGGCTCGGGCGGCTGTTCCGCAGCCGTGAGCATTGGAAGCTGGTTCCGGACATTGACCACACGGTAGTAACTGCTGGTTTTGGATCCGGAACAACGACGAGCGTCACCGCGAGGACTAGCGACGGCCAGACCATTCTGGCGTACGTGCCGAACGGGAGCGCGACAACCCTCACGCTCGATCTGGGCAAGATCGCAAGCACCCGCAACGAAGCGAAGTGCTGGTGGTTCAACCCGCGCGACGGTTCCAGTTCGCGCATTGGAAATTTTGCGAACTCCGGCAACCGCCAGTTCACTCCTCCGGATGCCAACGATTGGGTCCTCGTCGTTGACGCCGAAAGCGCAAAATTGCCGGTTCCCGGAAAAGCCGATATACAACTACCTTGAATTCTTGAGGGTCGGTGCACTCTCGACCGAAACCGATGTGCTCGAGTTGATTCGATGAATCGTGGATGGTCCAAATGCTAAATGCTGTGTTACAACGCTTCGCACCCAAGCCGAAACGACGCCCATTTTCAGAATTTATAGCCTTTAAAGAGACGGTGAAAGCCGCTAAGGCCGCCGGACTGTCGGTCGGAGACTACATCGAACGCAAACACACCACCGATTCGCGCACGCCTACGGATATGACTATCGACGGGATGGCTTCACTCGGAGTTTTCGACACTCCCCTGGAACGCGTTTGCGAACTTGGACCAGGCTCGGGCCGCTATCTGGAGCGCACCAAAGCGCGCTGCCATGCGAAGACCTACGAAGTGTACGAGACTTCCGCCGAATGGCGGGACTGGTTGGTCGCGGAACATGGAATTACTCCGCGAAAATGCAACGGTGTTTCGCTTTCCGAAACAGCATCCGATTCCGTCGGTTTGGTTCAAGCGCACAAACTCTTTCCCGGATTGCCGTTTCTCACCACCGTGTCTTATTTGCAGGAAATGGCCCGCGTCGCGCAAAGCGGTGGATGGGTAGTGTTCGATATCATGACGGAAGCATGTTTCACGGCGAACTACTTGAAAGCCTGGTTTGAAGCCAGACCCTGGGATTGGGATTGGGCGCCTCATCTGGTCGCCCGAGACTTCACGGTCCGGTTATTCCAAGATCGCGGCCTTGCCCTGGTCGGTAGTTTCGAGGTTCCTCTTTTTCCGGCGGTTACCGAATGCATGGTGTTCCGGAAGTCAGCTCCCTCTGAACATTGACATCCTTCTGTGCCATTTCGGGATCCGAGCATCAGCTCACTTGTGTCCGGCAACCTATCTTGTTTGGGGCGAATCGTTTTGTGAACACGGAAGAGGAGTCTCAGGGCACGGATCGGTCCGAAGACAGCGGTTCGCAGGGCGTTGCCGTCGTTTTGCAGGAACTTGTTCCACGCATCGCCTTGCTGACGCCTTATACCGGAGGTAATTTTGGAGACGCAGCCATTCAGGATGCGCTTATCGCCAACCTGCGATTTCGTCTCCCCTTAGCGCAATTCTCCGGCATCTCTTTGAATTGCAAGAATTTCTTGGAGCGCCACGGCACGCAGGCCTATCCGCTCTGTACGTCACAGTCGCCTTATTACGGCATGGCATCTTGCGGCGATTCGAGCAACCTGACCATCGCCAAACCCACGCAAGCCAGGTTCGCGACGCTCAAGCTGTACGTAAAGCGAGCCGTGGCCCGCATCCCCGGGATGCGCCGGTTGAACAGAAAGCTTCAATCGGCTATCACAGGCGTTCGTCGGGAACTTCAACACTGTCTAGGGGGTTTTCGCTTCCTACGGCAACAACGTCTGCTGGTAGTTTCCGGTGGCGGCCAACTGGACGAGGAGTGGGGAGGTGCTTGGGGACATCCGTTTACTTTGTTGAAGTGGGCGGTCCTCGCGCGTGCAGCACGGGTTCCGTTTGTAATTGCCAGTGTCGGTGTTGGTAGAATCGGGTCGCTCAAATGCCGCTTGTTCTTGTCCGTGGCGCTGCGTTTGGCGCGATACAAATCCTACCGCGACGAGCACAGTAAAGAGCTGTCTGGACGTTTGTTGGTGGACGCCTCAGGTGATTTCGTTGTACCAGATCTGGCCTTTAGCTTTCCGCCGTCCGAGTTGCCATCTCCCGCCGATCTTCGTTGCATTTCGCGGGGACGCACGATCGTCGCGATCAGTCCAATTTCTTATGCAAAGCCCGAAAGCTGGCCGCACCAGGATCGCCAAATCTATGATCGGTATTTGCGTCACATTGCCGCTGCCATCCGGCTTCTCGATTCGCGCGGCTACATGGTAGTCATTGTTTGGTCTTCTCTTTCGGACCGCCAGGTGGTTTCCGACCTGCAAGAGGTGCTTAAGTCCGCAGGAAAGGATCAATCGGCGCCGGAACTCTACATCCCCCCGCTGGGCTCATGGCGAGAACTCGTTAGTGTTTTGCAGTCGATCGACATTCTCATCGCCAGCCGGTTGCATAGTATTATCTTAGGCGCACTCAGTCATAAGCCGGTTATTGCCGTGTCCTTCGATCCTAAGGTGGAATGGGTCATGGAAGACCTCAACCAGACCGGGTATCTGATGCAGATTCAGAATTTCACCGCTGACCAGCTCATGCAGGCGATCGAATCCATTCAGAGGCAACCGTCCAAAGTGACACTGGAAATCGCCTCCTATGTACAGCGGGTCCAGCCCATTCTCTCAAGGCAATACGGCTTCTTGGCCGAATCCTCCTTGGCGGCCCTCGGAAAAGAAAACTAGATGCACACGAAGGAAGGTTGGCAAAATGAATATCTATGCCGGGTCAATTCTCAACGAACAAGCGCGCAGGCAAGAGCTCTATAGTGGTTCTGTCTTCATTCAGCCGGCCAGCCCGAACGCGGTAGAGCTCTGCCGGCTCGCCCAGAAATTGATTGAAGAAGCCTTTCATCCTCTTGACCCTTTGACCTTGCATGAAACGCTTCCTGTAGAACGATGCGTCGAGATCCTCGCGGTTCTTAAGCCCAAGTTCATTCACCATCCGAAATCGAAAGAATACATCCAGGGTCTGCTCGAAGAATCTGGTTGCGATTTGCAGAAAACCTACTTTGACGTGCCTCGCTTGCGTACCGCTTTTCCCGGAGACTATCTGAAGTCCGGCATCGCTTATGCTTTCCATCCCCATCGCGATACGTGGTACTCCGCCCCGCCTTCCCAAATCAATTGGTGGATGCCTGTTTATTCGCTGAATGCTGAAAATTGCATGGCGTTTCATCCCAAATATTGGACGCAGCCGCTCAAAAACAGCTCGCATCTGTACAATTATGCCAAGTGGAATCAGGAAAGCCGCCAGAATGCAGCGCAACACGTTAAAGCCGATACCCGCGTCCAACCAAAGCCCGACGAACCTGTCGAGTTGGACCCGCAAGTCCGCGTAGTCTGTGAAGTTGCGCGTCCTTTCTTGTTTTCTGCGGCACAACTTCATTCGACGGTGCCCAACACTTCCGAACAAATCCGCTACAGCGTCGACTTTCGAACCGTTCATCTTGATGATGTCTGGAACCGCGCTGGCGCGCCCAACGTGGATTCCTCGTGTACCGGCACGACCATGCGGGACTATCTTCGCGGCACGGATTTGTCCCACATCCCCGAAGAAGCCATCGCCCTATACGAGAACGACTCGTTGCTTGAATCGAAGTAAGCGGCTCCAGCCGGAAACGCATGTGAGTGAACCGCTCGTTAGCGTAGTTACACCGTTTCACAACACCGCTCAATATCTCGCAGAATGTATCGAGAGCGTGCTGTCACAAAGTTATGCTCACTTCGAGTACATCCTTTCAGACAATTGCAGCACGGATGGCTCCTCTGAGATTGCCGAACGATACGCCCGGTGCGACTCTCGAATCCGTCTGGTGCGCCAGCCTCGCCTGTTGACTCAGGTGCAGCACTACAACAGCGCATTGGCGGAGATTTCCGAGTCGAGCAAGTACTGCAAGATGGTCCAAGCGGACGACTTCCTTCTGCCCGGATCTCTGAGTCTGCTGACAAACGCTTTTGCGCAGTCCGATAGCATAGGTTTGGTTAGCTCTTACGACCTGAAGGGAAACAACCTGCGTGGCTCGGGCTATCCTTTTCCGATGACCTTTCTTGCCGGAAGGGAACTGGCCCAGCGCAAACTCCGCACCGGGCTCTTCGTTTTTGGGTCGCCAACTACGGTAATGTACCGTTCCTCGCTGGTGCGGGAACAACAACCGTTTTTTCAGGAATCGTTACTTCACGAAGACACCGAAAAATGTATGCAGATTCTCGAACATTGGGACTTTGGCTTCGTTCATCAGGTTCTTGCCTTTCTTCGCGCGGACAACGAATCCATCTCTTGCGCAGTCGCCAATTTCCGGCCTCGAGAGCTCGATCATTACATCGTCGTGCAGCGATACTCTTCTCGTTTTTTTTCCGAACCTGAAGCCGCTGCTCTCAAGAGGGACGGTAAGCGAATCTATTATTCCGCATTGGCCAAGGAGGCTGTCCAGCTTCGCGGGCCGGCCTTTTGGGAGTATCAGCGCAAGGGACTCAACACCTTAAATGAGAAATTAGACCTCCCGTATCTCGTTCTTCTGACCGTGAAGCAAATCCTTTGGCTGGCGATAAATCCCGGAATGGCCTTTTTGGTAGCAAAAGACTCGGTCCGGCGGCTGAGCCCCCGCCTCGGGTTTTTTCGGCGGTAGTGGCTCCCGATTGAACCTGGGCCGCAGTCCGCGACAATGTCGCGAAAACAGATGAATAAACCTCTTGTCTCGGTGGTCATGGTGGCGCGCAATATGCAGCGCTTTCTTCCGGAAACCATCGAAAGCGTGCTAGGGCAGACCTTTACGGATTTTGAATTCGTCATCGTCGATTATGGGTCCACTGACAATTCTCGGCAGGTTGTGGAGAACTATGCTCGATCCGATGCTCGGATTCGCTTTCAACAGATTCTCGAATGTTCGTTGGTAGAAGCGCGCAATGCCGCCTGCGCTTTGGCGCAAGGACGCTACCTTGCCATTCAAGATGCAGATGACCTGTCCCTTCCCGATCGATTGAAGCTCCAGGTGGACTTTCTTGAAAGCCATACGGACTTCGGAATGGTGGGTGGCATTCCCGAATGGGTCGATTTAAACGGCAAGTCGATGTGGGTCGCGCCATTTCCGACGGACGAACAGGAAATCAAGTCTGCTCTTTTAAGCCATTTTCCGTTTTGCCACACCTCTTTGCTAATCCGAAAACAGGCTTTTGACATAGTCGGCGGATATCGTCCGGTGATTACACAGTCCCACGACTACGACCTGGCGCTGCGAATTTCCGAGCATTTTCGGTGTGGTAACCTGCCGCAGGTGCTGGTCAAATACCGGATTCATCCGTACCAGATTTCGCTCAGCAAACGCAACAAGCAGACTCTTTGCAAACTCGCGGCACAAGCCTCCGCCGCCTCGCGGAGAGCCGGACAGAAAGATTCCTTGGATTCCGTCCGGGAAGTCACCCCTGCCGCCCTCGTAGCTATGGGCGTTTCCGAGGCGCAACAGCAATCGGACCTCGCTTCCGACTATCGCAGCTGGATTGAATCCATGGAGGCGTCCGGGGAATACGCCGTAGCCCTCAAAGTAACCCTAGAAGCTCTACGGTCCGGATGGAGTCATACAAGCCATTCGGAAATTGCCGAATTTTATTTCACGGCGTCGCGACTCTGCTGGAAAGAAAAGAGAATTTTTGCCAGCGTTTTCGCCGCATGCCAGGCGCTCGCACGGAAACCGCAAATGTTGCGGCGCTTTATCGGTCCCATGCGCAGCCGCCTTCGTTTTGTCTGACCCATGATTAAAACCTCGGTCATCCTTTGCACCTACAATCGGTCTGCTGTGCTCTCGCAGGCTTTGGAAAGCATCGCCACTTCGCGTTTGCCCAGTTCCTTCGAGTGGGAAGTGCTGGTGGTCGACAACAATTCCAAGGACCACACCAGGGAAGTCGTCGAGGGGTTTTGTACACGCTTCCCCGGCCGCTTCCGCTACCTGCTGGAACGCGAGCAGGGGCTGTCTCACGCCCGCAACGCGGGGATTCGCGAAGCTCTTGGAGAAATTATTGTTTTTACGGACGATGATGTGATCGTCGAGGCGGATTGGCTCTACAAGCTGACCGCCGCCTTCTCCCATGGAGAATATGCTGGAGTCGGAGGCCGGATTTTCCCGCAGCAATCTTTTTCTCCCCCCCGCTGGCTTCTCTCAGAAGGGCCGCGGCAGATCAAAGGAGTGTTGGTACTGTTTGATCTCGGAGATCAGCCGCTGAACCTCGATCGAACACCCTTCGGAGCCAACATGGCTTTTCGCCGATTCGTGTTCGAAAAATACGGAAATTTCCGGACCGATCTCGGTCGTTGCGGTGACGACTTGATCGGTAACGAAGAAAACGAATTTTGCCGTCGGCTAATGGATGGCGGAGAAAACCTCCGCTATGAGCCGTCGGCCGTCGTTTATCATCCTGTACCGCCCGAACGGTTGACCCGGGAGTATTTTTTGCAGTGGTTCTTTGCCTATGGCAGGGCCAATGCCCGTCAAAACGGGCCGCCGCCCTCCGTTTGGGGCATTCCTGAGAATTATCTGGCAATTGCCTATCGAACACTGCAATGGCTCTTTACCGTAAATCCTTCGATGAGATTTTATTGGAAGACGAAAGTATGGATGACCGCAGGCGAACTCCTCGAACTCCACAGGCAGCCCGCCAACCTGGCCGGTCGTCCGAATGCCGCATCAGTGAAATAGTTAGAGCCCTTGCCGAGAGAAGCCTCGAATGCGAAATACTGCTCTGAACGAAAGCTTTCTAAAACGATTTCTGCGAAGCCGCACGACCCAAGGATTCACCAGCGCAGCGATACGGGTACGCGACGAGTGGAAGCTGTACCGCCTGGATCGACGGGAACGGAAGAAGTCCCATCGCTTCTTGTCGTCGCTGCCGGTCAAATTGCATTTGGGTTGTGGACCAAATTTGAAAAACGGTTGGGTCAATATCGACCTGTTCGATCCGGGAGCAGACCTTCGCTTGGATCTTCGTGAGAAGTGGCCCTTTCCCGATAACAGCGCCTCGTACATTTATAGCGAACACGTCTTCGAACATTTTGAATATTTTGTCGAGGTACCTCATTTTCTGAGCGAATCGCTTCGCGTGCTTCAAAAGGGTGGAGTCTTCGATGTGGGTGTGCCGGACACGGAATGGCCGCTCGTCGCTTACTGCCAGCCCAACGATGCTTATTGGAAGTTCTCAGAAACCATCCACCCCAAGGAATATGAGACTCGATTGGATCATATTAACTATCACTTCCGTCAAGAAGGAGAGCACAAGTACGCCTGGGACAAGGAAACGCTTTCCAAGGTGCTGAAGGCTTCAGGCTTTCACTCCGTGACCGCCAGAGAGTTCGACCCCGCTCTGGATTCAGAGACCAGGCGCACAGGGACTATCTACATGAAAGCGGTCAAGCCCTAAGCCGATGACTCCACCGCCCGTTTCTGTCGTCATGGTGGTCTGCAATGTCGAACGCTTTCTCGCTGAAGCGCTCGAGAGTATTCTTGTTCAGACATTTCGTGACTTTGAATTTCTCATTTTGGATTTCGGCTCCACGGACGGCACCAAATCGATTGTCTCCCGCTACGCGAAGCTGGATGCTCGCATTAGAGTTCACGAAGTTTCCCCTTGTGGTCTGGCGGAGGCGCGCAACGCAGTCTCTTTTCTCGCCCAAGGGCGCTACGTTGCGGTCCAGGATGCAGACGACATTTCTCTTCCCGAACGCCTGGAAGTGGAAGTGCAATTTCTTGAGAGCCACCCTACAGTGGGGGTAGTGGGAAGCGCCACGCAATGGATCGATCCGCACGGCAATCTCTTGTGGGTTCATCGGGTTCCCACAAAGGATTTGGAAATCCGGCAAGCTTTGCTCACCTGCTGTCCCTTTATTCAAAGCTCGGTGCTCTTTCGCAGGGAAGCTTTTGCTGCTGTGGGAGGATACCGCTCCCCCTTCGCGCCGGCCGAAGATTACGATTTGTGGATTCGCATCGCAGAGCGTTTCGAATGCGCCAATCTCGAACAGGTGTTGCTCAAATACCGGATCCACCCGTATCAATTGTCCTTGCGAAATCGCCGGCAACAATCGCTCGGGATTCTCGCAGCTCAGGAGTCTGCCAGATTCCGCGCCACAAGAAACTCAGATCCATTTGCTGAAGTTAAGCAAATTACCCCGGCCGTTCTTTCAGAGTTTGGCGTTGACGAAGCCAAGCAACA